>WBZP01000688.1_pt2 | contig 43180 bp, 37 predicted proteins | sample 5204301 | NCBI WGS metagenome assembly WBZP01 (sample SAMN12412401, study PRJNA552823) | activated sludge metagenome | isolation source: activated sludge from nitrification reactor of wastewater treatment plant... | place: USA: Pennsylvania | collected 2017
GCGTCGTCGACGTGCTCGACCAGGACCTCGCGGTGCGCTTCGACCCCGACCGCCTCTCGCTCTCGGTCGAGCACCGCATGACGCTCGCGATGCTGCAGCCGAACCCGACCGCGCGCTTCCGCCTCGACGACGACTTCCGGGTGTCGTCGGTGACGACGGAGGACGGCGCGAGCCTGCTGTTCTTCCGGGTGCGCGAGCAGAACAGCCTCGTGGTCTCGCTCGGCTCCCTCGGGGCCGACGGCAGGCCGTTCACGCTCGTCACGCGCTACGCGGGACGCCACGACCCGGCCCCGGTCGACCAGGAGCTCGTCCAGGCGCCGGCGATCGTCCGCGAGCGCGACGAGGACTCGTTCGTCGAGCAGCCGCCCCTCGTCTACAGCAACCGCACGGCCTGGTACCCGCGCCCCCCGTACGAGGACTTCTCGCCGGTGACCGCGACCTTCGACACCCCGGACGGCTGGCTCGCGGTCACCGGGGGCGAGCTCCTGTCCTCCCGGTCCGACGGCCGGCGCACGCGCAGCGCCTACCGCAACGCGCAGCCGGGCAAGGTCGTGTCGGCGATCGTGGGCCGCCTGTCTGAGCTCGGCCTGCGCCAGGAGGGCGACGTCGCGGTCCGCGGCTTCTCGACCGTGCGCACGAAGGGCGAGGCGCAGGACGCGATGCCGCTCGTGCAGAAGATCGTCGCCTTCTACGAGAAGCGGTTCGGCCCCTGCCCGTACCCCTTCCTCGGCCTCGTGATGGTCGAGGCGGAGACGCCGGGCGGCCACAGCCCGCCCGGCCTCGTCTACCTCCAGCAGCGTCCGCCGATGCTGCGGATGCGGTCCCTCGGCGACGACCCCGCGAACTTCTCGGACCTCGCCGGCTACTTCGCGGCCCACGAGGTGGCCCACCAGTGGTGGGGGCAGGGCACGGCGCCGTCGAGCTACCGCGAGCGCTGGCTGTCCGAGGCGTGGGCGCAGTACTCGGCGGCCCTGTGGGTGCGCGAGATGAGCGGCGAGGGCGCCTTCCGCTCGATGCTCGACCGGATGGGGCGCTGGGCCTTCACCCACGACGCGGCGGGACCGATCCACCTCGGCCAGCGGCTCGGGATCCTGCGCGGCGACCCGCGCATCTTCCGGGCCGTCGTCTACGACAAGGGCGCGTGGGTGCTGCACATGCTGCGCGGAGTCGTGGGCGACGAGGCGTTCTTCCGGGGGGCGCGCGCCTTCCTCGAGGCCCACCGCTTCGCGAAGGCGGGAACCGAGGACTTCCGCGAGGCGCTCGAGGCGGCGAGCGGGCGGGACCTCAGCGCCTACTTCGACCGGTGGATCTACTCGACCGGGCTGCCCAAGCTGCGCTACGAGACGCGCACGGAGCCGACGGCAGGCGGACGCTACCGCGTGAGGGTGGACATCGCGGCCGAAGGGCTGCCGGGCGAGGTGCCGATCGGCGTCACCCTCGTCGGGTCGGCGAGCCGGGACGCCCACCGGGCGGTCGTCGGCCCGGCCGGCGGCACGGTGCTGCTCGAGGCGAGCGAGCGGCCGCGGCGCGTTCTGCTGAACGACGACCGCGGCCTGCTCGCCCGGATCGAGCGCGGGCCTCAGCGATAGCCGCTTCGGCGGCCTTCGGCCTCCAGCCCTTCGATCCGCGCCTGCACGTCGACGAGCTTCTTCTTCGTCGTCTCGAGGTCGTTCATCGCGGCGGTCCAGCCGGCGCTATAGACGGCCGAGCTCTGCGCGACGATGGCCTGCAGACGGTCGATGCTGGCCCGGGTGTCCGTCTCCTCGGCGCGGGCCTGGTCGAGGCGCTTCTGCCACTCCTGCTGCGCCTTGGCGGCCGCCTCCGCGGCCGCCTGCTCCTCGTCCTTTCCGGCGGGTTTCGCGTCGCCCGCCTTGCCTTCCTCGGCCGGAGCCGCTGCGTCCGCCACCGGGGCCGGCGCCGCCGCCAGCGCGGACCCGAGGTCGGATTCGCTGTAGACCTTGGCGGGCTTGGGCGACGGCGCCGCCTTTCTCTTCTCCTTCTCCCGTGCCGCGGCGTCGCCGAGGCCCTGGGCGGAAGCGACAGAAGCCAGGAGCAGCGCCGCGACGGCGAGCCCGGCGCACTTCACCACTCGCATTCGTCCCTCCCTGCGGTTCCGTCGATTATAGGACGGGCTCAGCCCGCGGCGCCGAGGACCCGCTGCAACTCCAGAGCCCGGGGGTTCTCCGGGTCGAGGGAGAGCGCCCGCTCGAGGGCCTGGCGGGCGCTCGCCGGCTCGTCGTCGAGGAGGTGGCGCAGCGCGGCCGCCGCCCAGAGGGCCGCCTGGGTCCGCTTCGGGTCGGGATCGGTCGGCCCCGTCGGCTCGTCCCCGGCCGCCGGCTCGGGATCGAAGCTCAGCACCTCCCGCGGGGGCCAGCGCGGGGTCACGGGCGACGGCGTCGGCGCGACGACGACCAGGGCGGGCGGCGGGGCGGGCGGGGCGACGGCGGGCGAGGGCTCGCCGGCCTCCGGCGCCGGCCCGGCAGGCTCGGCCCCCGCGAGCGCGAGCAGCTTCACCGCGGGCGGGTACTCGGGCATCGTCGCGAGGGCCTCGTTCGCCTTCGCCCGAGCCTCCGCGCGGCGGCCCGCCGCGAGGTGCTCGCGCCCGGCCGCGACGGTCCGCTCGGCCGCCTGCCGCGCCCCCTCCTCGTCGAGGTAGACCTGGAGCTGGAGATAGCGCGGGCTCCACGGTGCGAGCCGCTCGATCCTCTCGGCGAGACGGGTGGCGAGCTCGATCTCGCCGTCGGCGGCGTGGGAGAGGGCCATGCCGACGAGCTCGTCGACCTCCCGCTCGCGCAGCACCGTCTCGATCTCGGAGACCGTGCGATGCGCCCACTCGTCGGCGGGATCGAGATCGGCGAGTCGCCGCCCGGCCTCGAGGGCGTCCTCGAGCCGGTCCGCGTCGCGGGCCTGCGTCAGCTCGGTCACGAGCGCCTCGCGGCGGACGAGGCCCTCGCCCGTCGCCGCGTGCGCCACGGCCGACTCGCGCAGCCGCGGCGCGGCCGCGCGCACGAGCTGGACGAGGTCGTCGTGCACCTCCTCGAAGGAGCCGTGGCGCTCCTCCAGGCTGTGCGCGAGGGACCGCGCGAGGACGCGCTCCAGCCCCGGCGAGAAGGGCGTCGAGGGCAGGCAGGCGAGGTCGGGCTCGCCTCGCGTGATCCCGCGGATGACGTCGGTCGAGGTGTCGCCGGGGAACGCCCGGCGGCGCGCCACGAGCTCGTAGACGATCGCGCCAACCGCGAAGACGTCGGCGCGACGGTCGGGCCTTCGCCCGGCGATCACCTCGGGCGCGCGGTAGTGCAGCGCGGCGTCGGGCTCGCCCGGCCCCTGCGACGCGGCGGCCTTGAGGTGCCAGCCGCCGAAGTCGAGCACGCGCACCTCGCCGGCCGGCGTGACCATCAGGTCGGCCGGCTTGAGGTCGAGGTGGAGGACGCCCTCGCGGTGGGCGTGGGCGAGGCCCTCGCAGAGCTGGCGCCAGATGTCGAGGACCCGCTCGATGGGCCACGGCGCGCGGCTGTGGCACACCTGCCGCAGGCTCACCCCGTCGACGGCCTCGGTCGCGACCCAGGGGCGCCCCTCGTGGAGCCCCGTCGCGAGCACCGGCGCGATGTTCGGGTCGCCGAGGTCGCCGGCCGCGACGGCGTCGCGCAGGAGGCGGGCGATCTCCGCCGTGGCGCGGGGCGAGGCGGCGGTGTAGAGCTTCACCACCGCCGGGCGCCCCTCGGCGTCGCGCGCGTCGTAGAGGATGCCGCTCGTCCCGCGGCCCCTCTCCTCGCGAACCTCGAACGCGCCGAAGGAGGAGGGGTTCTGCACGGGAGGTGGCCGTCCCGCGATTCTAGTCGAGGTGGCTTGAGGTAAGGTGGACGGGGAGCCCGTGCGTGGTCATCGGCATCGGACTGGACATCGTCGAGATCGAGCGCGTCGAGGGCGCGCTGCGCCGCCACGGGGAGCGGTTCGTCCGCCGGATCATGGACGACGAGGAGGCGCGCGGCCTCCCGGCCGACCCCGCGGCACGGGCCCTCGCCCTGGCCCTGGCGGTCGCCGGCAAGGAAGCGGCGAGCAAGGCGCTCGGCACCGGCTGGTCGAACGGGGTCGCGTGGCGGCAGGTCGTGGTCTCGCCCGGGCCGCCGGCCGCGATCACCCTCGCCGGTCGCGCGGCCGAGGTGGCGCGGGCCCTCGGCTCGGCCGGCCGCCTCCGCGCCCGCGTCTACCGCGACGGCGCCATGGCCGTGGCGGAGGCGCTCCTCCTTTCGTGACCGCCTCCCCGGCCCGCGCGCGGAGGAACCTCCTCGTCACCGTGGCGATGGTGTTCTCCGTCTTCACGGGCTTCGCCTTCGTCCTTCCCTTCCTGCCGCTCTTCGTCCGCGACCTCGGGGTCGCCGAGCCGGAGACCGCCGCGCTGTGGGCCGGCGTCCTCATCGGCGTCTCCCCGCTCCTCGCCGGCCTCCTCGCCCCGGTCTGGGGGCGCCTCGCGGACCGCCACGGGCACAAGGGCGTCGCGCTGAAGGCGCTCGCCTCCTATGTCGTCCTGCTGGCCCTCACCTCGGCCGTGTCGTCGGTCGGCCAGCTCCTCGTCCTGCGCGTCGGCATCGGCCTCTTCGGCGGCATCGGCCCGCTGGGCCTCGCGATGGCGACGGCTCAGGCCCGGCGCGAGGACACCGGCCGCGCGGTGGGCCTCGTTCAGGCGGCGCAGATCCTCTCCGCGGCCGTCGGTCCGCTCGCCGGCGGCCTCCTCGCCGACGCCATCGGCACGCGGGGCACCTTCCTCGCCACGGCCACGCTGTGCGCGCTCGCCCTCGTCCTCGTCGCCGCCTTCTACGAGGAGAGCGGCCGCCCCGAGCGGCCCGCGGCCGCCCCGCCGGCGACCTTCGAGGCCGTGACGGCCCGGCCGGGGGTCCTCGCGCTCCTCGGCGTTCTCTTCGTCGTGAACTTCATCGGCCGCTCCTTCACGCCCATCCTTCCTCTCCATCTGCAGGCGCTGGGCGTGGCACCCGGGCGGCTCGCGTCGGCGACGGGCGTCCTCATCTCGGCGTACTCGGTGGCGGCCGCGATCTCGGCCACGACCCTCGGCCGCCTCAGCCGGACGCATCCCCCCCGCGGCCTGCTGATCGCGACGCTCTTCGGCGGCGCGGCCACCGTGCTGCCGATGGCCCTCGTCCCGCGGTTCGAGATGCTCCTCGCCCTGGCCGTCGGCCTCGGCCTCGTGGCCGGCGGGTCGCTCACGCTGTGCTACACGATGGGCGGCCTCATGGTCCCCGTCGACGTCCGCACCACGGCCTTCGGCTTCTTCTCGGGCGCCGCGCTCTTCGGGGGCGCGGTCTCGCCGTCGTTCGCCGGGCTCGTCGCCCACGCGGGCCTGCGGGGGATCTACTGGGTCGACGGCGTCCTGTACCTGGCCCTCGCGGGAGCGATCCTCGGTGGCCGCGCGCTCCGACCGGCGCCGCCGCCGGCCCCGCCCGTGGGGTAGAGTGCCGGCATGAGGTGCTGCCACCACTGCGGACGCGAGCTCCAGGTGCCGGCGAAGGTCGCCCGCACCGAGGGCTGCCCGTACTGCCACTCGGATCTGAAGGTGTGCCGCAACTGCGCGCTGCACGACCCGGCCGCGAACAACCAGTGCCGCGAGCCCCAGGCGGAGTGGCAGACCGACCGGGACAAGGCGAACTTCTGCGAGTTCTTCGAGTTCCGCGAGGCGAAGTCGTCCGTCGCCGGGGCGGGCGGCGGCGGAAGCGCGCGCGCCGCCTTCGACGCGCTCTTCCCCGACGGGAAGCGCTGACCGGGGCCGTCGGCCCGGCGTAAGATCACCCCGCATGGCGGGGCCTTCGAGCCTGCGCGTCGCGGAGGGCGAGGAGGTCCGCCTCTCCGCGGGCGAGCCCGGCGCGGCCGAGCTGTGGAGCCGCGGCCGGCTTCCCTTGCGCGTCCGCACGGAGGCACGGCACCACGCCCGCCCCGAGTTCCCCGGCACCGCCGTCGTCGTGCGGGACGCGACCTACGAGGTCGTCTCCGAGACCGAGCGCCCGGACGAAGGGCGAGTCGTCTACGCGCTGCGCCCGTGGCCCGAGGGCGAGGTGACGCGCGGCCGCGTGGTGTACGGCTCCGCCTTCGTGCGGGCGGCGGAGGAGGAGCGCACGCGGGAGCGCCGGCGCGCCCGGGTGCGGCCGTGGCGGCACCTCCTGTATCCGATCGTGGGCCTGCTGCCCGAGGAGCAGCAGGAGCGGGTGTGCGAGCGGCTCGGCCTCTACTCGGTGAGCGCCACGCTCGTCTCCGGCCTCTGCGAGGGCCTCGGCGTCCTCGTCCTCGTCGCGCTCGCGGCGCGGCACGCGGACCCGGGGCTGCAGATCCTGCTCGTCGCCGGCGCTCCCGGCCTCATGCTCCTGATGCTGCCGGGCCTGGGGCGGGCCGCCGGCGCGGTCCTCTTCCGCGAGACGGCGGGCTCGCCGCTCCTGGGCCCCCTGGCCGCGACGCTCGATGCCTTCCGCGAGGCCCGTCCCCGGAACGACGCGGCCGTCCTGCCGCTCACGCGGCGCACCTTCTGGGAGCGGCTCGGGCGGCCCGACGCCGTCGAGGATCGTGGTCCGTCGCGCGTCCATCGCGGCCTGCTGCCCCACGTCAGCTGGACGCCGAACCGCACGCTCCTCGCCGGCGCGGATTACTGGAAGGTCGTCTCGGAGGAGGCGGCGGTCGAGCCGGGCCGGGTGAGCTACGCCTACGTCCTCGAGCCGCAGGGCGACGAGGCGGCCGAGGGCAGCGGGCCGCCGCGGCCTCCCGCGCCGACCGCGTACGCCGACGAGGTCCTCGCCGGGATCCGCGACGACTGGGACGACTTCAACCGCGGCTTCGGGTGGCTCACGACGCTCTTCGCGCGGGACGTCCAGGGCCGGGCCTTCGACCACCACGGAGGCCCGGCCGCCGCGGCCCGCGCGACGCGGGCGACCGCCGCCGTCGAGATCCTGCTCGGCGCCTACCTGCTGAGCTTCCTGCCGGGAGGCCCGACCGCCGATCCCGTCGCCCCCGCGGCCTTCGTCTCGGGCCTCGCCCTCGTGGGCGACGGGGTCGTCCGCCTCGTCGCCTCCCGCGCGGGCCGCTACGCGCCGAGCGTCCTGCGGTTCGTCCTGCCCGTGCACCTGCTGCGCCCCGAGCGGCGGCCGTACGAGGAGCACCGCGCGGCCGAGCGGGCGGCGCGCGAGGCTCTCCGCGCGGGCGGCGTGGAGAGCTGACCGCGGCGGCACTACTTCCAGTGCGACGAGACGAACTCGTCCGTCTCCGGCAGGCCGCCCTGCAGGATCAGGTAGCCGTTGTGCGGCTCGCGCTCGGTCGTCTCGCCCGCGAACGGGTGCCGCATGAGGCGGAGCACCTCCGCGTGCTCGTCCGTCTGCCCGAGGACCCAGCTGAGCTTCATGAGCGCCGTCTCCGGCAGCATGTTGTCGAGCGGCACGATGCCGAGGTCGAGGAGGTCGCGCCCGGTGTCGTAGACGTACATCTGCGCGTAGCCCCAGAGGGTCTGCACGGTCATCACGACGTGGACGCCGGCCCGCACCGCCCGCTGCATCGCCGGGTAGAGGGGCTTGTTGACGTGCCCGAGGCCGGTCCCGGCGATGACGATCCCGCGATAGCCCTTCTCCACGAGCGCGTCGACGAGGTCCGGCTTCATGCCCGGGTAGTAGTAGAGGATCGTGGTGCGGTCCTCGAAGGCCGGGTTGACGGTCGGCTTGCGCGACCGGTCGCGCCGGCGGAAGCGGTCGGTGAGGTAGGTGAAGTCGTCGCCGACCATCGCGAGCGGCGTGTCGCCGACCGTGCGGAACGTCGAGCGGTAGGAGCTGTGCATCTTGCGGCACCGTGTCCCGCGGTGGAGGAGCGCGTACTGGTCGGAGGTCGGGCCGAACATGCAGATCACGACCTCGGCGACGTCGCCGCGGCCGGCCGCGTGGACCGCGTGGATCAGGTTGAGCGCGGCGTCGCTCGACGGGCGGTCGCTCGAGCGCTGGGAGCCGACCATCACGATCGGCACCGGCGGGTCCTGGACCATGAACGAGAGGATGGCCGCGGTGTGGCCCATGGTGTCGGTGCCGTGGCCGACGACGATCCCGTCGACGCCGCTCTCGATCTCTTCCCCGATGGCGGCGGCGAGCGCCGTGTACTGCTCCTTCGCCATGTTCTCGGAGAAGACGCCGAAGAGCTTCTTCGTGGTGAGGTTCGCGACGTCGGCGAGCTCGGGCACGGCCCCGTAGAGCTCGCCCGGCGTGAAGGCGGGGATGACGGCGCCCGTGCGGTAGTCGAGCCGCGAGGCGATCGTGCCGCCCGTGCCGAGGAGGGTGACGCGGGGGAGATCGGGTCGGCTCGGGAACTCCTTCTCCGGGATGCGGTAGACGGCCTCCTTGTAGCCGACCTCCTTCACCTCGCGCAGGCGGTCCACGTGGAGGCCGACGTTGTAGCCCGTCTTCAGCTTGAGCACGACGTGCTCGTCGTCGAGCGTCTCGCTGCGGGGCAGGATGACGCCCTCGAACGTGCTGCCGGCGTCGTTCGTCGCCACGACGTCGCTCCAGACGCGCACGGAGAAGGACTCGAGGCGCGCCCGGGCCCGGCCCTTGTAGCCCTTCAGGGGATCCGCGGCGCTCATCGCCCCACCTCCGCCGACCGCTCGACCGCGGCGACGACCTCGGCCGCGGGCACCCGTCCCCGCAGCGCGTCCATGGCACGCCCGACGGCGATCCGCCGCAGGCGGCCGCAGTCGTCGTCGTAGGCCTCGGCGCGCGCCGCGTCGATCCAGCGCGGCAGCCCGTCCGACCAGCCGCGAGGCTCCCGGTCGAGGCCGAGGGCGCCGATGGTCACGGTGACCGGCTCGTCCGGGTGGGCGGCCAGCCGCCGGACGAGCGCCTCCCACGCGTCGCGCAGCGCCGGCCGCGCGGCGAAGGCCCGGAAGAGCTCCACCCACCGCTCGGCGCCCACGCGCTCGACCGCGACGCCCCGGCGGCGGAGGCCCTTGAGGCGCTCACCGAAGAAGAAGGCGGCCGCGCGCAGATCGGCGCCCGCCTCCTCGACCGCGCGGTCGACGAACGCCGCGCCGCCCCGCCGCACGAGGAAGCGCACGACCGGCCGCGGGACGAAGGCCGCCTCGTAGCGCGCCTCGCGCTCCCACGGCCGCTCGGGCAGCGTGGCGCGCAGCGCGTCGACGCGCTCGCGGGTGACCCGCGTCGGCGGCGAGTCGGTGTCGGGGTACATGCGGTCGGGACCGGGCAGGATCCGCTCGAAGTCGGTGTGGCCGTCGGCGAAGGGCTGCCGCGTCTCGTTGGGGACGCCGTCCGTCGCGTCGACGTACCGCAGGCGCACCTCCTCCGCCGCGGTCCGCGTGTCGCGCTCCGGTCCCCACGCCACGACGAGCGCGTCTGCCTCGCGGCAGCCGGCCGCCTCGCGCAGGTCGCCGAGCTCGCCGGCCGCGGCCTCCGGCCACGCCTCGGAGGAGTAGAGGACGGGCGGCTGGTCGAGCCCGGCGATCACCCGGACCCGGCCGCGCAGCTCGTCGGCGAACGTGCGGCCCGGCTGAGTGGGCCAGGCGAGCGTGCCGCGGAGGCCGGCGAGGCGCACGGCCAGCACCCGGAAGGGACCGGCCCCGAGCTCGAAGCGCGGGCGGCGCCCCTCCTCGCGCACGAAGCGCTCCCACGCCTCGGCGCGCAGCGGCTCGAGCGACGACCGCGCGGCGAGCGCGGTCACGTCGGTCGCCTCCGTCCGCACGTCCTCCGCCGCGCGCACGCCGCGCGTGCGGAGCTCGTCGCGCAGGCGCAGGAGGTTCACCTGACGCCACGCCTCGCCGTGGACGAGGCGGCGCGCCCAGCCCGCCCGGGGCACGCCCTTGATCTCCACGCGCCGCCCCCCGCGCACCGACACGTTCACGTCCTGCCGGCTCGCGCCCATCCCGACCCGCACGTGGCCGGTCGAGCGGCAGACGCGGCCGACCAGCAGGATCGCCTCCTCCGCCTCCTCGGGCGTCCGGAGGTCGGGGCCGGTGACGGTCTCGATGAGCGGCATGCCGAGGCGGTCGGTGCGCCAGACGATGAGGTGGCCGCGGTCCGAGACCTCGCGGCAGGAGTCCTCCTCGACCGAGACCTGAGTGATCGACAGCGTGCGCCCGCGGAAGGGGAGCCGGCCGTTCACCCCGACGATCGCCGTCCGCTGGAAGCCCGTCGGGATGGAGCCGTCGAGGTACTGCTTCCGCGCGATGTGCACCTCGTCGACGATGTCGCAGCCGAGCATCAGGCACTGCTCGATCGCGACGTCGACGGCCCGCTGGTTCACCGGGAAGGGCGGGGTGTCGTCCATCTCGTACGTGCAGGTGTTCTCGCGGTTCAGCAGGTAGACGATGTGCTTGCGGGTCTTGAACTCCATGAGCGCGGTGCCGTCGTAGACGCCGAGCTCGGAGAGGGTCGGCCGCATGTGCCGCAGCACGGTGCCGTCGTGGGCGCGGGTGTAGCGCCCGGCCGGGCAGTGGCAGAAGAGCTTGCGCTCGGTGAGGAGCTGCTGGTGGACCTCGAGCCCGCAGACGAGGCCTGTGGCGTCGTAGTCCAGGGGTTCGTCGAAGGCGTCGTCGCTCATGGGGCTCCGGGGGCGGGGACGGGGGGGAGGGAGGCGGCGGCCACCACGCGGTTGCGGCCACCCTGCTTCGCGGCGTAGAGGCCGCGGTCGGCCGCGCCGAGGAGGGCGTCGGGGTCCCGCGCGTCCTCGGGCCACACCGCGACGCCGAGGCTCGCCGAGAGCGGGATGCGCGAGCCGTCGTGCACGAAGCGGTGGCGCACGATGGCCGCGCGCAGCCGCTCGGCGGCCTGCGCCGAGCGCTCCTGGTCGCAGCCCGGCAGGATCACGACGAACTCCTCGCCGCCGTAGCGCGCGGCCTGGTCGCCCTTGCGCAGCTGCTGGGCCAGCAGGCGGGCGAGGGAGCGCAGGGCCGCGTCGCCCGCGGGGTGGCCGTAGGTGTCGTTGAGCTTCTTGAAGTGGTCGATGTCGAGGATGACGAGGCCGAGGCGGCCGTCGCGGCGGTCCTCGTTCGCGATCGCCGCCGCGAAGAGCTCGTTGAACGCCCGGCGGTTGTAGAGGCCGGTGAGCCCGTCGCGCACCGCGAGCTGGCGCTGCTGCTCGCGGTCCTTGATGAGCGAGATGGTGGCCGCCGCCTGGTTCGCGAGGATCTCGAGGACGCGGCGGGCGGACGCGTCGAAGGCCCCGAGCGGCCCGGTGAGAACGAGCGCGCCGAGCGTGCGGTTGCGCGCGCGGAGAGGCACCGCGAGGAGCGACTCGGCGAGGCCCGCCGCCTCGTCGAGGACGAGGACCGGCATGCGGCGCTCGTGGCCGGCGACGTGGTCGAGGAGGTACGCCTCCTCGGCGCTGCGCAGCACCCACGCCGCCCACGTGCGCTCGTCGAGCGCGACCTCGCGCTTCAGGTAGTCGGCCGGCCAGCCCGCGGCGGCCTCGACGACGTAGCGCGAGTCGAGCTCGTCCGTCATCACCACCGCCGCGCCGTCGAGCGCGGCCACGTGGCGGGCCGACCGCAGGAGGAGTTCCCGCACGTCGGCCTCGCGCGACAGGGTCGCGAGCCGCTGCGAGATCGGGTAGACGGCCTTGAACTCGGCGTCGAGCTCCTCGCGCCCGAGCGCCGCGCGGGCGCGGCGGATGGCCTCCCCCGCGAGCGCGGCGAAGCCGGCGACGAGCTGCGGCTCGCGGCCGGTGAAGGCCTGTACCTCGAGCCGGTCCGCGACGAGGGCGCCGACGGTCGTCTCGCCGAGGCGCACCGGCACGGCGAGGAGCGAGCCGATCTTCGTCTGGCCGCGGTACCACGGCAGCTCCCACAGCACCCGCTTGAAGTCGGTGGCGTAGAAGGGCTGGTCGCGCTGCACGAGGAACGAGAACGGATCGGCGCCGAGCGGCGCCGCGCAGTCGGGGAGCAGCGTCTCCGGGCCGGAGGCGGCGCGCAGGTGCGCGAGCTCGCTCCGCCGGTCGAGGTCGAAGTAGAGGACCGAGTGGGCCGAGACCGCGTCCCGCGCGAGCTCCACGATGCTCCGGAGCGACAGGTCGAGCTCGCTCGCGCGGTCGAGCTGGCGGGCCCGCCGGCCCTCGCCCGTGACCTGGCGCAGGGCCTCGGCCGCGCTGGCCGGGCCCGCCGGCGCCTGTCCGGGCTCGTCCTCGAGCTGGTCGATGCCGTGGCGCAGCCGCGCGAGCTCGGCGAGCGTCGCCGAGAGGCGCCGCTTCTCGCCGGCGAGGGCGCGGTCGACCGCGAGGGCGAGGGCGAGGTAGCCGAAGGTCGAGGCGGCGGCGAGGCGGACCTCGAAGGGCCGCGTCCACGCCGCGTCGGCGAATGCCAGGAGGCCGGCCTGGAGGGCGAAGGCGGCGGCGGTGCGCAGGTCCCAGGCGACCGCCTGCGAGGCCACGAGGAGCGCCATCAGCGGCCACACGGGCAGCCCCACGGGCCCCGCGAGCTGGCCGGCGGCGTCGACGGCGAGGACGAGGCAGCCCTGGAGGGCGAGCGCCTCGGGCCGCTTGCTGCCGCGGAGGCTGGCGAGGAGCGCGGCGCCCGTCACGCCCATCGCGAGCGCGAGGGCGTAGCCGCCCTTGAGCCACGAGGGCGCGGCGGGCCACAACGGCCGCGTGAGAGCGACGAGCGTCAGCGCGGCCGCGAGGGCGAGCCAGACCTGCCCGATCCGCCACCTCGTCCGCAGGTCGAGGACGGCTTCGGCAGGAGCGCGCGGGACATCGGGAGCGCGGGGGTCGGCCATGCTGGAGGCGGCACGGCCTCCGCCGCGATCATAGCAGCGGCTTCGGCGGGGGTCAGTGCGACTGCAGGGTCCTCAGGTGCTCGACGACCGCGTGGATCTTCGCCCGGGCCTGCGCTTCGTCGTACCCGGTCTCCGCGTTCTTGAAGGCGTCGCCCCAGATCGGCATGTCCGGCCCGCCGTGGCCCTTGAGCGGGCTGCGGCCGTCGACGATGCGCTCGACGCGATCGGCCGGGAAGGCGCCGCCGTTGCGCTTCGCGATGAGCGTCAGGTCGGGGGGCTGGAAGCGCAGGCTCGCCGTCATCGGGCCCTCGCCGCGGCCATCGGCGCCGTGGCAGCTCGCGCAGTGGGTCCGGAAGGCGTAGGCGCCGGCCACGCCGGCGACCGGCGACGGCGGGGCCGGCGAGAGAGCCGGCGGCGGAGCCTGGCCGGGGCGGTCGGCCGGCGAGGCCGGCCGGGCGGAGGGCCCGACGCCCAGGACGACGAGTGCGAGAACGGGACCGAGACGTCGCATGACGACCTCCCGCGCCGGGCTCCGGGCCACGACGCCGCCCACCGCTGCGGCCTTGATGCTTGTGGGGTCGATCATAGGGCCGCGGCGCCGCCGCCGGCAACGCCTCTTTGAGTTCGCGTTGCGCCTGTGGTGAACTCGGCACCCGCATGACCCCGCCTCCCGCGAACGCGACGCGGCCCGTCTCGGCGCTGCAGCTCCTCGCCCTCGGACTGAACGGCATCGTGGGGGTCGGCATCTTCTTCATCCCGGCCGCGGTGGCGGCGAGCGCGCCCGGCCTCGGCGCGGTCCTCGTCTTCGCCGGCACCGGCCTGTGCCTGCTGCCGGCCGCGCTCACGTTCGCGACCCTCGGCCGGCGTTTCGACGAGGACGGCGGGCCGGTCGTGTTCGCGCGGGCCGCGTTCGGGGACCGGGTGTCGTTCGTGGTCGGCTGGGTGGCGTACGTCTCGGCCCTCTTCTCGACGGCCGCGGTCACGGTCGGGCTCGTGCGCGCGACGCTCCCCGCCCTCGGCCTCGAGGGCGGCGGCTTCGCCCGCGCCGCCCCCGCGCTCCTCGTCACCGTCTTCGCCGCGATCGTCGCCTCCGGCCTGCGCCTCTCGGCGCGCGTCTGGACGACGCTCACCGCCCTCAAGCTCCTGCCGCTGCTGCTGCTCGTCTTTGCCTTCGCCGCCGCGTGGGGGCGCTTCCCCGTGCCGCCGGCGGGCGCCCCCGGCGTCGGCTGGCTGCGCGCGGCCCTCGTCGTCGTGTTCGCCTGCCAGGGCTTCGAGATCGTGCCGGTCGTCGCCGGCCAGGTCCGCGCCTCGGCCCGCGCGGTGCCGCTCGCGACGACCGGCTCGCTCGCGATCGCGATCCTGCTCTACGCCGCCCTCGTCCTCGCCTGCGTGAGCGCGCTGCCCGGGCTCGCCTCGGCGTCCGCGCCGCTCGCGGAGGCGGCGGCCGTCCTCGCGGGCGACGGGCTCCGGCGGGTCGTCGCGGCCGGCACGAGCGTCTCCGCCCTCGGCATCTCCTTCGGGATGATGGTGACGACGCCCCGCTACCTCTCCGCGCTCGCCGCCGGCGGGCGCGAGCTCGCCGGCCTCGACCGGCTCTCCCGGGGCGCCGTGCCGCTGCGGGCCGTCGCGGTGACGTGGCTCGTCGTCTCCGTCCTCGTCAGCCTCGGCGAGCTCGGCGAGCTGTTCGCCCTCTCGAGCATCGCCGTCCTCATGCAGTTCGGCACGAGCGCCCTCGCCCTCCTCGTACTCGCCCGCCGCCGCGAGCGCGAGCTGCGGCCGCGCGACGCGTGGCCGGCCGCGCCGACGCTGGCCGTCGCGGCGGTGCTGGTCGCGACCGGGGCCACCGCGCGCGAGGGCCTCGTCGCGACGGTCGCGGTGCTCCTCGGCCTCGGCCTGCTGCGCCTCGCGCGCCCGCGGCCCGTCCCGGCTCCCCCGGCCTGAGCCGCGGGCCGCTCGCCTCCAGGCCGAGGTCTATACTGGCCGGCGAGAGGACGCATGCTCCACTTCAAGACGATCATCGAGCCCTTCCGCATCAAGTCGGTGGAGGCGGTGAAGTTCACCCACCGCGAGGACCGGGTGGCCGCCCTCGCCGAGGCCGGCTACAACGTCTTCCGCCTCCGCGCGGAGGACGTCCTGATCGACCTCCTGACGGACTCGGGCACCGGCGCCATGTCCGCCGCGCAGTGGGGGGCCCTGCTGCAGGGCGACGAGTCCTACGCGGGCAGCCGCTCCTTCTTCCGCTTCCGCGACGTGGTGCAGGCGCTGACCGGCTTCCGGCACGTCATCCCGACCCACCAGGGCCGCGCCGCCGAGCGCATCCTCTTCCACACGACGCTCCGGCCGGGCATGGTCGTCCCGAACAACAACCATTTCGACACCACCCGCGCGAACGTCGAGGTCGAGGACGCCGAGGCGCGCGACCTCGTGATCCCCGAGGGCCGCGTGCCGTCGATCGTCCACCCGTTCAAGGGCAACATGGACCTCGCCGCCCTCGAGCGCACCCTCGCCACGGACGGCGACCGGGTGCCGCTCGTGATGGTCACGGTCACGAACAACACGGGCGGCGGCCAGCCGGTCTCGCTCGAGAACCTGCGCGGCGTGCGGGCCCTGTGCGACAGGTACGGGAAGCCCTTCTTCCTCGACGCCTGCCGCTTCGCCGAGAACGCGTACTTCGTCAAGAAGCGGGAAGCCGGCCAGGAGGGTCGCGCGCCGCGCGAGATCGCGCGGGAGATGTTCTCGCTCGCCGACGGGTGCACGATGTCGGCGAAGAAGGACGGCCTCGCGAACATCGGCGGCTTCCTCGCCCTGAACGACGACGAGTGGGCCGAGCGCTGCCGCAACCTGCTGATCCTCACCGAGGGCTTCCCGACCTACGGCGGCCTCGCCGGCTACGACCTCGAGGCGGTCGCGCGCGGCCTCGAGGAGGTGCTCGAGGAGCCCTATCTCCGCTACCGGATCCGCTCGACGGAGTACCTCCACGAGAGGCTCACGGCCGCGGGCGTCCCCTGCATCCAGCCGGCGGGAGGGCACGCGGTCTACGTCGACGCGCGCGCGCTGCTGCCCCGCGTGCCGCCGCTCCAGTACCCCGGCATCGCCCTCGCGAACGCGCTCTACGTCGAGGCCGGCATCCGCGGCGTCGAGATCGGCACCGTGATGTTCGGCCGCCAGCCGGACGGCAGCGAGAAGCCGGGAGCGATGGACCTCGTGCGCCTCGCCATCCCGCGCCGCGTCTACACGCAGTCGCACGTCGACTACGTAGCCGAGGCGGTGATCGGCGTCGCCGGCATGAAAGACCGCCTCCGCGGCTACCGCATCGCCAAGGCCCCGGCCGTGCTGCGCCACTTCACCGCCGTCTTCGAGCCGCTCTCCGCCTGAGGAGGCCAGAATGAACGCCGCCGCCCTGCTCCTCGCCGTGGCCGCCGCGGCGCCCGCGTCGCTGCCGTTCGCCCAGTCGCGCTTCGCCGCGGGCGCGACGGGCTGGACGGCCGAGGCCCCGCGCGCCGAGATCGCGCCGCGGGCGTTCGTCGCGGAGGCGCCGAGCCGGGGCGAGGCGGGCGCCCTCGCCCTCGCCGGCGACGGCCGGGCCGACGCCCTCGGCGGCTGGGAGCGGGAGGTCGCGGGAGTGACGCCCGGCCGCTGGTACCGGCTCACCGCCCACTACCGCGCGCAGGGCGTGCCACACGAGAGCTGGCAGGTGCTCGCGCGGCTCGACTGGCGCGCGGCCGACGGCTCGCGCGCGGGACAGCCCGAGTACGCGTGGCGCCTCGCGAAGGACGCCGACTGGCAGCGGCTCGCGGTCGAGGCGCCGGCCCCGGCGGAGGCGACGGGCGTCGTCGTGCAGCTGCAGCTCCGCGAAGGCGGTCGCGGCGTCGTCTACTGGGACGACGTGAAGCTCGAGGAGATCGCTCCGCCCGCGCCGAGGAAGGTGACGATCGCCGCGGTGAACCTGCGCCCGCGGGACACGGCCTCCGCGGCCGACAGCGTCCGGGCGTGGGTCGCGGCCGCCACCGCCGGCGTGCCCGAGGGCGTCGACGTGATCCTGCTCTCCGAGGGCATCCCGATGGTCGGGACCGGAAAGTCCTACGTCGACGTCTCGGAGCCGGTGCCCGGGCCCACGACCGACGCGCTCGGGGCGCTCGCGCGGCGGAAGCACGCGTGGGTGGTGGCGGGCGTCTACGAGCGGCAGGGCACCACCGTCTTCAACACGGCCGTCCTGATCGACCGCGCGGGGAGGGTCGCGGGCCGGTATCACAAGGTCTACCTGCCGCGCGAAGAGGTCGAGGGCGGGCTCACGGCCGGCTCCTCGTACCCGGTGTTCTCCACCGACTTCGGCACCGTCGGCCTCGCGATCTGCTGGGACACGAACTTCGCCGACCCCGCGCGGGCCCTCGCCCTCGCCGGGGCCGAGGTCCTCCTCGTCCCGATCGCCGGCGGCAACGACACGCTGGTTCGGGCGCGGGCCATCGAGAACCGCGTGTTCGTCGCGACCTCCGGGTACGACATCGCGACGGAGGTGATCGACCCCGACGGGCGGACCCTCGCCCGCGCGACGACGGACGGAGCGGTCGCGCTCGCGACGCTCGACCTCTCGCGCCGCTACACCGACCCCTGGCTCGGCGACATGCGGGCGCGCTTCCGGCGGGAGCTGCGCAGCGAGGTGCGCTAGCGGGCGATGCCGCGCGCGCTCGACTTCCGCGACCACCGCCGGGACCTCGACCGGAACCGCTACGTCTACGCGGTGGTGTCGCGGCGGGCCCGCGGCCTCTCGGTCGGGGTCAACATGAACCCCGACAAGCGCTGCAACTTCGATTGCCCCTACTGCCAGGTCGACCGCACGACGCCGGGCGGGCCCTCGCGCGTCGAGGTCGACGCGCTCCGCGACGAGCTCGACGACCTCCTCTCGCGCGCGGCGGGCGACCTGTGGTCGCACCCGCCGTTCGACACCGTGGCCCCGGAGCTGCGGCGCGTGGCCGACGTCGCCTTCGCCGGCGACGGCGAGCCCACGACGCCGCCCGAGTTCCTCCCTGCCGCCGCCGCCGCGAAGGCCGCGCGCGACCGCCTCGCGCCCGGCGTCCCGCTGCGGCTCCTCACGAACGCGACGCTCCTCGACAAGCCGCGGGTGCGCGCAGCCCTCGCGTGCTTCGACGAGCTGTGGTGCAAGCTCGACGCCGGCACCGAGCCGTACTTCCGGCTCGTCGACGGGACGAAGCTGCCGCTGCGCCGGATCCTCGACAACCTGCTCGCGGTCGCGCGCGAGCGCCCGATCGTGGTGCAGAGCCTGTTCCTCGCGATGAGCGGCGAGGGGCCGGGCGACGACGAGATCGCCGCGTGGGCCGGCCGCCTGCGCGACGTCGTCGCGGGAGGCGGCGCCATCGATCACGTTCAGGTCTACACGGTCGCCCGCGCCCCGGCCGACCGGCGGGTCTCGGCCCTGCCGGCCGCGCGCCTCGAGGCGATCGCGGCGACGGCGCGCGCGACGGCCGGCGTAGACGCACGCGTCTACGCCTGAGCGGGCGCGAACGTAGAATCGGGAGCGAGGTGTCCGCATGACCGGCCAGCGCTCCCGCCGCTCCTTCCTCCGGTCCTCCGCCGCGTTCGCCGGGACGACGGCTCTCGCCGCCGGCGAGGCGGCGGCGCAGGGGAAGGGATCCGCGCCCCTCGTCGCCTACGTCGGCACGTTCAGCTCGCCGCTGCGGGACGTGCTGAAGACGCAGGTCGACCTGCCGCCCGGCAACGGCCGGGGCATCCACGTCTTCCACGTGGACCGCGCGACGGGCGCCCTTTCGCCGGCCGGCGTGCACGAGGCGGGGACGAGCCCGAGCGGCCTCGCCGCGAACGCCGCGGGCGACCGGCTCTACTCCGCGAACGAGACCGACCGCGTCGGGGACGAGAAGGAAGGCACGGTCAGCGCCTTCTCGATCGACCGCGCGACGGGCGCGCTGAGCCTCCTCGGCTCCGTGCGCTCGGGCGGCGCCGGCCCCACGTACGTGAGCCTCCACCCGACGGGCCGCTTCCTCCTCGTCGCGAACTACTTCGGCGGCTCGGTCGCCGTGCTGCCCGTGCTCGTCGACGGGCGGCTGGGCGAGCCGACGGACGTGAAGAAGGACGAGGGCCCGATCGGTCCGACGAACGCCGCGAGCGCGCCGGCCGGCAGCTTCGCGGTGAGCGGCCACGACCGCACGCACGCGCACATGGTCCAGGCCGACCCGAGCGGCCGCTTCGTGCTGCACGTCGACCTCGCCCTCGACCGGATCCACGTGTGGCGCTTCGACGAGACGAGGGGCACGCTCTCTCCCGGCGACCCCGCCTTCGTCTCGCTGCCGCCGGGCGACGGGCCGCGGCACTTCGCCTTCCACCCGGACGGGCGGCGCCTCTACTCGATCCAGGAGGAGGGCTCGACGCTCGTCGTCTTCGACTACGACGGCGGCACGGGACGGCTGACGCCGCGCCAGACGCTCTCGACGCTGCCGCCGGGGTTCGCCGGCAGCAACTTCACGTCGGAAGTGCTCGTTTCGGCCGACGGCCGGTTCGTCTACGCGGGCAACCGCCTGCACGACAGCATCGCGGTCTTCGCGGTCGGCGCGGCGGGGAGGCTCTCGTTCGCGGGCGAGGAGTGGACCCGCGGCGACTACCCGCGCAGCTTCGCCTTCGACCCGACGGGCGCCTTCCTCTACTGCTGCAACCAGCGGGCGGACGCCGTGACGACGTTCCGGGTCGACCGCGCGAGCGGCCGGCTTGCCTTCACCGGCGCCTACACGCCCGTCGGCAACCCGTCGATGGCCCTGTTCGTCGACCTCGCCAAGGCTCGCGCCTAGCCCTTCACCGCCGCTTCTTCTCGTAAGTGCCCATCACCTCGGCGCGGGCGAGGACGTGGCCCTCCATCGCCGCCTCGACCGCAGCTTTCGTCGGCGTGCCGAGGTCGGGCAGGACGGTGTCGAGGGCGTAGAGCTTGTGGTAGTAGCGGTGCCGTCCGATCGGCGGGCACGGCCCACCGTAGCCGGTGCGCTTCCAGTCGTTCGTGCCCTGCCGCGTGCCGGCCGGCAGGTCGCGCGGGCCGACGGCCTGCGGCAGCCCCTGGGCCGTCGGCGGCAGGTTGTAGAGCACCCAGTGGACCCAGGTCAGCTTCGGCGCCTTCGGGTCCGGGGCGTCGGGGTCGTCGACGATCAGGACGAGGCTCTTCGCCCCTTCGGGCACGCCCGTCCACGCGAGCGCGGGCGAGAGGTCCTTCCCCTCGCACGTGAACAGCTCGGGAATCTCGCCCCCCGCGACGAACGCGGGCGAGCTCAGGCTCAGTCCCATGGTCCACTCCTGGGGTCAGATCTTGAATCTTGAATCGGCGGCGCGGCCGTCGATTCAAGATTCAAGATCTGACCCCGGCCTTTCAGCGCTTGTAGCCGAACTTCTGCAGCAGCTCCTGCCGCCACGCGACGCCCGCCTCGTCCTCGACGCCCTTCGGCGAGGAGCCGTCGACGACGCCCAGGATGCCGCGGCCCTGCTCCGTCTCGGCCACGACGACCTGCAGCGGGTTCGCGGTGGCGCAGTAGATCCGGCACACCTCGGGGCACGCCTTCACCGCGTTGAGGACGTTGATCGGGAAGACGTTGGCGAGAGCGATCACGAAGCTGTGGCCGGCGCCGATCGACTGCGCGATGCGCACGGCCAGCGCCTTCATCGCCGCGTCCGTCCCGTCGGCGCGGACGAGGCAGTGGCCCGACGCCTCGCAGAAGGCGAGGCCAAACTGCGCGCCGGGCACGGAGCCGACGACGGCCTCGTAGAGGTCCTCGACCGTCTTGATGAAGTGGGTCTGGCCGAGGATCAGGTTCACCTCGGCGGGCTTCTCGACGGCGACGATCTTCAGCTCCATGCTCCGCTCCTCCTCCCGCCGGCGGGACCGGCCTGAGTCTGACTCCGCGGGCGCCGGGCCGGCAAGCCCGTGTGGTGGACGGCGGCGGGCGCGGCCTTTAGACTCTCCGGACCATGCCCCTCGTCTGCGACTACAAGCGCCGCCACGGCGGGCAGTTCTGCGAGACGGACTGCCCGGCGAGCGCTCCGTGCGGGGCCTTCGAGTACGTGCGGGTGGAGCGGCCGGAGGACCTGCCGCCGGAGGACCCGCGGGCGATCGACGTCGCCGTGCTCGACATGAATCACGGGTGGCCGAACCTGGGGCACGATTCGCTCGTCCACGCGGCCCTCGACGCCACCTGCGAGGCGACCCCGGCCCTCGAGGACGCGGGGCTGCGGGTGCGGGTCGTCTCTTACGACGTGCGCCGGTCCGGCGTCCTGCCGGCGGGCCCCGGCGGACGCCACCGCCTGTACCTCGGGACGGGCGGCCCGGGCCACATCGACCCCCGCGAGAACGACGGGAAGGCCGCGTGGGCTCAGGGAGTCCTCGAGAACCCGGCCTGGGAGGAGCCGGCCTTCCGGCTCTTCGACGCGATCCGGGACGACCCGCGATCAGCCCTCCTCGCGGTCTGCCACACCTTCGGTGTCCTGTGCCGGTGGTCCGGAGCGGCGCGGCCGGTGCTGCGCGGCGAGGAGAAGGGCAAGTGCACCGGCATCCTCGAGAACGTGCTGACCTGGCACGCGGGCGAGCACCCGTGGTTCCGGCGGTTCGCGGACCTGCTGGGGGACACGGCCCGCCTGCGGGTCGTCGAGAACCGCCTCTTCGACCTCGTGCCGGACGGAGGGACGTGGCCGCCGTGGGCCACCGCGATCGGCTTCGAGACTCTCGGGGTCGGCGGAGCGCCGGGCGACGCGGTGACGATGGTCGAGTTCGCCCGCGACCGCGGCGGGATCGTCCCCCGGATGTTCGCGGTCAACCACCACCCCGAGATCGTCGACCGCGGGCGGCAGAAGATGATCCTCGACCAGAAGCGCTCGCGCGGAGAGGTCACCGAGGAGTGGTACCGCGAGCGCCTCGACATCCTGACGCGGACCTTCCCGCGGGAGGACGTCGACCAGCGCCTGCACCTCACCTCGGACTTCACGCTCCTCGGCCCGCTGCGCTTCCACCTCTTCCGGCTGATCCGCGAGCGGGCCGAGCCCCTCGGCCGGGCCCGCGGCTTCCACGAGGACCGGATTCTCCACGCCGTCCTCGGCGAGCCGGTCGGGGCCGCGCGGGGCGAGGTCTTCTAGGCGCGGGGCCATGATCCCGAAGCCTCCGTTCCTCAAGGACCTCACGCCGGAACGGGAGATCGCCGAGTTCCAGCGCCTGCAGCCCCGCCTCGCCGAGGTCTGGGACGCCCTCGTGATGCGCGAGGAGGAGCCGCACACCTCGATCGTCGTCCCCTCGCTCACGCTCGACCAGAGCGAGCTGCGGAAGATCTCGGGCGCGAGCTTCTACGAGGAGCGGCTGCTCTTCCTCCTCATCCGCCTGCGCAACCCCCGCGCGCGGATGGTCTACGTCACGTCGCAGCCGGTCCACCCGATCATCCTCGAGTACTACCTGCAGTTCCTCGCCGGGATCCCGGCGAGCCACGCCCGCTCCCGCCTCACGCTCCTCTGCGCCGACGACGCGTCCCCGCGTTCGCTGACCGAGAAGATCCTCGAGCGGCCCCGGCTCATCGAGCGGATCCGCGCCGGGGTCCACGACCCGTCGAAGGCGTACCTCACCGTCTTCAACTCGACGCCGCACGAGCGGAAGCTCGCCGTCCTCCTCGGGGTGCCGCTCAACGGCTGCGACCCGCAGCTCGCCCACCTCGGCACGAAGTCGGGATCGCGCAAGCTCTTCCGGGAGGCCGGGGTCGACCTGCCCCTCGGCTTCGAGGACCTCCACACGCTGAAGGAGGTCGAGGAGGCCCTCGTCGCCCTGCGCGGGCAGCGCCCGGGGATCCGCCGCGCCGTCGTGAAGCTGAACGACAGCTTCTCCGGCGAGGGCAACGCCCTCTTCCGCTTCCCGGACGCGGACGCGCGGGCGGCGCTGCAGGAGGCCCTGCGGCAGATCGAGTTCTCGGTGCCGTGGGAGACGCCGGAGTCGTTCTTCGACAAGTTCTCGCGGATGGGCGGGATCGTCGAGGAGTTCATCGAGGCCGAGGAGAAGCTCTCGCCGAGCGCGCAGGTGCGGGTGAGCCCGCGCGGCGACGTGCTGCCGATCTCGACCCACGACCAGATCCTCGGGGGCCCGAGCGGCCAGGTGTTCCTCGGCTGCCGCTTCCCCGCCCGCGACGACTACCGCCTGCGCGTCCAGGAGGCGGGCCAGAAGGTCGGCGCCGCCCTCGCCGCGCACGGCGTCGTGAGCCGTTTCGCAGTCGACTTCCTCGTGTACCGCGACCACCCGTCGCAGGAGTGGAGGGTCTCGGCGCTCGAGATCAACCTCCGCATGGGCGGCACGACGCACCCCTACCTCGCGCTGCAGTTCCTGACGGGCGGGGCGCTCGACCCCGCGACCGGCCTCTTCCTCTCGCCTTCCGGCCACGCGAAGTACTACAAGGCGACCGACAACCTCTTCTCCGAGCAGTACCGGGGCCTGCTGCCCGAGGACCTCATCGACATCCTCACCGTGAACAAGCTGCACTACAGCCACGGCAAGGAGTCGGGCGTCCTCTTCCACCTGATCGGCGCGCTGTCGGAGTTCGGCAAGCTCGGGCTCACGGCGATCGCCAACAGCCCGGCCCAGGTGGACGAGCTCTACGCCCACACCCTCGAGGTCCTCGACCGCGAGACGACGTACGGCCGGTAGGTCCGAGCGGATCGCGCCCGAACGAGCCAGGGCGCGATCCGCTCGGTGCTAGGCGAACTGCTTCAGGTCGATCTTCGGGTCGTAGACCTCGCTCGACTTCATCATCTCGTCCCACGTCACCTTGCGGCCGGTGTAGGCGGCCATGCGGCCGAGGACGCCGCTGAGCGCGGATTCGGCGCCCTGCTGCGCCTCGTTGATGAGCTTGCCGCTGGTGATGCTCTCGATGAAGGCCTTCTGCTTGTTCGGGTCCGCGTCGTCGAGGGCGCCGTTGAAGCGGCCGGTGGCCGCGGTCGCGGCGTCGACGACCTGCGGCCGGCCGAGGCCCGGGTACTCCCACTTCGTCTCGCCGGAGATGCGGACGGGCGCGTCGTAGCGCGCCTCGGCGCAGCCCTTCGTGCCGTAGTACTGCATCCCCACGCCCCACGCCGCGACGCCGAACTGGGTCGAGGCGAAGCTCACGTGCACGTCGTTCGGGTACATGAAGACGCAGTTGAAGTGCGAGTAGCAGTCGCCCTTGTCGGTGCGGCCGGCGCGGCCGCCGTGGCCGGTCGCCTCGACCGGGTGGGCCTGGAACATCCAGTTCGTGACGTCGATGATGTGGACGTTCTGCTCGACGATCGTGTCGCCGGAGAGGGCGCGGTCCCAGACCCAGTTGCGCAGGCGCTGCTCGACGGGCGACTTCCCCGCGAAGTCGGGCCGCTGGAGGGCGGAGGCGAAGTAGTGGATCTGCCCGCACACCGGCGCGCCGATCTCGCCGCCGTGGACCCGCTTCGCGAGCTCGACGTAGGGCGAGGCGTGGCGGATCTGGAAGCCGACGGCGAGGCTCTTCTTGCCGTCGTACTGCCTGCCGATCGCCATCACCTTCCTGGCCCCCGGCACGTCGACCGCGACCGGCTTCTCGACGTAGGTGTGCTTGCCGGCCGCGAGGGCGGCCTCGAGGTGCATCGGGTGGTAGTAGGGCGGCGTCGCGATGTAGACGGCGTCGACGTCGGAGCTCGCGAAGAGCTGCTTGTAGGCGTCGGGGCCGCGGAAGAGGTTCTTCGGGTCGATCGCCGGCTTGCCGGCCTTCGCCGCCGCCGCGTCGAGCTCGGCCTTGCCCTTCTCGAGCTGGTCGGCGAAGAGGTCGCCGAGAGCGGTCACGACCGCGCCGGTGTTCTCGAGGAAGGACGCGGTGACGTTCGTCCCGCGGCCGCCGCAGCCGAGGAGGGCGAGGCGCACCGCCGAGTTGGCCTGGGTGCCGAACACGAGGCTCGGCTTCAGGATCGTCACGCCGGCGGCGGCGGCCGCGCCGATGAACTCGCGGCGGCCGACCGAGGTCTTCTGGTCGCTCATGTCGTCTGTCTCCTCACGTGAGGGCCCCTCCGGTCGGCGCCAGGGTTCGATCGACCGGGGGTCGGTCGCTGTCGGCGGGCGGGGCCGGGGCGATTCTAGTCCCCCGCCTTTCGTTCGTTCAAGGAACAGAAGGCAAACGCAAGCAGGCGAAAGAGGGCTTGAGGCGACCCGCAAGCCCGGGGTAGGCTCGGCCCGGAAGGAGAGCACCATGCCCACCATCGATCGCCGGAGCTTCCTCGCCGCCACGGCGGCCGCCTCGGCCGCGGCCGCCCTGCGGCCCGCCCCGGCCGGCGCCGCGGCCGGCGGCGGCCCGCGCAAGGCCCTCGTCGTCTCGATGATCTCCGACAAGCTCGCCTGGACCGACCGCTTCAAGGTCGCCCGCGACGCCGGATTCGAGGGCGTCGAGCTGCACACGGTCACCGACCCGAAGGAGGCGGACGCGATCAAGGCCGCCCTCGAGGGCAGCGGGATCACCGTGCACTCGATCATGAACTCGGACCACTGGAAGTACCCGCTCTCGAGCGCGGACCCGGAGGTCGTGGCGAAGAGCGTCGCGGGGATGGAGACGTCGCTCCGCAACGCGAAGTTCTTCGGCTGCGACTCGGTCCTGCTCGTGCCCGCCGTCGTGAACCCGGAGACCGGCTACCAGGACGCGTGGACGCGCTCGCAGAAGGTGGTGCGCGAGAAGGTCCTGCCCCTCGCCGCGGAGCTCAAGGTCACGGTCGGGATGGAGGAGGTCTGGAACAAGTTCCTCCTGAGCCCGCTCGAGCTCGCGCGCTACGTGGACGAGTTCGAGTCGCCCTACGTGAAGGCGTACCTCGACGTCGGGAACATGCTCTTCTACGGCTACCCGCAGGACTGGATCCGCACGCTCGGCAAGCGGATCTGGAGGATGCACCTGAAGGACTTCAAGCTCGAGCGCTCGGGCGGGAAGTTCGAGTGGAAGAACCTCGGCGAGGGCGACATCGACTGGCCGGCCGTCCGCAAGGCGATGGCGGACGTCGGCTACACCGGCTGGGTCACCTGCGAAGTGCAGGGCGGCGACCCCGCGTACCTGAAGGACCTCGGGGCGCGGGTCGACCGTTTCCTCGCAGGGCAGAAGCCGGTCGCCTGAGGCGTCCGTCGCGAGTCCGGGGCCGGCCGCGGCGCGGCGCCGCGCCGGCCCCTTCGCCCGCGCCTACTTCGCCTTGTAGCCGGCGGGAAGCGCGACGTCGGCCGGCGACACCTCCGTCGAGAGCTTCAGGGTCTCGATCGTCGAGGTCATGAGCGCCTGCTTCGGATCCGTGGGGTCCCCCGCCGCCTTCTTCATGAGCTTGCGGGCGAGAAAGCCGCTCACGCCCGTGATCTGCGAGTCGCCCTTCTCGGCCTTCGCGACCTGCTCGGCGCTGCGGATGAGGTTGACGGCGAGGATGGTCGAGAGCGGCGTGCCCTCGATCTTCGCGGTCTCCTCGCGCATCTTCCGGATCGCCTGCACGAGGCCCGGGTGGGCGGCCATCATCTGCGCCATCTGCTCGGCCGAGGCCTTCATGCGGCCCGGGTCGAAGCCGAACACTTCCGCCATCTTCTTCGCGTAGCGCAGCTCGAAGTCGGCGAGCTCCCGGATCTCCGGCACTTCGGCCGCCATCCACATCTCGTTCACGATCCCGAGGCCGCCCGACTGCATCATGTTCGAGCCCTTCGCGTAGACGGAGATCCGCATGATCCACTGGGCCGCCTCGTGGCCCGCGATCGCGCGCTTCTCGCCCGTCCGGCTCGTGCGCACGTCGAACTCGAGCTCCGGGACCTGGCCCTCCGGCGGCGGCTCCTGCTTCGTCTGCTTCGCCTGCTCCTTGGCGGCCTTCTCCGCTTCCTGCTGCGCCTTCGCGCGCTGCTCCTCGAACTTCTGCCTGATCTCCGCGAACGTCGCGACCTCGTACGTGCGGTCCTTCACGTTCAGCGTGTAGACCTTCTCCTCGGCGAGGTCCACGAGCTCGCCCGTCTCGTCGTTGAGGGTGAGCCGGCGGTCGCCGGAGACGGCCACGCTGTTGACGAGACCTTCCTTCGCCGCCTTCCCGCCGAAGTGGCTCATGAGCCCGCCGACGAGGCCGCTCATCTGGACCCGGACCCGTTCCTCCTTCCGGACGCCGGCGACGAGGGCGCCGGGCGCGGCGAGGCTTCCGACCAGCGACACGAGGACGGCACGAGAGAGTGCGCGCACCACGTTCCCCCTTTTTCGCTGACCGCCGGGCCGGGCCCGGGCGGGTTGCGCCTAATCTACTGCGCCCGAGGCGAGGATGCGACGGGCTTCCTCGCGGGCCTCCTCCGCCGTCGAGAACGCCCCGTCGAGCTGCCGCTCGTAGACGGCGCGGACGACGCGCCCCACGAGCGGGCCCGGCGGCACGCCGAGCTCGAGGACGTCGCGGCCCTTGAGGATCGGCTCCGGCGCCCGGCGGGCGACGTCGAGCGCGCGCACGCGCTCACGGAACCACTCCATCGCGACGGGCGCGAAGGCTCCGGGGCGGCGGCCGAGGCAGTCGGCCCGGGCCACGCGATAGAGGAGGTCCGGCTCGCACTTCGCGGCGAGGCGGCGGATGGCGCCGTCGGAGACGCGCTCGCGGTCGTCGTAGAGCTGACCCGGCTTGAGGTGCTGACCGACGAGGGCCAGCACCTGGGCGCGCACGTCGTAGCCGAGGAGGGTGTGGACGTTCCACCGGTCGAGGAGCGCCGTCGTCGGGGGGAGGCCGGCTTCCTCGTGCCCGCGCGAGCGGATGCGGCCGTCCTCGCGGCGCGTCGTCGTCGGCTTGCCGAGGTCGTGGCAAAGGGCGCCGAGCATCACCGCGAGCTGGCGGGGGCGGTCGGGGGCGAGCTCCGCGGCGAGGGGCGCGGCCTCGTCGACGACCTGAAGCGTGTGGACCCACACGTCGCCCTCGGGGTGCCAGCCGGGATCCTGCGGCGTCGCGGCGAGCGGCACGAGCTCGGGCGCCACGACCGGCAGCATCCCCCACTCCGCGAGGAGCGCGAGGCCGCGGCTCGGCTCCCGCGCCTTCAGCAGCAGCTTCTCGACCTCGCCGAAGACGCGCTCGGCGGGAAGCTCCGCGATGGGCATGGACGCGCAGAGGGCGGCGGTGGCGGGCTCGACCGCGAGGTCGTACCGGGCCGCGAACTGGACGGCGCGCAGGGCCCTCAGCGGGTCTTCTCCGAACGTGGCGGGGTCGACCGCGCGCAGCACGCGAGAGTCGAGGTCTCGCCGGCCGCCGTGCGGGTCGACGACCGCGGCGGCGGCGGCGTCGTAGAGCATCGCGTTGATCGTGAAGTCGCGGCGGCGCGCGGCCTCCTCGACGCTCATCGAGGGATCGCCCTGGACGCCGATGCCGCGGTGGCCGGGCCCGGTCTTCGAGTCGCGCCGGGGAAGAGCCACGTCGACGGCGCCCTCGACCCCGGGCACGCCGCTCAGCTTGTAGACGCGGAAAGCCTGGCCGACCGCATCGATCCGCCCGTGCCCGCGCAGGACCTCCTCGAGCCTGTCCGCCGACAGGCCGAACACCTCGACGTCCCAGTCCTTGGTCGGCTCCCCGAGAAAGGCATCCCGCACCGCCCCCCCGACGACGTAAGGCCGCCCACCCGCAGCCCGCAGGGAAGCAAGGAGACGCAGGACCTCATCGGGGAGCACGAGAAGCATCGCCGGTCAGACTAGCACTGGCCCCGGCCCCGAGCGTTCTCCTGGCCCCGTGCGTTCTCGCCAGTCGAACGCGAGAACGCACGGAATGCCGTTCCTTCGATCCGTTTCCCGACCCATAGGGCCGTGTCCGTTGTCGTTGTCCGTTGTCGTTGTCCGTTGTCCGCTCTCTCTCCCGCCCCTTGACACGCGTCCCACTGTACTAGTACACTAATACAGTATGGCGACGCCGAGGCTGAAGGTCGACGCGACGCTGCCCGTCCCGATCTGGAGCCAGATCGAGGACGGGGTCCGGCACCTCGTGGCCTCCGGGGCGCTGCGGCCCGGGGACGCGCTGCCGTCGGTGCGGGACCTCGCGCGCGAGCAGCGGATCAACCCGAACACGGTGGCGAAGGCCTACCAGCGGCTCGTCGACGCCGGCGTCCTGGAGACGCGGCGCGGCGAGGGCACGTTCGTGGCCGAGAAGCCGCCCGCGCTCCCGGCCGGAGAGAAGGACCGCGTGCTGCGCGAGGCGGCCTCGCGCTACGCCTCGCTCGCGTCGACCATCGGCGCCACGCGCGCGGAGGCGCTCGCGGCGCTGCAGCAGGCCTGGCCCGACGGACTGCCGGTGAAGGGGGGACGGCGATGAGCACTCAGGCGGCGCCCGCGACCGGCGCCCACGTCGAGACACGAGCCCTCGCCGTCCGCTACGGGCGGACGCGCGTCCTCGAGGACGTGAGCCTCGCCGTGCCGCCGGGCTGCGTCTTCGCCCTCCTCGGCAGGAACGGCTCCGGCAAGTCGTCGCTCCTGCGCGTGCTGCTCGGCGAGCGGCCGCCGTCGGCCGGCCGCGTGCGCCTCCTCGGCGAGGACCCGTGGAAGAAGCGCGCCGCGCTCATGGCCGAGGTCGGCGTCGTGCCGGAGGAGCCGGGCGCGCCGCCGGAGATGACCGCGCGGCAGCTGTCGGCCTTCTGCGCGCGGCTCTACCGGCAGTGGGACGCGGCCATGGTCGAGGAGCGGCTCGCGCGGTTCGAGGCGCCGGTCGACCGGCCGTTCGGGCGGCTGTCGAAGGGGCAGAAGGGCGCGGTCATGCTCTCGCTCGCCCTCGGCCATCACCCGCGCCTGCTGCTGCTCGACGACCCCACGCTCGGCCTCGACGTCGTGGCCCGCGACGCCGTCTTCCGCGAGGTCATCGGCGAGCTGGCCGACCGCGGGACGACCGTCTTCGTGACCACTCACGACCTGCGCGCGGTCGAGGGCATCGCCGACCGCGTCGCGATCCTGCACGCGGGCCGCGTCGCGATCCAGGGCGAGCTCGAGCCGCTGAAGGCCGAGTGGAGCCGCCCGCTCGAGGAGATCTTCACGGCCGTCACGGGCGGCCGACGTCCGGCCGACCTCGCGCCTGCGGAGGTGCAGCCATGACCCAGGCCCTGGCCATCGCCGCCCGCGAGCTGCGCGAGCGGTGGATCCTGTTCCCCGCGGCGCTCGCGTTCGGCGTGCTGCCGGTCGTGCTCCCCGCGTTCGGCCCCGCCTTCCGCGACATCGCCCCCGTCGTGGGCGTCGCGTTCGCAGTCGTGCTGGGCGCGGCCGCCGCCGTCGTGATCGGCTCCACGATGCTCGCCCGCGACGCCGCCGAGGGCCGCCTCGCGTTCCTGCTCGCGCGGCCCGTCTCACTGGCGTCCGTCTGGGCCGGCAAGTGGATCGCGGCGCTCGTGCTCGTGCTCGGCAGCGGGCTCCTTGCCGCCGTGCCGTGGATGGCGGTCACCACGCCGCCGGAGGCGCACGGCGGCTCGTGGCTGTCGGCGCTCGCGAACGGGCCGGGCACGATGATGTTCCTGGGCCTCGCCGTGCTGGCCGTGGGCATCGCCAACTTCAATGCGGCGGCCTTCCGCTCGCGCTCGGCCTGGCTGGCGCTCGATCTCGCGCTGCTCGTTGCCGCGGTCCTCGTCCTGCGCCGGTATCTCCCGCCCTTTGCGGAATACGGCCTGCTCGACGCGCTGATCGAGGTCGACGCTATCCACCTCCCGAGCCTCGTCGTCTGGATTCTGGCTCTCGCAGGCCTCGTCGGCAGCGCGGCCCAACTCGCCCAGGGCCGGACGGACCTGCGCCGGGCACACCGCGCACTGTCGACCGCCTCCTGGCTCGTCCTCTGGACGGCGATCGCCGGTGTCGTCGGGGCAGTCGCATGGGTGCGCGCCGCGCCTCCGTCCGAGCTGAGCGCGTGGATGATCACGGGCAGTGCCGGGGCGCGTTGGGCTCACGTCCTCGGGTCCGCGCGCGCACCGCGGTTCCCTCACGTGACGCGCTCCTGGCCGCAGAGCGCCTACCTGATCGACAGCCGCACCGGCCGGTACCTCCGCCTGCCGGACGGCACGACATTCTGGCCGCTCCGCTTCTCGGAAGACGGACGCATCGCCGTGCAGCTTCAGCCGGACGAGGACGAGCGCGGCACGGCGGTCCGGATCTTCTCCCTCGAAGGAGATGCCCCGCGCTCGACGCTCGTCGCAATGGAGAAGTCGCCGCCGTTCGAAAGCTGGGGCGCCGACTTCGCGCTCGCTCCTTCGGGGAAGCTGCTGCTCTACGTGCACTCGAGCGGGGCGTCGTTCTTCGAGCTCCCGTCCGGGCGGCGGGTAGCGACCGCCACCGTCCCGCCGGGATTCCGCCCGACCGCCGCGCGCTTCACGGGGGCGACGACCGCGCGAGCCTGGCTCGTGCCGCAGAGCCTCCAGCGGCGCGAGCTGCTCGTGTTCGATCTCGCCCTCGACGGCCGCTCGTCGAGCCGAACCTTCGCCGCGGGACCGTTCGGGTACTCGTCGAGCAACGTGTCGGTCGACGCGAGCGGTACGCAGCTGTTGACTTTCGACGCCGGGATCCAGCTTCGGGATGCGGCGGACGGCCGGCTCGTCGCCAACCTCGTCGACACCGGCAGCGATGTTCCCCGACGCGGCGGCCTGCTGGCCGGCCGCATCCTCTCCGACGGCCAGGTCGTCACGATGGAGGGCGCGCCGCTCGACGGGGCCCGGGGGCCGCGCGTCACGGTCTTCGGTCCGGACGGTACGAAGCGGCACGAGGCCACGATCGACGCCGGGATCACCGGCCTGGAGGTGGGCCCGGAGCTGCCCGGCGGACGCGTGATCCTCGCGTTCGCAGCTCGCCGGGCGCAGGCTGAAACGCACAGCCTGGTGTTCGACACCGGCACGGGCGCCGTCGTGCAGGGGCTCGCGGGGCTCCAGCCATCGCGAGCGGCCAACTGGGGCCACGAGGCTCCCGCTCTGCCTCCGGACCCGGTGCAGCTCTTCACGGATGAGCAGGGTCGCCTTCTCCGGATCGACACGACGACCGGCTCGCGCGAGGTCGTGGCCGGTCCGGGCGCGCCGGCCGGGGAGCGGCTGAAGCTCGACTGAGGCACGAGGTCCGTCGCGAACCCTCGCCGAGAGCGAGTGCTAGACTCTCGCGAGAGGCGAGTGATGTCGACCCCGGCCCGGCGCGTGCACTACACCTACGCGGAGTACCTCGCGCTCGAGGAATCGAGCTCGGTTCGCCACGAGTTCCTCGACGGCGAGATCTACGCGATGGCCGGCGGCTCGCCCGACCACGCGGCGCTGTCGGCGGCGGTGATCCGACTCGTCGGCGCGCGACTGCCGCCCGGATGTCGCGCCTTCACCTCCGATCTCCGGGTCCGCATCGAGGCGACCGGACTCACCACCTACCCCGACGCCGCAGTCGTCGGCGGTCGCACGGAGAGGTCGCGCGAAGACCCGCTCGCGGTGACCAACCCCGTTCTCCTCGTCGAGGTGACGAGCCCCTCGACGGAGGACTACGACCGCGGCGAGAAGCTGCGCCACTACACGGGCCTGCCGAGCGTCCGCGAGATCCTCGTGGTGTCGCACCGGACCGCCGAGGTCACGCTCCACCGACGGCGCGACGATGGCTGGACGATGCTGACGGCGCGAGCCGGCGAGGAGGTCGAGCTCCAGGCGCTCGCCGCCCGCTTCGCCGTCGACGACCTGTACGCGGGGGGGCTCGAAGACGCCCGCTGACCCCAGCCGTCAGCCCTCGCCGCGCTCGAGGGCCTGGATCATCACGTCGAGGGCCCGGCCGCTCGCGTCCGTGAGGAGCGTGACGAGCGGCGCCGTCTCGAAGCGAAAGGCCGCGCGCAGGCAGGCGACGAGATAGGGACCGTCCCCGGCCGCGAGGACGGGCGGGCGCAGGCCGCCGCGCACGAGGACGTGCGACGCGGCGAGCCGGGCGACCCGGCCGTTGCCGTCGTCGAAAGGGGCCACTTCGACGATGCGGGCGAAAGCCAGGGCCGCCGCCTGCTCGGGCCGGAGGCCACTCGAGCCCGGCGCGCCGAGCCACTCCTCGAGCGTGTCGAGGCGCGACTCGATCGCGTCCGGGGGCGCGGGCGGGGCGCCGTCGCGCTCGCGAGGGCCCTGGCGGAAGCCGGTCGGGCCCGCGATCCCCGCGTGCCAGGCGCGCAGCGCGGCCACGGTGAGGGGCGCGTCGCGGTCGACGGCCCCGGCCGCGCGGCGCAGGGCGGCGACCTCGGCCGGAGCGGGCCCGCCCGCGCGCGAGGCCCGCACCTCGGCCCACGTCGCGCGCACGCCGGCCAGCTCGAGGCTGCCGAGGAGCTGGGCGTCCTCGACGATCGCGGCGAGCACGGGGTCGTCCGGTCCGCGGCCCTTCTCCGCGAGGAGGGCCGCGAGCCGCTTCTCCTTCACTCCCGTCGCCGTCTGCAGCCGCATCGTCCGATTCTAAGGGCCGGCCGGCGCGGCGCACCGCGGGCGGCTAGAATGGTCCGGGGGATTCCTCGAAAGGGGTGACGGCGTGCTGAAGAAGACCGCGGCTCTTCTGACGGCGCTCTGCGTCGCGATGCCGGCGCTGGCTCGTGCGGGCGACGACGGCAAGGAGAAGAAGGGCAAGCGGCCCGCGCTCGTGCTGCGCACGACCCCGCGCTTCGCCTTCTCTCCGGCCAACCTGATGCTCACCGCCGAGCTGAAGGACGGCGACGACATGGAAGAGCTGTACTGCCCCGAGATCGAGTGGGAGTTCGGTGACGGGGACAAGAGCACGCAGGAGGCCGACTGCGAGCCCTGGACCGCGACCACGAAGATGGAGCGTCGCTTCACGGTGCGCCACATCTACAAGTTCGCGGGCGCCTACCTCCTCCGCGTGACGCTCCGCAAGACCGGCCACGACCTCATGACGCAGACGCTGTCGGTGACGGTCCGCGCCGGTCTCGGCGACCCGAACGAGGATCCCGGGTAGGCCCCGAGCTCATTTCGGCCCGATCACCCTCCGGCCGAAATGAGCTCGGAACGCCGGCTCCACTGCCCTGTCCCTTGACGTGTTCTTTCTGCTTGGGACGTTTCCCTTTCTGTCAGGCAGAAAAGGAAACGGATCAGGGGGGAACGACCTTCAGGCAACGGGCCCACGTTCCGACCCATTTCGACTCCAGCAGGGACGGGTCGAAATGGGTCGGAGCCTATCCGCCCGACATGCTGTCCAGGAATTCCTTGTTGGACTTCGTCTTGGACAGCCGTTCGATGAGGAGCTCCATCGCCTCGACGGGCGACAGGGCCGAGAGGACCTTGCGCAGGATCCAGGCGCGGTTGAGCTCGGCCGCGGGGACGAGAAGCTCCTCCTTGCGCGTGCCCGAGCGGTTGATGTCGAGCGAGGGGAAGATCCGCTTGTCGGTGAGCTTGCGGTCGAGCACGAGCTCGGCGTTGCCCGTGCCCTTGAACTCCTCGAAGATCACCTCGTCCATGCGCGAGCCGGTCTCGACGAGGGCCGTCGCGATGATCGTGAGCGAGCCGCCCTCCTCGACGTTCCTGGCCGCGCCGAAGAAGCGCTTCGGCCGCTGGAGGGCGTTCGAGTCGACGCCGCCCGAGAGGACCTTCCCCGACGGCGGCACGATCGTGTTGTAGGCGCGGGCGAGGCGGGTGATCGAGTCGAGGAGGATGACGACGTCCTTCCTGTGCTCGACGAGGCGCTTCGCCTTCTCGAGCACCATCTCCGCGACCTGCACGTGCCGGTCGGCCGGCTCGTCGAAGGTCGACGAGATGACCTCGCCGTGGACCGACCGCTGCATGTCGGTGACCTCCTCCGGCCGCTCGTCGATGAGCAGCACGATGAGGACGATCTCCGGGTGGTTCGTCGTGATCGCGTTCGCGATCGCCTGCAGGATCATCGTCTTGCCCGTGCGCGGCGCGGCGACGATGAGCGCCCGCTGGCCCTTGCCGAGCGGGTTCAGCAGATCCATCACCCGGGTGGTGATCTGGTCGGGCGTCGTCTCGAGCCGGATCCGGTCCTGCGGGTAGAGCGGCGTGAGGTTGTCGAAGAAGATCTTCTCCTTCGCGCGGTCGGGCGGCTCGAAGTTGACCGCGTCGACCTTGATGAGCGCGAAGTACCTCTCGTCCTCCTTCGGCGGGCGGATCTGGCCGCTGATCGTGTCGCCGGTGCGCAGGTCGAACTTCCGGATCTGCGACGGCGAGACGTAGATGTCGTCCGGGCCGGGCAGGTAGCAGTACTCGGGGGCCCGCAGGAAGCCGAAGCCGTCGGGCAGGATCTCGAGCACTCCCTCGGAGAAGATGAGGCCCTCCTTCTCGGCCTGGGCCCGCAGGATCTGGAACACCAGCTCCTGCTTCTTCATCGACGACGCGCCGGGGATCTCGAGCTCCTTCGCGACCTCGATGAGCTTCTGGATGCTCATCTCCTTGAGGACCGCGAGGTCGAGCCGGCGGGCGTCCTCCGCCTCGCCGGAGGCTTCCTCGGCGACGGCCACCGCCGCCTCCGACGCGTTCTCGTCCTCGGCGACGTCGCGCTGGGGCAGCCGCGGCCCGCGGCGGTGGGGCGCGTCGGCGCGCGGCCCGCGGCCGGGCCGGCGGGGCGCTCCGCCTCCGTTCGAACCGGAGGCCGGCGGCGTGGAACCGGGTTCGTCGTTGGACATATCGGGTTACCTGGACCGGAGGAACGGGAGGACGAAGAAGGAAAGAGGCGTGGCCTGGGGTCAGTGGGGCCGGATGGTCCTGACGATAGTGGGTTCCCGATTCTACGTCAACCCGCCCGATGGCTCAGGCGCGAAGCGCGGCGCGGACCGCGATCACGCGTCGGAGGCGAGGCGGAAGCGGGCCGGCGGCTCGCTCGTCGGCTCGACGTCGTTGGCCTCGAGCCACGCCCGGACGACCGCCCGCATGCGCCCGTCGCGGCAGTCGATCCAGAGCCGGCGCTCGGCCGGGTGGAAGCCGAGCGCGTCGGCGAAGGCCCGGGCCGGCCCGTCGCCGGCGAGGGCGGCCTGGAGCGCGTCCTTCGCCCAGCCGTCGTCGAGCCCCTCGACGAACGCCGTCATCCAGCCGAGCTCGGTCTCGGCCGGCAGCGGCTGCACCGGCACGAGCCGCCGCGCGACGAGCCCCTCGTCGAGCTCGTCCTCGGTGAAAGCGTGGTCGTCGCTCCACCCGCGGGTGAGGTGAACGACGTCGCCCGAGAGCGCGTCGAGGAAGGTCTGGGAGTCGGGGGCGCGGCGCAGCAGCGCCCGCTCGAGGCCGTCCCAGTCGATCGCGACCTGTCGCGCCGTATCGTCCTCCCCCGTCCCGGCCCGGGCCGCGGCCCGTCCGTTCGCCGCCTCAGAACGCCATCGTCCGCAGGTCGGGCGCCACGATGAGCGGCGCCCCCGTCGCTCTCTTCACCTCGTCGACCGTCGTGTCCGGGGCGATCTCGCGCAGGAGGAGCCCCTCCCGCACCGGCTCGATCACCGCCATCTCGGTCACCACCATGCTGACGCAGCCGCGGCCGGTCAGGGGCAGCGTGCACTGCGTCAGGATCTTCGGGCTGCCGTCCTTCGCGGTGTGCTCCATCGTCACCACGACGCGCCGGGCGCCGGCGACGAGGTCCATCGCGCCGCCCATCCCCTTCACCATCTTGCCGGGAATCGTCCAGTTCGCGAGGTTGCCGGCGGCGTCGACCTGCAGGGCCCCGAGGATCGTGAGGTCGATGTGGCCGCCACGGACCATGGCGAAGGAGTCGGCGCTCGAGAAGTAGGACGCGCCGGGCCGCGCGGTGACGGTCTCCTTGCCGGCGTTGATGAGGTCGGCGTCCTCCTCCCCCGCCGCGGGGTAGGGGCCGACGCCGAGCATGCCGTTCTCGGAGTGGAGGACGATCGAGACGCCCTCCGGCACGTAGTTGGCGGCGAGGGTCGGCATCCCGATGCCGAGGTTCACGTAGAAGCCGTCCTTCATCTCCTGGGCCGCGCGGCGGACGATCCGGGCCCGCTTCGCGTCGGTGTCGACCGCGCCCTCGCCGCGCAGGGTGCGCCGCTCGATGCGCTTCTCCCACCCGGCGCCCTGGAAGACGCGGTGCACGAAGATCCCCGGGGCGTGGACCTCGTCGGGATCGATCGAGCCCGCCGGCACGAGCTCCTCGACCTCCGCGATCGTCGTCGTCGCCGCCGCGCACATCATCGGCGCGAAGTTGCGGGCGGTGCGCCGGAAGACGAGGTTGCCCGCGGTGTCCCCCTTCCACGCCTTCACGAGGGCGAAGTCGGCCCGCAGGGCCGTCTCGAGGATGTGGGGCTTGCCGTCGAACCACCGCACCTCCTTTCCCTCGCCGACGAGCGTGCCGTATCCGGCGGGAGTGAAGAAGGCGGGGACGCCGGCGCCGCCGGCCCGGATGCGCTCGGCGAACGTCCCCTGGGGGACGAGCTCCACCTCGAGCGAGCCGTCGAGGAACATCGACTCGAAGACCCTGTTCTCGCCGACGTACGTCGAGACCATCTTGCGGACCTGGCCCGAGCGGAGCAGGAAGCTGATCCCGAAGTCGGTGACCCCCGCGTTGTTCGAGACGACGGTGAGGCCACGGGCCCCCTGGTCGCGCAGGGCGGCGATCAGGTTCTCGGGGATGCCGCACAGGCCGAAGCCCGAGATCATCACGGTCGAGCCGTCGCGCACGTCGCGCACCGCCTCGCCCGCGCTCGTCACCACCTTGTTCATGGGGTGTCCCTCCGCTCGCGCCGGGTACGCCCGATCATAGCAACTCGCGTCGGTCCTCCCGCGGGGCGGGACCGCTCGGCCGCGCCGCGTGCAGGAGGCGCGGCGGGACGAGGGCGTTCGAGGCGACGACGCCGGTGGCGAGAGACACCGCGACGAGGGTCATGCGGAAGGCGGTCTGGATGCCCACGAGCGTCTCGTCCCCGATGAGCGACGACACGCTCGCGAAGCCGAGCGATCCGGGCACGAGCAGCAGGATGCCGGGCACGAGGGCGACCATGGCCGGGCGGCGGACGGCGCGGTTGTAGACGTTGGCGTAGAGACCGGCCACGAGGGCGCCGAGGAAGGCGCCGAGCTCCGGGCCGAGGAGGGCCGCCCCGAGCCGCGCGCCCGAGAAGGCCACGAGGCCGCTCGCGACGATCCACGGCGCGTCGCGCCGCTCGGCCCGCAGCAGCACGGTGAAGCCGAGGGCGGCCACGACCACGGCAAGGGCCATCGTCCACGGGGCGGGCGCGTGGACGGCGCCGTGCGGCAGCGGCGGCCCGAACGCGCGCGCGCCGAGGGCTTCGCCCACCGCGACGCCGAAGCCGAGGCCGAGGAAGGCCATCGCCGCCCCGGCGAGCCGCACGGTGCCGGAGACGAGGTGCTGCGTGGCGAGCTCGATGAGGGCCACCGTGAACGGGAAGCCCGGCACGAGGACGATGAGGCCGGCGAGGGTGAGGATCGAGCCGGAGACGCCGCCGGTGAAGCGGCCGACGAGCGCGGCGAGAAACGCGGCGATCGCGGCGGCCAGCGGCTGGAACATCTGCCGGCCCGCGGGCGAGCGGCCGAGCCCGGCCTCGGCGAGCCCGATGGCGAAGCCCATGAGGCCGGAGGCCGCGACCTCGGCCGTGCCGCCGCCGAAGAAGCGCGCGGCCGCGGCGGAGGCGGCGCCGAAGGCCAGCAGACGCGCGGCCGGGGAGTAGCGCGGGGGCTCCTCCGCGATGGCGTCGAGCCGCGCCGCGGCGGCGGCCGGCGGGAGCTCGCCCCGGGCCACATCCTGCGCGACGGCGTCGTACTGCGCGAGGCGGCCGAGGTCGACGTCCCCCGGCGCGACGCGGGCCTGGAACGTGCGCTCGTCGTCGCCGGTGCCGAACGACGCGATGAGCGACGTCGGCGCGGAGAAGAACTGCGCCTCGAGGCCGAGCTGCTGCGAGACGGCGACGAGCGCCGACTCGAGCCGGTGCGCGGGATAGCCGTGCGCGTGGAGCCCGCGGGCGAGCTTCATGACGAACGCGCGGGCGTCGGCGGGAGAGGTCTCCTGCATCCGGGCGGCCCCTTCCGGCGGCTACCTCGTCCCGGGGGCCGGCGCGGCGGCCGGGGCTGGAGCCGGAGCGGGGGCTCCGGCCGGGGGCGCGGCCGGCTTCGGGACGGGCCTCGCGCGGCCCGCCGCGGCTGAGAGGGCCTCGACACGGGTCTTCACGTCCTGCGCGGCCCTCAGGGCCTCGGGCACGTCGCCGCTGCGGAAGGCCTCGCCGGCCCGTGCCCACTCGACGCGGATCGCGCCGAGCTCGGCCTGGGCGGCCGCGAGCCCGTCCGGCTGCATCCCCTTCGGCATCCGGTCCGGCGCAGCGGCCTCGGCCATCCTCGCGACGAGGGCCTCGATGGCCGGATCGAGGGCTCGCGCGAGCGCGGCCCACGCGCGAGCGAGCTCCTCCTTCTTCACCTCCGCGGTCGCCGACGCGGCGGCGATCCGCGCCGGCAGGCCCTGCGCGGCCCGGAGCGCGTCGGTGTAGTGGCCCTTGCCGACCTCGGCCCGGGCGTCCCGGATCGCCGCCTCCAGCCGTTCGAGCTCGCGCGGCACGTAGCGGGCGAGCTCGGTCCGGGCCGCGGCGAGCTCCTCCTCGGCGAACTTCAGGGCGGCCTCGGCCGGCCCCTCGTTGCAGCCGACGGCGAGCGCCGCGGCGGCCAGGAGCCCGGCGAGCGTGCGGAAGAGCGGTCGCATCGGGCGAGAGAACCTCCTGCGGGACGGCCTCGGATCTTACTCCCGGAACCGGCGCTTCTCGGCCTCGAGCCGCCGCGCGAACGCGGCGAGGGCGCGCGCGACCTCGGCGGCGTTCGCGGACAGGATCTGCCGCCACAACGGGCGCGGGCTGCCGGCGAGGCGCGTCATGCCGCGGAAGCCGGGCCCGGCGCGCCGCAGGTGCGCGCGCGCGACCGGGTCGCGTCGGGCCGCGTCGCGCAGCGCCCACGCCACCACCTGCGGCAGGTGGCTCAGGAAGGCCATCGTGCGGTCGTGGGTGGCGGCGTCGGTCGTCACGGGCCGGGCGCCCACCGCGCGCACGAGCTGGCGCACGACGCGGTTGGCCCGGCCGTCGCGCGCGGGCACGATCCACCAGGTCGCGCCCTCGAAGAGCTTCTTCGAGGAGGCGGAGAAACCCCTCTTCTCCGTCCCGGCCATGGGGTGGCCGCCGACGAAGCCCGCGAGGCCGAGCCGGTCCGCCTCGCGCGCGATCTCGCCCTTCACGCTCGACACGTCGGTGAGGACGAGCCCCCGGCGCGCGACCTTCGCGAGGCGCCGCAGCAGGCGGATGTTCGTGGCCGGCGGCGCGGCGAGGACCACGACGTCGCACTCCGCGGCGGCCTCCGCGTAGGTCGCGCCCGCCGCGACGGCGCCGCTGCGCAGCGCGCGGCGCACGACGAGCGGCCAGTCGATGCCGGTGACGCGGTAGCCCGCGTCGGTGAGGGCCCGGGCGAACGAGCCCCCGACGAGGCCGAGTCCGACGATCGCGACCGTGGGTCGGCGCCGCGCGGCCACCGTCACTCGCTCCCGGCCGCGCGGGCGAGGAGCTCCGGCTCGCGCCGCAGGAGGAGCCTCGCGGCCTGCGCGGTGAGCAGGAAGTAGGCGCCGCCCGTGCCGGCGAGGGCGAGCGGCAAGGTCGCGACCCACAGCAGGGGCGCGCCGAGGAGGTGCGGCAGCCACACGAGGAACGCGAAGGGCGACGAGACGAGCAGGCTCGCGAGGAGAGCGGCGAAGGCGAGCGCCGCGGCGCCGAGCCCGCGCGCGCCGGACGACGGGGCGCTCGGGTCGCGGCCGGCCCGCGGCGCCGGCACGGGGGCGAGGATGGAGACGTAGTTGTCGACGGCCGACGCCACGACCTGCGTCAGCACGATCACCGCCAGGACCGCCGGCAGGAGTTGCGGGCCGACGGCCAGCGCGGTGGCGAGGGCGAGAACGACGGTCCCGGGCACGCGAAGCGCCATCGCGCCCAGATTCTTGCCGAGGAGGAGCCGGAAGCGGTCGATCGGAAACCCGAAGAGGAGGCCGAGGCCCTCGCGCTCGAGGGCGAGGGCGTTCGAGCCGAGGACGCCCAGGCCGGCGAAGGAGCCGAGGACGAGCATCATCCCCGGCGTGAGGCGCGCCCCCGCCCCCTGCCAGAGGGCCACCGTCACGATCAGCGGCCCGAGGATGCCGCCGAAGACGACGGCCTTCAGTCGCGGGTCGCGCCACACGACGCGCAGGTCCTTCTCGACGAGCGCGCCCACGCGGCCGGGCAGCAGGACGCGCGCGGGCCGCGCCGCGCCGGTGGCGGCCTCTCCGAGGTCGATCTCGCCGCGGTACAGGCGAGAGGCGATCGCCACCGAAGCAGCCACCGCCGCCGCCACGGCCGCGGCCGCGGGCAGGGCCCAGGCCAGGAAGCCGAGGAGCTCCCCGCGGGCCGCGTGGACGGCGGCGCGTGCGCCCCAGGCGAAGGGCACGACCGCGAAGACGTCGTGGCGCAGCAGCCCGAGGACGAAGCGGCGCGCCGCGGCGCCGCCGCCGAGGTAGAGAAGCGGCACGAGGCTCAGGCCGAGCCCGAGGAGGATGCCGAGCGAGAGCGCCCGGTCGCTCCACCGCCGGTGCCGCGACAGGGCGTGGAGGCCGAGGGCCACCGTCTGGCCCGCGGCGAGGGCGAGGGCGAGCGAGAGCAGCAGGCCGGCGAGCGCGAGCACGAAGGCCGGCCCCGGCCCGGCGAGGCCGAGGGCGAGCGCGACGAGCGGCGGGGCCTGGGCGAGCACCATCGGCTGAGCGACGTTGGCGGCGAGGGAGGAGGCGACGAGGGTCGGCAGCGGCACCGGGTAGTGGACGAGCCGGCCGAGGTCGTGCGTCTCCGTGGCCTGGACGCCGGCGAGGAGGGGAGAGAAGGCCCACGAGAGGCCGAACGTCGCGGCGAGGGCCGAGAGGACGGGGAGGACGAGGTCGGGATGCGCGCGCTCGAGGACGGGCGCCACCGTCGCCGCGAGGAAGGCGCCGGTCAGCGAGAAGAAGGCGAGCGCGGGCACCGCGACGAGGAGGCCGACAAGGCGCGACCGCGCGCCGAGGACGGCCCGCGCGTCGAGCCGGAAGCGGAGGAGGACGAGGGCGATCAGCCGATCCACGACAGGTCCTCGCGCCGGATGTCGGCGCCCACGAGCTTCAGGAAGACGTCCTCGAGGCTGGCGCCGCCGTGGGCGCGCCGCTCGCGGATCTCGGCGAGGCTGCCCTGCGCGACGATGCGCCCGCGGTCGATCACCGCCACCTCGTCGCAGAGCCGCTCGACGACGTCGAGCACGTGCGACGTGAAGAAGAGCGTCACGCCCCGCGCGGTGAGCCGCCGCAGGAGGTCGCTCACGACGCGGCCGGAGACGGGGTCGATGCCGTTCAGCGGCTCGTCGAGGAAGAGGACGGAGGGCCCGTGGACGAGAGCGCACGCGAGGGCGAGCTTCTTCCTCATGCCCTGCGAATAGTCCACGACCAGCTTCCCCCGCTCGTCGGCGAGGGAGAAGAACTCGAGCGCCTCGGCCGTGCGGCGCCGCGCCTCGGCGCGGTCGATCCCGTGCATCCGCGCGGCGAAGAGAAGGTGCTCCTCGCCGGTCAGCCTCTCGTAGAGCGGCAGCTCCTCGGGCACGACGCCGATCCGGCGCTTCACCCCGAGCGGGTCCTCGCCGAGGCGGACCCCCTCGATGACCGCGTCGCCGGCGGTCGGACGCAGGAGCCCGGTCAGCATGCGGATGGTCGTGCTCTTGCCCGCGCCGTTCGGCCCCAGGAAGCCGAAGAAGCGGCCCCGCCGGACGCGGAACGACACGTGGTCGACGGCGGTCTGCCGCCGGAAGGTCTTCGTCAGCCCCTCGACCACGATCGCGTCGTCGCTCGCCGGCATGAAGCCCCAAGGTTACCGGTTCCGTGGTAGCTTTGCGCCTCATTCCATGGGCGAGGCGAGCCTCGAGAAGCGGCGTCAGGAGCGGGTGCCCCTCGCGGTGCCCGTGCGGGTGCAGGCCTGCGAGCCGGACGGGCAGCCCTGGGACGCCGTGGCCCGCAGCGCCGACGTCTCGAGCGGCGGTGTGGGCTTCCGCCTCGACCGGCCCGCCCGGATCGGCCAGGTGCTCCACCTCTCGCTGCCGCTGCCCCCGAAGCTGCGCCGGTACGACCTCGCCGACTCCTCCTACCGCGTCTACGGCCTCGTGCGCCACGTCGAGCGCGAGGCGCGCGGCGGCTGCCGCGTCGGCGCTCTCTTCCTCGGCCGCCAGCCGGTCGACGAGGCGACGGCGCGGTTCGACGTCGACACCCCGGTAAGCGGCCCGGCGCCCGTCGAGCGGCGCGTTCACGCGCGCTACCTGGTGCGTCTCGCTCTCGAGCTGTCGACCGAGGGCGGCTTCGCGCGGGAGCGCGCGATCGCCGAGGAGATCGGGCCCTGGGGCGCGCTCGTCCGCTGCGCCCACCTGCCCCTCGACGCGGGTGCGCGGCTGCGCGTCGAGGAGCCGGACGGACACTTTCGCACGCGGGCCGAGGTCCGCGGCGCCCACGTCGGCG
>WBZP01000729.1_pt1 | contig 43173 bp, 38 predicted proteins | sample 5204301 | NCBI WGS metagenome assembly WBZP01 (sample SAMN12412401, study PRJNA552823) | activated sludge metagenome | isolation source: activated sludge from nitrification reactor of wastewater treatment plant... | place: USA: Pennsylvania | collected 2017
TGGCTGATGGGGTGGCCGCCAGGGTGGACAGACTTAAAGCCATTGGTAATGGACAAGTGCCGCAATGCGCGGCTGAAGCATGGCGGTTGCTGACCGCTAACGTGAAGTGGACAGCAATTTCGCAGGGTTTCTTGAATTTCCGACGTATAACCTGGCCGCATTAATTGATTCAAGCCATTGTTTTTTCGATGCATTCTCGGAAACGGTCGGCCCGCATACAGTACTAAACATTCTGTCAAACCCTGCAAAAAATTAAAAGTGACAATGGCATTGTACGACAGCTTGCGACCGAATTGACCACTGGCTACTCCTGGCCGCTATGTAAAGGTTTACATAGCGGCCACTATGCACAGTTTGAAACTATGTACAGGTGGTAACAAATTCACAGCGCTCAACAGCGTTTAGGCCGGCAGTTCTCCGCATAGTTATTGGTTTTCGCAATCCGCAGCTTGTGCTCAGCTTTCACAAGCTCCGCATGTCAGTTCTTCTGGGGTGCCAGAGGAAAGCATCTGCATTTTCATTGCAACAGCAGTCGGCACGCGACATTCGGTGCAAAAAAACCTTCCACAGCTCTTGTCCCAAATGGAATGAGGCTCAACTGGTTGTCGGATTACACCAGACCACGCGCCCAGCACTTGTATGCAGAAACTATGTTCAGATTTTCGATGACGCATAGCGCCAAATGCCTTGCCACGCCACGCTTGCCATCTATCTACCCTCACGGCCTGCACATAGTTTCAAACTGTGCATAGTGGCCGATTTCTGACCCGGACGGGAGTTGAAATTCGTCGGCTTGTCCGCATCTACGGGGCATTGAAGAATTCCCGACGGAGACAGCCATGCGCATCGAAAAATTCACGACCAAATTCCAGCAGGCGCTGGCCGATGCCCAGAGCCTGGCGGTCGGCGGCGACCAGCAGTTCATCGAACCCCAGCACCTGCTGCTCGCCTTGGTCAACCAGGAGGACGGCAGCACGGCTTCGCTGCTTTCCCGTGCCGGCGTCAATCTCCCTGGCCTGCGCAAGGATCTGGAAGGTGCCATCAAGCGTCTGCCGCAGGTTTCAGGGCACGCCGGCGACGTCTCGATCGGCCGCGACCTGGCAAACCTGCTCAACATGACCGACAAGGAAGCCCAGAAGCGCGGCGACCAGTTCATCGCCAGCGAGATGTTCCTGCTGGCGCTCACCGACGACAAGGGCGAAACCGGCCGTCTCGCCAAGCAGCATGGCCTGCAGCGCAAGGCGCTGGAAGCGGCGGTCATGGCGGTGCGCGGCGGCCAGGGCGTCGATTCGCAGGAAGCCGAGGGCCAGCGCCAGGCACTCGCCAAGTACTGTATCGACCTCACCGAACGCGCCGCCCAGGGCAAACTCGACCCGGTGATCGGTCGCGACGACGAAATCCGTCGGGCGATGCAGATCCTGCAGCGGCGCACCAAGAACAACCCGGTGCTGATCGGCGAGCCGGGCGTCGGCAAGACGGCGATCGTCGAGGGTCTGGCGCAGCGCATCGTCAATGACGAGGTCCCGGATACGCTGAAAGGCAAGAAGGTGCTGGTGCTCGACATGGCCGGGCTGCTCGCCGGGGCCAAGTATCGCGGCGAGTTCGAGGAGCGCCTCAAGGCGGTGCTCAAGGAGGTCTCGCGGGACGAGGGACGCATCATCCTGTTCATCGACGAACTGCACACCATGGTCGGCGCCGGCAAGGCCGAGGGCGCGATCGACGCCGGCAACATGCTCAAGCCGGCGCTGGCGCGCGGCGAACTGCACTGCATTGGCGCGACGACGCTCGACGAATACCGCAAGTACATCGAAAAGGATGCCGCGCTCGAGCGCCGCTTCCAGAAGGTGCTGGTCGACGAGCCTTCGGTTGAATCGACCATCGCCATCCTGCGCGGCCTGCAGGAGCGTTACGAACTGCACCACCGAGTAAAAATTACTGATCCGGCCATCGTCGCCGCCGCCGAGCTGTCGCACCGCTACATCACCGACCGCTTCCTGCCCGACAAGGCGATCGACCTGATCGACGAGGCGGCAGCCCGGATCAAGATGGAAATCGACTCCAAACCGGAGGTGATGGACAAGCTCGAACGCCGGATGATCCAGCTCAAGATCGAGCGCGAGGCGGTCAAGAAGGAAAAGGATGAGGCGTCGCAGAAGCGCCTGGCGCTGATCGAGGATGAGTTGATCAAGTTGCAGAAAGAGTATTCCGATCTTGAGGAAATCTGGAAGGCGGAAAAATCCGCTGTTCTGGGTTCCGCGCAGATCAAGGAAGAAATCGATAAGCTCAAGGCCGAAATCACCCGCTTGCAGCGCGAAGGCAAGCTCGACAAGGTCGCCGAACTGCAATACGGCAAGCTGCCGCAGCTCGAAGCCCAGTTAAAGGCGGCTGACGCGGTCGACCCCGATAATCAGGCCAAAAACAAACTTCTGCGCACCCAGGTCGGCGCCGAGGAAATCGCCGAGGTGGTCAGCCGCGCCACCGGCATCCCGGTCAGCAAGATGATGCAGGGCGAGCGCGAAAAGCTGCTGCAGATGGAAGATCGTATTCACAAGCGCGTCGTCGGGCAGGACGAAGCCGTGCGACTGGTCGGCGACGCCATCCGCCGTTCGCGCGCCGGGCTGTCCGACCCCAACCGGCCGTATGGGTCCTTCCTCTTCCTCGGCCCGACTGGCGTCGGCAAGACCGAGCTGTGCAAGGCGCTGGCCGAGTTCATGTTCGACAGCGAAGACCACCTGATCCGCATCGACATGAGCGAGTTCATGGAAAAGCACTCGGTCGCCCGCCTGATCGGCGCGCCGCCGGGATACGTTGGTTACGAAGAAGGCGGCTATCTGACCGAAGCCGTGCGCCGCAAGCCGTACAGCGTGATCCTGCTCGACGAGGTCGAGAAGGCCCACCCGGACGTCTTCAACGTCCTGCTGCAGGTGCTCGACGACGGGCGCATGACCGATGGCCAGGGGCGCACGGTCGACTTCAAGAACACGGTCATCGTCATGACCTCCAACCTCGGCAGCCAGATGATCCAGCAGATGGCCGGCGACGATTACCAGTTGATCAAGCTGGCGGTGATGGGCGAGGTCAAGAGCTACTTCCGGCCGGAATTCATCAACCGCATCGACGAAGTGGTCGTCTTCCATGCCCTCGACGAAAAGCATATCGCCGGCATCGCGAAGATCCAGCTCGGTTACCTGGAAAAGAGGCTTGCCCAGCTCGAAATGGGCCTGGTGGTCGACGACAGCGCGCTGGCCGAACTGGCCCAGGCCGGCTTCGATCCGGTCTTCGGCGCCCGCCCGCTCAAGCGGGCGATCCAGCAGCAGATCGAGAATCCGCTGGCCAAGGCCATCCTCGAAGGCAGGTTCGCCGCCAAGGACACGATCCGCGTCAGTTGCGACCCGGCCACCGGCGGCATCATGCGCTTCGCGAAGGACTGATCGCGGTCGTGCCAACCTGAGATCGGCGGGTTCCGGCCCGCCGTTTTTTGCTGGCATTGCCAGAACGGCGAAGCAGCGTGAGGCTGCTCCCTAGGGCCGCCAGAATGCCGGCATCAGGATGACCAGCAGGGTGAATATCTCGAGGCGTCCGAGCAGCATTGCCCAGGTGCATACCCAGGTCTGGAAGTCGGTCAGCACGGCGTAGGTCGTGGCCGGCCCGACCAGGTTGAGGCCGGGCCCGGTGTTGTTGAGACAGGCAACGACAGCCGAGAAAGAGGTGACGAGATCGAGACGGGTCGCCATCAGCAGCAGCGTCAGCGAGACGATGGTGACCACGTAGATGAACATGAAGCCGAGGATGGAGTGCAGGACAGTGTCGGGAATCGCCATCTTCCCGAAGCGGACGGTCTGCACGCTGCGCGGATGCATGGCGCGCATCAGCTCGCGGAACACCTGCTTGTAGAGGATGACGGCACGGATCATCTTGATGCCGCCGCCGGCCGAACCCGAGCAGGCGACGAAACTGCCGAGAAACAGGATCCACATCTGCGCGAACAAGGGCCATTGGGCGTAATCGGTGGTGGCAAAGCCGAGCGACGTGGCCAGCGAAATCGAATGAAAGGCAACGTAGCGCAGCGTTGTCAGGAAATCGTCGTAGATTGCATCCGGCGTCAGGTAGAGCGACAGCGCGAGAATGCTCAGCGCCAGGAAGCCGAGGAAGTAATGCGCCTCGATGTCGAAACTGTAGGGGTGCAGGGAGCGTTTCGCGAAAGCGAGAAAGTGCGTGCTGTAGTTAATGCCGGCGAGCAGCGCGAAGAACATCACCATCAGTTCGATCTCCAGGCTGTCGAAGTGACCCAGGCTGGCATCCTTGGTCGAGAAGCCGCCGAGTCCCATGATCGAGAAAGCATGCATCAAGGCATCCCAGGGCTCCATCCCGGCGTGGAGCAGTCCCACGGCGCACGCCGCCGTCAGGATCAGGTAGATCACCCAGAGCCCCTTGGCGGTTTCGGCAATACGTGGCGCGACATGTGAATCCTTCATCGGCCCCGGCGCTTCGGCCTTGAGCATGCTGCGTCCGCCGAAACCCAGCAGCGGCAGGATGGCAACCGCGAGAACGACAACGCCGAGGCCGCCGACCCAATGCATGAATGTGCGCCAGAAGTTGATCGACAGCGGCAATGCGTCGAGCCCGGAGAGCACCGTCGCACCGGTTGCGGTCAACCCCGAAACCGCCTCGAAATACGCGTCGGTCCACGACAGGCCATCGATGTGCAGATAGAGTGGCAGCGCGCCGAAGGCCGGGAGTACCGACCAGATCAGCGCGACCAGCAGGAAGCTCTCGCGCACGTGCATTTCGCGTCTTCGCCCGCGGACCGACAAAGCGAGGAGCGTTCCTGCCGCAAAGGTGATCAGCACGGCCTCGTCGTAAGCGCTGTGGGCGCCATCGGCGCTCAGCCAGGAGATGGCGAGCGGGATCAGCATCAGGACGCCGAAGCCGGCGATCAGAATGCCAAGCAAGTAGAGCACCGACGCAAAGCGGTTGATCAACCACCACCTCCAGAAGTGCAAGAACCATCACCGCCGATGGCGGCCAACGCACTCCCCTCCATGATCCAGCGGTCACAGGGCAAGCCGGTGGGCTTCACGCCATAGTCCGCACGGCAACTCAGGGCCCGCTACCAGCGTATCTGCACTTCCTGGATGACCTGCGGCGTCGCGCGCTGGACGGTGAATTTGATGCCTTCGACCTCGATCGTCGTGCCGGGCGCGGGAATCTCGTGGGCAAACTCGAGGATGAAGCCGGAGAGCGTGTCGTAGCCGCCCTCGCCGGGCAGCTTCAGCCCGAGCTTCTCGGCCAGCATCACCGGATCGGCGCGGGCGCTGACCAGGTAGTCATGATGGCCAAGTTTCTTCAGCCATTCCGCCGGCTTTTCCTGGCGGTCGTATTCATCCTGGATGTCCTCGACCACCTCCTCGATGATGTCCTCGATGGTGACGATGCCCTCGGCGCCGCCGAACTCGTCCATGACCACCGCCATCGCGTCGCCGTCCTTGCGCAACTCGACGAGCATCGACTCGGCGCTCTTGCTCGCGGGAACATAGCGTGTCGGGCAGATGAAGGGCGCGATCGGCGCCGCCGCATCCACGCCGAGCAGGTCCATGGTGTTGAGCACGCCGACCACGCGGTCGATCCGCCCGTCGAAGACCGGCAGTCGGGCATGCGAACTTTCCACCGCCAGGCGCACCGCCTCGCCGACGGTGCATTTCCTGTCGACGGCGGTAATGTCGATCAGCGGCACCATGACCTTGTAGACCGTGGTTTCGGAGAAATTGAACATGCGCCGGATCATTGTCTTTTCGGTCGCCTGAATGTCGCCTCCCTCCTGCGGCGGCATCTGCACCATGCTCTGGATCTGCTCGCGCAGGGTGAACGGGTTATGCTCGGGGCTGCTGCCGGCAATGCGCGAGAGGAATTTCGACAGCGTCACGAAGATGATCAGGATTGGCCAGAAGACGATCGAGAAGAAGCGCAGGACGTAGATCACGTAGGGCGTGATCGTGTCGGCGCGCTGCTGGAAGACGCTTTTCGGGACAATCTCGCCGAACACCCAGATCAGCGGGGCAACCAGGATCACGGCCAGCCAACTGCCGGCCTGGCCGAACAGCGAGATCATCATCGCGGTGGCGATGGTCGAGTTGGCAACCACTGCGATGTTGGTCCCGACCAAAGTCGTCGACAGCAGCCACTCCGGCCGTTTTTCGAGCATGTCGAGGGCCAGGCGCGCGCCGCGCGAGCCCTTGGCGGCAGCGTGGCGCAGCTTCATGCGATCGGCGCTGACGACGCCGAGTTCCGATCCCGAGAAGAATCCTTCGGCAATCAGGCAAACGACCATCAGCACGGCGGTAAGCCAGATGTCGGACATCTACGCGCCCGCCCTCTGGCCCGGCTCGCGGGGTTGCGATCCATCGGGCATGGGTTGCGCTCCGGCTGCTTCCTCCGGGTCGCCGGCCGTCTCCACCGGAACCACGGGTTCCGGCAGGCGCTCGACGAGGACGCGCGTGATGCGGTTGTGTTCGACGCCGTCGACGGTGAAACCGAGCCCGCACAGCTCGATCGTCGCGCCGGCCGCCGGGAGCTCGCCGAAGGCCTCGAGCAGCGCGCCGGCCAGGGTCTCGACTTCCTCACTGCCCAAGCTGACCGCGAATTCACGGTTGAAGTCGGCGAGCGCGATGCCAGTGTCGATCAGCCGGCGCCCGTCGGCGAGTTCGCCGACCAGGTGTTGATTGACTACCTCGGTGTCGGAGGGGCTGGCGATCTCGCCGAAGACGCACTCGAGCAGATCCTCCATGGTCACCAGGCCGGTGACGCCGCCATATTCGTCGACGCACAGCGCGAATGACAGCTTGCGCTGGCGAAAGGTGTGGAACAGTTCCAGCGCGGGCTTCGACTCGGGGAAGAAATGCGGCTGCCGCAACAGCTTGCGCAACCCCTGCGGGTCGCGCTCAAGCTTAGCGAGATCGACGCCGAGCAGGTCGCGGGTGTACAGGATGCCGAGGATGGTGTCGCGGCGCCCCTTGAAAACCGGGTAACGCGACTGGCGGGCCGCCTTGATCTGGGCGAGCAGGTCGGCCATCGGCAGGTCGGCCGCAAGGAACTGGATGTCAGAACGCGGCCGCATGATGTCGCGCAACGTCTTGTTGCCGAAGTCGAAGATATTCTCGATGTATTGCGCTTCGTCGCTGTCGAGGGCGCCTTCGCCGAGCGCGTCGTTCACCAGCGTGCGCAGCATGTCCTTGGTGACCAGATTTCCCTGCGAGCGCTGCTTGCCGACGATCAGCGTGATGAAGAACTCGGAGACGTAGCGGATGACCTCGCGCAGCGGCGTGATCAGACGGGCAAAGAGGTCGATCGGCCGGGCCTCGACGCTGGCGAAGGCGACGTTGTTGCGGATCGCCAGCACCTTCGGCGTGATCTCGCCGAACAGCAGCAGGATCGGCACCATGACCAGCAGGTTGATCATCTCGTTCTCGCCGCCGAACACGTGGATGACCATCGCCGCCGAGATCACCGACGCCGAGACGTTGACGAACTCGTTGCCGATCAGGATGGTGACAATCAGTCGCCGCGGCTCGCTGCGCAGGCGCTCGATGAGACCGATGCGCGGATGCTTGGCAGAGCGCATCCGGTCGAGCTGGAACGAGCTCAGCGAGAACAGCGAGGTTTCGGTGCTCGAAAAGAAACCCGAAAAACCGAGCAGGACGACAAAAACGGCCAGTTCGATCCACAGTGCAGTGTCCACGTGTCGCTTCCCGCCTGTCAGATATGGTTGTGCTGCAGGCGAATTGGCATGGCCGGAACAACGCCGGATTTGCCTGCGTAACGGCTTTGGATTATGCGGTAGAGCACGGGCCGGGTCAAACGCCGTCGCGCCCGCACGAATGCGGTCCGCCCCGTCAGGGGCTCGCTCTCGACCCGCCAGTTGCGGGACAGGGGATTCGGCCACGGAATCAACGACTGGCCCGGCTGGAGTGACCCGTCACGACCGCACATCAACGCCACGATTGACGAAAGTCGTTAAGATGGCGAAATCCAGGTCCGGTCGGCAAATTCGACCACGAAGCGTGGCGCGCCAGCGGCCATTCACCTCATGACTGTGCAGCGACCAATGAAACCCACCCCTGTCCAGACCGCCAGCTACCTGATCGCCGTGGCGATCCTTCTTGGCACCGTCCACCTCAAGCTCGTGTCAGCCCTGTTCGCCGGCATGCTGGTCTATACGTTGATCCACAAGCTCGCGCCGCTGCTGGCTCGCCTGTTCTCCGGTCGGGCAGCCCGCATCGCAGCGACCGCCATCGTCGCCGCGGTGGTCGTGACGGCGGTTAGCGCCGGCGCCTTTGCCTTGCTCTACCACCTGAAAAGCGGGGATACGGCCGGGTTGCCGCAGTTGTGGGCCAAACTGGCGGAAATCATCGACGGTGCCAACGCCACGCTCCCGGCCTGGATTACCGAACGCCTGCCGGCTTCCGGCGACGAAATCAAGCTCGCGGTTGTTGCCTGGCTGCAGGCGCACAACGCCGAGGTGCGGGGCGTCGGCAAGGAAGTTGGCGTGGCCTTTGTGCACATCCTGATCGGCGGCATCCTCGGCGCCATGATCGCGGTCAGCGCCAGCAGCGAGGCACCCGACCGCAAGCCCTTGGCAAAAGCCCTGCGCGAGCGCGCGGCGGTCTTCCATGACGCCTTTGGTCGCGTGGTGATCGGCCAGGCCAAGATCTCCCTGATCAACACGACCCTGACCGGCATCTATCTGGCGATCATCCTGCCGGCGGCAGGGGTCGATCTGCCCTTCATCAAGACGATGCTGGCTGTGACCCTGATCGTCGGGATCCTCCCGGTCGTCGGCAACCTGATCTCGAACACCGTCATCGTCGTGGTCAGCGCCTCGGTTTCGTTCAGCGCCGCGCTCGCCTCGCTGGTATTTCTGGTCCTGCTGCACAAGGGCGAATACTTCCTGTCAGCGAAGATTCTCGGCCATCAGGTCAGCGCCAGGGCCTGGGAAATGCTGCTCGCCATGCTGGTCATGGAGGCGGCGTTCGGCGTCCCGGGAATTGCCGTCGCACCGGTCTTCTACGCTTACATGCGGGCAGAGCTGATGCGGGCGAAACTCGTGTAGTTGCGTCAGCCACGGATTCCGGACCCCGCGCCCGCTGCAGCGCGTGCGCATTTTTTCGCCGGGCCGGCCGCGGACTCCGGCGCCTGCCCGGAAATGCAGCGAGAAATCCAGCCCCTGGCCTGCCCCTGGCCTTGCAGCAATCGGCGATCTCGGCCATGATGAGTCCTATGGCGATCACGGTTTTTCGACCTTTCTCTGTTCCCCCGGGGTCGCTGAGCCATCATCGCCAGACCTTGAAGCATTGCCGAGCCCGCCGGCAGCCGGCCTGATCGGGCAAGGACATGCGATCACTGCTCCGCGTTGCCCGCGAACTGCTGCACGAGGCGGCGCGGGATCTGGCGCCGACGCTGATCGTGGTGGTCATCTTCCAGGCGTTCTTCATCCAGCGCATGCCCGACAGCCCGGCGGCGCTGATCGGCGGCTTCGCCGTCGTCCTGCTCGGCCTGGCGCTGTTCGTCAAGGGTCTCGACGCGGCGATCTTTCCGGCCGGCGAGACGATGGCCTTCGACTTCGCCCGCCGCGGCTCCTTTCTCTGGCTGATGCTGTTCGCCTTCTGCATCAGCTTCGCCTCGGTCGCCGCCGAGCCGGCGCTGATGGCCGTCGCCTACAAGGCCGAGGCGGTTTCGGGTGGCAGCATGGGGGCGCTGACCCTGCGCATGGTCGCCGCGCTCGGCGTCGGCCTGGCGGTGGTGGTCGGGGTCTGGCGCATCGTCCTCGGCCATTCCATTGGCAACTATCTGATTCCCGGTTACCTGATCGTCATCGTTCTGACGGCGTTCTCCCCGCCGCAACTGGTCGGGCTCGCCTTCGATTCGGGCGGCGTTGTCGCGTCGACCGTGACCGCGCCGCTGCTGACCGCCCTCGGCGTCGGACTGGCGACCAGCATCCGCGGCCGCAATCCGCTGCTCGACGGCTTCGGCCTGATCGCCTTCGGGGCGCTGGCGCCGATGATCATCATCCAGATTTACGGCATCCTGTTCTTCGTGCCCGCCGAGCACGGGACCGCGGTGCTGCTGATTCCGAGCGACGATCAGCACCGGTACGCGGCACTCGAGATGCTGATCGATTTCCTGATCATGGTCAGGAACCTGCTGCCGATCATCGCCGTCGTCCTCTTCTCCAGCTTCATCATCCTGCGCAAGCCGCTGGCCGACCCCAGGGGCCTGGCGGTGGGCATGGCCCTCGTGGCGGTCGGCCTCTTCCTGTTCGACGAGGGGCTGCAGGTCGGGCTCTTCCCGCTCGGCGACGAGATGACCAACGGCCTGATGCGCGACGATGTGCCGATGTGGGCGGTCTATCTCTACGGCTTCCTGATCGGTTTCGCGACGACGATGGCGGAGCCGGCCTTGATCGCGCTGTCGATCAAGGCCGACGACGTTAGCCTCGGTCAGCTCAAGGGCCTGTGGCTGCGCACACTGGTGTCTGTCGGCGTCGGTATCGGCATCGTCATCGGCTGCGCGCGCATCATCGACGGCATCAACATCGCTTACTGGCTGATTCCGGGCTACCTGCTGGTGCTCGCGATGACCCGGTTCGCGCCGAAATTCATCGTGCCGATCGCCTACGATTGCGGCGGCGTGACGACGTCGACGGTGACCGTTCCGCTGGTGACCGCACTCGGCGTCGGCCTCGCCGAACGCACGCCGGGCCGCGACCCGATGATCGACGGTTTCGGCCTGATTGCCTTCGCCTCGCTGTTGCCGATGATCATTGTCATGTCGTATGGCATGCTCGCCACCTGGTGGCTGCGCTCGAAGAAACCTGTCAAGGAGAGGAAACCATGAGATTCTCTGCTGTGGTGCTGATTGTTCCGGAAGAAGACGAAAACCTGGCGGTCAAGATTCTCAAGGAGGCCGGCGCAACCGGCATCACCATCGTCAAGGGCAAGGGGCTGCGCCAGAATGATCGCAAGACCTTTCTCGGCCTCGGCCTCGAACGCCGGGAATCGTTGCTGCTGTGCATCGTCGAGAAGCAACTCGCGATGCGCATCCTCAAGACCGTCAAGATCGAGATGAAGCTGGACCTGCCGGGCGGCGGTCTGGCCTTTTCGCTGCCGCTGGCCAGCGTGGTCGGGATCGGGCTGGCGCAGATGGAGGCATTCCGGCGCGAAGTCGCGGATGACCTGTGAGATCGCTGCCTGCCACTTGTTGCCCTGTAGAATACACTTATAGACGGAAGGAGTTGTCCCATGCTGGTCGCCGGAATCATGAAAACGGATGTCGTCACCATCAGCGCGCTCGCCACCGTGCGCGAGGCACTGATGCTGATGAAGGAACACGGCGTCAAGTCGCTGGTGGTCGAAAAGCGTCATGCCAGTGATGCCCACGGCCTGATCGCCTATCGTGACATCGCCAGGGCGGTGATCGCCGACGACGGCGACATCGATCTGCTCAACGTTTACGACATCGCCCAGAAGCCGGCGCTCCAGGTCTCGCAGCATCTCGAAGTCCGTTATCTGGCGCGGCTGATGATCCAGTACTCGGTGAAGAGGGTGCTGGTCATCGACAACAACGAGTTGCAGGGATTCGTCTCGATCACCGATGTCGTTGGCAGCCTCATGGACCGGGCGTTGCGCGAGCAGGATCGCTAGGAGGCCGACTTCATGGACAGGGAAGTCCGCCGCTACCGCGCCTTCTTTCCAAGCTGGTGCCAGGCATTTGGCGATCACGTTCCGGAGCCGGGCGGCGAAGGGCGAGCGGTCGAGTGGCTGGTGGGCGCGGATTGCATCGGCGCCATCGTTGTCCCGGAGAACAGGCTCCTGCTGATCCGCGAACTGCTCGGCTCCAGGAAGCCCAGAGTGATCGTGCGCGAGGGATCGATGCGCCTGGGCGAGCTGGAATTCCGCGATGCCGAGGTTTGCGGACACCCCGGCTACGCCGCCCTGCTCGATCTCCTGGTGAACGCCGAGACGGTGCACCTGTTCCTGACCTACCACCTGATCTATCCGCCCGGAACGCGGATCATCACCGTCTCGAGCAAGGCGCCGCTGCCACTGATCTACAAGGAGACGGCACCGCTGCGGGTCAGCGTCGGAGAGTGAGACCGCCGCGCGGCATCGCGAAGGCGGGCCGCTTGCAGCGACGGGGCGCAAAAAAGCCGCCCGCGGCGGCTTTTTCTTTTCCGGCTGGCGCCTACTTCTTCAGCGAATCGCGAATCTCGCGCAGCAGGATGACATCTTCCGGGGTCGCCGGCGCTTCGGGTTCCGGCGCCGGCGGCTCTTCGTTACGCAGGCGGTTGAGCTGCTTGACCATCATGAAGATGACGAAGGCGAGGATGATGAAATTGACCAGGATGGTCAGGAATGAACCGTAGGCGAATACCGGAATGCCGGCCGTCTTGATGTCGGCCAGCGCGGTCAGATTCTTCGGGTTGTCGCCGAGTACGAAGTACAGGTTGGAAAAATCCAGCCGGCCGGTGACGCGCGAGACCAGCGGCATGATCAGGTCGCCGACGACTGAATCGACGATCTTGCCGAAGGCGCCACCGATGATGACACCGACCGCGAGATCCATCGCATTGCCCTTGACCGCGAACTCACGAAACTCCTGAAGCATACTCATGGTGGATTCCTTTCTGCCTTGATGATTTTATGGTGTCTGGATTATTGGCCGGTAGCGCCGGCACGTCAACGCGCCTTTACAGCCGGCGCAGGCGCTCGCCGGCGGCAACCAGCGTTTCTTCCTTCTTGGCGAAACAGAAACGCACCACCTTGTCATCGCGTCCATCGGCATTGAACACGGAAACCGGAATGACCGCGACGCCGACCTCGCGCGTCATCCACTCGGCGAAGGCGCGGTCGGGCAGGTCGGAAATTTCGACGTAGCTGGCGAGCTGGAAGTAGGTGCCACGACAGGGCAGCAGCGCGAACGGACTGTCAGCCATCAGATTGCGGAAGAAATCGCGCTTTTCCTGGTAGAACGCCGCCAGGCCGAGATGGCGCGAGAAATCCTGCATGTAGTCCGCGAGCGCCAGTTGCGACGGCGTATGCACCGTGAACACATTGAACTGGTGCAGCTTGCGGAACTCTGACATCAGCGCCGCCGGGCCGACGACGTAGCCGATCTTCCAGCCGGTGATGTGGTAGGTCTTGCCGAAGCTGGAAACGACGATGGCGCGCGGTGCCAGTTCGGGGTGGCCGCACAGGCTGGCGTGGCGCTCGCCATCGAAAAGGATGTGCTCGTAGACCTCGTCGGAGAGCACGACGATGTCAGTGCCACGAACCAATTCGGCCAGTTTTTCCAGGTCGACCGCAGTCAGCAGGCTGCCGGTCGGGTTGTGCGGCGAATTGACGATGATCATCCGGGTCTTGGGTGAAATCAGCTGCGCCACCTGCGCCCAGTCCGGCGCGTATTCAGGGAATTTCAGTTGCGCGAAAAGCGCCTTGCCACCAACGGTTTCGATCGCCGGAACGTACGAATCGTAAACCGGCTCGAAGACTATCACCTCGTCGCCGGGGCGCACGAAGGCGGCAATCGCCGTGAAGATCGCCTGCGTCGCGCCGGCGGTGACCGTCACCTCGCTCTCGACGTCAAACCGCGTTCCATAGAGCGCCGCGACCTTGTCGACAATCGCCTGGCGCAACTCCGGCATCCCGGCCATCGGCGCGTACTGGTTGCGCCCGGCGCGCATGTGGCGATCCATCGCATCGAACAGCGCCGGTTCCGCCTGGAAATCGGGAAAGCCCTGCGACAGGTTGATCGCCCCGCATTCGACGGCCAGGCGCGACATCACTGTGAAAATGGTCGTCCCCATGTGCGGGAAACGCGAATCGATGCGGATCGGAGTTTGCATGTTGGCCCTGCACTCCCTACGGTCGCGGTCGACCGTGAAAAGAAGGTGAAAATCATGCGCCAAGGCGGCCTGGCAAGCAACCACAAGGCAAAAATCGGCGTAGTATTACATTCGTTATAACAAGCACGGAGATCGCCATGTTCGCACTCAAACTGACCCAGATCGGCAATTCGGTGGGCGTTGTGCTGCCCAAGGAACTGCTGGCCAGGCTGCATGTTGAAAAGGGCGACACCGTCTATGCGACCGAATCGCCCGATGGTGTGCGCCTGACCCCCTTCGATCCGGCTTTTGAGAAGCAGATGGAAGCGGCCCGCAAAGTCATGAAGACGCGCCGCAACGTGCTGCATGAGCTGGCCAAATGAGCCAATGGACGTGGATTGAAGAATCCGTCGTCTGGGCGGTCCACGAAGCACAGCTCGCCGAACATGGCGGCTCGGCAGGGGTCCGCGATGCCGGGCTGCTCGTCTCCGCACTTGCCCGCCCGCTCAATCTCGCGGCCTATGGCGAAGCAGATGCCCCGGCCCTCGCCGCCGCCTACGGCTTCGGCATCGCACGCAACCACCCGTTCATCGACGGCAACAAGCGAACCGCCTTTGTCTGCTGCGAACTTTTCCTGGCGCTTAACGGCCAACAACTCATCGCCGATGACGCGCTTTGCGTCCGCACGATGCTCGCCCTTGCCGCCGGCGACTTGCCCGAAGCCGATTTCGCCGCCTGGCTGCGCACCCAAACCACGCCCGCCTGAACAACGATGAACATCGACGGCATCCCCACCCGCAGCCTGCGCGCCTACCCGGAGCAGCGCGCCATCGCCATCATCGACCAGACCCGCCTGCCGCATGCGCTGCACTGGTTGCGCGTCGCCACGCTGGAAGAGGCGGGCCATGCCATCCGTTCGATGCAGGTGCGCGGCGCGCCGCTGATCGGCGCCACCGCCGCCTACGGGCTGGCGCTCGCGCTCGACTTCGAGGCCTCCGACCGGCGCCTGGCCGAGGCCGCGGCGCTGCTGCGGTCAACGCGCCCGACGGCGGTGAATCTGCACTGGGCGCTGGCGCGCATGGAAGGCGCGCTGGCGCCGCTGCCGGCCGATGCGCGCTGCGCCGCCGCCTGGGCCGAGGCCGCCGCCATCGCCGACGAGGACGTCGTGCAGAACAAGGCCATCGGCCGCCATGGCCTCGCGCTGTGGCGCGACCTCATCGTCGCCGACGGCCAGGTGCTCAACGTGATGACCCACTGCAACGCCGGCTGGCTGGCCACCGTCGATCACGGCACCGCGCTGGCCCCGGTCTATGCCGCGCACGACGCCGGCATCCCGGTGCATGTCTGGGTGTGCGAGACACGCCCGCGCAACCAGGGCCTGCTCACCGCCTGGGAACTCGAGCAGCACGGCGTCCCGCACACGCTGATCGCCGACAATGCCGCCGGCCTGCTCATGCGCAATGGCCGGGTCGATGCCGTGATCGTCGGCGCCGACCGTATCGCCGCCAACGGCGATGTCGCCAACAAGATCGGCACTTACCTGAAGGCGCTGGCCGCCGCCGACAACGGCATCCCCTTCTACGTCGCGGCGCCGCGCTCGACCATCGACTTCGCCTGCGCCGACGGCGCGCACATTCCGATCGAGGAACGCGCCGGCGACGAACTCCGCCTTCTCCACGGCGTGGACGGGTGCGGCGTGCCGTCGGCGCTGCGCCAGTTGCCGGCCGGCCAGGGCGTCACCAATCCGTCTTTCGACGTGACGCCGGGCCGACTGGTCAGGGCCATCGTCAGCGAGCGCGGCACCTGCGCCGCCAGCCACGAGGGCCTGCTCGCGCTCTACCCGGAGGAAGCCCATGGCTGACCTGCGCGCCGATCTCATCGCCACCGCCCGCGCCCTGCGGCCGGCCGGGCTCAACAAGGGCACCGCGGGCAACGTCAGCGTGCGCGCCGGCAACGGCTTCCTGATCACCCCGACCGGCCTGCCCTACGACACGCTGGTCCCCGACGACATCCCGTGCATGGCGCTCGACGGCACGCACACCGGGCAACGGTGGCCTTCGTCGGAGTGGCGTTTCCACCGTGACCTCTACGCCGGCCGGCCGGAAGTTGGCGCCGTGCTGCACGCGCACTCGCCGTTCGCCGTCAGCCTCGCCTGCCTGCGCCGCGACATTCCGCCCTTCCACTACATGATCGCGCGCTTCGGCGGTGACACCATTCGTTGCGCCGACTACGCGCTTTTCGGCTCCGCGGAGCTGTCGACCGCGGCAATGCAGGCGATGGCCGGGCGCCAGGGCTGCCTGCTTGCCAACCACGGCCTGCTGGTCGCCGGCCGCGATCTCGACGAGGCGCTGGCGCTCGCAGTGGAACTCGAAGAACTGAGCGAGCAGTACTGGCGCGCCTGCCAGCTCGGCCAACCTGTCCTGTTGACGCCAGAGGAAATGGGCGCAGTGCTCGAAAGATTCCGGACTTATGGGCAGCATTAGAGCTGGCGCTGCCCGACTTGCGTCCGGCCAGCGCTGGCAATGGGCAAGATTCCCGCGGTTTTGCCACAAAAGGGCTTGCACTGACACCCCATGATGCCCTTAGACTTGGCAGAATGGCGGGTACCAGGAGGACATGATGAAACTGTCAGCAGCACGCGCTTTTCTTTGGGCCGCCGCATTCGGCCTTGTCCTGCCGTTGACCGCAGCCAGGGCGCAGGAGGTGCGCGGGCCAAGCAGCGGGCAGTCAATCTACCTGCCGATCTACTCGCACATGCTCTACGGCAACCTGGGCAGGAGCGGCAAGCCTTCGCAGGTCCTGCTCTCGTCGCTGGTCAGCATCCGCAATACCGATCCGGGACGCCCGCTGCGCATTCTCTCGGCGCGCTACTACGACACCAACGGCAAGTTGCTTGGCGAGCGTGTGCCGACCCCGGTGGTCCTGGCACCGCTGGGCACCCACGAACTGTTCGTCGAACTTAACGATGCCTCGGGCGGCTCCGGCGCCAACTTCATCATCAGATGGGCCGCCGATTCGCCGATCAGCCCGCCGCTGGTCGAATCACTGCACATCAACATGGATGGTGGCAAGGCAGTCGTCTTCATCACCCAGTCGGTGCCGATCAGCGATACCGGGACCCAGCCGGCGCGGCAATGAAGCAGATCCACACCGGCTACGTCATCCGGCTGCTCTATGTCGCACTGGGCGGGCTGGTTGTCATCCATGCGCTGGGCACCTACGGTTACCACTGGCTGACCGACGGCGCGTATTCGTGGTTCGACTGCTTCTACATGACCTTCATCACGGTCGCCACCATCGGCTTTGGCGAGATCATCGACATGTCGAGCAACCAGCCGGCGCGCATTCTGACGGTCGCCCTCGGAACTCTCGGCGCCGGCAACCTGTCGCTGCTGTTTTCGGTCGTCACGGTGTTCGTCCTTGAAACAGATCTCAACGGAACATTACAGAGAAAACGCATGGAAAAGACTATCAGAAAGCTCAAGGGCCATTACGTCTTGTGCGGCTTCGGTCGCGTCGGCCGCAACATCGCCCGCGAACTGGAGGCCACCAAGCACCGCTACGTCGCCATCGACGAGGAAGTCGCCCGGCTCGAGGAATACAAGGAGAAGGTCCCCGGATTCCTCTACCTGAATGGCGACGCCAGCGATGACGATGTGCTGCTGCTGGCCGACCTCGAGGAGGCCAAGGGACTCTTCGCCGTGACCGGCGACGACTCGCGCAACCTGATGATCGTCATTACCGCCAAGCAGTTGAAGCCAGCGCTGCGCGTCGTCGCCCGCTGCTCGGAAGAGCGCAACATCGAGAAGATGCGCAAGGCCGGCGCCGATTCCATCGTCTCGCCCGACCTGACCGGCGGCTTGCGCATCGCGTCGGCGATGATCCGCCCTCACGTCGCCTCCTTCCTCGAGGAAATGCGCAGGTCGGTGTCGAACCTGCGGGTCGAGGAAATTCCGGTACCCGGCGGTTTCATTCCCAAGCCGATGGGTTCCCTGCAGGTGCGCGGCGAGAATTACATCCTGCTCGCCGCCCGCGAACGCAATGGCAACTGGCACTTCAACCCCGACGCCGAATACGTGCTCAAGCCCGGCTTCACCCTGATCACGATGGCGACGCCGGAGGGACGGCGGGAACTTGAAACCCTGCTGATCGACATGCGCGCCTAAGGACGGGATAAGGGTTTTCCGCGGGCAGGCCGCCTGCGGGCCGGATGGTAGAATTCAGCCCTCAAGTCGAATCAGAGTCACTTACAAGAGATTAATAGATGCTGACTGCACTGGTGGTTGTCTTCGTCATTGCCTATGCCGCCATCGCGCTCGAGCACCCGCTCAAGATCAACAAGTCGGCCTCGGCCCTGATCGGCGCCGGGTTGCTGTGGACGATCTACGCGATGGCCACCACCGATCACGATGTTGTCACGCACCAGCTTGGCGAGTCGCTGATGGGCACGGCGCAGATTACGTTCTTCCTGATGGGCGCGATGACCATCGTCGAGGTCGTCGATGCGCACAATGGCTTCGAGGTGATCACCAAGCGGATCAGGACGCAACAACTCTCCACCCTGATGTGGCTCGTCGGCTTCGTAACCTTCTTCCTGAGCGCGCTGCTCGACAACCTGACGACGACCATCGTCATGATCTCGCTGATGCGGAAGCTGCTGTCGAATCATGCCGACCGCCTGTTCTTCGCCGGCATCATCGTTATCGCCGCCAATTCCGGCGGCGCATGGTCGCCGATCGGCGACGTGACGACGACGATGCTCTGGATCGGCGGCCAGATCACCTCGACAAGCATCATCACTTCGGTATTCCCCGCGGCTGCAGTCAGCCTGCTGGTGCCGCTGACCATCACCGCCTACGTGCTGCGCGGCCGGCCGGTGATTTCGCCAGAGCACCTCGACATGGACCACGGCCTGAGGACCAGCGAGTTCGAGCGCAAGACGATGTTCTTCCTCGGCCTCGGCATCCTCGTTGCCGTGCCGGCATTCAAGACCATCACCCACCTGCCGCCCTTCCTCGGCATCCTGTTCGGCCTCGGCATCCTCTGGCTGGTCGGCGACCTGATCCACCGCAACAAGGAGGCCGAGTACAAGAACCACCTGACGCTGGCCCATGCGCTGTCCAAGATCGACATGAGTTCGCTGGTCTTCTTCATCGGCATCCTGCTCGCCGTCGCCACGCTCGAGCACACGCACATCCTGACCTCGCTCGCGCAGTGGCTCGACCAGAGCATCGGCCGGCTGGACGTCATCGTGCTGGTCATCGGCCTGGTCAGCGCGATCGTCGACAACGTGCCACTGGTCGCCGCATCGATGGGCATGTATGACCTCGCCAAGTATCCGACCGATCATTTCCTCTGGGAATTCCTTGCCTTTTGCGCCGGCACCGGCGGCTCGATCCTGATCATCGGCTCCGCCGCCGGCGTCGCGGCCATGGGCCTGGAGAAGATCGACTTCTTCTGGTACGTCAGGAAGATCAGCGGTCTCGCGCTGGTCGGCTATCTCGCCGGCGCCGGCGTCTATGTCCTGCAGTACCAGTTGATGCACTGACCGCAACAAACGACCGAACGATGCCCAAGATCATGCGCCGCCTGCTCCCCCTCGCCCTGCTCGCCGCCGCCTGGCCGGTCTTCGCCGCCGGCTCCGGAGTGGTCGGCGAGAACCTGCTCTGGCTGGCCCTCATCATTCTCGCCGCCCGCCTGTTCGCGCCGGTGGCACAGCGCGTCGGCTTCCCGGCGGTGCTCGGCGAACTGCTGCTCGGCGTCGTCCTCGGCAATCTCGGACTCATCGGCTTCCACTATTTCGACACCATCGCCAGGGATCCGATCATCATGTTCATGGCGGAACTGGGAGTCATCATCCTGCTCCTGCAGATCGGCCTCGAAACCCGGCTTGGCGATCTGGTCAGTGTCGGCGTCCGCGCCTCGATGGTCGGCGCGGTCGGCATCATCGTTCCCTTCATGCTCGGCGCTTTCGTCGCCGGTCCCCTGCTGCTCAAGGGGCTGGATTTCAACGCCTACCTCTTTCTCGGCGCGACGCTGGCGGCCACCTCGGTCGGGATCACCGGCCGCGTCTTCCGCGACCTCGGCAAACTGAAGATGCCGGAAGCGCAGATCGTCCTCGGTGCCGCCGTCATCGACGACGTCCTCGGACTGGTCATCCTCGCCGTCGTTTCCAGCCTGGTGCAGGCCGGCACGGTAAGTCTCGTCGATGTCCTGCTGATCATCGCTAAGGCGGTGCTCTTCCTCGGCGGCTCGATCGCCATCGGCCGTGCGATGGCGCCGCATCTGCTGCGCCAGGCCTCGCGTCTCGACAGCAGCCATTCGATGCTCTTCTCGCTGGTGCTGGTCGCCGGCCTGTTCATGGCGTGGCTGGCCCACAAGATGGGCCTGGCGCCGATCATCGGCGCCTTCGCCGCCGGTCTGCTGTTCGAGCCGGTCTTCCTCAAGGAGTTCGAAACACCCAAGCTGGTGCAGGACATCGAACCGCTGCTGGCCGGCGACCCGCTGCACAAGCAGGAAGAAGTCCGTGCCGTCCTTAGACGCCACACCAGGCACCAGCATGAGCAGATGATCGAGCCGATCGGCTATTTCTTCGTCCCGGTCTTCTTCGTGCTGACCGGCATGCAGGTCGACCTGACCGCGCTGGCCGATCCCAAGGTCGTCATGATCGCGCTCGGCATCACGGTCGCTGCGGTTGTCGGCAAACTGGTCGCCGGTTTCGCCGCCGGCAAGGGCAAGAATCCGTGGCTGGTCGGCTGGGGCATGGTGCCGCGCGGCGAGGTCGGGCTGATTTTCGCGATGGTCGGCAAGAACCTCGGCGTGATGAGCGAGGCGATGTTCTCGGTCATCGTCATCATGGTCATCCTGACCACGTTGCTGACACCGCCTATCCTGACCGTGCTGCTGCGCCGCCAGGAAACCTGAAGCGGTGCTCGACCTGACCGCCGAACAGAAGCGCCGGCGCTGGCTGGCGCTGGGTATCGTCGCGCTGGCCTACGTGCTGTCCTTCTTCCAGCGCTTCGCGCCCGCCGGCATCGCCCAGGATCTGGCAGTATCCTTCTCGACCTCGGCGGCTTCGCTCGGCGCCCTGGCGGCGACCTATTTCTACGTCTACACGCTGATGCAGATCCCCACCGGGATTCTCGCCGACACGCTCGGGCCGCGCCGGATCCTGGCGCTCGGCGGCGTCATCGGCGGCCTCGGCAGCTTCATGTTCGGGTTCGCCCCGTCGCTCGACTGGGCGCTGGCCGGGCGCACGCTGATCGGCCTCGGCGTTTCGGTGACCTTCATCGCCATGCTCAAGCTGGTCGCCGTCTGGTTCGAGGAAAGCCGCTTCGCCACCATGGTCGGCATCTGCATGCTGGTCGGCAACATGGGTTCGGTCCTTGCCGGCGCGCCGCTCTCGGGGTTGGCCCAGGCGACCGGCTGGCGCGGCGTGTTCATCGGCATCGGCGTCGTGTCGCTGGTGCTGGCGGTGGCCTGCTGGATCATCGTGCGCGACCGCCCGGATACCGGCAGTGCCGCGGCCGCCCCACGCTTCGACCGCACCGTCGTCCTTACCGGCTTGCTGGCCGTGCTGAAGAATCGCGCGACGTGGCCGGTGATCGTCGTCAATACCGGCATGGCCGGTGCCTTTTTCACCTTCGGCGGGCTATGGGCGACGCCCTATCTGGTGCAGGTGCACGGCATGGCGCGCGCGGTGGCGACAGCGCATCTCTCGCTGTGGTTCGGCGGCTTCGCCGTCGGCTGCTTTTTCATCGGCACGCTGTCCGACCGCATCGGCCGGCGCAAACCGGTGCTGATCGCCACCTCGCACGTCTATGCGGCGATCTGGCTGTCCTGGCTGTCCGGGGCGTCGATGCCGCCCTGGCTTTCGTATGCGCTGTTCGCCGTGATGGGGCTGGTCACCGCCGGCTTCAGCCTGACCTGGGCGTGCGCGAAGGAGGTGAATCCGCCGCTGCTGTCCGGCATGTCGACCAGCATCGCCAACATCGGCGGCTTCCTCGCCGGTGCGCTGCTGCAACCGCTGGTCGGCTGGGTGATGGATCTCGGCTGGAAGGGTCAGATGCTCAACGGCAGTCGCTTCTATGACCTCGACACCTGGCGCAACGGTGTCCTGGTCGTCGCGCTGTGCGCGCTGATGGGCGCCATCGGCTCCTGGTGGATCCACGAAACGCGCTGCCGCAACGTCTGGAAGCCCGCCTGACCCGGGCTTCGCATCATTTCTCGACGAAGGCGCGCTCGATCACGTAGTCGCCCAACTCCCCGGTGTAATGGCGGGCCACCTTGAAGCCACGGGCATCGAGCAGCGCCGCGGTGTCGGCCAGCATCGCCGGGCCGCCGCAGATCATCGCGCGATCGCTGGCCGGATCGAGCGGCGCTTCGCCGATGTCGGCGAACAGCTTGCCTGATTCGAGAAGCTCGGTCAGGCGCCCTTCGTTCTCGAAAGGCTCGCGCGTCACGGTCGGATAATAGACCAGCTTCTCGCGCGCCCATTCGCCAAAGAACTCGTGGTTGGTGATCTCGTGCTCGATGTACTCGCGGTAGGCAAGTTCGCTGGTCCAGCGCACACCATGGACCAGGATGACCTTGGCGAAGCGCTCGTAGGTTTCCGGATCGTGGATCAGGCTCATGAACGGCGCCAGTCCGGTGCCGGTTGCGAACATGAACAGCCGCGTGCCGGGCTTGAGGTCGCGCAGGACCAGCGTCCCCGTCGGCTTGCGGCTGACGATGACCTGATCGCCTGGCTGCAGGTGCTGCAAACGCGAGGTCAGCGGGCCGTTTGCGACCTTGATGCTGAAGAATTCCAGATGGTCCTCGTGATTGGCGCTGGCGATGCTGTAGGCGCGGGTCAGCGGGCGGCCGTTGACTTCGAGACCGACCATCAGGAACTGGCCGTTGGCAAAGCGCAGGCCCCTGTCGCGCGTCGTGCGGAACGAGAACAGGGTGTCGTTCCAGTGATGGACGGAAAGGACGGTTTCAGTGGCTAAAGTGGTCATGTGTGGCTCCGGTTTGGGCTCGGACCCGAACAGGCGACACAAGTTGCACAACGCGAGCAAAAATACTCACGACTTGCCTGCGTCCGGGTCGGCAGCCAAAGGGACTTGCACTGGCAGATTAAATTAGCGTATCCTTATAAACATGAAGACAAAGCTTGTATTTGCCCTTTTCTGGGCGTTGACCCTGGGGCCGGCGGTTGCTTCCAGGATCGCAAATGCGTACGCCGAAGGCCTGCCGACGGTCGTCGCCAAGCCGCACACGGTTGACCTGACTTTCTCGGCTGAAGCACTGGTCGAGGCCGTGCAGCAGACCACCGTCGGCGCCCAGATCGCCGGCCGCGTCCTCGACGTCAGAGCCGATGCCGGCCAGCCGGTCAGAAAGGGCGAGGTGTTGATGCGCATCGACGCCCGCGAGGCCGAAGAAGCGGCGCGCGCGGCTGAAGCGTTGTACACCAACGCCAAGGTCAATTACGAACGCACGCGGAGCCTCGTCGCGCAGAAGTTCATGAGTTCTGCCGCTCTCGACAAGGCGAAAGCCGATTTCGACGCCGCCGCCGCCAATCGCGCCGCCGCTGGCGCCAGCCAGAGCCACGCCATCATCGTCTCGCCGATGACCGGTATCGTTGCCCGCCGCCTTGCCGAACTCGGCGACATGACCACGCCGGGCAAGCCGCTTTTCGTCATCTACGAGCCCGGGAGCCTGCGCGTCACCGCCAGCGTCCCGCAATACCGCCTGAAGACCATGCGCAGCATCAAAGTAGCGCGCGTCGAGTTCCCTGAACTAGGCAAGTGGGTCGACGCGACGGCGGTGACCCTGCTGCCGACTGCTGATTCATCCACCCATGTCTCGCAGGTCCGTGTCGCCTTGCCACCGGTGGCGGAAGCAACGCCGGGCATGTTTGCGCGCGTCCACTTCGTCACCGGTCAGGCCGAGAGACTGACCGTGCCGGCGGGTGCCGTGCTGCGCCGCGGCGAGGTCGCCGCGGTCTACGTCATGGCCGTCGACAATCGCCTCAGCCTGCGCCAGTTGCGTCTCGGTGAGGTGGTTGGCCAGGGAGAAATCGAGGTGCTGGCCGGCCTGAGTGCCGGCGACAGGGTCGTCAGCGACCCGGTGAAGGCCGGGATTCAACTCAAGACGGGCCACTGAGCAAATGACCCGCGCAACCGGTTCGCTCGGCATCTCTGGGCGCATTGCCGCCGCCTTCCAGGCTTCGCGGATGACACCGCTGCTGGCGCTGGTTGCCTTCCTGATGGGGCTGTTCGCCGCACTTGTGACGCCGCGCGAGGAAGAGCCGCAGATCGACGTGACGATGGCCGATGTGCTGGTCGCCTTTCCTGGCGCTTCAGCCAAGGATGTCGAGAACCTCGTCGCCCGCCCGGCCGAGCAAGTGCTGTCGCGCATGCACGGTGTCGAGCACGTCTTTTCGATGTCACGGCCCGGCATGGCGGTCATCACGGTGCAGTTCGCGGTCGGCGTCAAGTACAACGACGCCGTCGTCCGCCTCTACGACACCGTGCATTCGCACCGCGACTGGCTGCCGCCCAACCTCGGCGTCCAGGAGCCGGTGGTCAAGCCGCGCGGCATCGACGACGTGCCGATCGTCGCCCTGACCTTGTGGACAAAGGATCCCGGGCGCTCGGCCTTCGATCTGCAGCAGGTGGCGCGCGCCGTCGAGATCGAACTCAAGCGCATCAAGGGCACGCGGGACGTATCGACCATCGGTGGCCCCGACCACGCCATCCGCGTGCTGATGGACGCCGAGCGGATGAATGCCTACGGCGTAACGCCGCAGGAACTCGCCGGCGCGCTGAAGGTGTCGAACGCGCTGCAATCTTCCGGCAGCCTGACCGCAGGCAACCGCGAAGTGCTGGTGCAGACCGGCACCTACCTCGAGTCGGCCAGCGATGTGAAACAACTGGTGGTTGCCGTGCGTGAGGGCAAACCGGTCTTCATGAACGATGTGGCGACGGTCGAGGACGGTCCGGACCAGCCCAGGACGTATGCCTGGTTCGGCAGCAAGGAGGGCGAATTACCGGCCGTCACCATGCAGATTTCCAAGCAGCCGGGCGTCAATGCTGCCGATGTGGCGACGGCTGCGGTCGACCGCATCGCCAGCCTGAAAAACGCGGTGATCCCGGAAGGCGTCGAAGTCACTGTCACCCGCAACTATGGCGAGAGCGCCACCGAAAAGGCGCAGAAGCTGATCGGCAAGCTGATCTTCGCCACCGCCTTCGTCGTGCTGCTCGTTTTCTTCGCCCTCGGCAAGCGGGAAGCGGTCATCGTCGGCGTCGCCGTGACCTTGACCCTCGCCGCCACGCTGTTCGCTTCCTGGGCCTGGGGCTTCACGCTGAACCGTGTGTCGCTGTTCGCGCTGATCTTCTCGATCGGTATCCTGGTCGATGATGCGATCGTCGTCGTCGAGAACATTCACCGCTGGCAGGGCCTGCATCCGGAAAAAAGCCTCCTCGAAATCATTCCGGGCGCGGTCGACGAAGTCGGCGGTCCGACGATCCTTGCCACGCTCACCGTAATCGCCGCGCTGCTGCCGATGGCCTTCGTTTCCGGCCTGATGGGGCCGTACATGAGCCCGATCCCGATCAACTCGTCGATGGGCATGGCGATTTCGCTGGCCGTCGCCTTTGTGGTAACACCGTGGCTGGCGGCGAAGCTGATAAAACCACATGACAGCGCCCAGGGCGCACTGCAAGCGTCGAAGCTGGACGCCACACTCGACACCACCTTCCGCAAGCTGCTGACGCCTTTCCTCGATCCGCTGAAGGGCGGCGCGGCACGGGTAAAGCTCGCCATCGCCGTCGTGCTGCTGATCCTCGGCTCGGTGTCGCTGGCTTATTTTCAGCTTGTCGTGCTGAAGATGCTGCCCTTCGACAACAAGAGCGAGTTCCAGGTAATCCTCGACATGCCGGTCGGCACCCCGCTTGAGGAAACCGCCCGCGTCCTGCGCGAAATCGGCGGCGAACTGGCGCAGGTCGATGATGTGGTGAATTACCAGGCCTACGCCGGCACCGCCAGCCCGATCAACTTCAATGGACTGGTCCGCCAGTACTACCTGCGCGCCGCGCCGGAGAAGGGCGACATCCAGGTCAACCTGGCCGACAAGCATCACCGCTCGCGCCAGAGCCACGAGATCGCCGTCTCGCTGCGCGGCCGTATCGAAGCCATCGGCAGGAAGAACGGCGGGGTGGCCAAGGTCGTCGAGGTGCCGCCAGGGCCGCCGGTCATTTCACCGATCGTCGCCGAAATCTACGGGCCGGACATGCCGGGCCAGATGGCGGTCGGCAAGCAGGTCCGCAGGGCTTTCGAGGCCACGAAGGACATTGTCGCGGTCGACAACACTATCGAGGCTGATTCCAGGAAGTTCGTGTTGCATGTCCTGCAAAGCAAGGCCGCCCTCCTCGGCGTGGCCCAGAGCGACATCGTCGAAGTCGTTGGCATGGGACTCGCGGGACAGGACGTGACACCGGCACGCAATACCGACTCGAAGTTCGAGATCCCGGTGCGCGTGACCCTGCCGGCAGAGAAGCAGTCGAATCTTGACGCCCTGCTCAAGCTCCGCGTGCGTTCGCGCGACGGCCATCTGGTGCCCGTTTCCGAGCTGGTCGAGGTGCGCGACGTGGCCCGCGAGAAGGCCATCTATCACAAGGATCTGTTGCCGGTGGTGTACGTCGTCGGCGACATGGGCGGCAAGCTCGACTCGCCGCTCTATGGCATGTTCGACATCCGCTCGCAGATCAGCGGCATGCCGCTCCGCGAAGGCGGCACGCTGGGCGAATGGTTCATCCGCCAGCCACCCGACCCCTACGCCGGTTACAGCGTCAAATGGGATGGCGAATGGCAGATCACCTATGAAACCTTCCGCGACATGGGCATCGCCTACGCGGTCGGGCTGATCCTGATCTACCTGCTGGTCGTCGCCCACTTCGGCAGCTATCTCGTGCCGCTGATCATCATGGCGCCGATCCCGCTGACCATCATCGGCGTCATGCCCGGCCACGCCCTGTTCGGCGCGCAATACACCGCAACGTCAATGATCGGCATGATCGCTCTGGCCGGCATCATCGTCCGCAACTCGATCCTGCTCGTCGATTTCATCAGGCAACAGGTCGCCGCCGGCATGCCCTTCCACGACGCCGTGATCCAGTCGGCGGCGGTGCGCGCCAAGCCGATCGCCCTCACCGCGCTGGCTGCCATGCTCGGCGCGCTGTTCATCCTCGACGACCCGATCTTCAACGGGCTGGCCATCAGCCTGATCTTCGGCATCCTGGTCTCCACCCTGCTGACGCTGGTGGTGATCCCGGTACTGTATTTCTCAGCCTTCAGAAAGGAACATCAATGACCATCGAACGCATCATCCGCATCATGGCCGGGTCTTTTGTCCTGCTGTCCCTCGCCCTCGGCATTCCCGAGAGCCCTGTCTTCGTCTCGAAGTGGTTCCTCGCCTTCACCGCCTTCGTCGGCCTCAACCTGCTGCAAAGCGGTTTTACCGGCTTCTGCCCGCCGGAAAAGTTGCTGGCGAAGATGGGATTCAAGCGCGGCGATGGAGCCAGTTGCGGCAGGTGAGCATCCGTCCCGGCGCGGTGCGTCCGGCGGCGAGCAAGGAAAGGCGGGTAGCCGCCTTTCCCGCTATTTGCGCCAGAAAGCCGGGGTGATGACCACCAGCAGGGTGAAGATCTCGAGGCGGCCAAGGAGCATGGCAATGGTGCACACCCAGGTCTGGAAGTCAGTCAGCCCGCCGAAGTTGTTCGCCGGCCCGACCTGACCCAGGCCAGGTCCGGTATTGTTGATGCTGGCGACCACAGCAGAAAAGGAAGTGATGATCTCGAGCCCGGAGAATGAAAGGGCCAGCGTCATCGAGACAATGCACACCATGTATACGAAGCCGAAGGCAAGTACCGCAAAGAGAATGTTGGGCGGTATGACTTCGTTGCCAATTTTCACCAAGTGCACCGCGTTCGGGTGCATGGCGCGCGTCAACTCCCTGTAGACCTGCTTGTAGAGCACAATCGCGCGGATCATCTTGATGCCGCCGCCGGTCGAACCGGCACTGGTTGCAAAGCTCGACAGAAACAGCATCCATAGGGGCGCGAACATTGGCCAGAGCGCGTAATCGGTATTGGCATAACCCGTGGTTGTGGCGATCGAGACGACGTTGAATGCCGAATAGCGCAGCGCCTCCGAGAAGGCCGGATAGACCTCATGGACATCGAGAAAGATGGCGATTCCGACAACGCTGCCAAGTGTCACCAGGAGGAAGGCCCCGGCTTCCGGATCGGTCACGTAGGGGCGTAGCGAGCGACCGGACAGGACCAGGTAATGGGTCGCGAAATTGCAGCCGGCTATCAGCATGAAGCCAATGCTGACCAGTTCGATCGCCGGTGAATCGAAGAACCCAAAGCTCGCGTCGTGGCTGGAGAAACCGCCGAGTCCCATGGTGCTGAACATGTGCATGATGGCATCGAGCCAGGTCATCCCGGCCCACCGGTAGCCAAGCATGCAGCAGATCGAGATCAGCGTATAGACCACCCACAGCCCCTTCGCAGCTTCGGCCATGCGCGGCGTCATCTTCGAATCCTTCATCGGTCCAGGCGCCTCGGCCTTGAACATCTGCCGGCCACCGATTCCCAGCAAGGGGAGAATCGCCACCGCCAGCACGATCAAGCCCATGCCGCCCAGCCAGACGAGTTGGCAACGCCAGAAATTGATCGAAACCGGGAGGTTGTCCAGTCCTTCGAAAACCGTCGCGCCTGTCGTGGTCAGTCCGGAAACCGCTTCAAAGTAGGCGTCGGTGAAGCTGGCATCGAGCTGGATCATCAGCGGCAATCCGGCATAGACCGGCAGCACCGTCCACACCAGCGCGACCATCAGGAAGCCGTCGCGTATCGTCAGGTCGCGCTTTTCCTTGCGCGTCGCGTACCACAGACCCAGGCCTGTACCGACCGTCAGCAGGAGCGCTTCGTCAAAAGCACTCTCGGCGCCATCATGCGTGGCCCAGGACAGCCCCCAGGGAACCAGCATGGTCAGGCCAAACATCAAGATCACCAAGGAGAGAACCCGAATTACCGGGTAATAGCGTCGCATGGCAATCTCTCAGAAAAAATGGAATCCGACCGCAAACATTTTCTCAACCTGCTTGACGACTCTCTTGTCGAGACAGAAGACAATCACGTGGTCTTCGGGCTGAATGACCACGTCCTTGTGGGCGATCACCACCCGGCCGGACTGTTTCTGCTTGGCCAGCCCAAGCAAGCCGACATCCTGGCTCTTGTCGAGATCACGCACGATTGCAGCAACGAAGGCTCCTGGTATCACCGGCAGTTCACCCACCCGCCGGCCAACGACCTTCGAACTGTTTGCATCACCGTGGGCAACGACCTCGAGCGCTTCGGCGGCGCCGCGGCGAAGACTATGGACCTGCGCCACGTCACCTCGACGAACATAGGTGAGGAGCCGGCCGATCGAGACCTGCGCCGGGGAAATCGCGATGTCGATCGGCCCGCCCTGAACCAGCTCGGCGTAGGCGCGGCGATTGATAAGCGCCACCACCCGCTTGCAGCCCATACGCTTGGCGAGCGATGCTGCCATGATGTTGTCTTCGTCATCATTGGTCAGCGCCAGAAAGAGGTCCATCTCGTCGATCGCCTCCTGTTGCAACAACTCCTCGTCAGTGGCATCGCCCGACAGGATCAATGCTGACTTGAGGTTTGTGGCCACGAACTCGGCACGGCGTCGTTCGACCTCGATGACCTTGACCTGGCATTTGCTCTCGAGAGCCTGGGCAACGCGCAGGCCGATATTGCCGCCACCGGCAATCATTACCCGGCGAACGGGCTCGAGAGAGCGTCGCAACTCGCGCATCACGGCCCGGATGTGTTCCTCGGCCGCCAGCAGGAAGACTTCGTCGCCGTCTTCGATGACCGTCTCGCCGGTCGGCGTGATCGCGCCATCGCGGCGATAGATGGCGGCAATTCGCCCGTCGATCTCCGGTGGCAAGTGGCTGCGCATTTCCTTGATCGGGCTGCCGACCAGCGGGCCGCCAGCATAGGCATGCACGCCGACCAGAACCAGGCGACCGCCAGCAAAATTCAGTACCTGCAAGGCTTCTGGGAAATCGACCAGACGCGCGATGTACTCGGTGATGACCTGTTCGGGACACAAGGCATAATCGACGGCAAAATTCTCCGGTGACAGCAACGTTTCGCTGTCCAGGAAGTCGCGGGCGCGCAACCTGGCGATGCGCGCCGGAACGTTGAAGACGCTATGCGCAACCTTGCACGCAACGAGATTGGTCTGATCGCTCTGGGTCACGGCAATCAACAGATCGGCATCGTCGAGACCGGCACTTGCCAATACCGACGGGTAGGCCGCGTTGCCGACCACCGTCTGCAGGTCGAGTCGATCGTGCAGCTGCGCCAAGCGCTCATGGTCGCTATCGACCACCGTAATGTCGTTGTTTTCGGAGACCAGGCTCTCAGCAACGCTGGCGCCGACCTGGCCAGCGCCAAGAATGACTATTCGCATTTTTCTTGTTCTCCCCTAGAAGCTGCCAGCCAAGCCTTATTCGCGTTCGGCGCCGCGCTTCGAAAGGCGACCAGACACACCGCAAGAAGGCACGAATTCGTTGTTATTACTGGCGGAAGCGGTGAGATTCGAACTCACGAAAGGTTTCCCTTTGCCGGTTTTCAAGACCGGTGCAATCGACCACTCTGCCACGCTTCCAACAAACAGCCCACTATCGATTTCTGGGCCAACGCATTCCACCATGCGCCGCAGCCAAAAAAAGCGGAGCAAAATCATAGCATGGCGCCGGGCAAAGCACTTGAAAAGCCAACGTGACGATCCACGATCTATTGAAACTTTTGGCCGGGTCCGTTAGTCTTAGCCCCTGTATCTATCCATGAAAGCGAGATTCTGAATGCAAACTGACTTCCAAGTCGCCGGTCAAGGTTCCGCGGAACTTGCCACCCAGCAGAACCGTGTCCTGCGCAATACCTACATGCTGCTCGGTTTGTCGATGGTGCCAACAGTCATCGGCGCCCTGGTCGGCATCCAGATGCAGTTCAGCTTCCTGGCGGGTAGCCCGTTCCTCGCCTTCATGCTGTTCCTCGGTATCGCCTGGGGCTTCATGTGGGGTATCGAGAAGAACAAGGAGAGCGGCCTCGGCGTTGCCTTGCTCCTCGGATTTACCTTCGTCATGGGCCTGATGCTGTCGCGCATCCTGCAGGTCGCTCTCGGGTTTTCCAACGGCGGGTCGATGATTGCGCTGGCGGCAGGCGGAACTGGCGCGATCTTCGCGACGATGGCGACCATCGCATCGGTCAGCAAGCGCGACTTCAGCGGGATGGGCAAGTTCCTGTTCGTCGGGATGATCGTCGTTTTGCTCGCCGCAGTCGCCAACATCTTCTTCCAGATTCCGGCGCTGTCGCTGACCATCGCCGCCGTCGTCGTGGTCCTGTTCTCGGCTTATATCCTCTACGACATCAGCCGCATCATCCAGGGCGGCGAAACCAATTACATTTCGGCGACGCTCGCGGTCTACCTCGACGTCTACAACGTTTTCGTCAGCCTGCTGCAGTTGATCATGGCCTTCACCGGCGACCGCGACTGAACTTCGTCTCTTACTAAAAAGGGCGGCTGCGGCCGCCCTTTTTTATGTCACCGGCCCCGCCGGTGACGGTATCCCCCGTGGACATTCCTTGTCAAAAACCGCGATCGACTCCACATGGCAGGTATGGGGAAACATGTTGACGACCCCGGCGGCCGTGAGGGAGTAACCCTTGACCTGAACCAGCACCGCAGCGTCGCGCGCCAGCGTTGCCGGATTGCAGGAAACATAGACGATGCGCCGCGGTTCCTTGCCTGAGAGCGCCTTGACCACCTCGATCGCACCCTCTCGCGGCGGGTCGATCAGCATCCTGTCGAAGTGCCCGAGCGCTGCCAGCGACTCGGGCGCTCTCGCGAACAGGTTCGCGGCCGCGAATTCGACACGACCGGCAAGCGCGTTGGCGACGGCATTTTCACGCCCGCGCTCGACCAGCGCCTGACTGCCTTCCAGGCCAACCACAGAAGCGCCCGAACAGGCAAGCGGCAGCGAGAAATTGCCCGAGCCGCAGAACAGATCAGCGATCCGCTCACCCGGCTGCGGGTCGAGCAGGCGCAGCGCCCGGCGCACCAGAACACGGTTGACCGCGTGGTTGACCTGGGTAAAATCGGTTGGCCGGAATTCGAATTCGAGGCCGAGTTCCGGCAGCAGATACGATAGACGGGGCCCGGGAACGGGGTAGAAACGATAGGCAGAATCCACACCCTTGGGCTGCAGGTAGAAGACGACGCCATGCCGGTCGGCAAACCCTCGCAGGAGATCCTCATCCTTGCCTTTCAACGGCTCGAGGATGCGGAGGAGCAGCGCGGTGCAATACTCACCTACGGCCACATCGATCTTCGGCAATCGTTCAGCAACCGACAGGGCAGCGACCAGTTCGCGCAGCGGCAGGAGCAGGTCGGAGACATGCGGCGGCAGCACGGCGCAGGAGCGCATATCGGCAATGTAGCTGCTGCGGCACTCGTGGAAGCCAACCAGGACGCCCCCTTTCGTCGGCACGTTGCGCACACTGAGACGGGCGCGGTGACGATAACCCCAGGGTCCGCCGTGAATCGGGGACAGGATCTGCCCGGCTCGAACACGGCCGAGCTGCGCCAGACTGTCTTCGAGGACGCGCTGCTTCGCCGCAATCTGTGCCGACTGCTCAAGGTGCTGCATGGCGCATCCGCCGCAGATCCCGAAGTAGTCGCAGCGTGGCTTGACACGGAACGGCGAACTGGAGCGCACGCCGACCAGATGCGCAATTTCAAAGTTGGGCTTTCTCCGGAAGCTGGCGTATTCTACAATTTCACCGGGAAGAGCGCCGTCGACGAAAACCTTCTTGCCCTCTGCGTAAGTGATTCCACGGGCTTCGTGGTCAAGGGACTCGATAACGCCGACCGGCATGAATACCTCCGGAAAAAGCAGAAATTTTACCAATGGTCTAAACTTCGAACCATGTCTCGCGAACTAATTACTTCCTGGAACGACTACCAGTCTGCGATCGATCGCATCCTGGCCCTCGCCTGCAAACAGGTATGGATCTATGACGAAGACCTCGGCATTCTGCACTTTGAGACCACTGAACGCATCGAAGCGCTCAAGAGGCCGCTCGTTTTGCTGCACCCGGATTGTCTGCGTATCGCCTTGCGCAATGCAGCGTCGCTACACCAACGGCAACCATTGATGCAGCGCTTGTTGACTACCTACAGTCACAACAGCGCGGCGCAGCAGACGCCAGAACATCTAGGGCACCTGCGCGATTCAATGATTCTTGTCGACGATGCCCATGCGCTGATCCGCTTTGATTGGGAACACCCCCGCAGCAAACTGCTGATCGACGAACCGGGTGAGGTCATGCCCTACCGACGTCGCTTTGCCCAGATCTGGGCCGAGGGCGGCATCCCGGCCAGTCCGACCACGCTCGGCCTTTGAATCACAAGAATGCGCGGTTGCGCGGCAGTTCGCGCGAAGATTCCAAAACTTGTTATAATTGTCGATGATCGCTTGAGCGACCATCTCTATTGTGCTTCACTTTTTCTTCTTGTCGATAAGGAAACCCCATGAATAAGTCCATTCTCGTTGCTGCCCTGCTTGCCGTTGCCCTCACCGCCTGTGGCAAGAAGGAAGAGCCGAAGGCTGCTGCGCCGGCTCCCGCCCCTGCTGCTGCCGCGCCGGCACCGGCTGCCGCTCCCGCTGCTGCTCCGCAGGCTGGCATGGCTGGTGCTGCCGCTCCTGCTCCGCAGGCTGGCATGGAAGCTCCCAAGGGCGACGCTGGCCAAGCTGGCGTTGCTGCTGCCCCGCAAGCCGGCATGGCAGCTCCGCAAGCTGGCATGGAAGCCAAGAAATAATTCTCCGGTTTTCCGAAATGGCGGGGCTACGGCCCCGCTTTTTTGTTGACCGTCAGCTCAATTGCCGCCAGTCAAAACCAGCTTCCTGGCTGGCCACACTGACCCGCTCGGCAACATCGCCGAGTACTCCCGCAAGAGCACCGATTGCCAGCTCAGGAAGGTTGTTGCGTTCACTCAGATGTGCCGCAACGACATGTTGCAGCCTGCCACGATCGATATCCCGCAGCAGTCCGGCGGCCGCGTTGTTCTCCAGATGACCTAGGCGGCCCGCGATCCGACGTTGCAATGACAGCGGATAGTTCGACGCTGCCAGCAGCGCTGCATCATGATTACATTCGAGGATCAACCCGTCGACTCCTGACAACACGTCGCGCATGTGCTGGGTGACATCGCCAGCATCGGTCAGCAGCCCTAGTCGCCGGGCGCCGTCCGAGAATACATACTGGACCGGCTCCCTGGCATCATGCGGAACGGGATAGGGGTGGATCGCCAGCGCCTCGACCGCGAACGCCACATGGCTGTCGATGATCCGCACATCGGCGCCTGCACTCATCGAGGCACATGCAGCAAGTGTCCCGTGACTCAACCAGACAGGAAGCCGATGGCGCCGGGCAAACGGGAACACCCCGCAGATGTGGTCGCCATGTTCATGGGTGACCAGGATTCCAGCAAGCTGTGCCGGATCTCGATTCAAACGAGCAAGACGCCTGAGCGTCTCGCGTTGCCCGAAACCGCAATCAACCATCAGGCAGGTTGCGCCGCTTTCGACCAGCAGCGCATTGCCCGCGCTGCCGCTCCCCAGCGACGCGTAGCGGATCACTGCAACTGCTGGTAGAGCAGTTTCAGGATCTTTTTCGCAGTGTCCGACTTGTCGGTACCGCCCTCGCTCGAAAGGACCTGGACGACGCTGTTCTGGCCCGATTCACTGACATGGATACGATATTGCGGCTTGTTGCTGACCACCGGGTCAGAGCTCTTCCAGAAGCTCAGTTTATCTAGCCAGCCAGTGTTCTTTTTCAGGTTGGCATCCGGATCGACATAGCGGACGTAATAGAGACCTTTGGAGCGATCACGGTCTTCCACCGTGAAACCGACCCGATCAAGTGCCAGTCCAACCCGCCGCCAGGCTCGGTCGAAGCGTTCGTAGACTTCCAGAGTGCCACCACCGTCGTTGCTGCTCGCCAGTTTGGCGCGCGGTTCGGCCTTGGCTGCGGCAAGGCTGGCCTGGGCGCGCTGGTTGTCCGCCCCCAGACTGACCATCAGGCGCCGCAGCATTTCCGCTTCAAGCTCCGGATCCGCCGGGCGCGGCTGCCAACGGGTATCGTCCTTGGCAGACGAGGTATAGACCTCCTCCATACCGCGATGGCTGATGAAGAGGTCAGTGGTTCCCGGCTCTGCGCCTGGTTCGAAACGAGTACGGAATTTGTCCCGCTCACCCGTCGAGTAGAGCGAATCAAGGAATTTTCCGAGCGTGTTGCGGACAAAATCGTCGCCGATCTTGGCACGATTTTCGGCCCAATCGGTTTCCATCACACCTGCATCCGGACGCTCGATGACGATGATGAAGCCGTTTTCCTGCCAGAAATCCTTGACCGGCCCCCACAGCTTGTCGGCCGGCACAGTGGCGACAAGCCAGCGCTGGTTGCCCGAACGCTCGACGCGAAGCTTTTCGACCTGCGGCAGAACCACCGAATTTTTCGCTTGGGCCGCCGGAGTGCGGTCGGCAGTATAGGCCGAGAAGGTCGCACTGCCCTTGCCTGCCGCATCGGGAACCGCATAGCGACTGTCAGGCGACACCTGCGTGAGATCGGGCGGGACCTCAAGCGACGGCACCTTGCCTGCTGACTTGTACTCGATTTTCTTTGAGTCCGGAAGGACACTGCAGCCGGCAGCAGCAACACCCAGCAACGCCAGAGCAAGCCAGGAAAGTCGATAGTTCATGTTTGCTCCGTCAGGCGATCAGGCCGGCATGGCGCATGGCGGCCAGAACCCGGGCATGGTTTGCTTCGGACAAGGGGGTCAGCGGCAGGCGGATGCCCCCCGGCATCAAGCCCAGTTGCTGGACAGCCCACTTCACCGGTATCGGATTGGCTTCACAGAACAGGTCGCGATGCAACCCAAGCAGTCGGAAGTGGATCTCGCGTGCCAGCCCGACATCACCAGCGGCCGCCGCAGCACACATCTCGTGCATCAGGCGCGGCGCGACGTTGGCGGTGACCGAGATGTTGCCATGGTAGCCGAGCATGATCGACGCGACACAGGTCATGTCATCGCCACTGTAAAGGGCAAAGTCCTTGGGCGCGCGGGCGATCAGGTCACAGGCGCGGTCAAGGTTGCCGGTCGCGTCCTTGACACCGACGATGCCCGGCACCTGCGCCAGGCGCAGGACGGTGTCGTTGGCCATGTCCGCCACGGTACGGCCCGGAACGTTGTAGAGCAGGATCGGCAACTCGACAGCCTCGGCGATTGCCTTGAAATGGCGGTAAAGTCCTTCCTGCGTCGGCTTGTTGTAGTAGGGGACGACCGACAGCGCCATTGCGGCACCGGCCCTCTTGGCATACTCGGTCAACTCGATCGCTTCGTCGGTCGAGTTGGCGCCCGTACCTGCGATCACGGGAATCCGCCCGGCGGCGTGGTTGACCGTGACCCGGATCAATTCGCAGTGCTCCGCGACATCGACGGTCGGCGACTCGCCTGTGGTACCGACGACAACGATGGCGTCAGTGCCCTCACGCACATGCATATCGACCAGATTGCACAGGGAATTCAAATCGAGGCTGCCATCCTCGTGCATGGGCGTGACGATGGCGACAAGGGATCCGGTAATCATGGTCTGCAATTCAGCAAAAAGATAAGCTCACGATTGTAACTGAAGGGTCCCCATGGCGGAAAGACGCTTGGTAACAGATTGTTACTCCCGGGCGACCCAGCACAGCCGGCCGCGCCCGGCGATCATGCTGCCCTCGGCAAGATCCAGTGCCGGATGGCGATCCGTGCCAGCGGTCTGGAGTTGTCGTGCAAACTCGTCGAGGCGGACGGCAGCGGGCGCTTGCCAGCCCAGCTGACGCAAGCGGTAGCGCAGTAGATTCTTCAGGCGCGGCAGCGAAACCTCCCGCAAGCTCGACAACTTGAGGACATCGCCATCGGCAGCCGCAGCCCAGTCGAGGCGGGCCAGTTCACCCAGCAGGATATCGGCTTCGGCAAAATGAGCAGTTGCCTGCGCCAGATTCTTTTCGGCGGCCGGAAAACGTCCGGCAAGTGCGGTCAACACATCGTGACGCAGGAAATTGCGCGCATGCAGTGTGTCCGTGTTGCTTTCATCGTCAATCCACACCAGCCGGCAGTCCCGGGCGTAAGTCTCGATTTCCCGACGCGCGACGTCAAGCAGCGGGCGCAGGATGCGCATTCGCCCCTGGAGCCTGTCGACCGGGATCGCTGCGGCACCGGCGACCCCGGTTCCACGCAAAAGGTTGAAGAGCAGCGTCTCCGCCTGATCTCCCTGATGATGTCCAAGCAGCAGCAGGTCGCCAGCCGACCGCGAGAAGACGCCATAGCGCACCGCCCGGGCAGCTGCCTCGAGCCCAAGATTACTCCGGCGGTCGACGTCAACGCGCTCGACCAAGAGTTCGACACCCAGACTTCGGCAAAGGTCAGCGCAGAAATCGGCCCAGCGATCGGCATTCGCCGACAGGCCGTGATGGACGTGCACGGCCCGCAGATGCCCACACGGATCAAGTGCAGCAAGAACATGCAGGAGGACGACCGAATCACAACCGCCCGAGAGTCCTACGCAAATGTTCTCGCCCGGCGTCGTGCGGGTTGCAAGAAACGCGGCAACCCTGGTCGGGAGGCTACTTTGCAGGCTGTTCCTTGAAGCGGCCATAGCTCATCAGGCGCTCATAGCGGGTCGCCAGCAATTCGGCAATGGACAGTGCGGAAACCTGCTTCAACGCATCCTGCAACGCCCTCTTGAGATTCTGCGCCATTGCGGCGTGGTCGCGATGCGCGCCACCCAGCGGCTCGTTGATGATCCTGTCGACCAACCCCAGCGTCTTCAGGCGCGGTGCGGTAATCCCCATCGTTTCAGCCGCCTCGGGCGCCTTGTCGGCACTCTTCCAGAGAATCGATGCGCAGCCCTCGGGAGAAATCACCGAGTAAGTCGAGTATTGCAGCATTTGCAGAACATCGCCGACCGCGATCGCCAGTGCACCGCCGGAGCCACCTTCACCGATAATGGTGACGATAACCGGCACCTTCAGTTCGGCCATGACATAGAGGTTGCGGCCGATCGCCTCGGACTGGCCACGCTCCTCGGCATCGATACCTGGGTAGGCGCCCGGAGTGTCGATGAAGGTCAGCACCGGCAGGCCGAATTTCTCGGCCAGCTTCATCAGGCGTAGCGCCTTGCGATAGCCTTCGGGACGCGGCATGCCGAAATTGCGAAAGATCTTTTCCTTGGTATCGCGCCCCTTCTGGTGGCCGATCACCATGACCGGCTGACCGTTGAAACGTGCCAGGCCGCCGACCATTGCATGGTCGTCGGCAAAGGCGCGGTCACCGTGCAGCTCCTCGAAGTCGGTGAAGATCAGCGACACGTAATCCAGTGTGTAGGGGCGTTGCGGGTGACGCGCGACCTGGGAAATCTGCCACGGGGAAAGCTTGGCGTAAACGTCCTTGGTCAGTTGCTCGCTCTTCTTTTCCAGGCGCTCGATTTCCTCGGCAATATCGACGGCGGAATCGTCCTGGACAAAGCGTAATTCCTCGATCTTGGATTCGAGGTCGGCAATCAACTGTTCGAAGTCGAGGAAGGTTGTTTTCATGAACTGCCCGCTTTCTGAATTGGCGCGTATTTTACCCCAAAGCCCGAAACGCCCGGCTCAATACTCGACCGGCAGCGGATCCAGGCTGCGCCACAAGTGCCAGGTCGCGACCGAGCGCCAGGGCCGCCAGCGCTCGCCAAATTCGGCGAGCGCCTGACGTGGCTGCTTCTCGCCGGCAAAGTAGCGCTCGAAGACCGCCCGCTGCAGGCCGAGATCGTCAAGCGGGAAGACATCCGGACGCAGCTGGTTGAAGATCAGGAACATTTCGGCGGTCCATCGGCCGATGCCGCGCACGTCGGTGAGTGCGCCAATCAGCGCCTCGTCATCGAGCGCAGCCCAAGCGGATGGATCGAGCCTCCCGGCGACAAAATGCGCCGCCAGATCACGCACGTACTCACTCTTGCGCCGTGACAGGCCGCAACCGGCGAGACCTTCCTCGCCGGCGGCGAGAACAGCCCGTGGTGAAACGTCGGCAAGCGCTGCGACAAAGCGCCCCCACACCGCATCCGCCGCCTTCACCGAGATCTGCTGCCCGACAATCGATCGCGCCAGCGTAGCGAACGGGTCGCCGCGCGAAACGAGACCGAAGCCGGCATAGCGTTCGACCAGTTCGCCCATGCGCTCGTCACTCGCCGCCAGCTCGCGCGCGGCCTGCTGCCAGTACGGAGGAATCATCGCGGCCTCCGCGAAAATCGGCCGGAAAAAGGCGTCGACCGCGACAGCATCTCCTGTGATCCGATCAGCCGTATCGCCCGCTCAGGAAGGGGTTATGGCGCCGCTCTTCACCGAGGGTGGACATCGGGCCATGCCCGCAGATGAATTCAACATCGTCGCCGAGCGGGAACAGGCGCTCCTTGATCGAGCGGATCAGCGTGTCATAGTCGCCGCGCGGGAAGTCGGTACGGCCGATTGACCCCTGGAACAGCACGTCGCCAACCTGCGCCAGCCGGCTCGGCTCATGGTAGAAAACCACATGACCCGGCGTATGGCCGGGGCAATGCAGGACCTCGAGCTCGACATCGCCGAAACTCACCTTGTCGCCTGCGTGCAGCCAGCGGTCCGGTTCGAAGCTGAGCGCGCTCGACACACCGAACATCTTGCTTTGCTGCGGCATGCTCTGGATCCAGAATCGGTCTTCCTCCTGCGGCCCCTCGATCAGCACGCCGGTGCGCGCCGCCAGCGCGGCCACGCCGCCGGCATGGTCGATGTGGCCGTGGGTGACGAGTATTTTCGCCAGCGTCAGCTTCTCCTGATCGAGAAACTTGAGGACGCGCTCGATGTCGCCGCCCGGGTCGATGACCGCCGCCTGGCGGGTCTTTTCGCACCAGAAGATGGTGCAGTTCTGCTCGAAGGGAGTGACGGGAATGATGGCGTAGCGCATGGCGGCATGGAAATGATGGAGCAGCCGGCATTATCGCACGCTGGTCGTGCCGGCAAGTGCGGTCACCCGCATTAGCGGATATTGTCCCATCGATGAGGAGTTCAGGCATCCGGTGGGCCATGAACACAAGGCGTCAAGCACCGACAGGCGGATGGCGATTAACCGGGCAATGTTGTTGGGCCGGTTTCATCGAAAACCCGCCCGCCCAGCCAGATGCCGAGAAAGCCTCCCAGCTGGTGGCCGAGAAAAACGACACCGATCCGCATCGACATGTAGCGCAGGCCGAAGATCTGCGCGATCAGGCCGTTGGTCAGCGGCACCGTGCCCAGCCACTGGAAGCCCATCGCGGCGGCGGAGACCCAGGTTGTTACGGTCGACAACGGCAGCAGCAGGAAAAACGGGATCGCCCCGGCACCCGGTGGTGTTGACCGGAACCGAGGCGGTCGGCGCGCGCCGGCCGGAGGACCGGGCGCTGGCGCTCCAGTGGCTGCGGCGGGCAGATCAGTCGCGACTTCCTGTGCGCTGAGCGGGATGGTGCGGCCGCGCCCGGTCGCCGGCACTACCTGCCTTCCCAGACCGGCTGGCCGAAGCGCCGGCGCATGTCGTCAGGGATCGGAACGATCTTCAGGCGGCTGTATTCGTCGACAATCCGCTGGTACGTCCCATCTGCCCTGACCGCCGCGAATGCCTGCTCCCACTTCTGCGCTTCAGCGTCGGGCAGGTCCTTCGAGGCGGCGAGGAAGATCTCGCTGCGGCGGACAATCTCGCCGAAGTTCAGCGCTTCGAGGTTGCCGCCGATTTCGTGCATGGCGTAGATGACCATCAACCGCGGCGCCAGCCAGGCGTCGATGCGGCGCTGCGGGATCAGGCGGGCGTTCATCCATTCCTCGGGCTGTGCCTTGATGCGCGTGAAGCCACGTTCCTTGAGCAGGGCCTCGGCACCGGAGCGGCCGAGCACGCCGACCGGGCGCTCCCTGGCGTTGCCGAGGCTCGACACGTCGATCCCCTGGCTGCCGACGAGGATCAGGTCATCGGTGACGATGTTGACCAGCCAGCGGTAGCGGTCTTCCCGCTCGAGGGTTCGCGTCAGCGCGAGGATGCCAACATTCGGCTGCGTCTGGGCGATGCGCTGCGCTTCTCCCCAGGGCATGAACTCGACCCGGCCGCTGTGGCCGACGCGCCTGGCCATCTCGCTCACCACCTCGAGGACGAGGCCGTAGGCGACGCCGGGCGTCTCGCTGACGTTGGCGGGCGGGATCTGGAAAGTGTAGGGCGGCAGTTCGGCAGCGAGCAGCCGCAACTCACTGGCCCGTCCCTGCGCCGTGGCAGGCGGTGTCCAGCCAAGGATTGCCGCGAGCAATACGATGAGGATTCGCACGGGCCCCTCCTCAGAAAGTACCGAACATGCCGTTGAGGACGATCACGACCACCATTGCCATCAGCGGGAATGCAACCGCCACCATGAAGATGTCGAAGTAGGACTGCTTGTGGTTCAGCCCGCAGATGGCGAGCAACGTGATCACCGCACCGTTGTGCGGCAGCGCATCGAGGCCGCCCGAGGCGAGTGCCGCGACGCGGTGCAGGATCTGCGGGCTGAGGCCGGCAGCCTGCGCCATTTCCAGGTACTGCTGGCCGACCGCCTGCAGCGCGATGCTCATGCCGCCCGAGGCCGAGCCGGTGATGCCGGCGAGCACATTGACGATAATCGCCAGGCCGATGACCGGGTTGTCCGTGATCGACATCAGCCAGACCTTGATGATCGCGAAGGCGGCCAGGCTGGCGATGACACCGCCATAGGCGACCTCCGAACCGACGTTGAGAATCGGCAGCATCGAGCCGAGCGCGCCCTCGTTCAGTGATTGCCGAACATTCTTGAAGCGCTTCCAGGTGAGTGCGATCAGGACGACGCAGGCGGTCAGCGTCGCCACGATGATCGCCCAGGTACCGCCGACGGCAGCCGCCGACGTCTTGCCGTACTTGGCCGTGGCCAGATAGGAAGTGTCGAAATCGACGATGAGGTACTTGCTGAAGATGAAGTTGATCGCGAGCACCAGCAGAACCGGAGTGATCGCCACGGCGAAGGAGGGCAACTCGCCCAGAGGCTCGGTCGCCGGTGCCGCGGCCGTCGTTGGACTGTCCACACCGAAACCTTCGCCGGCGCTACGTGCGCTGCGCGCCCGCATCATCAGCCAGAGGCTGCCGCAGGCGAACATGATCACCCCGGCGATGACGCCGAGGCCCGGCGCCGCAAAGGCGTCGGTGTGGAAATACGGCATCGGGATGGCGTTCTGGATCGCCGGCGAACCCGGCAGCGCCGACATCGTAAAGGTGAATGAGCCGAGGGCAATGGTGGCCGGGATCAGCCGCTTTGGCAGGTTGCCCTCGCGGAACATCTGGATGGCGACCGGGAACACCGCGAAAGCCACCACGAACAGTGAGACGCCGCCGTAGGTGAGGACGCCGCAGGCGAGGATGATGGCGATGATCGCGGGTTCCTTGCCGGTCCACTCGACGATCTTGTGGGCGATTGCCCGGGCGCAACCGGAGTCGTCCATCAGCTTCCCGAACACCGCTCCGAGGAGGAACAGCGGAAAGAACTTGATCAGGTAGTTGCCCAGCGCAGGCATGAAGACCTGGGTGTAGGTGGCGAGAATCGGCGCATCGAAGCCGCCGAAAAGCAGGCCGACCAGCGCGCAGAGCGGCGCGATCAGGATGACGTCCCAGCCGCGATAGGCCAGGACGATGAGCAGCAGAAGCGAGACCAGAATTCCCAGAATACCGAGCATGGCTACTCCCCCACACAAGACACTTCACGAGCCGTCCTTCGACCCGTAACGGGTATGTTCGAGGTTTTGGTGCCGGGTCAATAGGTTTCGCGAGCCGGCGACCGCCAAGTTCCGCCGCATCCGGCGGTCCGCGCGCCGTCTTCGCGGTGCCTCTCGCACCTTCGGCCCGACCAGTGATATTGTCTCGCCACAGTCATCAATCGATCCGAACAGGAGTCTCCCATGCCCCAATCCGCTCACCCCATGGCCGCCTCGCTGCGCGCCTCCGACACTGGCAAGGTCGTCACTGCCCGTGACGCGGTGCGCCTGATCGGCGATGGCGATACCGTGGCGACCGGTGGTTTTGTCGGGATCGGCTTCGCC
>WBZP01000441.1_pt2 | contig 43156 bp, 50 predicted proteins | sample 5204301 | NCBI WGS metagenome assembly WBZP01 (sample SAMN12412401, study PRJNA552823) | activated sludge metagenome | isolation source: activated sludge from nitrification reactor of wastewater treatment plant... | place: USA: Pennsylvania | collected 2017
GGGACCGGCAGGCCGAGGATCGCGCGGACGTGGAGGGCGAACTCGGAGAGCTGCTGCGTTGCCATCGTCACCATGCCGGTGTCGTGCGGGCGCGGCGAGACTTCGCTGAAGATCACCTCGCCGGACGCGGTGACGAACAGCTCGACGCCGAAGATGCCGCTACCGCCGAGCCCCGTCGTCACGGTCGCGGCGACGGCCTTGGCTCGTTCGAGAACGGCGTCGTCCATCGTTTGTGGCTGCCAGCTCTCGCGGTAGTCGCCGCCTTCCTGCGTGTGGCCGATCGGCCGGCAGAACGTCGTCGCACCATCGCCGCCACGGATCGTCAGCAGCGTGATCTCGTACTCGAACTCGACGAAGCCCTCGACGATCACCCGGCCGGCGCCCGTCCGGCCCGAGGACTGTGCGTACTCCCACGTGCGAGCGGTGTCCGCGATGCTCGCGACAACCGACTGCCCCTTTCCCGACGAGGACATGACCGGCTTCATCACGCACGGAGCCCCGAGCCTCTCGACGGCCGTCTCGGCCTCGGCGAGCGTGTCACAGAACCGGTAGGGCGAGGTCGGCAGTCCGAGCTCCTCGGCGGCGAGCCTGCGGATGCCCTCGCGGTCCATCGTCAACCGGGCCGCGCGGGCGGTCGGCACGACCTCGAGCCCGGCCGATGCTTCGAGCTCGACAAGCACCTCGGTCGCGATCGCCTCGAGCTCGGGAACGACGAGCAGGCGGTAGGCCGGGCGCGCCAGCTCCTGTTCGAGGACCGCCCGCAGCGCATCGGCGTCGGTCATCGTCACGACGTGGCGACGGTGGGCGACCTGCATCGCCGGCGCGTCGTCGTAGCGATCGACGGCGACCACCTCGCAGCCGAGCCGGGCCGCCTCGATCGCGACCTCGCGACCGAGTTCCCCCGAGCCGAGCAGGACGAGGCGGACGGCGGAATCTGAGAGCGGCGGACCGAACGGCATCCGGCCGGACGCTATATGCGATCGGCGGTAGCGTGCCGCCATGGCACGAGCGACCGGCAACGAAGGCCCAATCGACGGCAACACGGTGGCCGTACAGCGCTGGGACGCCGGCGAGATCGGCGCGGCCCGGCGACGACTCGGCGCTGCGGCCGGTGCGCACAGGCTCGGCGTCGCGATCGTCGGGATCGACCCGGGCAAGCGGTCGACGCCGCCACACGTCCATGCAGACGAGGACGAGATCTTCTACGTCCTCGCCGGAGGCGGCTTCAGCTGGCAGTCCTCCGGCAGTCGCGATGCGCGCACCTACGCGATCTCCGAGGGCGACGTGCTCGTTCACGAGTCGGGCGGTGACGCCCACACCCTGATCGCAGGCGAACACGGGCTCACGGTGATCGTGCTCGCCGAGGGGTCGCGGACGGGGATCACGTATCTGCCCCGCACGAAGGGCTTCTGGCTCGGGTCCCGGTGGAGTCCTGCGGACGCGCCGCCACCGTTCGCCGCCGACGCGGAGCTCGGCCCGCTCGAGGTTCCCGAGACGGTGTCCCCGCGGCCCGGATCGATCCTCGCCGCAGCCGATTGCCCCGTCGATTCGGAGCGGGAGGGCCGGTTCGGCATGTCCTACCGGAACCTCGGGCACCACGCCGGGGCCGATCGCCTGGTGATGTCGATCGACGAACTCGACCCGGGAGCGCGGAGCTGCCCGATGCACTGGCACACCGTTCGCGAGGAGTGTTTCTACATCCTCGGTGGTTCGGGGTCCGTGACGATCGGCGCCGATCGGCACGAGCTGTTCCCCGGCGCGTTCGTGCTGCGCCCGCCGTGGACGCACGTGCCTCATGCGTTCGACGCCGGTCCCGATGGGCTGCGCTACCTGACGATGGGCGACCTGCTCCCCGGCGACGCGTGCGTGTATCCCGACAGCAACAAGCTCTCGTTCGGCAGAACGGCGACGTTCCGGATCGAGCCGCTGGAGTACTACGACGGCGAGCGTACGTGATAACGTACAATCGTATGAGCGAACGGGCGATCGAGACCTTCTCCGCCTTCGCGGACGATTACGAGGCGAGCAGGCGGCTGATGATCGAGCCGTACGACCTCTTCTACGAGACGACGACCGCGGCGATCTCGCTGGCGCAGCGCCCGGTCAGGCGCGTGCTCGAGCTCGGCGCCGGCACCGGCGTGCTGACGCGGATGGTCCGCGCCGCACACCCCGACGCCGAGCTCCTGATCACGGACGGCTCCGAGGAGATGCTGGCGAAGAACCGCGGCACGGTCCCGGGGCCGGTCGAGTACGCCGTGCTCGACTTCCGCTCCCCTCTGCCGGCCGGGCCGTTCGACGCCGTCGTCAGCGCGATGGCGATCCACCACCTGCCGCACGCCGATCAGCGCGTTCTCTATGAGCGTGTTCACGCCTCGCTCGCAGCGGGCGGCGTCTTCGTCAACGGCGAGGTCGTCGCCGGCGGTGGACCGGTGACCGTCGACGCCTATCAGCACTGGCACGAGCGCAGTGTCCGCGACCGCGGCGGGTGCGACCACGACTGGCACGCGTACCTGGGTCGTCAGGCAGCCGACGTCTGTGCGCCGGTCGCAGACCATCTGCGCTGGCTCGGCGAGGCCGGCTTCGGCGAGGTCGACTGCCTCTTCAAGCAGTACCTCTACGCCGTGCTCGTCGCTATGAGCTGACTGTCGGTCATCGGACACTCCTGCAACTGCCGCCCGTGGGCGACACGGAACCGGGACAACCCCTCCCCAGACAGGAGTTTCCGATGTTCAGCACCCGTATCGCGGCCATCCTGGCCGTCCCCGTCATCGCCCTCGGCGTGGTTGCCTGCGGCGACGACAAAGAGACCGCGAGCAATACGTCGACCACGACGGAGACCCAGATGGCGCCGGCGGCGAAGGACATCGTCGCCACCGCTCAGGCGACCCCGGACCTCAGCACGCTCGTGACCGCGGTCAAGGCCGCCGGCCTCGTCGAGACGCTGCAGGGCGCCGGCCCGTACACCGTCTTCGCGCCGACGAACGAGGCATTCGACGCGCTCGGCGCCGACACACTGAAGACGCTGACGACGACGAAGACCGACGACCTCAAGAAGGTTCTGCTCAACCACACGGTCGCAGGCTCGGTCATGGCGGCCGACCTCTCCGATGGCCAGAAGATCGAGACCGTCGGCGGCAAGACGCTGACCGTCAAGATCGACGGTGACAAGGTGACCGTCGGCGGCGCGACCGTGACTCAGCCCGACGTCGAGACGTCGAACGGCGTCGTGCACGTCATCGACACCGTGATCCAGTAGCCAGCGGCCGTTCCGCTTCGCATCTCGCGACGATGTTTTCGGGCTATGCCCGAACATTGGCCGAAGGCTTCGCCTTCGGCCGGCGGTGGGGGACTTCGGTCCCCCACCGCGACCTGCTTTGCGGAACGACCGCTGCGCGGCCTACGCGCGGACGACGTGGGACTTGACCAGCATGTCGTGGAGCGCGCGGTTCGACTCGTCCCAGAGCGGCCAGAGGTAGTTGAGCAGCCACGGGATCAGGAAGCTGCCGCCGATCGAGCCGAACAAGAGCCCCTTGACGACGATCTCGCGGAGCGCGGCCCAGCCGAGGGTGATCTCGCCGCCATCATCACGCACAACCCGTATGCCGACGATCTTCTTGCCCGGGGTCTGCCCTGACCCCCGCATCGTGTACGGGTAGTAGCCGAAAGCGATGATGATCGCGGCCGCGATCGCGAAGATCCCGACGACCACGGCGACCGCCTCGCTGCCGGTGATCGCGGAGAGGACGCCCCAGATGATCAACGGCACAAGCATCAGGATGAGCACGAAGACCGAGTCGATCAACAGCGCGCCGAACCGCGACCCCCAACCTGCGAGCACGCCGGGGTTCCACTGCGTCGCCGGGGCTGCGCCCGCCCACTGACCGGGCGGAGCCGGCGGTGGAGGCGCCTGTCCCCACGCGGGGGCCGGAGGGGCGGGCGGCGGAGCCGGCGGCACCGGGCCCGCGGCCATCGAAGACGTGTCGCCGAGCCCGGCGGGCGGAACCGGCGGAGCCGGAGGTGGCGTGGAAGCCGGCGGAGGCGGAGGTGGAGGCGGTGGAGGCGAAGCGGCCCCGCCCGCGAGCGGATCACCCGAAGTCAGCGACGACTCGTTCCACCCCGTCTCCGCAGGCGGCGACGGCGGCGCATCGGGCGCGTCAGGCGCGTTCGACTGCTTCTCGGGGTCAGACCCCGCTGGCGGTTCCCATCCGGACATGGGGCGACCCTATACCCCACCCCGGCGCACCAAATCACCGTCCCGCCGCCGGCACCCTGGGTTGGTACCCGTTTGTCGCCCATATGGCGGCAAACGGGTACCAGCCGGGCGCAGCACGAAACGCAGACACGCCGACCCGCCACCAGCGCACGTGAGGGAGCGTGCGCGGCTGGTGGCCAGGACGCAGGGAGCGACTCCTACCCCGGGTAGGCGAGCGACCGAGGACGCCGCCACCGGCCGCGCACGCCCCGAACTACTCCCACTCGATGGTGCCGGGCGGCTTCGACGTGATGTCAAGAACAACCCGGTTGACGTCGCGCAGCTCGTTGATCATCCGGTTCATGATCTGCTCGAGCAGGTCGTACGGGAGCCGCGCCCAGTCGGCCGTCATCGCGTCGTCGCTCGTCACGGCGCGGATCACGACGATCGACCCGTAGGTCCGCTCGTCACCCTGGACACCGACGGTGCGGATGTCCGGCAGAACGCAGAACGACTGCCAGAGTTCGCGGTAGAGACCGGCCTTGCGGATCTCGTCCTGGAGGATCGCGTCGGCGTCGCGGAGGATGTCGAGCCGCTCCTTCGTCGCCTCGCCCCCGACGATGCGGATCGCGAGGCCGGGGCCGGGGAACGGCTGGCGCCAGACAAGGCGCTCCGGCAGACCGAGCTCGGCGCCGACGGCCCGGACCTCGTCCTTGAACAACGCGCGCAGCGGTTCGACGAGCTCGAACTCGATGTCCTCGGGTAGCCCGCCGACGTTGTGGTGCGACTTGATCGTCGCTGTGCCGGTGCCGCCCCCGGACTCGATCACGTCTGAGTACAGCGTGCCCTGAACGAGGAACTTGGCGTCACCGATCTTCGCGGCCTCCTCCTCGAAGACGCGGATGAACTCCTCGCCGATGATCTTGCGCTTCGTCTCGGGGTCGGTCTGCCCGGCGAGCTTCGCCAGGAACCGATCCTCCGCATCGACGGCGACGAGCGGGATCCCGTACTGCTCGCGGAACGACGTGATGACCTGTGCGCCCTCGTCCTTCCGCATCAGGCCGTGGTCGACGAAGATGCATGTGAGCTGGTCGCCGATCGCGCGGTGCACGAGCACCGCCGCCACCGACGAGTCGACGCCGCCCGAGAGCCCGCAGATGACCTTGGCGTCACCGACCTGGGCACGGATTCGCTCGATCTGCTCTTCGACGATCGAGGCCGCCGACCAGGTCAGGTCGGCGCCGCAGATGTCACCGAGGAACGTCTTCAGGACCTCTTGTCCGTACGGCGTGTGCACCACCTCGGGGTGGAACTGGATCCCGTAGATCTGCCGCTCTGAGGATTCGAACGCGGCGACCGGCGATGCGGTCGACGACGCCAGCGCGGTGAAGCCGGGCGGAGCCTCGAAGACCGTGTCGCGGTGGGACATCCAGCACGGCTGCTCCTTCGGGAGCCCGGCCAGCAGTCGCCCTGGCTCGACGACGGCCAGCTGAGACCGCCCGAACTCACCGACCTCGGCACCCTCGACCTTGCCGCCGAGGTTCGTCGCCAGCAGCTGCATGCCGTAGCAGATGCCGAGGATCGGGATCCCGAGCTCGAGCAGCTCGGGGTCGAGCTTCGGCGCCCCGTCGGCGTACACCGACGCGGGTCCTCCCGAGAGGATCAGGCCCTTCGGCTTGCGCCGGCGGATCTCCTCGACGCCGACGTGATGCGGCAGCAGCTCGCTGAACACGCCGCATTCGCGGACGCGCCTGGCGATCAGCTGCGAGTACTGCCCGCCGTAGTCGAAGACGACGACTTCGTCGGTCTGGGTCGGGCGGTCGACGGCCGCCGATTCGTCTGCGAACTCGACGGCCGCCGTGCCGGCGTCGACCGGATGATCGGGATGGAGGGTCAACCGGCCAGCACCGGCTCGGGTGCGGCGTCCGGCACCGCCGAGGACGGCGTGTGCGCCTCGGCCGCCGCGCCGCGCGAGCCCATCCCGACGCCCTGCGAGGACTGCAGCAGCTTGCCCTCGGTCTGGAGCGCCGGCGCGATCATCAGCTCGGCGCGGTTGAACTCCGCGATGTCCTGGTAGCCGCAGGTCGCCATCGAGGTCCGCAGGCCGCCCATCAGGTTGAACGTGCCGTCGTTCTCGTGGGCGGGGCCGGAGATGATCTCCTCGAGCGTGCCGTTCTGCACGGTCTGCACGCGGGCGCCACGGGGCAGCGTCGGGTGGAACGTCGCCATCCCCCAGTGGTAGCCGCGGCCGGGCGCCTCGTGCGCGCGGGCAAGCGGTGAGCCGATCATCACGGCGTCGGCGCCACAGGCGATCGCCTTGCTCACGTCGCCGCCGGTGCGCATGCCGCCGTCGGCGATCACGCGGACGTACTCGCCGGTCTCGAGCATGTGCTGCGAGCGGGCGCCGGCGACGTCGGCGATCGCCGTCGCCTGCGGGACGCCGACGCCGAGCACGCCGCGGGTCGTGCAGGCAGCGCCCGGCCCGACGCCGACGAGGACGCCCGCGGCGCCGGTGCGCATCAGGTGCAGGCCGGTGTGGTAGCTGGCGCAGCCGCCGACGATCACCGGGACCGGCAGGTCCGCGATGAACTCCTTGAGGTTGAGCGGCTCGGAGTGCTGGGAGACGTGCTCGGCCGAGACGACGGTGCCCTGGATGATCAGGATGTCGAGGCCGGCCTCGAGGACCGCCTCGTAGTACTCCATGACGCGCTGCGGGGTCAGCGAGGCTGCCGTCACGACGCCCTGCTCCTTGATCTCGCGCACGCGCTGGACCATCAGGTCCTTGTCGACCGGCGACTGGTAGATCGCCTGCATCTCGCGGGTCGCGATCTCCTTCGGCAGCTGCGCGATCCGCGCGAGCTGCTCGTCGGCGTCCTCGTAGCGGCTGAAGATCCCCTCGAGGTTGAGCACGCCGAGCCCGCCGAGCTTGCCGAGCAGCCCAGCGGTCCGGGGCGACACGACGCCGTCCATCGCCGACGCCATCAGCGGCAGGTCGAACCGGTAGTTACCGATCTTCCAGGAGATGTCGACGTCGTCGGGGTCGCGAGTGCGCCTAGAGGGCACGATCGCGATGTCGTCAAATCCGTAAGCGCGGCGAGCCTTCTTGCCGCGGCCGATCTCGATCTCCATGGTGCGCCATCCTAGGTTCGGGGCCGGACGAACGAGAGTAGCAACGGCCCTGCGGGGTACAGCGCTCCCGCCGGCAGTCAGCGGGACGCGACGTCGGCGTCTCGCTCGAGCGGCGCCGAGACATCGCTGACGACGACCTCGAGCGCCAGCCGTTCGACCTCACGGCGGTCGACGATCCCGGCACCGGGATGATCGGTCGACTCCGCGCCACAGGCGACGGCATAGGCGAGACATGCCTCCGGGTCACGTCCGATGTAACGCGCGGCGACGTAGCCGCCGACGAACGCGTCGCCCGCGCCGACGCTCGCGACGGCCTCGCGCGGCTCGATCGCCCCTCGCAGCAGGCGCCGCTCGCCGTCGGCGTCGAGCGAGGCGATGCAGCCATCAGAGGTCGTGATGATCGCCTGCCGCGGCCCGTGCGCCGTCAGCTCTGCGGCGGCACGAACCCGATCCTCGTCGCCGGAGAACTCATGGCCGACGAGCTCCTCGGCCTCGACCTGGTTGGGGCAGATCAGGTCCGGCTCGGCGCGCGCTCCGATCTCGAGCGCCTCACCGTCGGTGTCGAGGACGACCTCGACGTCGAGCTTGCGCAGGTCACGTATCAGCCGCGCGTAGGTGTCGGACGGGACGCCGGGCGGCAACGAGCCGGAGATCACGACGATCGCGGCCCCGCGCGCGAGGTACAGCAGCTTGTCGCGGAACAGTTCGAGCTCGTGATCGCTGACCTCCGGGCCGCGCTCGTTGAGCTCGGTTTGGACCCCGTTCGTCGGGTCGAGCACGACCATGTTCGTCCGCGACTCCTCGCGGATCCGCACGAAGTCGCTGAGGATCGCCTCCTGCGTCAGGTGGTCGACGATCCGGGTACCGGTCGGCCCTCCGGCGAATCCGGTCGCGATCACCGGCTGGCCGAGCGCCTTGAGCACCCGCGCGACGTTGACGCCCTTGCCGCCGGCGACCGAGCGCTGGTCGACCGTGCGGTGGCGGCGGCCGAGACGGACGTTCGGCACCGACAGGGACTTGTCGATCGCGGCGTTGAGCGTGACGGTGATGATCATGGCTTTCCTGGTCCCGCCCGGTGCGCCTCGGCACGGCGGGCGGCTCCGCGACGGACGCGAAGGACGTACACGCTACTGCCGAGGAACACGGCCAGCAGCAGGAGCGTCAGCGGCTTGGCCAGCCAGGTCCTCAGCCGGTCGATGAAGCTAGCCGCATCGACGGCGCGAGCGGTTACGAGCGGCGTCTGCGAGACGACCCGCCCACCGTCGGTGACGACGACCGTGCCGACACGGGCGCCTCGTCGCAGCGGCCCGTCGATCTCTGTCGGAACGCCGGTGACCCCGACCAAGAGGCTCTCAGGATCGGCAACGGTCCGCCTGACCGTCCCCGACGCGACCGCATCGACGGCGTCGCCGCCGCGAAACGCCAGCGAGATCGACGTCAGGCGATCGCCGGCGCGGACCGCCGTGACCGACCTGAACCTCCCGACTCCGTAGCGGAGCAGAGCGAGGCTGTCGCGGTCCCGCGCGGCCTCGCTCGGCTCGCCCATGACGACGCTGACCACGGTCACGCCGCGGCGTGTCGCCGAGCCCACGAGCAGATAGCCCGCTTGCCTGGTGTGACCGGTCTTGACCCCGTTGACCATCGGCGCCTCGAGCACGAGCCGGTTCCGGTTGACGAACGTCCGCGGCCGGCTGCCGGAGGTCAGCCGGACCGAGGGCCGGTTGACCAGTCCGCGCAGGAAGCTGTTCTTGCGCAACTCGATCGCGAGCCGCGCGAGATCGGATGCGGTCGAGTAGTTGCGCTCGTCGTCGAGCCCGACCGGGTTCGCGAACGACGTGTCATCGAGCCGCAGGGCCCGCGCGCGCCGGTTCATCAGGTCGACGAAGGCCGCCTCGCTGCCGGCCGTCCTGACCGCGAGCGTCTTGGCCGCATCATTGGCCGAGGTGATCATCAGAGCGGAGAGCAGGTCGCGGACGGTGACCCTCTCGCCGGCGCGAAAGCCGGCCACCGACTCCGCCGGCATGCCGGCATACGGAACGGTGATCATCACGTCATCCAGGGACGCGCGTTCGGTCGCCACGAGCGCCGTCATCATCTTCGTCGTCGACGCGATCTGCCGGCGTGTTCCGGCCGCCTTGGCATAGGCGACGGTGCCGGTCGACGCCTCGAGGACGATCGCGGACGGCGCCGAGACCTTGGGCGGTGCGGCCGCCGCGGGCGCCGCGGCGGCCAGAGCGGCGGCCGCGGCGACGATCGTCGCGCGAAGGCTCATCGGCGCAGGCGGATGCGCGTTCCGGGACGGAGTGTTCGTGCGTCGATCTCGGGGTTGAGCTCTTCGAGGGTGCTCACGGGGACATCGAACTTCTCGGCAATCACCGACAGGACATCACCGCCACGGACCACGTAGAAGCGCCGTGAAGGCTGCTTGGCCGCCTTGGGCGTACCGGCCTTCGTCGTGGCGGCCGGCGAGGCATCCGATCCGCCTCCGAGGGTAGAGGCCGTTACATAGCCGACGAGCAGCCCGGCGACCAGCAGCGCGACGACTGCGAGCCAGCGAGCGGGTGAGGGGCGAGCAGGTCGGGCCATGGCGTGCCTCCGCGGAGGCGGTCCACCAGGATATGGCGGAATCGTCGCCACGAACCTTCGCCGCTGCGGTTGTTTCCCCTCCGCCGGTCAACCGTGCGGAAGCGACCACGCCTGCTCGCGCAGCTCCTCGGCCGCGCGGCGGGCACCATCCGGACCGCTGCCGACGATCGATCGCGACGCCGTGACGAGCCCGCCGGCACGGCCCGGCACGAAGGCCGGGGCCAGGTCGGCGACCGCTCCACCCTGGGCGCCGACCCCGGGCAGCAGGAACGGCGTCCGCGGCAGCAGCTCACGCGCACGCTGGAGCTGAGCAGGCGCGGTCGCACCGACGACGGCGCCGACATCCGCCAGTCCGCCTGCTCCGGGTGGGCCCGATATTTCCGCGACCATCGCCGCAACCGCCTCCCAGACCGGCCGGCCGTCGGCGAGCGTCGCATCCTCGATCACGGCGGCTCCGGGGTTCGAGGTGCGGACGAGGACGAAGACGCCGGCGCCGGCCACAGTCCCCGCTTCGACGAACGGCGCGATCGTGTCCGGCCCCATGTACGGCGCCACCGTCATCGCGTCGACGCCGAGGCCGGCCACCTCGCCCTCGGGCGTCGGCACCGATCCGGCGAGCGCCTGTGCGTAGGCGACAGCGGACACATCGATGTCCGCTCGCTTGCCATCCGCGATCACGAGCAGCCCAGCCTCCTGGGCCGCGACCGTGGCCGCAGTGAGCGCGTCCCAGCCGCCGGCTCCGAGTCGCTCGAAGCAGGCGAGCTGCAACTTGACCGCCACGGCGGCGGGGCCGGCCTCCGCGATCACGGACCGGCAATGCGCGCTGACGGCGGCGGCGGCCTTCGCCGCCGGCCCGCCGGAATCGATTCCCTCCCATGAACCGGGCCAGAGGGCCGCGGGGTCGGGATCGAGCCCGATGACAACCTGGCTCTCACGGGCTGCGACGAGGCCGGACAGGCGCGCGCCGAAGGGCTCCATCGTCACGCGCTGCCGGCCGCGGCCTGCCGGGTCAGCCCTTGATCGCGTTCTTGAGGCCGCTGCCGGCCGTGAACTTGGGCACGCGGGCCGCGGCGATCTCGATCGCCTCGCCGGTCCGCGGGTTCACACCCTGGCGTGCGGCGCGATCGGCGACGTGGAACTTGCCGAAGCCCGAGATGCTCACCTCGCCGCCGCGCGCGAGCGTCTCCTCGATCACGGCGAGGACGGCATCGACCGTTGCCGCTGCCTGGGCGCGATCCGCGCCCGTCCGATGCGCTACGTGCTCGACGAACTCGGTCTTGTTCACGACGGCTGTCGCCTCCCTGACGCTGGACACCGGCGCGACGCTACCAGCGGCGCTCGCCCGCCGCGTCCCGCCGGGCGAGCGGGCAGACTGGGACCGTGACCTTCGAGCGGATCTGGTGGGCGATCACGGTCGCCGTCTTCCTCGGTGGCGCGATCGCCGGGCTGATCGCGGGCTACCAGGGCTACGCGGGTGTCGCGCTTGCCGTCTCGCTCGCGGCCGCGATCAACCTCCGCTGACCTCGCGGCCCGCGGAGGGCTCGGTGTGGACCACGACGTCCGCGACTTCGGGAACTGCGTCGCGGATCTCGTGCTCGATCCTTGTCGCGACGTCATGCGCCGACGTCAACGGCTGGTCGCCGGGGAGCGAGACCGTCAACAGCACGACCACGCCACCCGGGGTCTCGCGCAGCGACAACTGCTCTGGCTCGGCACCTGCGATCCGGCGGACCTGCGCGGCGACGCCGCGTTCGATCCGTTCGGCGACCGGACCCTGCGGGCGCTCGATCGCCTCAGGCGCCGCGAGCGGCTCGACGTGGGTGTGCACCGCGGACAGGCCCGGGATCGCGGCGCCGATCGCCTCCTCGACCGCCGTGGCGACGTCGTGCGCATCGGCGAGCGGCAGCTCGGAGGGCAGCTTGAGGTGCAGTGAGATCTCGGGCGTACCGTCGACAGCTGTGACGCGGACGTTGTGAACCTCGTGCACGCCGCGCACGGTCAGCGCGGCGGCGCTGGCCCGGGCGCGCAGGTCGTGGTCGGGAGCTGCGGGCTCGACGTGCACGATCACGTCGGCGTCGGCGATCTCGCGTTCGACCGCCTCCTCGATCGCGTCGGCGACCGCGTGGCTCTCGCCCAGACCGGCGTCGGCCCGGTAGCCGACGACGATCTCGACGAAGTAGTGGGAGGCCGCCGTCCGGACCCTGATCCGCTGGATCGCGGCGTCCGGTTCGGCGATCCGCACGATCGATCGCACGCGTTCCTCGACGCCGGTCGGAGCACGATCCATCAGCACGTGCGCGTTCTCGCGCACCAGCCGTCCGGCCGCGTAGACGACGAGCGTCGCGACGACGAGCGCAGCGATCGCGTCCGCCTCCGGCCACCCGGCGGCCGCGAGCGCGATTCCGGCCACGACCGCGAGCGTTCCGACGAGGTCCGAAGCGAAGTGCACGGCCGAGGCCGACAGCGCGGCGCTGCGATGGTCGCGTGCGGCTCGCCGGAGTGCCACGACGCGGCCGGCGTCGATCGCGATCACGAGCGCCAGCACGGGGGCCAGCCACCACGACGGATCGAGCTCGTGTCCGCCGCCGGTGAGACGGGCGATTGCCTGGACCGCGACGGCGGCCGACATCAACGCGAGGAAGGCGCCTTCCGCGAGCGCGGCGAGGTGCTCGGCCTTGCCGTGGCCGTACTGGTGTTCCTCGTCAGGTGGCCGAAGCGCGACCCGAAGTACGGCGAAGGTCAGGATCGCCGCGACGAGATCGGTGCCCGAGTGCGCCGCCTCGGCGACGAGACCGAGCGAGCCAGAGGCGAGGCCCGCGGTGAGCTTGACCGCGATCAGCAGCAGCGCGGCGGCGATCGACAGCCGCGCGACGCCGAGCGCGCCGGAACGGCCCGCGTCCGGCGTGCTCATCGGGCGAGCCGTTCGCCGAGGAGGCGCGCGGCCCGGCCGCGATGGCTGATCGCCGCCTTCTCGGCGGAGCTCAGCTCGGCCATCGTGCGGCCGTCCGGATCGTCGTCGCAGACGAAGACGGGGTCGTATCCGAAGCCGCCGTCGCCCCTCGGCTCGGTCGCCATCGTGCCGGTGCAGCGGGCCTCGACGACGAACTCCTCGTCCGGACCGCAGAACGCGATCGCGCAGTGGTAGGCGAGCGGGCTGCCGGGCGGGACACGGGCCCGGAGGAGCGCGAGGTTCTCCTCGTCGGTCGCGTTCTCACCCGCGAATCGCGCCGACCGCACCCCGGGCGCGCCGCCGAGCGCTCCGGCAGCGATCCCCGAGTCGTCGGCGATCGCCGGGCGGCCGGTCGCGGACGCCGCCGTTTGCGCCTTGACGAGTGCGTTCTCCGCGAACGTGTTCCCCGTCTCCGGCGGCAGCTCCACGCCGGCCGGAAGCGGCAGGACGCTGGCGCCCGTGATCAGCCCCTCGAACTCCAGCGCCTTGTGTGCGTTGCGCGACGCGAGGACGAGCTCCACGTCAGCTCCGGCCGGCCTCGTCGATCACCGCGCTCTGGAGCGTTCGCAGCTCTTCGATCCCCCCGGCGGCCAGCGCCAGCAGCTCGTCGAGGTGGGCGCGACCGAGCGGGGTCCGCTCAGCCGTGGCCTGCACCTCGATCAACCCGCCCTCGCCGGTCATGACCACGTTCGCGTCGACCTCCGCGGTCGAGTCCTCGGGGTAGTCGAGGTCGAGCACGGGGATGCCGCCGACGATCCCGCAGGAGACGGCAGCGACGGAGCCGATCAGCGGATCGCTCTCGATCAGGCCCGAACGCCGTAGCTCGGCGCAGGCCAGCGCGAGCGCCACGTAGGCGCCGGTTACCGCCGCGGTGCGCGTTCCGCCATCGGCCTGGAGCACGTCGCAGTCGAGGTAGATCGATGTCTCACCGAGCGCCGCGAAGTCGACGACGCCCCTGAGCGAGCGTCCGATCAGCCGCTGGATCTCGACGGTGCGACCGTCGGGACGCCCCTTGGAGACATCACGGGGTTTCCGCCGTCCGGTCGACGCAGGCAGCATCCCGTACTCGGCCGTCACCCAGCCGAGCCCGCTGCCCGCGCGCCAGCCGGGGACGCGGTCCTCCGCCGAGGCTGTGCAGATCACTCGCGTCTCGCCGATCGAGATCAGCGCCGAACCGGTCGCCGTGCGGACGAATCCCGGCTCGATCGTGACCGGCCGCATCTGGTCGACGGCGCGCCCGTCGTGACGATCGCTCATCGCGTCTCCACGGGCAGCGGCGGCGCAACCTGCTCGACCTGCCCGATCGGCATCTGGAGGAAGCGCGTTCCTGCCGCGGTGAATGCGCGTGCATCGCCGGTCGCGAGGAAGCGGTAGCGGCCTTCGCCCCGTCGCTGCGTCGCAAGGTCACGCGAGCCGAGCGCGTGCTCGGCCTGCCGTGCCAGTGCCTGCCCTGACGTCACGAGCGTGACCGACCGCCCGAGCGCACGCTGCAGCATCGAGCGGACGAGCGGATAGTGGGTGCAGCCGAGGATCACCGTGTCGACGCCGGTCTGGACCAGCGGCGCACAGCACTCACGAACCTGCCGTTCGAGCTCGGGCGTGAACAGCTCTCCTCCGGGCGGCTCCTGGATCAGCGACGCGAGCTCCGGGCACGGCACGGCGACGAGGTCGACGTGTGGGTCGACGGCCGCCAGCGCGCGGGCGTAGGCACCGCTGGCCACGGTCGCCTCGGTTGCGAGCAGGCCGATGCGGCCGCTGCGGGTGGCAGCAACCGCCTGTGCCGCCTCGGGCGCGACGACGCCGATCACGTCGACGCCGAGCGTCGTCTCCTGCATCCGGCTGCGCAGCACCGGCAGCGCCGCTGCGGTCATCGAGTTGCAGGCGACGATCAGGAGCTTGACCTGATGTTCGACGAGCAGCTCGACGATCCCGAGTCCGATCTCCTGCAGATCCTCCGGCGTCCGGTGCCCGTAGGGGAACCGTGCGCTGTCGCCCAGATAGAGGAAGTCCTCGGACGGCAGCGAGACGAGCAGCTCGTGCAGCACGGTCAGCCCTCCGACACCGGAGTCGAAGACGCCGATCGGCCGGTCGCGTGGATCGCTCGCCGCGGTCACGCGCCAATCGTACGGCGCGTGACCGCGGAGCAGCGACTCACTTCACGGAATCGATCGAACCCTTGATCGCGTTGATCACCTTGCCGCCGATCGACGTTCCGCCTCCCGCCTTCGTCAGGGCCGCCGCGACGGCGGCCAGCAGCAGCACGAGGCCGATGTACTCGACCGTCCCCTGCCCGCGTTCGTCGGTGCGCGCCTCCGCGGCGCTTTCCAGCCAGCGGCTCGCAGTCGCGTGGCCGAGACCCATCGCGCCGTAGGTCTTGTCGGCGATTGCATTCATGTCATTCCCCCTCTGTCGTTTGGCGGTTCGAGAGGCGCTCGCCTCCCGCATCCGATCCTGGGCCTCCGAGTGCGGCCTCTCCAGACAGGGATGCGCCGATCCCGCGGCAGAACGGCGACGCTTCTGCGGCGGCGGGCGCGCTCGGGCCCACTGGTATCGTGAGATTCCGGCGTCCTGGGGGCGCCGTCTCGCATGAAGGCTCCGTTCCGCCGCAACAGAAACGACGAGCAGTCCGACGCGCTCGACCCTCCGCCGCCTGCCGCCGGGGAGCAGACGGCGCCGTCGCCGTCCGGCAGTCGCGGCGCGCTTCGGCGCCGGCTCCGCTACCTGCACCGTGCGCACGAGCTGGGCCTTCGCGACCTCGGTGGCCTCGTCTTCGATCTCCACCGCTTCGGACGGCGCAACGACCAACTGGTGGCCGCGAAGCTCCAGGCTCTCGACACGGTCGACGGCGAGATGCGCGCGATCGAACGCGCGCTGGGCCGTCCTCGCGGCGTGACCGAGCTGCACGAGCCGGGGATCACGGCATGCGTCCGCTGCGGGGCGCTGCACGGCAGCGACGCGCGCTTCTGCCCGAGCTGCGGCACCCAGGTCTCGGGCCCGGTCGCAGTCGGCGGCCCGGGCGTCACGCCGCATCCCGTCGCACAGCCGGATCCGGCGCCGGCCGTGCCCGGTGCCCTCACCCCGGCCGCACCCGAGGCGGTCATGGCGCAACACACCGCGACGCCATCCCCGCCGATCCCGGCATCCGGGCCCGCACCTGTGGCACCGCCGCTCTGGTCGGTCCCGCAGCCACCTGCCGAGGACGCCGGGCAGGCTCAGCCTCCTGCCGACGATCCCTCGTGAGCGACCCGTCCGCGAACGACATCACGCCGTGCCCGCGCTGCGGCGCCCGGCTCGAGCCCGGGCAGGACTGGTGCCTGGACTGCGGTAGCGCCGCCCGGACGCGGATCGCGACGACGCCCGCATGGCGACGCCCGCTGGCCGTCGCCGGCGCCATCGCCGCGCTCGCTCTCGGCGCGCTCGGGTTCGCGTTCGCCGACCTGACCGCCGACAACGGACGGATCTCGGACACGCCGACGACCGTGACGCTGCCTCCGCCCGGAGTCACGACCGCCCCGGCCGTCACCACCGCTCAGCCCGACGCAGCGCAGCCCACGGCGACCTCTCCTGCGACGACGCCGACCGAGACGACACCGCCCGCGACGGCCACGACCGCCCCTGACTCCGGCGGCGCCGGGGCGCTTCCGACCGTCCCCGAAGTCCCCTAGTCGCGTATCGCGACCGGGCCTGGCTCGGCCAGCGCCTCCAATGTCGCGATGGTGCTGCTCGCCAGGGCGTCGAGGTCGTAGCCACCTTCGAGCACGAGGCCGACCGGGATCCCGTGCTCGTCGGCGAGGCCGCGGAGCGATCGCGCCATCGTCGCGTAGCCCGTCTCTGTTACCTCACAGCCTGCGAGCGGGTCGCGTGCGTGGGCGTCGAACCCCGCCGAGATAAGGATCAGCCCCGGCCTGTAGCCGCGCGCAACGGGAACGATCGCGTCGTCGACCAGGCTGGTGAAGACCTCGTCGCCGCTGCCCGCACGAACCGGCAGGTTGAGCGTGTATCCATGACCGGCCCCATCTCCGCGCTCGGCCGGTGAGCCGGTGCCCGGATACAGCGGCGCCTCGTGGATCGACGCGAACAGCACCTCGTCGGTCGAGTAGAAGATCTCCTGCGTCCCGTTGCCGTGGTGGACGTCCCAGTCGACGATCAGGACCCGCCCGCACCCGTATGCGTCCCGCGCGTGCCGGGCAGCCACCGCGACCGAGTTGAACAGGCAGAAGCCCATCGCGCGGTTGGTCTCGGCGTGGTGACCGGGCGGCCGGTGCAGGGCGGCCCCGACGGCGTACTCGTGATCGAGCAGAGCATCGACGAGCGCACAGGCACCCCCGGCAGCGTGCAGCGCCGCATCGTAGGAGTGCTCGCAGAGTGCCGTATCGGCATCGATCGCGCCGCCGCCCGACAGGGCGATGCGCTCGATCAGGTCGACGTGCGCGGCCGGGTGGACGGCCTCGAGCTGCTCGCGCGACGCCGGCGGCGACTCGTGGGACTCGTAGCCGAGCCCGCCCGCGGCGGCCAGCGCCCGGTCGATCGCCTCGATTCGGGCAGGCTGCTCAGGATGGGGTCCGACGTCGTGGAGCAGCGAAGACCCGTGGCGGAAGAGCGCGGATCGCAGCACCGCTGAACCGTAGCGACCGCCCGCGGGTAGGCTCGGCCGCATGCCGGACGCCGCACAGCCGATCGAGGGCGACCTCGTCGTCGTCGGCGCCGGTGGTGCGGGGCTGTTCACGGCGCTGACCGCGGCGCACACCGGCGCCCGCGTGATCCTGATCTCGGCGTCGCCGCTCGCGCAGACCGCTTCGTACTGGGCGCAGGGCGGACTCGCGGCGGCGCTCGGCCCCGACGACACCCCGGACCTGCACCGCGAGGACACCGAGATCGCCGGCCGCGGGCTGGTCCGCGTGAGCGCGGCTGTTCAGCTCTGCCGCGAGGCGCCCGGGATCGTCCATGAGCTCGAGGCTCTCGGAGTCCGCTTCGACAGCGACCAGCACGGCGAGCTTGCGCTCGGCCTCGAAGGCGGGCACTCGCGACGGCGAGTCGTGCACGCGGGCGGCTCGGCGACCGGCCGGCGCGTCGTGCGTACGCTCAGCGCGCTCGTCGTCGAGCAGCCTCGCGTGACCGTGATCGAGCAGGCCAGGGCCAGTGTGCTCTGGACCGACGGCGGCCGAGTGATCGGCGTCGTCTGCAGCGACGGACGCGCCGTCAAGGCGCGCGCGACGGTGCTCGCAACGGGCGGGATGGCGGCGCTCTGGTCGAGGACCACGAACCCTCCGGGCTCACAGGGCCAGGGCCTCTTGCTCGCCCGCCACGCCGGCGCCGACCTCGCGGACCTCGAGTTCATGCAGTTCCACCCGACGGCCGTCACCGGGGTGCCCGGGCGCGAGGGCTTCCTCGTCACCGAGGCGATCCGCGGCGAGGGCGCGACCTTGCACGACCTGTCAGGAGAGCGGTTCGTCGACGAGCTGCTGCCCCGCGACGAGGTCTCGGCCGCGATCTGGTCGGTGATGCAGAGGACCGGATCGAGCCACGTCCTGCTCGACATGCGCTCGATCGACCACAGCGTGTTCCCGAACGTCGTCGGGGCACTGCGTGACTCGGGCCTCGACCCGGCGACGACGATGGTCCCGGTCGCCCCCGCCGCCCACTACGGCATGGGCGGCGTCAAGGCGGACCTCGACGGCGCGTCGACCGTGCCCGGGCTCTACGTCGTCGGGGAGACCGCGTGCACTGGCCTCCACGGCGCCAACCGGCTCGCGTCCAACTCGCTGAGCGAGTGCTTCGTCCAGGGCCGGCGCGCGGCGCTCGCCGGCCTCGGGGAACCGCCGCCGTCCGTTGGCTCGACGCCCCCGAACCCGACGGCGCTGCCCGAGCCGACTCGTGAGACGAGAGCGGCGGTCTGGCGCGATGCCGGCCTGATCCGCGACGCCGGCGGCCTCAGCCGACTCGAGGCCGATCCACACCCACTGGCGCGTGCCGTCGCCCGCGCAGCCCTTGTCAGGGCCGAGAGCCGCGGCTCCCACCGGCGGTTAGAGTTCCCTGAGACAGACCACAGTTTCGACGCCATGCACGCTGTCATGTCAGGTGACGCAGCCCCGCACTTCGAACAGTGGTTCTGACACGAAGCCGACCCGGAACTCCCGGCCGGATCCCGTGTTTCAGCGGGTGACTGCGAGGGAAACTGTTCAGGAGCGCGTCGTGTACCACTTCAGCCGAGAGCTCTACCGTGACCTCCGCCGCTTGGCGTACCCGGAGCTCCGCAGCGAAGAGGCGCGGGTGATCCTCGAAGCGTGCGAGACCACGCTCGAGCGGGTCGCAACGGACCGCAACTACTTCGCGCGCCCGGCGCGGTCGCTGTTTCTCGAAGTGCGCCGCTTCATCCCGATGCGCGCCCAGGCCCACGCGTTCCGGCTGATCGCCTCCCGGATCGCCCAGGCGGAGATCTGGATCGAACGCCAACCGGCGCGCGGTCTCGACCATCACGGCCGGCCGCTCCAGTGCCGGGCGACGACCCGCCGCGGCACCGCGTGCCAGCGGACGCCGCTGCCGGTGAACGGATACTGCCCGAGCCATCAGCACCTCGCCGACACCGAGCATCGCCCGGTCCGGTCGAGCGTCGCGGCGTAGTCGGCAATTTGCAGGATCATTATGCGATTCGGAGGACCCGTGCCACAATCTGGGAGCAGTCGCGGGCCGCTGGCAGACGCCGCCCCGCAATCTCTCTCTCCCGTCTCTCCCTCTCGATCTGATCTATGCCGATTGCGCTCAAGGAATGGGCTGTCACCGTCAGAGCCCTCGCCGAAGGCGAGCAGCTCGTGACGCTACGAACCGCGGCCGAGGCCGGCAAGCTCGGTGACGAGCCGTTCTTCCTCTACCCGACCTTCGAACAGCAGCGGATGGACCTGATCCGCGGCTCCCACCAGCCGGAGCTGCGCCGTGCGCTCGAAGAGGGCGTCTGGCCCGACGGCGACCCACCGCTGCATGCACTCGGTCGCCCCGGCGCCGTCGCTCAGCCGGATCGCGTGAGGATCCGCGCCTGGGCCGAGGTCGCCGCGACCTGGACGATCACCGACCCGCGCATGGTGCTCGAGCTCTCTCCCTTCCACGTGTGGACGCCGGACTACGCTGTCAAGCGCCTCGCCTGGCGCCGGCGCCAGCCACTGTCGGTCGTGCTGCTACGCACGCATCGGATCCCGCGGCCGGTGACGGTGCGCGTCAAGGACGACTTCGGCGGCTCTTCGCCGTTCGTCGAGATCGCTCGTGAGCTGCCCTTCGAGGGCACCGCGGTCCTCGCCCCGAGCGAGTTCGACCGCGCGCACGAAGAGATCACGCGGATCGTCGAAGCCGGCGTTCCGGCGATGGCCTGAGATCGGTCAGGGTCACAGGAGGACCGAGAGCAGGACCCACGTCGCCGCGACGACGGCGATCAGGATCACGAGCAGCCTGACCGGGTCGACCGGCTTCGGTCGGCGGCCGAGGTCGGCCTTGCCGGTCGGCAGCAGCAGTTCTCGGGCGCGCTCCTCGTCAGCGCGCCGGACCACGACGTCACGTGGGCCCGACGCGAGGTACTCGGGAACGTCGAATCCCGGTGAGCGCCGGAGGAACGAGTGGATGCCCTCGGCCTCGAGGATCTGCTGCAGCATCTCGGCTTCGGCCTGATGCCACGCAATCGCCACACGGACGGAGACTTCAGGCTCGCTCGACGGCGTGCTCACGGACAGCCCCGTCCTCGATCTCGAACCAGCGCAGCTGCGGGTCGCCGTTCATCGGCCCGGCGATCAGCCACGGCACGCCCGGCCAGCCGGCCGCGAACGTCAGGTCGGTCTGCGACGGGCTCGGCTCCGAGGCGACGTGCGAGTGGTAGATCACCGGTACCAGCCCGCGCTCCTCGATCCGCGGTATCTCGAGCAGATCGGGTGAGGCGAACGCGAACCGCATCGGGCTCGGCTCGGCGTTGACGAGCTGCCGTGCGGCGACGACGGTGCCTGCGGCCGGGTCGTACTCCGCCAGCCCGCAGCACTCGTTGGGCAGCTCGCTCCGTGCGTGCTCGATCAGGCGGTCGTAGATGTCCGCCGGGATCGAGATCGTCATCGGGCGCTGCTCAGGGAGCCTCGTCGCCGAACGCGCGCTCGGCCGACCGCTTGGTATCGGTCGCGGTCAGGTTCTCGAGCTCGGGGCGCGGGTCTGCGCCGCTCATCGACTCCTTGAACTCGCGCATTCCCTTGCCGAGCGCCCGTCCTGCCTCGGGCAGCCGTTTCGGCCCGAGCACCAGCAGGGCAATCACGAGGATCAGGATCAGTTCACCGGGGCCGACGCCAGGCATCGCCACATTGTGGCAGGTCAGCGCCCCGACTTGGACAGATGATGCTCAGATGGCGATCAAGCCGACCGAAGGTCGGCGTGTGCACCGCCCGCCATCGCCGGCAGGATCAGCAGCGTGTCGGCGCCGCCGATCGCGGTGTCGAGGCCGTCGAGAGCACGAACGTCCTCGTCGTTGACGTAGACGTTCACGAACCGGTTCAGCCCGCCTGACGGCGCGTAGATCTGACCGCGGGTGCCCGGATGCGCCTCGACGAGCGCATCGAGCGCTTCGCCGACCGTCGCGCCACCTGCCTCGACCTCGCGTTCACCACCGACCTCCGGTCGCAGTACCGGAGGGATCCTGATCGTCGCCATTCGCTTGCTCCTTGCCGGTCAGCCCGCTGCCGCGCAGAAGGCTTCGTAGTCGGGGAAGACGCCGATCTCCTCGTCGGTGATCGAGTCCGGGTCGCGGCTGCAGATCGCGCACTCGGGGTCGCGCCTGATCTTGAGCTCGGTCGTCGTGGCGGCCAGCGCGTCGTAGATCAGCAGCCGGCCGACGAGCGGATCGCCGGCGCCGATGATGAGCTTGATGACCTCTGTCGCCTGCAGCAGGCCCATCGTCCCGGGCAGGACGCCGAGGACGCCGTTCGCGCCGCACGACGGAGCCAACTCGGCAGGCGGCGGCTCCGGGAAGAGGCAGCGGTAGCAGGGACCAGCGTACGGCGCGAATACCGAGAGCTGCCCCTCGAAGCCGAGGATCGCAGCGCTGATGACCGGGATCTTCAAACGGACCGACGCGTCGTTGAGCAGGTAGCGGGTCGGGAAGTTGTCGACCCCGTCGACGATCAGGTCGTAGCCCGAGATGATCTCGACGATGTTCGAGGCGTCGAGCCGGACCGGGTGGCCGATGACCTCCACGTCAGGGTTGAGCGCGGCGATCGCCGCTTTCGCCGAGTCGACTTTCGCAACGCCGACACGGTCAGTCGTGTGGATGATCTGGCGCTGCAGGTTGGAGACGTCGACGGTGTCGTCGTCGACGATCCCGATCGTGCCGACGCCGGCTGCCGCGAGGTAGAGCGCGGTCGGCGATCCGAGGCCGCCGGCGCCGAGCAGCAGGACCTTTGCGTCGAGCAGCCGCTGCTGCCCCTCCGGTCCGACCTCGGGCAGCAGGAAGTGGCGGCTGTATCGCTGCTTCTGCTCGGCGCTGAACGCGCGCGGCACCTCGACCTCGTAGCCGCGGTCCTTCCACAGGGTGTAGCCGCCGGTCATCGAGGAGACGCGCTCGTAGCCGAGGTCGTCGCGCAGGGTCCGGGCCGCGAGCGCGCTGCGGTTGCCCGACGCGCAATACAGGATCACGTGCGCCGAGCGGTCCGGTGCCGCACCCTCGATCCGCGACTCGAGGTGCCCGCGGGTGACGAACTGCGCCCCCGGGATGTGCCCGGCCTCCCATTCGTCGGCCTCGCGGACGTCGATGATCCGGGCGCCCTCGAAGCGGTCGGCTCCTCCGGAGCCGATCAGCTCGGAGACGACCGACGGGTCGACCTCCTCGATCTCGCTCTTGACCTGCTTGATGAACTCTGGCCCGGACGGCGTCATCGACAATTCTCCTGAAACCCGGTCGGGATTGGAAGGAAGATCAGTCTAGCGAGGCCTCACGCTACCGGGAATGCGAAAGGCCGCCGGTCTCCCGGCGGCCTCTCTGTCGACCCCCGGCGTGGCCGGCGGTCAAGTCTGATGAATCGGGCGTGCTGCGTCAGAAGTATCGTCGCAAAGGCCCTCGGCCGATATGGGGTGCAGACCCCAAAACGATGCGTAAGCAAACACTCGTCACCCAGATCCTCGCGGTCAACGCCGTTCTCATCCTCGGGACGACGCTGGCCGGCATCACCGCCGCCCATCTCTCGATCGGCGACGCGGTCGAGCAGCAGCAGGCCCTGATCATCGTCACGGGGATCTTCGCCGCCGTCCTCGTGAACGGGCTCGTCCTGAGGCGGCGGTTCCGCGGTCTCGAGCGCCTGACCCGGATGATGGAGGACGTCGACCTGAGCCGGCCCGGCCTGCGGGCCGACGTCACCGACGCCGACACCTCGGACGTCGCACGCCTCTGCATCGCCTTCAACCGGATGCTCGCCAGGGTCGAGGACGAGCGGGCACGCACCGGCTCGGCGGTCCTCGCCGGCCAGGAGCAGGAGCGCGGGCGGCTCGCGCGCGACCTGCACGACGAGTGCAACCAGTCGCTGACAGGCATCCTGCTGCGGCTCGAGGCGCTCGGCCAGCGCGTCGACGACTCGACACGCGCGGAGATCGAGACGCTGAAGGCGCTGACGACGCAGGCGATGGAAGAGCTGCTCGGCCTCGCGCGCGAGCTGCGGCCGACGGCGCTCGACGACCATGGCCTGCGGGTCGCGCTGCAGGCGCAGATCGAGCGGACCGCGACCAACAGCGGCTGCGTGATCCAGCTCAAGCTCGCCGACGGCGCCGCCGCCGCGCTGTCGGCGCTGTCCGAGCAGCAGCAGATCGTTGTCTACCGGATCGTCCAGGAGTCGCTGTCGAACGCGGTCCAGCACGCCGGCCCGCAGGCGATCGACGTGCTTGTCGATGTCGACCGCGCCGGGCTGCCGGTGATCGAGATCCGCGACGACGGAAGCGGCTTCCCGCCGCGGCCGTCCGAGGGCCTCGGGCTCGTCGGGATGCGCGAGCGCGCACGGCTCGCCGGCGGACGCGTCACGTTCGGGCCGGCGCAGCCGCGCGGCACCGTGGTCACGCTCAAGCTCGACGGCACCGAAGCGAGGAGCGCCGCATGAGACTGCTGATCGCCGACGACCACGGGATCGTCCGCGGAGGCCTGAAGGTCCTGCTCGAGCAGCAGCCGGACATGACCGTGGTGGCCGAGGCCGAGGACGGCCAGCAGGCGCTCGAGATGGCCCTCGCCCACCGGCCCGACCTCTGCGTACTCGACGTCTCGATGCCGAAGTTGACCGGCCTGCAGGTCGCCAGGGAGATCCGGGCGCACCTGCCCGACGTCGCCGTACTGATGCTGTCGATGCACGACGACGACAGCTACCTGTTCGAGGCGCTCAAGGCAGGCGCCGGCGGCTACGTGCTCAAACGCGAGGCCGATCAGTTCCTCGTCGACGCGATCAGAGCGGTCGCCGAAGGCAGCTCATTCCTGACGAACGCGGCCCAGAGCGCGCTCGTCAGGACCTGGCTCGCCGACCCCGCGGCAACCCCCGAGGAGCCGCTCTCGCCGCGGGAGCAGGAGGTGCTGAAGCTGATCGCCGAAGCGCACACGAACCGGCAGATCGGCGAGATCCTCCACCTCTCGGAGAAGACGGTCGAATCTCACCGCGGCAACATCCTGCGGAAGCTCGGAATGCGCGACCGGGTCGAGCTCGTCCGCTACGCGATCAGGCGCGGGCTCGTCGAGCCCTGACGCGCTCCCGCCACCGGATCGGGCATGCTGTGAGCGTGAGCGACGAACCCGGCGCAGAGGACCAGCCGCAGATCGGGCCGCGGATCATCGGCGTCGCCGAGGAGCGCACGCTCCCGATCGTCAAGCAGAAGCTGCAGGAGAAGCCCAAGCGCGAGCCGCTCCCGTGGCCGGAGCTGCGCGCATACGTCGCGGCGATCTCCACGGACGTCACGACCGCCGAACTCAAGGACCTGTTCCGCTCGTTCCCGCCGAAGCTGCGCGACGAGGTGACAGAAAACGTCCGCGGCTTCCAGAAGGGCGCACGCCGGCCGGTCTCGCAGCACGCCGCCAAGCAGCTCGCCCGGGCGTCGCACACCGCCCGGCGCCAGAAGAAGAGCGCCGGGCCGAGCACCGAGATCGCTGACGCTCTGGCCCAGGCGATGGCTGCGGAGCTGATCGCATCGCTCGATCCGGAACGAGCGGCTGAGGCGATCCTCCCGAAGCGCGACCTGCTCGACCGCGAGGCGCGGGCGGCACGGCGCAAGCAGAAGATCGAGGAGGAGCGCCGCCGCGACGACGAGCGGCGCCGTCGCCGCGAGGATCAACGCGGCGCCAAGCAGCAGACATCGTTCGGTGAGATGTCGGGCACGCGGATCAAGGGCCTCGACGAGATCGCCGCCCAGTTGTTCGCCAACTCTGCCCCGGCTGATCCGGAGCCGCCCGAACCCACGGAAGATTGAGTCCCTCGTTGGCGCCGCGGGTCCGTTTGACGCTGATGGCGGCGGCGACGCTCGCGCTGCTGACCGCGGCGGTGATGCTCGTCGCAGGGCCCGGGGCGAGCGAGAACCGGGACAGAGGGTTCCGCGGCGCGCTCTCCCCCGCAGGCCAGCCGCCTGCGTCGTTCGTCCTCCGCGACCAGGACGGCAGGACCGTGTCGGCGGCATCCTTCCGGGGTCGGCCGGTCGTGCTGACCTTCCTGTACACGACCTGCCAGGACACATGCCCGACCACGGCCCAGCAGATCCGGGGAGCCCTGGACCGCCTCGACTCGCCCGTGCCGGCGCTTGCCGTCGCCGTCGACCCGCCCAACGACACGCCGCTCAGAGCGCGACGCTTCCTCGCTCGTCAGGGGCTGACCGGCCGAATGTCGTTCCTGCTCGGCAGCCGACAGGAGCTCGCTCCGGTTTGGCGCAGCTTCGGGGTGCAGCCGCAGGAGGACGGGCTCGAGCACTCCGCTCGCGTCGTGCTGCTCGACGCAGCTGGTAGGCCGGCGGTCGCCTGGCCGACCGACCAGCTCACGCCGGAGGGTCTGGCTCACGACCTGAGCCTGCTGAGCCGCGCCGCTCACGCACGCGCTGCCTGACCAGTGCCAGGACGAGCACGATCGCAGGCAGCGCGTAGAGCGTGTTGGCGAGCCAGTGGCCGGCGTGTGCGATCGGAGTCATCATCGTCCCGCCGAAAGGAGCCACAAGCCGATGCTCGTGAAGGAGACCATGACCGCGAGCATCCAGTACTGCGAGCGGGCGGCGACCTTCGCGTCGGAGAAGCGGAAGATCGCGCGATCGTGGGCGAGCACGAGCCCGGCCACGTGCCCGACGACCAGCGCAGTGACCTGCACGTACCAGATCGCCGTGCTGCCGAGCCACGAGTAGTCGATCGCGCGGCCCGCCGTGCCGAAGATGTCATCGCCGCGACCGAGCGGGTCGGAAGCGAGATACCAGAGCGCCTGCCCCTGGAAGACGAGCAGCGAGACGTAGTGGGCCGCAAGGTATGCGGCGGCGATCGGGATCAGCGCGTGGGCGAACGTGCGCGCCGCCTCCCCCGTCGTGACCTCGCCGGCAGCTGTTCGGACGCCGTCGGCCCCGAGGCGGTAGAGGCCGGCGACCAGCCCGCAGACCGTCGCCAGGCCCAGCAGTCCGGCGGCTTGGAGCGACGCCGACGACGACAGCCCAAGAGCTTCGAATGCCCGTTGCAGGTCCGGCAGTAGGTCGAGCCAGAGGCTGCTCTGGCTGAGGCCGTCGTAGCTCGTGACGCCGATCAACACGCACAGGAGCGCGACCGCCCCCGGCACGGCGGCCATCGTCGTCGCGCCGCTCAAGGGTTTGCGGACGTGCAGCTCGCGATCACGCCAGTCGAGCGGCGAAAGCCGGCCGCAGAGTGCGAAGAATCCGCCGAAGGCGTCGGCGTTCGCCGTCCACGCCTGCTCCCCGTAGAGACTCGAGCCGATCAGCTGGACGGCCGCGTAAACGAGCGCCAGGGTCGCGAGAAACGACGGGTCGCCACGGTCCGGGGAGATCAGCTCGAGCCAGCCGAAGCAGAGGATGCCTGCGACCGCCGGCCACCGGCCGAGCCGTTCTGGGTAAGCCAGCGGCGCGGGCAGCGAATCACCGCCGAGCTTGCGCGCCGCCCATCCGGTCGCGCGAGCGACTGCGCGCCAAGGGCTCACGTACCGGAAGAGGTCGCCGAGAGCCACGCTGCTGAGGGGCACGAGCACCCAGAACAGGACGAAGATCGTCGTCGGCGCGAGGTTCGCGGTGTCGACCTGCGAGCCCGCGAAGCCGGCGTAGACGACGACCGCGAACAGCGCGACGCCGCAGGCGCCGGCGAGCAACTCGAAGGCGAGCGGGACGCCCAGGACACGACCCGATGAGGCGCCCTCGAGCTTCGGCTTCGTCCAGAGGACGGCGAGGCCCGCGAACGAGACGATCAGCACGATGCTGGCGGCCCAGGCGAAGAGCCAGGGCGGGAGCGGGAGATCTTCACGGCCGACGAGGCCGTGGGCCGCGGCGGGATCGGGAACCGCGAGCGTCGCCAGCGCGACGGCCGGCGGCGTGAGGAATGCGATCGGCCGACGCATGCGCACCGCCGCAAGGGTGCCAGAACAGCAGCCGGCGGGTCGCGTTGCCGCGACCCGCCGGGGTGCCGTTCGTCACATCGGTCCGGAGCGAACCTCTGGTGCTAGCACGCCACCGTCTTCTTGACGGTCGTCTTCTGGCCGGTGCGCGTGGTGAAGGTGACGGCCACGTCGCGCTTCTTGTCCGAGCAACCGATCGACTGAGTCGCGGACGTCTTCTTGCCCTTGATCTTCGCGTACTTCGGGCTCAGCGTGAAGTTCGCCTGAGTCACCGACGCGTAGAGCGAGGGCGGCACGACGAGCTGCAGGTTCTCGGGCGTCGTGAAGCTGGTGACGACGGTGCGGCCCTTCTGCGTGGTCGTCTGCTTGATCCACTGCGTGACGGCGGTCGGGCAGACCTTGGTCGTCGCGCGGATGAAGAGGGCGATGTCCTTGCCGGTGTTGTAGATGTTGAACGGAAGCGTGCAGAAGAAGCTCGGCTTCTGGATCAGAGCGCCAGGGGTGCCGACCGCGGCCGACAGCTGGCCCTTGCCGACGATCGAGCTCTTCGGACACTGCGCGTCGTCCTGATCCGCGCCCTCGGCGGAAACCTTGCACTTCGACAGCTTCGCGAGCACTCGCTTGTCGAGCTTGCCGCCCTCGATCGCGAACGAGTAGGTCGAGATGACCTCGGGGATCAGGGCGCCGGCCGAGTCGTTGTCGGTCGCGACGGTGAACTCGGCGGACAGCTTTGCGGCCTTCGGCTTCGACGGAGTACCGCCGCGGGTTCCCGAACCGTCAACTTCGTAGACGTTGGCGGCGATCGCGGGAACCGCGAGCGAGAGGGCGAATGTCGCCGCCGTGATTCCGGCGGCTGCGGTCTTGGGCAGAGAGAGCATGCGATAGCTCTACCCGCTCACCGCCGATGCAAACCGTCGGGCCCAGAACAGCACCGGGCGGGTCGCGATGCCGCGACCCGCCCGGTAGCCCGTCACATCGGTCGATGCGATCGAGGTGCTGTTAGCAGGGGAGCGTCTTCTTGACGGTCGTGTTCTGCCCGCTGCGCGTCTTGAAGTTGACGGAGACGTCACGCTTCTTGTCGGCGCAACCGATCGACTGCGTCGCGGAGACCTTCTTGCCCTTGACCGTCGCGTAGAACGGGTTGAGCGAGAAGTTCGCCTGCGTCACCGACGCGTAGAGCGACGGCGGCACGACGAGCTGCAGGCTCTCCGGCGTCGTGAAGCTGGTCACGACCGTGCGGCCCTTCTGCGTGGTCGTCTGCTTGACCCACTGCGTGACGGCGGTCGGGCAGACCTTGGTCGTCGCACGGATGAACAGAGCGATGTCCTTGCCGGTGTTGTAGATGTTGAACGGAAGCGTGCAGAAGAAGCTCGGCTTCTGAATCAGGCCACCGGGCGCGCCGACCGCGGCCGACAGCTGGCCCTTGCCGACGATCGAGCCCTTCGGACACTGCGAATCGTCCTGATCCGCGCCCTCGGCGGAAACCTTGCACTTCGGCGCCTTCGCAAGCACCGTCTTGTCGAGCTTGCCACCCTCGATCGAGATCGTGTACGTCGAGACGACGTCCGGAATCAGGGCGCCGGCCGAGTCGTTGTCGGTCGCGATCGTGAACGAGGCGTTCAGCTTCGCGGCCTTCGGCTTCGACGGCGTGCCGCCGGTGGTCCCGCCGCCATCGACGGTGTAGACGTTTGCAGCCATGGCCGGAGTGGCCATGAGGATGACGCCGGCCGCCGCGCTGGCGGCGATGGCGGAGAACTTGGACAGCATTGAGTCGTTGCTCCTTGTTGATTACGACACGTGTGACGGTGATCACCCCGAAGGGCGGACCGGGGCGCATCCTCCCACATCGGACACGAACGGGTTCGGTCGATCGGGGCTGCGTTCCGGTCTGTGTACACGAACACCGGCTCCGCGTCCGAGTTTCGCCCAGCGCGTGAGAGCGCCATGAGAGCGCGCCGACCGCTAGCGTCGGGAGCGTGAGACCACCGGCCGGAGCCGACATCGCCGCACCGATGATCCCGACCGCGTTGCCGTGGGTGAACGTCGCGGGCCTGCGGATGGACCAACAGAAGGGCCGCCCGGTGTTGATCGAGTTCAACGACCTGCTGCGGCCGTCCTCACTGCGGACGAGCGCGTACCTGAGTCGTTGGCACGAGCGTTACGGCGGCGACGACCGGCTCCGCGTCATAACCGTGTTCTCGCCATGGCTGCCGTTCAGCGCCGGCGAGGAGGTCGCCCGCGATCTTGTCGCGCGCGCCGGAATCGAGCACCCGGTCTTGCTCGACCTCGAGCACCGGCTCTGGCGGATCTACGAGAACGAGGGCTGGCCCTCGCGGTACCTGTTCGGGCGCGACCTCAAGCTGATCGACTTCCATCGCGGCGAGGGCGGATACGAGCAGACCGAGCTCGCGATCCAGGACGCGCTCGGTGAGGCTGGACTTCCGCTGACCGACGCGCTCCACAGGATCGATGCCCCGGAAGCCCGGATCGTCGTCCCTTCCGAGGATCGGGATGGCCTCTGGTCGGGTCCTTACGAGGCCGGTGAGGTCTGGGCCGTCCTCTCCGGAGCTGGCACGCTCGAGGTCAACGGCGAGCCTCGGGAGATCTCATCGCCTGGGCCTGAGCTGCTGCTCGCCCACGAGACCCACACGCACGGCGTCATCGAGCTGTCGGCCGGACCAGGGCTGACCTGTCACGCCGTCTGCTTCAGCCCCGGGGTCGCGCCGGCGCCGACCGAGCTGCCTGCGGAAGCCTGACCCCGTCGAGCAGACGCGTCAGCCGCGGCGGACGACCGTCTTCGATCACAAGCGCCCCACCGGGCCAGTAGGGATGCTTGCCGCTGGTCGCAGCGGTGAACGCCGGCTCGTGAACCCACGAACCGGTGTTGTGCAGCCAGGCCCCGCCCGGCGTCCTCCACCGCAGCAGGTCGTCGTTGCGCAACGGGCCGGTCCTGTGGCTGTGACCGAAGACGACGTGCTCGGCGCCGATGCCGAGCCGGTCGACCGCCTCGGCGACAGCATCGAGCGACCCGTTCAGCAGTCCGGCGGCGCTGAGGTCGCTGCTCAGCTGACCAAGGCCGACCATCGACAGGCCGCGGACGCCGAACGGCAGGGCGGCAAGCAGGACACGCATCCGCATCGGCCGGTGTCCGTCGCCGTGAAGCGCCTCGTACGCCTTGCCGGCGCTGCCGGCTCCCGCTCCGAGGCGACCCGGACGAGCGCGCTGGGCAGCAGCGTGGATCCAGGCGTACATCGGCGCGAGGATCCGCTCGTAGGCATCCGGGTCCGCCTCGCCGTCGGGCAGGCCGCCCATGATCTTCGTCATCACGCCCGCGGCGAGCCGTTCGAAGGTCGGCACGCGCGTGTGGACGTCGAGGTAGTGGCCGTGGAACGCGTACACGTCCTCGCGGAGCCAGATCCCGGGATAGGAGATCCTGACGTCCGCTCCCGGGAAGAACGCCGCGACCCGGCGCGCGAGCGGCGACGCCGTCGCCGGCTTGATCCGGTGCTCGAGCCCGAGCGGTGCGGCACGCGCATCGAGCCAGGGGCGGATCAGGTCGTGGTCGTGGTTGCCCGGCACGATCACCACCTCTGCGCCCGGCGGCAGCGCTGCGCCGAGACGCTCGATCACAGGCTGCGCTGCGACCAGCGCGGCGGAGACCGGACCGTGACGCAGTTCGAGCAGGTCACCGAGGAACACGACGCGGTCGGTGACCGCGAGCGCGCGCTCGAGGCGGGCGCTGACGCGCCCGTCGGTCAGGACGTCGGCCCCGGTGCTCGAGCCGAGGTGCAGATCCGACAGGACGAGCGTCCGCATCGCCCGCCGAGAGTAGTGATGCGTCAGGCCACTCGGGCGACCTGATCGGTCCTGCGCCTGTGCGGCATGCGGGGATCGGCGGCGTAGCGCTCGTCCTTGATCCTGCGCAGCGCGGCGTCGGCCTGCTCGAGCAGGTCGTCGGCGGTCATCCCGTCGCGCGGGTACACGGCGACGCCGATCGACGCGCGGACCGGGCGGTCCTCGACGTCCTTGATCCGGGCGAGCGCCGCCTCGATCCGCTCGGCGAGCAGGTCCGCGCCCTGCTCGTCGGCGTCGTTGGCGAGCACGGCGAACTCGTCGCCGCCCTGCCGGGCGATGACGTCGTCGCCGCGGACGCTGTCGGCGAGCACGCGGCCGATCTCCTGCAACAGCCTGTCGCCTTCGAGATGACCGTGGACGTCGTTGATCTGCTTGAAGGAGTCGACGTCCATGGTCAGGAGCGCGAAGCGAGCCGGATCGGCGGCGACGGTCTGCTGGAGCCGCTCGTGGAGCGCGCGGTAATTGCCGATCCCCGTCAGCGGATCACGGCGGGCCTGGCTCTCCCACATGTCGGCGTCGAGCTCGGCGATCCGGGCACGGACCAGCATCAGGCTGCACGACAGCGCGAGCAGGCTCGAGCACAACACCCAACCGGCCGCCAGTGGCCCGGCGACGAACGCCGCGCACATCAGCATCGGCACAGCGATGCGCAAAGCCGGTTCCCGGAGGGACATCTCCCCCGGTGTGATCGGCCGCGATCTCTTCTGCTTTAGGCCGAGGCGGCGGTCTGAGCCGCCCTGATGGCCTTTGGCAACATGAAGCGCACGTCCTCCTGAACGACCTGGAACTCCTCGACCTCGGTCGTCCCGCGCTCACGGAAGTAGGAGACGAGCCGCTGCACGAGCTCCTCGGGCGCGCTCGCGCCGGACGAGATCCCCACCGTCCGCCGTCCTTCGAGCCAGGACTCGTCGATTTCGGAGAGATCGTCGATCAGGTACGCGTCGGTCCCGAGCTCACGGGTGACCTGGACGAGCCGGTTCGAGTTCGACGAGTTGCGCGAGCCGATCACCAGCAGCAGGTCGACGTGGTCGGCCATCGCCTTCACGGCTGCCTGCCGGTTGGTCGTCGCGTAACAGATGTCATCGGTCCGCGGCCCGGTGATCTGCGGGAAGCGATCGCGAAGGCGCGCGATGATCGCCCGCGTCTCGTCGACCGAAAGCGTCGTCTGCGAGATGTAGGCGACCTTCTCGGGGTCCTCGAGCTCGAGCGCGTCGACGTCGGCCTCGGTCTCGACGAGAACGATGTGGTCGGGGGCCTCGCCCATCGTCCCCTCGACCTCCTCGTGGCCCGCATGGCCGATCAAGACGATCGTGTAGCCGTCGCCGGCGAACTTGACCGCCTCGCGGTGGACCTTGGTTACCAGTGGGCAGGTCGCGTCGATCGTCCGCAGGCCACGGCGCTCGGCCTCGGCGTGAACCATCGGCGAGACACCGTGCGCGCTGAAGACGGTGATCGCTCCCGCCGGGATCGAGTCGTCGAGCTCGTCGACGAAGACCGCGCCGCGGGCGCGCAGCTGCGCCACGACGTGCTTGTTGTGCACGATCTCTTTGCGGACGTAGACCGGCGGGCCGTAGAGCTCGAGCGCGTGCTCGACGGTCTGCACGGCGCGGTCGACGCCGGCGCAGTAGCCGCGCGGTGCCGCAAGCAGCAGCTTCTCGACGGTGACAGCCATCACCGGCGAGTGTAGGGCCGTCTACGGGATCGTCTGCCGGCCGGCGGCGGCGGCACGGTCACGGTCGACGATGAGCTGGGCGACCGTCTCGCCGACCGCGTCGACGCTGGCCGGCGACAGCTTGTCGTAGGTGTCGCTCAGCTTGTGACGATGGGGGTCGTTCCAGTCGATGAAGTTCGCGGTGGCGATCCCGGCCTGCTGGAACGGCGTCGTGTCGTCGAGCACCGACTCGCCGACCTCGTCGGGGAAGACCGAGCCGACACCGGCCGCCGCGGCGGCGCTTCGCACCTGCTTCCAGAGCCCGGGGTCGGACGTGCCCTCCCGCGGAAGGCGGAGGTTGCGGTTGCCGATGTAATCGAGCAGGACGAGCGCCTCGACCTCCTCGGCGTGGGCGCGAACGTATGCCTTCGATCCGCGCAGGCCGAGCTCGTAAAAGCGCGAGCTGTCACGCGAGGTCTGCTGCTCGCCGTCGAACAGCACGAACCGGATCCCCCGCGCCGCCTCGGGGCGATCGGCAGAGCGCGCGAACCGCGCGAGCTCGATCACCGCGCCGACGGCCGCGGCCGCGTTGTTGCCGCCGAGATGCCCCTTGGGGTAGGTCAGCGTGTCGTAGTGCGAGGCGACGACGAGGACCGGGCCGCTGCCCGCGACGGAGCCGACGATGTTGCGCAGGCCCGGATGGCCGGGGACGGCCTCGAAGCGCCCGGCCGGGAGCATCTTCCGCAGCCGCTCGCCGACCTTCCTCGCGACGGCTGAGCCGGCCGGCCTCGGTCCGGCCTCGGTCTGCATCCGCGCCGTCGCCATCGCACGGCTGACGTCGAACCGCTTGGTGCCTGCCTTCGGCTCGGCGGCCGCGGCCCGAGGGCGCTCGCTGGCCTCGCCGGCGAACGGCCAGAGCCCGAGCGCCGCGAGAGCGCCAAGCAGCAAGACGACGGTCAGCGGCGCGACGAGCAGCATCGCGGCGCGGCGCCAGCGCGAGTGCTCGGGCGCCGCGGCAGCGTCGCGTTGGGCGCTCCACAACACCGGTCGAGCGTAGCGCCGCACATCATGTGGCCGTTAGGGTCTTGGCTGTGCCGCAGCAACATCTCGACCGGCTGACCGCGCTCGACGCGTCCTTCATCGCGCAGGAGAGCGCCGAGACGCACATGCACATCGGCGGCCTCGTGATCTGCGAGGGCCCACCGCCCGAGCACGAGCGGTTCCTAGACCACGTTCGCTCCCGGCTCCACCTCGTGCCGCGGTACCGGCAGCGGATCGTGCAGCCGCCGATGGAGAGCGGGCGTTGGCTCTGGGCCGACGACCCGTCGTTCAACCTCGACTACCACGTCCGCCGCACCGCGCTCCCCTCGCCAGGCGACGAACAGGCGCTGCTCGCACTCGCCGGCCGGATCGCATCACAGCAACTCGACCGCCAGAAGCCGCTCTGGGAGATGTGGGTCATCGAGGGGCTCGAGGACGACCGCTTCGCGCTGATCTCGAAGACCCACCACGCGCTGATCGACGGGATCGCGGGCGTCGACCTCGCGACCGTGATGTTCGACATCGACCCGGTCCCTGCGAACTACGACCATCCGGGCAAGCCGTGGCGCGCACAGCCCGAGCCGACCAGCTCCGACCTGCTCGCCGGAAGCGCGATCAGCGCCGCGAAGGCCGCGGCCGGGATCGCCGGCAACCTGCTCGGCGCCGCGACCCGGCCGAGCGCCGCCTGGAGCGCGGCGTCCGAGACCGCTGCCGGCGTCGGCGAGATGGTCGCCGCGGCCCTCAACCCGGCGCCTGCGACGCCGCTCAACCAGCCGATCGGCCCGCACCGGCGGTTCGCCGTCGTCCGCGCCGACCTCGAAGAGGTCAAGTTCGTCAAGAACACGTTCGGCGGGACGGTCAACGACGTAGTTCTCGCGCTGGTCACCTCCAGCCTGCGCCACTGGCTCCACCGTCGCGGCGTCCAGACCGAGGGGCTGGAGCTGCGTGCGCTCGTGCCGGTCTCGACCCGGCCACAGGACAAGCGCGGCCAGGTCGGCAACGCCGTCGTAGCGATGCGCGGTCCGGTGCCGGTCTACATCGAGGACCCGGTCCACCGCCTTCGGCACGTGCACGAGGCGATGGATCACCTCAAGGCGTCCAAGCAGGCGGTCGGCGCCGAGGTGCTCGTCAACGTGCAGGGCTTCACGCCGCCGACCGTGCTCGCACAGGCGTCGCGGCTCAACTTCTCGACGCGCCTGTTCAACCTGATCGTCACAAACGTGCCGGGTCCGCAGGTGCCGCTGTACGTCGTCGGCCGCCAGATGCAGGACGTCTTCCCGATCGCCTTCCTGCCGCGCAACCACGGGCTCGCGGTCGGGATCATGTCCTACAACGGGCAGATGAACTTCGGGCTGCTCGCCGACTATGACGTCGTAGCGGACGTCGACGAGATCGCGTTCGGCATCCGCGAGGCGCTCGACGAGCTGGTCGGCCTCGCGCGCGAGCGGCAGGCCGAGCCGCTCCCGGCCTGAGCGTCGAGTGGTCGGTTGGTCCCAAACGGTTGGGACCAACCGACCACTCGACGGCGGGTGAGGCCGCCCTACTATGGCCTCATGCTGACCGTCGACGATGCCCGCGCAGCGATCGCCAACGTCATCGACCCGGAGCTCGGGCTCGATTTCGTCGAGCTCGGACTGATCTATGACATCGAGATCTCACCCGATGGCGCCGTCCACGTCACGTTCTCGTTGACGAGCCCGGGATGCCCGATCGGGCCGCAGGTCGCCGACCAGATCGACGAGTTCGTCTCCGAGCTCGACGGCGTGACCGGAGTGACGACCGAGCTGACGTTCACGCCGCCATGGACGCCGGACCGGATGTCGGAGGACGCCAAGTTCGCGTTGGGGTTCTGACGAGCGCCCGGACTGCCGCCTGATGTGGGTCCTCTTCCTGCTCCTGCTGATCGTCCCGATCGCGGAGCTGTACGTGATCATCCAGGTCGGCCAGGCGATCGGGGCGCTGCCGACGATCGCGATCCTGATCCTCGACTCGATGATCGGTGCGTGGCTGCTCCGGCGTGAGGGCCGGGCGGCCTGGGAGCGCTTCAGGGCGACGGTCGACCGGGGCGCTGTCCCGGCGAACGAGGCGATCGATGGTGTGCTCGTGATCATCGGCGGCGCTCTGCTGCTGACGCCCGGGTTCCTGTCGGACCTGTTCGGCATCACGCTGCTGCTGCCGCCGACCCGGGCGCTCGTCCGGACGATCGCAGTCCGTCGTGCGAGCTGGGGGATCGCGAAGCGGACGCCGATGGGCCGGAGCGCCTACGCCGCCGAAGCAGTTCGCCGCAGCGCCACGAGGCGCCGTCCCGCCGACATCGACACGACCGCGACCGAGGTCGACCCGCGGTGACCGGGCCGAACGCCGAAGCGCCGCGCCCGCTCGGGGCCGGCGAGGGAGAGGCGGTGACTGTCGCCTTCTCCGACCACCAGGCCGACGTCTGTGGAATCGCTCGAGTCGGCCTGGCGATGACCGACGCTGGCTTGCGCACGAGCGGCCTCGGGCTGCTGTTCGCCGGCGGCGAGCCGGTGGCGGTGCGCGCCGGCAGCGGTGAGCCCGACGACAGCTCCGGCGCCTGGGCCGGTGCGACGGCCGCCGGCGTCGAGACCGAGGTGATCGAACCGTTCCGAACATGGTCGGTGCTGTTCGGCTCCGAGGATGGCCGCCACGGCTTCGACCTCGAGCTGACGGCCCTCTCCCCCGTCGCCGTGCTCCCCGAGGACTCGGCGGCAGGCAGGCTCGGTGGGATGACCGGCTACGACCAGCTCGTCGCGGCCCGCGGCACGCTCACGATCGATGGCCGCGACCGCGACTTCTCGGGCACCGGCCAACGTGGCCACAGCTGGGGCCGGCCCGACTGGTCGAAGCTCTCACGTGCGCGCACGGTCGGAGTTTGGTGGGGCGACGGGTCCGGCGTGACGGCGACTGCGATCCGGCCGCGCGGATCGACCGGACTCAAGGACGAAGCCGTCCACGCTGTCGTACTCGCCGGCGCAGATCACGAGCCGGTCGCCGTTCGCGATCCACGCCTCTCGACGACCTACGACTCCGGCGGGCGGCAGAAGAACGCGGGGATCGAGCTGTGGATGACCGGCGATGACGACGAGCAACCGACCCGCCTCTCAGGCGAGGTCGCCTGCGGCACCACGCTCGACCTCGGCCAGCTCCGGCTCGACTGCGCGTTCTTCACCTGGAGCGACGGCATCCGCCACGGCGTCGGCCGCTACGACCTGATGGTTTCTTCCTGACCGTCCCGCCGCCCACACCCTGAGCGGCGTTTGCGCAAAGCAGCTGGCGAGGCTGCGCGAGGAGTGCGAGGGAGCGACCGAACGGTCGTGACCGAAGCGCGACGAGCCGCAGCGTCGTCAGCTGCGAAGCGCAACGCCGCTCAGTTGTCTGAGCCGAGGCGGTCCCACAGGTAGAGATCGAGGCACTCGTCGACGAGCGCGCGGGCGCGATCCTCGGAGAGCACCGGCAGCACGACCTTCATCGCCTGCTCCTCGGCGACGCCGGCCTCGAACGCCTCGTCTCCGCGGAACCCTGCGGCGATCTTGAGCGCCTCGCGGCGGTTCTCGCCGAGCCGCGGAAAGACGGTCACGAGGAAGTCGCGGTTGGCGATCGGCTGGCCGACCTCGAGCGACGCGTGCCATGCGGCGAGCATCGAGAGGTCGTGCTCGTCGAGGTCGGCGATCGTCTTGGCGTAGTGGGACTCGAGTTCGGACTCGGGCAGCTCGTCGACCCAGGCGCGGACGACCTCGCTGAGCAGCTGGCGGCGCGCCTCGCGGCCGACGGACTCGGCGATCACACGGATCGCGTCGGTGGGTTCGATGAAACACAGGGCCATCTCGCGCGGAACGTACGCCCGCGTGCGGACGGCAACGGCCTGTTGAACGGCGCCGTTCAGCAATGACCCCGCTATCTCCGCGAAAGCGATCAGCGCGGGCCCGTGCGCCGCACCGCCGACCGCGCCGGAACGAACGGGTAGTCGACCTGGCCGGGCGTCACGACGGCGCGGAACGCGTAGCGGAAGCCGCGACCTCGAGACGAGAACCGGTACGTGTACCGGAAGCGCCCCGTGCGGTCGGTGCGCAGGTTCGCGACCGGTCGCCAGCGCGTCCCGTCCTTCCACTGGAGCTGGACCGAGACGCCACGCGGCGGCACGTGACCTCCGGTGACGCGACCGCGGAAGCGCGCGATCGTTCGGCGCTGCCGGACCGACAGGGTCAGTGAGTTGCGCACGGCGAGCCGGACGACGAGGCTCGCGCGCGGGATCGGGTCGTTGTCGCGGAGGCGGTAAGTGAACGACACGGTTCGGGACGCGGTCGCCGGTAGCGAGAGCGTCGCGACGCCGTCGCTGCCGGTCTCGACGAGGCTGCCGACCGGCTCCTCGGCGCCTGCGCGGCGCAACGTCACCCTCAGCGAAGCCGCCCGGACCGGGCGGCCGTCGGCCGCGCAAACGAGCTCGGCCCGAACCGTCGCGCGGTGCTTGTCGCTGCGGCGGACCCGCACGACTTCGTTCTCGGTGCCGAGCGCGCGCAGCACGTACGCGTCGTCGCGGCAGGCACCGCCCACCAGCCGGCCGTTCGTGTCATCGGACGCCGCCTGCACGCCGCCGCCGACGACGCCGGTGATGGCGCTGTAGCGGGTCAGCGCGACGACGTTGCGGGCGGTCACCGCGAAGCGAAGCCGGCGGCCGCCGTCGGCAGTCGTCGGCGTGTACGACGCGTGGGTCGCGTCGGCGATATCGACGCACTGCGTGCCGTCGGCGGCGCAGCGCTGCCAACGCTGCTCGATCTGGAGGTCGGGCCCGCCCCAGCTGCCGGGCTCGCCGACCAGCGCGACGCCGACCTCCGGTGCCGACGCACGGTCGGCCGGCAGGATCGAGGGCGGAACGTGGTTGACCGGCGGGTGGTTGGCGACGACCAGCGAGAACCGCGAGATCTGGGTGACGTTGCCGGCCGCGTCGACCACTTCGAACGACGCCGCATGGTTGCCGTCAGCGAGCTGATTCGTGTCGAAGGCTTCGTCGAACGACAGCGACCCCGGGCACGGAGTCGGCGAGGAGAACGCAAGCGTCTCCCCCTCTGCGGCGAGCGGCACACACGTACCCTGGTCGACCGGCTTGCGCCAGACCGCGGCCCCGTCGGCGCGCAGACGGACCTCGCGGATACCGGCGCCTTCGTCGGCGGCAGTGCCCGCGATCCGAATGCTTCCGCCGACGGAACCGGCCGGCACCGACTGGTCATCGAGCACTCCGGTCGGTGGCCTGCTGTCGCGGAGCGTCATCCGAGCGCCCTTGATCTCGAACCACCCGAGCGGCCAGCCGGCCTGACAACCGGTGGCGCAGACCGCGTCGACCTTGACGTCCCTGGGATCGTTGGTCGGGCGCACGTCGACCCCCTGCGTGAACACGCCTGGACTCGACCAGTTGTGAAGCTCGATGCCACCGACGTCAAGGCGAGCGCTCCCGACCTGGCCGGAGAGCGTGTCGACCCAGCCGTAGATCGAGAACCGCACGCGAGCGATCGAACTCCCCGCGGGAGCGTCGTAACGCCATCCGGCGCCAAGCGTGGGCGGAATGCTGATCGTGTACTCCGGAACCACATCCGCCCGCAGCACGCCACCCTGGGCACAGCCGTTGCTCGTCGTCGTCCGTGGAGCGTTGGCCGGCGCTGTCTTGAACGCCGTCCAGCGCTCGGTCCCGCGTGCCTCGGCCGAACAGGAGACGTGGATGTACTCGCCCGCAGCAGCCGGCGAGGCGATCGTCAGCGATGCAGCGATCGCGATCAGCAGTTGACGTCGGAAATGGATCATGGGGTGAACTCGTCCTGTTGGGGTGTGCGTGGTGGAAGCGATGGCTGGGACTGCCGCGGCGGGATGAACTCGGCGGCACGTCTCGCCGCTGCGCGATCGGCTGCGGTGACGCCACCGGGTGAGATCGGGTCACCGGCAACCGATGCAGCCGCGGGCCGCACCGTTCGGTGCGTCGTCGGGACCGGCCGCGTGACCGACCGGACCACCGGCGGGTCGTGGGTGATCTGGCGCGTCGCCGCCGCGTCAGGCGCAGCGACCCGGGCCGCCTGCGCAGACCGATCCTCACCGCCCGCGACCGTCATCGACGTCACGGCAACCGCGATTACCGCTGCCGCTTTCGTGATCGCGGCTGTCGCCGAGCCGATGCCGCCGGCCGCGAGCGCAACGTCGGCGCCACCGGCCGCCGGGAGCAGCCGTTCGGCGAATGAGACGGCCCGCCCGGTGAGCACGAGCGCACCGGCAGGCAGGACGATCCGGAACGCCGCGTCGCTCTGCGACAGCTCCTTCAGCGTCGCACGGCAGGACGGGCAGTTGCGAGTGTGCGGCCTGACCGCGAGGAGATCGGCGCTCGACGCCTCGCCATCGACGATCGCCGAGAGGACCGGCGCCCAGCGCGCGCACTCGGCGCCCGACTCGATACCGGAGTAGCGATCGAGCAGCGACGTCCGGCCCTCGCTGAGGCAGCGGTTGACCTTGGTTCGCGACCAGCCGGTCTGGGCGCAGATCTCCTCATAGCTCAGACCGAGCGCCCGCAGCCAGATCGCCCGCATCTGATCTGGCTTGAGACGCTTGAGCGCCTCGGCTGCGCGATCGGCTCGATCGGTGCTGAGCAGGCGGTCCTCAGGGGTGTCGACGGGCGCCGGCGGCGCGGCGGCATCGAGCTCGTCCGAGCCACCGCCGAGTGCGCTGAGCCGCGAGCGGCGAACCGCGCGAGCCTCGTTGCGGATGACCGAGCGAAGCCACTGGTTCGCTCCGAGCCGGTCGATCCGGGTTGCGTTGCGCAGGAAGACCTCGAGCGCCCTCTGGTACGCGTCGTGGGCATCGTCGAGACAGAGGCTCTCGCTGCGAGCGAGACGCAGCAGCGAATCGGCGTGAGCGGCCAGCACGTCGAGCACGAGCTGCTCGGCGGCCGCGTCCAGCATCGGTCGCCGCCGTGGAGCGGCGTCGGCGTCCCTGCCTGGTGTCGTGACCTGATCCCCCTGCACCTACGAGAGATAGGTCCGGCGCCACGGATATTCGCCCCCCTTGGCGTCGTCTGATGTCCGTTGTCAGACGAGAAGCGTGCGACCTAGCTCACTCTGAAAACTAGCAGTTTGCTGCTTTGTCGCACCTGTCTAGGTTTCGGTGCGCACAAGCGCCAGCGCTGCGACGATTCCATCGCCGGGCGTGACGTCGGGCGCTTGACCGGCCTGCCACTCGCGCAAGGCGGCCTCGGCCGATGCCACGGGGACCTCGCACGCGTCACACAACGCTCGCAGCCTGCGCCCCAGCAGCAGCGCGTCGCCGGTGCCGAAGATCCGTTTGGCGGCGAGCAGCACCGGGTCACCTGACGCCGCGTCCCCGAGGCGCAGCGTCCAGGGCTCGACCCCGGGCAGCGCTCCGTGCGCCCAGGCGGTGATCAGAACCTCAATGCGTTCGGCCCTGCCCATCCCCGGGCGGGCGAGCCGCTCGTAGGCGCGATCGAATCGTGCCTCCGGCGTGCCGGCGCCGGCGGTCAGCGTGCCGGCGTCGAGCGCGCCGGCGGTCGGCGCCAGCTCGGCCGCAGTCTCCTCCAGCGTGCGCTGCCGGGTGCGCCGGTCGTCGAGGTCACACAGCGATGCCGTCAGGCAGCGCGCGAGCCGCTCGGCGTCCGCCGTCGCGCGCAGCCCGGGCACGAGCTCGTTGTCGTAACCGTCGTCCTCGGCGCGCGCCATCCGGCGCACTGTCACGTCGGTCTGCTTCGGTGTCCGCCGACTCGACGCCGGGCGCCGCTCACGCCTAGGCTCGGTGTTCGCGGGAGGGCGGGCGCCCGTCGCGCTCAGGTCGACGCGCGCCTTCTTCGAGCAGATCGAGCAGTTCTCGGCGATCCGGTTGTGGCGGCAGAACGTCGGCACGAAGGGGCTACGGCCGGCACTTGGCCGTCTGGCGCTTCTGCACGACCCGGTACCCGGCCCGCTTCTTCTTGAGCGTCGAATCGACGAGACCGGCGTCGAACTCCTCGGTCTTGAGCGCACCGTGGAACTGGTAGATGTAGAGCCGTTTGATCTGCGGGAAGAGCTTCGGCATCGAGAACATGCACTTCAGCGCCTTCGCTGCCTCCGCCTCGCCGAAGACGTTGCCGCGCAGCTTGATCTGGCCGCCGGTCTCCGTCAGCCAGATCTCGGCCTTGCGGTCCGCGATCGCAGCGATCAGCGCCTTCGTCCTGCTGGTCGAGCCGCGGTTGGTGTCCGAGTAGTTGTGGATGCCCCAGTACTTGGGCTTCGGCTTGGCGACCTTGCGGAACGCCTTGACGTAGGCGAGCGCCGGCTTGACGTCCTTGGCGTCGAGCACGTCGAGCGCGACGATCTTCTTGCCGGTGAAGACCTTGCGGGCGACCCTGTAGTAACCGGCGACGATCTTCGGTCCGGTCGTCGACCTGCAGATCCGTGGCGGCTGCCCTTCTGTGCGGCCGTTCTTCTGGCAGACGTTGACCTCGTTCCAGGGCGAGATCGCTTCGACGCGCGTGCCGTAGACCGCCTTGAACTTCTTCATCTCCCGCTGGAACTCCGCGTTGCTCGGTACACGCGACTCGCGCCCTGGGACCCGCGAGTGTTCGAACGAGACCAGGATGTCCTGCCCGGCGGCAAACGCGCTGTCGACCCACGCATCGAGACGACCGCGCTGGACCGCGTCACCCATCACGTCGTACGGGGCGATGTACCGGGCGACGGTCAGGTTGAGCGGCGCGTAGAGCGGGCTGTCGAAGCTCGCCGCCTGCTGGTCGGAGATGCCGACGGTCACGGCGGCGTCGGCACCGTCAGGCGCGATCGCCTGGCCGATGACGGTGCCAGGGGCGATCGCGCCGGCGGCGAGGCAGGCGCCGAGGACGAACGCAGTGCGGAGGAAGCGCGGCATTGCCATGTCGAACACCGTAGCCAAGCCGGCGTTGCGCTCAGCGCGGGTCGATGTCTGTCAACGGTCGACGGCGAGCGCGCCGGTCGCGCTCTGCGGCGGACCGGCATCCGGACCTTCGCCGGCCGGGGTGACGTTGCCGCTCATCACCGGCTCACGCGCCTCGCGATCGAGTCCCGCCAGGTACCGGTCGGCCATCCGTGCTGCCTGCCGGCCCTCGTTGATCGCCCAGACGATCAGCGACTGACCGCGACGCGCGTCGCCGGCCGCGAAGACGCCTGGGACAGACG
>WBZP01000339.1_pt1 | contig 43096 bp, 27 predicted proteins | sample 5204301 | NCBI WGS metagenome assembly WBZP01 (sample SAMN12412401, study PRJNA552823) | activated sludge metagenome | isolation source: activated sludge from nitrification reactor of wastewater treatment plant... | place: USA: Pennsylvania | collected 2017
GGGCTTCATCCTGCGCATCTCGGCGGGAATCGATCCGAGTTCGCATACCGCCTCATGGGTCTTGCAGGCCATTGACCCGGAAACCGGCGAAGTCATGCAGGACGCCACCCGTGGCCTGCTGTTGCCCAACTCGGGCGATGGCCGCGGTGTCGGCCAGCTCGGCTACACGGTGCAGCCCAAGGCCGACTTGGCGTCAGGTACCCAGGTGTCCGCCAGCGCCGTGGTGCGTTTCAACTCCATCGCCCCGCAGGAAACGCGGAAACTCACGCAGACGCTCGACACCGGCGCGCCGGTTACCACGCTCGTTGCCACGCCGGTCCATGCCGGGGGTGCCGACTACGAAGTGCGCTGGAACTCCGTCGACGAGGACGCTGGCTCCGGCGTCGCCCACGCCACGGTGTATGTGGCGGAAGACGGCGGCGACTTCAAGATCTGGCTGCGCCAGACCACCGCGAACTTTGGCGTCTATGCGGGCCGGACCGGTCATGCCTACGAGTTCCTCGCGCTCGCCACCGACAATGCCGGAAATCGGGAGAGGGCACCTGGCGGCGTGCAGGCACCGGACGACGGCTCCGGCGCCAACCTGGGCAATTTGCCCAGCTTCGGCGAAACCACGCAGGACCTGCCGGCACCGGAAGCGCCGACTGCGCCGGCCACCAATCCGCTGTTCGTCGAAGCGGAGCAGCAGATCCCGGCGGCAACCCCGCTCTCCAAGTTGCCCGAATTCACGCTCGTCGAGCGGCCGTTCACCGGCCAGGCGTATGCCACCGACTTTGTCGACAGCCACGGCGGCGTCGGCGCTCTGGCCATTCTCGAACTGGCCGATGGTTCGGTGATCACCAGTGGCGGCCCGAACCGCGGCTGGCTGTATCGCATCCCGCATGATGGCGGTCGGGCGCTGACTCCCTTCGTCGAACTCGACGAGCCGATCTTCGACCTGGCGCTGGACGACAACGGCCAGTTGTGGGCGACCACCGGCGGCGGCGCGCTGTTGCGCCTGGACGCGACCACGGGTCAGATCCTGGCCCGTTTCGGAACGGGCATCACCCAGGCGCTGGCGATCAAGGCCGAAAGCGGGGAGATCTACGTGTCCTCGGGTGACGGCATCGAGATCTTCAACCCGGTCACCGGCGCCTTCCGCCACTTCAGCGACATACGGGTGGACGACTTGGCGTTTGGTCCGGACGGTACCCTGTGGGGAACCACCTGGCCCGCCCGAGGCGACATCGTCACCTTCGACAAGCGCGGGCGCGCCACGGTCAAGGTGCGGCTTGACGGGGAGGTCGATTCCATCGCCTTCGGCAAGGCGGGAACCCGCCTGGAAGGCCTGCTCTTCGTCTCCAGCAATTCCACCAAGGGCGAGACCGGGGCCGCGCTGACCATGGTTGACCTGGTCAGCCTGCGCAGCGTCGAGATTGCGCGCGGCGGCAGCCGCGGCGAAACCGTGGCAGCCACCGCCGACGGCCGTGTGCTGGTGGCCGAGACTCACCAGATCGACGTGATCAGCCCGATCGTCGCGCCGCGCGTCGTCGCCACCAATCCGCCCGACATGGCGGTGGTGCCGCTGCCGTTCTCCGAGCTTACAGTCACCTTCGACCAGGACATGTATGCGGGTGCCACCAACGACAACGCCTCGGTACTCAATCCCTATAACTACCAGGTGGTCCGCCAGAACGGCGGCGTGGCGACGATTTCGGGCGTCAGTTACGACGCGGCAAGCCGTACGGCAACCCTGACGGTCACCGATCTGGAACCCGACCTTTATGACCTGCGGGTGCTCGGCACAGTGCGCAGCAGCGCCGGCCTGGCCCTTGGCTCGGCCTTCATCTCCAGTTTCGTCACCGCCCAGGACTTTTCGTCGGTTGTGCAGCTCAGTTTCGACCGGGTTCGCAGCGACCGCGGCAGCGGCATCGTTTCCTATGATGTAAGCATCACCAACATCGCCGACTACGACCTTCTGGTGCCGGCCTCGCTGGTCATCGACCCGGCGCGCTTCTTCCAGGGTCGGCCGATGGGCGCCGTGAGCCCGCAGGGCGCGGGCGGGCTGTGGTACATCGACCTGTCCGGCAAGCTGCCCACCGGCGTGCTGAAGGCCGGAGCGTCGATTGGCAGCTTCAGTGTTGCCATCACCAACGGCAACTCGCAGCAGATCGCCTTGGGGCACGGCCTGTACGCCGTGCCGTATCCGAATCAGAAGCCGGTCTTTGCGTCCACTCCGGTGACGGCGGCCACCGCGGGACAGGCCTATGCCTATCAGGCGGTGGCCGGCGACCCGGACGGCACCGTAGTCAACTATCTGCTGCTCGACGGCCCGGCCGGCCTGCAACTCGACAGTGCCACCGGCGCCATCGCCTGGCTGCCGACGACTGCCAGTCCGGCTACGGCCTCGGTGCTGCTGCGCGCCTACGACACGCGCGGCGGCTTCGACACCCAGGCCTTCGTCATCGAGGTGGCGGGCGCAAACCGTCCGCCGCAGGTTTCCGAACTGCCGGCGCAGATCGAGGGCAAGGAGGGCCAGTCGCTGCTGGTCGGTTTGTCCGCGCTGGATCCGGACGAGGATTTCCTGCATTTTTATGCCAACAACCTGCCGCCGGGTGCCGTGTTCGACCCACTGCTCAACGCCCTGGTATGGACGCCGGACTACGCGTCCGCCGGAACCTACAACGACGTCCAGCTGGTTGTGACCGACGGCAAGGCCACGGTGACCCGTTCCTTCGCGCTGCTGATCGCCCCGGATGACGCGCCGCCGGAACTCAAACCGGTGGCCGAACGCACCATCCGCGAAGGCGACCCGGTGCGCCTCCAGCTCCACGCTTCCGACCAGGATGGCGACAAGCTCAGCTTCTTTGCCGACATCCTCCCGTCCGGCGCTTATCTTGACCCGAACACCGGCCTCTTCGACTGGACGCCAAGCTTCATCCAGGCCGGTGACTATGTCCTCAAGCTCGGCGCCAGCGACGGCGTCAAGAGCTCGACGACGGATGTCCGCTTTCACGTACTCAACGTCAATGCCGCACCGGTTTTCGACGAGCTGGGTTCGTGGATCAGCTTCGAAGGCCAGACCCTGGCCTTCCGCGCCTTTGCATTCGATCCGGACAACCCCGGGTTCATTCCGCAAGATCGCCAGAGCAGTGGCACGCTGACCGAGCTGGAAGGCTCCGATGCCACGGTGAGCTATATGGTTACCGATCTGCCGGCCGGGGCCGAGTTCGATCCGGTGACGGCCATGTTCCGCTGGGTACCCGCTTATGACGCGGCGGGCAACTATACCGTGCGCTTCGTTGCGACCGATGACGGCGGCGGCGCCGGCGCGCCACTGAGCAGCGAAATCCTCGTTCCGATCACCATCCGCAACGCCAATCGGGCGCCCGAAATGGCCGAGATCGCGGCGCAACAGGTGCCGCGTGATTCGGTCTTCGAATTGCCCGTAACGGCCACCGATCCCGATGGCGATCCGCTGGCCTTGACGGTCACCGGCCTGCCGGCCTTCGCCAGCTTCACCGACAACGGCAACGGCAGCGGCAAGTTCGTCTTCGCGCCGCATTCCGGCGACCGGGGCGACTACGAGATTGCCCTGACGGCGACCGACGACGGCGACGGGCAGGGCGCGCTGTACGCCCAGTCCTTCACCCGCCGCTTCATCCTGACGGCCCAGTCGGCTTCCGAGCCGCCGGTGCTGGCCCCGCTCGGTGACAAGGTGGCGCTGGTCGGCCAGAAGCTGAGCTTCACCATCAGCGCCAAGGATCTCGACCAGGATGCCCTGTCCTACGCGATGGAGAACGCCCCGGCCGGCATGACCATTACGCCGCAAGCGACCTATGGCCGCGCCTTGGTTGAATGGACGCCGACAGCGGCCAGCCTTGGCCAGACGCTCAATGTCACTTTCAAGGTGACCGATGACGGCAACGGCGGGGCCACGCCGCCCAATACCACCAGCCAAGTCGTACGCATCAAGGTCCGCGACACCAATGCCGCGCCGATCCTGGCGCCGATCGGCAACCTGACGCTGGTCGAAGGCCAGTTGTTCTCGCTGCAGCTAAGTGCCGTCGATCCCGACGGCGATGCGCTGCTCTACGGCGTCAGCAATCTGCCGGCCGGCGCCAGCTTCGATACGCAAAGCGGTTTATTGACCTGGAAGCCGAACATCTTCGCCGCCGGCGAATACCCGAACGTGCGCTTCTCGGTGAGTGACGGCATGGCCGAGAGCGCCGAGACCCTGCGCATCACGGTGCAGAACACCAATCAGGCGCCGATCCTGGTGAATCTGTTCCCGCAGACCGGTCGCGAAGGCGCCCAGGTCCAGTTCCAGCTCACGGTGGGCGACGTGGATGGCGATCCGGTCGTGTTCAGCGCGCTGACACCGCTGCCCGATGGCTCGCGCTTCGATTCCCGTACCGGCCAGTTCAAATGGACGCCGACCTACGACCAGGCGGGTGACTACAGCTTCACGTTCGCTGCCCGCGACCCGAGCGGCGCCACATCGCAGAGCACGGTGAGTCTGGCGATTGCCAATGTCAATCGCGCGCCGACCTTGCTCGTCTCGAACCACGTGGCCCTGCTGGGCCGCCCGCTGGAATTCCAGATCTTCGGCAAGGATGCGGACAAGAACACGGTGCTCAGCTACAGCGCCACCGGCCTGCCCGAAGGGGCGACGCTCGACGCCACGACCGGAGTCATCAAATGGACGCCGGGCGCAGGCCAGGCTGGGGAATATCTGGTCATGGCCCGGGTCACGGATGGCCTGACCAGCACCACGACGCCGCTGGTGATCCGCGCGACGCTGACGCCGCCGGCTCCCAGCGTCATCATCGAGAACACTCCGAGCTTCCCGGTCATCCCCGGCCAACAGGTTCTGGTGCACGCGATCGCCGAGAGCTTTGGCGCCATCGCCGGACTGCGCCTTTTCGCCGACGGCGTCGAGCTGCCGCTGGATGCCGACGGTCGCGCCTGGATCGCCACTACCGGTGTCGGCAAGATCGCCCTGCGTGCCGAAGCGACCGACGTCGATGGCTTCGTCGGCAGCACCACGTCCACAATTCGCGTGCGTGACCCGCTCGACAAGGCCGCGCCGGTGCCGTCCTTCGCCAGCCAACTGGCATTCGCGCGGATTACCGGGCCGACCGCCATCACCGGCAGCACCGGCGAACCGAACGTGGATAACTGGGTCCTGGAAATCGCCCGCTACGGAGACGAACACTACAGTGTGCTCGCCAGCGGCGACGGGGAGGTGGACAACGCCGCCTTCCTGCAACTCGACCCCGCGACCTTGGCCAACGGCTTCTACACCCTGCGTCTCAAGGTCGTGGATCTGGCCGGCCGGCGTGGTGAAGCGAGCATCGATGTCGAGATCGCTTCCGCGATCAAGGAGAGCCGTCTGGTGCGTGCGGAATCCGACTTCAGCTTCACTGTGGCCGGCCACCTGGTGGACTTCACCCGTATCTATGATTCGCTCGCCCGATCGATTCCGGGCAGCTTCGGCGAAGGCTGGCGCTTGGCCTTCCGCGACGTCGATTTGCAGACCGACGTCCAGCTCACCGGCCGCGAAGAGGCCGGCGTTCTGGGAACCTTCCAGGACGGCCAGCGGGTCGTGTTGACCCTGCCCGACGGGAGGCGCACGGCCTTTTCCTTTGTGCCGCAAAAGCACAGTATTCCCGGTCAGACCTGGTATGTCCCGGCCTTCATCGCCGAGGAGGCCACCGGCTGGAGTCTCGAGGCACCCGGCGTGGCGCTCCAGCGGGCCGGATCGAGCTTCTACGACCTGGTCACCGGTCGCGGTTACAACCCGGCTTCCAGCAATGCTACCGACTACATCCTGGTCGGGCCGGACGGCACGCGTTACAGCATCGCTGACGGGGAAGTGCGCGAGATCGCTTTCGCCGACGGCGTGCGCATCGCCGTCAGCGACAGCGGTTTGGTGGCGAGTACGGGCGAAACGGTGCAATTCTCCCTCAATCACGACGGCGCCATCGAGCGCGTGGTGTCCGGCGACGGTCGTCAGTTCCTCTACGACTACGACGCGCAGGGGCGTCTGGTTTCCGTGCGTGACCTGGAAGCCGCCAAGTCGATACGTTACGGGTATGAGGAAGGCAATTTCGGTCGGCTACGCATGTTGACGGGTAGCGGTGGCGGCACTCTGTTCAGTTATCAGGCGGCCGGCGTGGAGCAGCAGCCGATAGTCGCCGACCTGGGCTCGGCCCTTGGCTACCTGGCCAATCCGGTCCATGGCAGCCTGGGTGCGGGACAGACCGCCCACTACGCGTTTACCCTGCGCCAGTCGGAACTTGAGGCCACTGCCAGCGCTTCGGTATACCTCGGTCTCATCGTCGAAGGCAGCAACGGCCTGGTGCCGGGCATCCCGACCTTGCCGGGCCTCGTTCCGGTCAGTTCGTCGGTGCAGGGGAACCGTGCCTTCGCGTTGTACAAGCTCGACAGTGCCGGGCTCAAGCGGCTCGACGTCGTCGCTGCTTCCGCAGGCGATTACAGCCTCGGCCTGTTTGTCGCGGGCGACGCCAATCGGGACGGCACGGCCGATGGCAGCGATGCCGTATTGATCGCCGCGGCCAACGGCGCGATTCGCGGTGGCGCCAATTACAGCGACGCCCTCGATGCCGACGGCAACGGCGTTGTCGATAACGGTGACCTGCAACTGCTGATGCAGAACATCGGCTTCTCGCCGAACCGGGCCCCCACGGTCGTGGCCGGATCCGTCAAGACTCACGTGGATCTGGATGTCGAGGCGCCGGTATCGAGTTTCGTGACTGATCCGGAAGGCGACCCGACGTTCTTCTCCATCCTCGGTTCGACCCATGGCACGGCGCGACTGTCGGGCGACGGCCGCTCGGTGATATTCACACCGGAGGCCGGACACGTCGGGGCGGCCGATTTCACGATACGAGCCGACGACGGTTTCGGCCAAACCATCCAGACCATAGCGGTGACGATCAGCAATGCGGCCTTGACGCGCCTCGATTTCAGCGAGCGCAACCTGCGCCTGAGCCTGGGCGAAGGGCGACAGATTGGTCTGGTGGGCGACTTCGCGGACCAGGCGGATGTCGAACTGCCGGCATCCTACGTGAGCCTGATGAGCACCGACGGCGCCTTCGGCAGCATCGTCACCGGAGGCCGCATCAATGCCATTGGCAAAGGCTCCGGCGTCATCGTCGCCGAACGCGCCGGTCTGCGCGCGGCGACTGCCTTCACCGTGGGAATGCCCACTGACACGACGCAGGCCTACATCTACGGCGTGGGCATTGGCGTTTATCCCGGCGCGGTGAGCCTTGCCGAGAACACCGGGAAGCGCCAGATTCTGGTGGATCTCTACGGTCAACTCGATCTCACACAGGCCGCCACCGGTACCCGTTACTACGTCAGCAATGACCAGGTCGTCGCCGTCTCGGCGGACGGCCTGATCTCGGCCAAACAGTCCGGCACCGCCACCGTCACCGTGATCAACGGTGCGGGGGAATTCGTCCTGCCGGTGAAGGTGGAAGTTCCGTTCTCCGGACCAACCGTCCTCGGCAGCCTCGGCGGCATCGTCCAGGGCGCCGACGGTTCGATGGTTTCGGTCGCGCCCGGGGCGCTCAACGGCAATACCACGGTTTCGATCCAGTCCGTGAGCCAGGCCGACCTGCCCGCCGGCATGCCCGACGGCATGGATCTGGCTGGCGCCTTCAAGCTCGAGCTGGGTGATCGCAAGCTCGATACTCCCATCCAGTTGGCGATTCCGACGACCGGCCTGGCGGTCGGCACGAAGGTCGTCTTCATGCGCTACGCCGAAGTTCCGACTCCGGAAGGCACGCTGCTGCCGGTGTGGTTGCAGGAAGAGTCCGGGATCGTCGGCGAGGACGGCTATGCACGCGCCATGTCGCCGCCCTATCCGGGCATTACCAGTTCGGGTACCTACACCTGCGGCATCGCGCCGGATGCGACGTTCAGCACGATACGTGGTCGTACCTATGCCACCTTCCCCTCCGGGATCAACGACGGCGGTGCCTCGTTCGCCTTGCTGTCGTCGCTCGGCGGCGGTGCCGCGATGGGCATCGCTTTCGCATTGACTTCCGGGTTCCTGATGACCGCGCTGATCGGACAGCGTGATCTGCAGATCATCTCCGTGCCGGCCGTGGGCCTGCCCACCCGTACCACCATCGGCGTGCAGGTCGATGCCGGCAAGGTCAGCGACAACCGTATCCAGGTGCTCAATCCCTATCTGCCGAGCACCTCGCCGGCGACCGAGCCATTCATCTCGGAGGCCCGTTTCGTCCTCGCCAGCGATGGTGCCGGCGGCCTCGCGCCCTTCGTCGAAATCAAGGGCGACCGCTTCACCTACGACAATCCGCCGGCGCCGGCCTTCGCCAAGAAGGGCATCAACATCGGTGACGCCAAGGTGGTCTTCGAAACCCCCGACGGTCACAGCTACGAGGTCAGCCCCGAAGCTTCCAGCACGGCGGCGGATATTTTCGTCAAGGTGCCGCAGACGGTCGCGATCGGTACCGCCAAGATCTATGTGCGGCGCCCGCAGTACCTGAGCCACGGCGGCGCCTGGGACGAATTGGTGCAGAAGGACAGCAACCGGGTCCAGCTCTCCTACGATGCTCGTTACATCTTCGGCGGGCTTTCCGGCAACCAGGTGTTTGCCATCGACACCCAGACCAAGGATCTGGTGGCGCGGATTCCGCTGGCCGGCGGTTTCCCGGCGACGCGCTCGGTGGCCGTCAGTTCCGACAATACGCGCGCCTATACGGCCAACCGTTTCGACGGCACCGTCAGCGTGATCGATACCATCGCGTTGCAGCAGATCGATGCCGACGGCAATCCGGCCAACGGCGTCAGCAGCATTGCACTGCTGCCGGGCGCCCGGCCCTTCTGGATCGTCATCGCCAAGGGCGGCAAGCAGGCCTTTGTCTCGGACGAGCTCGCCGGCCGCATCTTTGTCATCGATATTGATCCGTCATCGACCCGCTACAACACCCTGGTCAAGACCCTCGACGTGACGCCGGCGCCATCGGGCCTGCGCGGCATGGCGATCAACGCCAATGGGACGCGGCTGTTCGTCGCGGCGCCGGATCGGGCGCTGTTCGGCCGTTCCGGTGGCGCCGGCAAGGTCTTCGTGCTCGACGTGGAGGCAGGCAGCAGCACCTTTGGCGACGTGCTCGAGGTGCTCAATGCCGGGGCCGAGCCTTACGGCGTCTCCGCCACCAACGACCCGAACGTGATGATCTATACCAATCGCCTGTCGGATCCCAAGGGTGTGATGATCGTCAAGGGCGATGTGGGCAGCTACACGCAGACCCCGGTCGCGATGAATCTCGGACCTTTCAACGACTATTTCGACCTGAACAACGCGAGTTCGGTCGTCTTGTCGAAGGATGGCCAGTACGCCTTCGTGGTCGGTTACAACACCTATATCCAGGATGATCCGTCGCACGATCCGAACTACGATCCATTCCATCCCGCCGGGGGCAATATCGGCGTCATCCGCGATCCGCTCGGACCGAACCCGCAACTGGTCGGCGCCACCCGGCCAATTCCGATGTCGTGGCCGGACAACGCCGTTCTTTCGCCGGACGGCAATACGCTCTACGCGGCTTTCCGCGGCCAGCGCATCGTAATGGGCTTCGATGTGCAGAAGATGATCGATGCGGTGAACAACCCGGCCTTCGCGTCGCAACTGGAACGCAAGCCGATCGACGACCTCGACCCATCGATCGACGTGCGCGCCGACTACAAGATCATTGAACCGGGCTCCCGCTTCAGGGATCCCGTCTTCGGTGTTCCCCCCGGGGCCACCGATGGCCCGATCGGCGTTGGCGGCTTGCCGGGCGGCCTGGTTGTCCAGGGCGGCGCCTCCCTCGAACTGCTCGCCCCCGGCGCGGTGACGAGCAATCTCAACCCGACCTTCAACTGGTTCGTCAAGGGCTTCGAGAACGCCAAGGCCCGTTTGTATGTCAGTACCTATCGGGGTGGCGACGGCCTGTTCGGCGACGACCTCGGGACGCCCGACCTGAATGCCAACCGGATCTACACGTCGGATCTGATCGATGCAAGCAGCGCCGATTCGACCGGGGCAATTTTCATCAAGACATTGCCGGCCGAACTGAAGCTTACGGCCGGCCAGCAGTACTACTGGGGCGTCGAAGTGGTCTCACCGGCGGGCACCGTGGTCGCGCGCGACTGGCGGTTGTTCAAGACCGAGGCCTACAAGGACACGTCCAAGCCCTTCAGCAGCGTGACCATCCTGACCCACGGCTTCCAGCTCTCGCCGACCGCTCCCACCAACGTGGCCGACAACCTCGCGCCGTTCATCCAGATGGGCGAAACCATTGCCAAGGATGGTGGCAACGGAGTGGCTGCGCTGTACCAGAAGAGTACCGGACACTGGCTGGTGTACTTCGACGGTGCCACCTTTGCGTCGACCGGCACCGACCTTGCCACCGTGCTGGCGTCCGCTGCCGCGGCCGGCCGGCCGGTGGTGCTGGTCAGCGACTGGTACGACGAGTCTGATTTCCCGACCGACGGTTTCTCCGAGGCTGCCGCGGACACCTTCTATTCGTCCCTGGCGAAGCTCAACGAGGATATCGGCGGCAAGCTGTTCCAGTCGCCGATCCACCTGATCGGACACAGCCGCGGCACGGTCGTGAACAGCGAACTCGCCCAGCGCTTCGGAACCTATGCACCGGGCGTGTCGCTCTACATGACCGCGCTGGACGTCCACGACTTCAACCAGCCGTCGCTCGACATTCCGGTTGGCCAGTACATCGCCGCGGCCGGTTCGGCGGTCAGCGGTCTGCTCTCGTCGACAATCGGCAACATGATCAGCATGTGGGGCATGCTGCCGACCAACGCCATCATCCCGACGGGCGACTTCCTCGATCCTGACGTGCAGCGCTGGAGCAACATTGTCTTCGCCGATGCCTACTTCCAGACCGTCGCCAGCAATACCCCGCTGGGCTTCGGCAGCATCGTGACGACCCCCAACGGGCGTTTTGTTCCGAACTTCGATGTGAGCATCCGGCTCGACGGTCGCGCCGGGTTTACGCGCGATGACGGCGTGGTCAGCGCCGCCTTGCTGAGCAGCGGCGAATTCCGCGCCGGCGGTCCGCACAGCCGTGTATGGCGCTGGTATGGCGGAACTTTGGACCTCACCGCAACCAAGTACGCGAAAGACGGCGAGCCGATCTTCCGCCAACTCGCCAACAAGGATGAAACCGAGTTTCAGGGCGTTGCCGTTCCCTGGTACAACGCCCAGAGCTTCTCACTCGGCAACGGCCCATGGGAAGGCATCGGCACCGGCTGGGCATTCGCGCCACAGGGCGGCGTGCCGTATAGCGGCACACCGAGTTCGACGCGCATTCCGGTGAGCTTCGACAATACGGAGACCAGCAACACCTCCGGGCTGGCCGTTCCGTCGATCTTCAACGGCGATTTCGAGGAGGGCGCCCTCAATCGCAGCTGGCTGCTCCAGTACTCCGCGGGCGGCCTCGCGACGAACCTTACCGGCGATCTGCCGGGCTGGTCCTTCCATGGCGGCGGCTTCGAGAAGTTGCGCACGTTGATCGATGGCGACCGCCTGGTCACGCTGCCGAACGGCACCCATGCCGTTTTCCTTGACAACGACAACTCATGGATCAAACACAACCGCATGGTGGTGCCCGACTGGGCCGAGTACATCAGCCTCGACACCGAGGTCAAGACGGGCGCGACGGGCGAAAGGCTGCTGGTGCGTGGCTACCTTCCCGACTCGAGCGTTGCCATCGACCTGGGCTCGGTGGCTCTCGACGACGACGGTTCGAACTTCGCCACCCACCTGTTCGCGATTCCGCCTGCCTTCCGCGGGGCCGGCCGGACGCTTGAATTCGTCATGAGCAAGGGAGCGGCGGCCGATGCCGAAGTGCTGCTCGACCACGTTCAATTCACCAAAGGACTGATCACCGACAGCACGACCGACCCAAATGACAAAGGCGTCTTCTTCACCGACACCTCCACCGGACCAACAACGGCGCTCAGCAGCCAGTGGGTCGAACTGACCAACCCGTTCACGGAAGCCTTTACCGTTACGGTGACCGTGGACCCGAACAACTTCCTCATCTTTGCGGGCCCCAGCGGCGATGTGCTGCTGAATGACGAGAACGTCGCCAATCTTCCGCTTTACGACACTTACACCGTCAATCCGGGCGATCGCCTGCGCGTGAACCTGAAGGCCAAGTTCAATGACAATTTCGTCAAGACCTACCAGGATGCCGACATCCCCATCCTGAAGACCGATCTGTACTTTACCGTTACCCTGGCGAACGGCAGCGTGCGCGACGAGGCGGTCGACCTCTTCTACCTGCCGGATTTTGCCGACGGCAAGAGCAGCGACGGGCTGTGGACCTTCATGGACACGCAGGATGGCAAGACCCGCACGCTGAGCTTCGACAATGCGGCCCATGTCGAGTTGAAGGAGTTGTCCGATCCGACCGGATTGTTCTCGGTGGCGGAATCGGGCGGTATCGTGCAGGGGCTCAAGTATGAAGGTTTCTATACGATTCCGATCGTCGACCACGCCGAATTCCAGGTTGAGGAGGGCGGACGCAAGCTTGGCGTCATCAAGGTGGCGGCCGAGTCGGTGCCCACGCAGACAGTGGGAGTTTCCCTTTCCACGCTGCGTACCATGGTGCAGGCGATTCGCACCGAGTATGCCCAATGGAAGGCCGATCCGACGACGCCGGTGCATGACCTCGAGAGTTTTGTTGCAGGCAATTACGACATTTTTGCCAGTTTGTTCTCGCCGGTGATCACCGATGCCGAATGGGCGGACGTGGAGACAGGATTCAACGCGATATTCGGCAACGTGATCTACAAGCCGAGCATCACGCAGACGGAGTTCGCCTATGCCGATACCGGCTTGAACCCGATTGTCATGATCAACCGCCCCTGGGTGGCGGCGACGGATCCGAACGACGACAAGTCACGCAGCTTCGCCGGTCTCGATTTCGCCTATACGACCTTCGAGTCGCTCCTGACCGTGCCTGGCGCCGGTGCGGGGAGTTTTGGCGGGCTGAAACTGCGAGACGATGTGTCAATCCCGTCCAAGCGTTTCGTGCTGTCGCAGGTCGGGAATCCGGTACGTACGGGCGCGAAGGTCGGTCCGGCAATGACGCTGGTGGTCGATGGCATCCTGCGCGCCTACCTCTCGGCGGGCTTCACCCGGGAGACGGTTGGAAGGTCTTTCGGCTGGGTGGTCGGCCATGAACTGGCCCACAACCTGGGCTTGTTCGACGAGTACGACTCCACCGGTGCCAAGCCCCGGGACGACGGCACGCCCAACTTCATGTCATCCGCCAACAATATCTTTGTCAGCGTCAGCGAGCGCAGAGCCCTGTACATGGCCATGGACAATCCGGATACGACGGTCAGCCTAGCCGCGACGAACGCGCTGGCCAACTGGTTCCTCGATCTGGATACCTTCGACAAAGCCAACCGGGCCGGTCGCCCAAGCATCAGTCTGGCGCCGCTCACCGGTACCGACGGCGACAGCGCCGCGGACCCGCTGGCGGCCCTCAAGGCCTTCCTCGGCATCAAGGGCGACAACAGTACTACGGTCACCTCGATGCCGACCCTGCTAAATGGCGTCGTTCACAACGGCATTGTCAACGGATCGTTCAGTGTCGCCGATGAAACGTCGTCCGATTACGGCTGGACTGGCGTCGCCGACGCGAAGGTGGTGAACGGGATCGGTGTGCTCACGGAGGATCCGCGCCTGGCTTCGCGCTTCGCCCAGACCTTCATCGTCCCGGACGACGCGGTGACCCTGCGCTTTACACTGGTGGGAGAGCAGTTTGTCGCGAATCAGGACGGTCCGGCCGATGCTTTCGAGGTCGCGCTGCTCGACACCGCGGGGAATCCGGTCGCAGGAACCTTGCCGTTCGCCGGGAGCGACGCACTGTTCAACCTGCAGGCGAGCGGAAAAGTCTATGCCTCCTCGCTGGTCACGGCGACGGGGCTCACCGATCGCAATGGCGGCATGCTCCCGCCGGGACGGCCGATTACGGTGAGCGTCGATCTGACGGGTGTGACCGCGGGCGCAACGCTGACCGTGTACTTCGATCTGCTGGGCTTCGGCGAAGCGGCAAGCAAGGTCAGCATCGATAACGTGCGGATCCTCAGGGCGGGCGAAATCGACGACCTGCCGCCAGTCGCGCTTGGCGACACGACTTCCGTAGATGAGGACGCTTCGGTGCTGATCGACGTGCTTAACAACGACAGCGATCCCGAAGAGAAGGCTCTGACCTTGTTAAGCGCTTACGGCGCCGCCCACGGCATTCTCGCCGTGGAATCCGGCCAGGTTCGCTACACGCCGGCAGCCGACTACTTCGGACCGGACACCTTCGACTACGTGGTGCGCGACGAGGCCGGCAACACCTCCACCGCAACCGTGCTGGTGACGGTCATCAGTGTCAACGATCCCCCGGTGGCCAATCCGGACTCGGCGGACGTGCTGGCCGGTGGTTCGGTGCTGGTCGACGTGCTGGCCAACGACCGCGATCCGGAAGGTGGGGCGCTGAGCCTGGTCAGCGCCGGCGTCGCCGGTCGTGCCGCCAATGGCACCGTTGCCATCGAATCCGGCAAGGTGCGCTACACGCCGGACGCCGGTTTTTCCGGCACCGACAGCTTCACCTACCGGATCGCCGACCCTGAGGGCGCCGAAGCCGGATCATCGGTGGCCGTGGCGATACTCGTCAGGAACCTGCCACCGGTCGCCAATACCGATCAGGCATCGCTGAATGAGGATGAATCGCTACTCATCGATGTCCTCGCCAACGACACCGATCCGGAAATCCAGGCGCTTACCCTGTTGAGTGCCGGCGCGGCCGAACATGGGTCCGTGACCTTGGAAGACGGTCAGGTCCGCTACAAGCCGGATGCCGACTACTACGGTACCGACAGTTTCAGCTATGTTGTCGCCGATAGCCTGGGCGCCACCGCCAGCGCTCTGGTGGAACTCACCATCGCCGCCGTAAACGATGCACCGAAACTCGACAGCATCGCCGACGGCGACGTGGCGGAAGGGGAAATGTTCACGGTTACCGCAGTCGGCAGCGACGTGGACGTTGGTGATGCCATCACTTACGCGCTGCAGACAGCTCCCGCCGGCGCCACCATCGATCCGGTCACCGGCGCGATCCACTGGAAGGCGACCGATGGCGACGCCAGCTATGATTTCACCGTCAGCGCCACCGACAAGGCAGGGGAATCGGCTTCCCGCAGCTTCAAGGTCAATGTTGCCAACGTGGCGCCGACGCTCGGGGCCGGTGGTTCCGAGGCGGTCTACGCCGGCGAGGTCTATACGCTGAACCTGACCAGCAGCGATCCGGGTGCCGACACCATCAGCATGTGGTCCATCGACTGGGGCGACGGCCAGATCGTCGACTACGCCGGCAACCCGAGCCAGCTTACCCACAGCTATGCCGGGGTGCTCGGCAAGGTACTCATCCTCGCCAGCGCCATGGACGAGGACGGCAGCTACGCGCTCGATCCGCTGGAAGTCTCCGTGCTTCCGGTTCCGCTGCGGGTCCAGGCCTTCAGCTACGACAGCAATGGTTTTGCCGTGCGTTTCAACGATCCTTTCGATGCCGGCGCGATCAATCTGTACGACTCGGCGCTCACCAATCTTGGCGTGACGGACATCATTCTGTCCGGCGCCTCCAGCGGCGTGGTCAAGGGCTCGGTGGTGTTCGACGCGGACTACCGGGGCCTGCGTTACGTGGTGAGCGGCGCCGGCTTGGCCGCCGACACCTACAGCCTGACCCTGAAGAGCGGCCCGAAGGCCTTCCACAGCGTCTTCGGCGACCTGGACGGCAACGCGGACGGTATCGGTGGCGACGACTACTTCCGCAACGACATGATCGTCGGCTCGGCGCCGTCTCTGCGCCTTTCCTTGCCCGACTTCATGCGCGGGCCGGGACAGAACGTGGACGTGCCGGCAGCGGGCAAGTATCTGCCATTGACCCTGGTCAGTGCCGGAGATGTACGCAACCTCAGCTTTACCGTGCGCTTCGATCCGACGCTGCTGCGGATCACCGGCGCGGAAGCGGGAGCCGGCCTGCCGCCGGGCGCCACCATCGCACTGGATAGCTCGGTGGCCGGACAAGTCACCGTGACCATCGCATCAGCCACACCGGTCGCCGCGGGGAAGGTGACCCTGGTCAACCTGGTTGCCAGGGTGCCGGATACGGCGGCCTACGGCGCGGTGGAAGTAGTGGATATCGGCAACGTGTTCGCCAACCTGAGCGCCGCCGACCGGGCGGACGACGACGCGCTGCATGTGGTCGGCTACATCGGTGACACCAACCGCAATGCGAAACTCGACAAGGAAGACGTGACGCTGATCGGGCGCAACGTCCTGAAGGTCGATAGCGGTTTTGCCCAGTGGTCTTATATCAGTCCCTTGATGGTGGGCGATGTGGATGGCGACGGGCGACTCACGACGGCCGACGCTTCCCGTGTTGGGCAGAAGATGAATGGAGTGCCACATCCGGAAATACCGGACGTGCCCACCGGGATCAACGTGGTGTTCGCGACTCCGCAGCCAACGCTGACCCTGCCGCAGATTGAATTCGGCAGCAGTTTCACGGGATTCACGGTCGGCTCGTCCGATCCGAAATGGAAACGCGAAAACTGGCGGAAGGCCTTTGTCACGAACATGGCAGGGTCGGGCGTCAATCCGAACAGCGGCCTGAAGGTAACGCTGGGGGTTGCTGTGCAAGTTTCGACGCCGGTTTGAGGAATGTGGCAAACTGCTCTGAACAGAATTTTTGCGAAAAGGGAGAATGACCGTGGCAGGCAAAGCAGCAAAGCCGGAAACCGCTGAAGGTCAGCAAATCCGCATGAATGCGGCGTCGCTGAAGAGCACCTACTGCAACATGGTGAATGCGACGACGACGCGGGAAGAAGTGGTACTCAATTTCGGTGTCAATCAAAGCTGGGATCGCGGTGCTTCGGATTACGAAGTCAATCTGGAACACCGCATCATCCTCAGCCCCTTCGCGGCCAAACGTCTGTCGCAGATGCTGGGCAAGCTGATCGATGAGTACGAGACCCGCTACGGCGAGCTGAAGTAGGCTCCGGCGAGCCGGTCGCAATCACGGAGCCCAGCCGGCGTCCGTGATCGTTTGACTGTTTACCTTTTCGAAGTCGATCCGGCGTGTACACCACGAGCCCTTCCGCGACTGTCGCTTCCTCGGGTCACGCCGCCGGCAGTCCGGCGCCCGAAGCCTTGTGGGGCGTTTTCGTCGCCGCGGAAAACGCCGCCGACTTCTGCCGCGCCTGGCTTTCGCTTCAATGCGCGCAGGTCAGCGAGGTACGCGCCGCCCTGCTCCTGCTGGAGCAGGGCGGCGGTACCTTTGTCCCCGCCGGCGTGTGGCCGTCCGAGCAGACGGATGTCACCTATCTGGCGCCGGGCGCGCAACAGTGCCTTGGCGAGCGCCGTGGTCTGATCCAGCGCGGCCAGGTCGGCGCGACGGTGATCGTGGCTTACCCGGTGGAAATCGACGGGCGGGTCCATGGCGCGGTGGTGCTCGATGTCGCGGAACGGCCGGACGACGCGTTGCAGACCGTGCTGCGTCAGCTGCACTGGGGTGCAGGTTGGCTGGAGAGCCTGTTTCTGCGCCGTACCGCCCAGGAGGGGGCGCGCATCCTGGAGCGAGCCCGCACGGCCCTGGACGTACTTGCCGTGGCTGCCGAACACTCCCGGCTGGCGGATCTTGGCCTCGCCGTGGTCAACGATCTGGCCAGCCGCTTCGTCTGCGACCGCGTGGCTTTCGGGGTCGACCGCAAGGGGCGAGCGCGACTGGTGGCGCTGTCCCACTCCGCATTTTTCGAGAAGAAGAGTCAGTTCGTCGCCAGCTTGGAGAACGCCATGGATGAGGCTCTCGACCAGGGTCGCAGCATCCGCTGGCCGATTGTCGAGCCCGACACCGAGGCACTCGGCGGTGGCATCGCCATCGCGCACCGCGATTTTGCAGCCCATCGGGCGATATGTTCCGTGGTGCTTTCGAGCCGGGGCAAAGGTATCGGCGTGCTCAGCTTCGAACGCAATTCGGGTATCCCCTTCAGCGCGGATGAAATGTCCGGCTTCGAGGCCATTGGCGGCTTGCTGGGGCCGCTGGTGGAGACCCGCATCGAACTGCACCATTGGTTTGCCGGACGCCTGGCCGACGACATCGGTAAGTACTGGCGTCATCTGAAGGATCCGCGCCGGCCGGCCTTTCGCGTCGGCCTGGCGCTGGTTGCGTTGTTGCTGGTGGCGATTGTGTTTGTCGATGGCGATTACCGGGTCAATGCCAAATCGGTGGTTGAGGGCGAGATTCAACGTTCCGTGGTGGCTCCGTTCGAGGGCTTCATCCGCGAGGCCCCGGTGCGGGCAGGCATGGTCGTCGCCAAGGATCAGGTGATGGCCCGGCTGGACGACCGCGACCTGCTGCTTGAACGACAACGCTGGAGTGCCGAGCGCGAGCAACACGAGCGTCGCTACCGCGACGCCCTGTCCAGGCATGAACGGGCGAATGCCCAGGTGTCTCTTGCCCAGGTGGCGGAAGCCGAGTCCCAACTCGCGCTGGTGCAGGAAAAGATCGATCGCGCCAGTGTGATCGCACCCTTTGACGGCGTCGTGGTCACAGGAGACTTGAGCCAGCTTCTCGGTTCGCCGGTAGAGCGCGGCAAGCTGCTCTTCGAGGTGGCACCGCTGGACGCCTATCGGGTCATCCTCAAGGTGGACGATCGGGACATCCGCTACGTCCGTACCGGGCAGCGCGGGCGCCTGGTTCTCACCGGGCTGGCCTCGGAAGCGCTGGACTTCAAGGTCCACAATATTTCCATGGCCCAGGCGGAGGAAGGCAAGAACCTCTTCCGGGTCGAAGCCAGACTGGACCGCAGCGACGTCAAGCTGCGCCCCGGCATGGAAGGTGTCGGCAAGGTCAGCGTGGGCGAGCGCTCCTATGCATGGATCTGGACGCACCGTCTGTTCGACTGGCTACGGCTTCAGGCCTGGACCTGGCTGCCATAAGCGCCGCACGCGGTGGCCCAGTCCTTTCTCAGCGCGTCTTGGTATCGTGTGGCGGAGCTTCGGCCGCTACTGCGCAGTCACGCGCAAGTGCAGCGTCAACGCTTTCGCGGCCGTCCCTGGTACGTGCTGCGCGACAGCGCCTCCGGCAAAGTGCACCGCTTCACTCCCGGCGCCTACCACGTTCTTCAACTCATGGACGGGCGGCGCAGCATCGACGCGATCTGGAGGGAGGTCGCGGCGGCCACGGGTGTCGATGCGCCGACCCAGGACGAGATAATCGATCTCCTTGCCAAACTCCATTTCGACGATCTGCTGCAGGCCGACCTGCCGCCTGACGTCGCGGAGCTTGCCGAACGGGGTGCCAAGCAAAAACGCCAGAAGCGCCTGCAGAGCTTCATCAACCCGCTGTCGATCCGCATTCCCCTGTGGGATCCCGATGCCTTTCTGAATCGCACTTGGCCGTCGCTGGCTTGGCTGTTCGGGCCGATAGGACTGCTGCTCTGGTTGTTGGCCGTGGTGCCGGCACTGGTGCTGGCGGGAATGCACTGGAGCGAACTCGGCGGCGATCTGAGTGCCCGGGTTCTGGGAAGCCAGAACCTCCTCCTGCTTTTTGTCGTCTATCCAGCGATCAAGCTGCTCCATGAGATGGGTCACGCCTACGCCGTGAAATCCGGTGACGGGGAGGTCCATGAGATGGGCATAATGCTGCTTGTGCTGGCGCCCATTCCCTACGTGGATGCGACGGCCGCCGGGGCATTTCGCAGCAAGTGGCGGCGGGCCTTTGTCGGCGCCGCGGGAATGCTTGTGGAGCTGTTTGTCGCCGCCCTGGCCATGATCGTCTGGGTGCTGGTCGAGCCTGGCCTGGTACGCTCCGTGGCCTACAACGTGGTGTTTGTCGCGGGGATGTCCACGCTGGTATTCAACGGCAATCCTCTGCTGCGCTACGACGCCTACTACATCCTGTCCGACCTGATCGAGATTCCCAATCTTGCCCAGCGCGCAAACCAGTTCTGGCAATGGCTGGTCAAGCGCCACTTGTTCGGAGCAAGGGATCTGGAGCGTCCGCAGGCTACCCGCGGGGAACGGCGCTGGTTCCTGTTCTATGGGCCCGCATCGTTCTGTTATCGCACCTTCGTGATGGTCGCCATCAGCCTGTTCATCGCCGGGGAGTTCTTTTTCATCGGAGTACTGCTGGCAATCTGGGGCGCGATCACCATGTTCGTACTGCCCATCGCCAAGGGGCTGCAATACGTCCTGTCCAGCGCGGAGATCCAACGCCAGCGGCAACGGGCGATATGGGTGACGTTTGGCGGACTGGGGCTTTTGCTCCTGTTCATGATCATTGTGCCGATGCCGCTGCGAACCCATGCCGAGGGCATTGTCTGGGTTCCACAGAACGCCGAGGTCCGTGCCGGCGCCAACGGTTTCGTGGAGCGTCTTCTGGTGGCGCCGGATGCCGCGGTCAAGGAGGGCGACCTGCTCCTGGTCACGCGCGACCCGGATCTCGACGCCGATTTCATCCAGCGGCGCGAGCGCATTCGCCAGATGGAAGTGCAATATGCCTCGCACATGTTCGAGGAGCGCCTGCAGGCGGCCGTGGTGGCCGAGGACCTGACGCGCGAGCGGGTCGGGCTGGCGCGTGTCGAGGAGCGCCTCGGCGACCTTTTGCTTACCGCAGGAGTCTCCGGTCGCTTGCGTCTGCCGCGGGCGGACGACTTGCCCGATCGATACGTGAAGAAGGGCGAACTCCTCGGCTATATCCTCGCCGCGCCGCCGCGGGTGGTGCGGGCGGTGGTCAGCCAGGACGACATCGCCCTGGTGCGCAACGGTCCCGTCGGGGTCGAGGTGAAGATTGTCGACCGGCTGGATGAAACCTACACCGCGAAAATCCTGCGCGAAGTGCCCGGCGGCAAGGACCAGCTTCCCAACAAGGCTCTGTCCCTGGAGGGCGGAGGTCCGCACGGCACCGACCCGCGCGACCCGGAAGGTCTGAAGTCTCTCGAGCGGCTGTTCCAGTTCGATCTGGAGCTGCCCGAATCCGCGGGCGAACTGCAACTGGGCACCCGTGTGCATGTACGTTTCCGCCATGAGCCCGAGCCGCTGGCCAGTCAATGGGGCCGCCGCCTCCGCCAGCTCTTCCTGTCCCAGTTCCATGTCTAGGGCAGTCCTTAATGCCTGGGGCGTTCACCAATTCGCCCCGGGACTCTACGCAGAACGCCTGGACCCCAAGCCGGGCAAGGCCGACGCCGTCATCAGCGGACTCCTGGGCCGCTGGGCGCGCCGCGGTTCGGCGCTGCGCTTGCTGCCGGGGCGCCATTTCGCCAAACAGGTACTCGCGCTGGAGGGGGCAACCGCGGAAGCCGACGACGAGGAACTGCGGCGACGCATCAGCAATTTGCGCGCCGCCATCGCGCTTGGCGGCCTCTGCGCCGGCAACGCCGTGGAAGCCTTTGCCTTGGTCCGCGAAGTATGCTTCCGCCGCCTCGGCAAACGCCATTACCCGGTACAGTTGATCGGCGGCTACACCCTGCTCAGCGGCGGCCTCGCCGAGATGATGACGGGCGAAGGCAAGACGCTCACAGCCGTGCTGCCGGCGGTGGCCGTTGCGCTGGCCGGGGTGCCGGTGCATGTGATCACCGTGAACGAATACCTCGCCAAGCGCGATTCGGAAGGCCTGGCCGAGGTCTATGAGTTCTTCGGCCTCCGGGTCGGTTTGATTGCCCCCGCACAGGAACCGCCCCAGCGCGTGTTGGCCTATGGCTGCGATGTCACCTATTGCGTAAACAAGGATCTCGTCTTCGACTACCTGCGTGACCGTATCACCCAGAATCACGTCAAGGCGGGGACACGGGCACGCCTGGACAACTGGTTGGGCCCGAATCGGGGCGCTGGTCCCACGCCGTTGCTTCGCGGGTTGTTCTATGCCATCGTCGACGAGGCAGACAGCGTGCTGATTGACGAGGCGCGCACACCGCTTATCATTTCCGCCGAGCACGAGGACGCCAACGGCCGGTCCCTTTACGAGCAGGCCCTGGCCCTGGCGACCAGCCTCAATGCCGACGAACACTACCTTTTGCGCATCAAGGAGCGAAGCATCGAACTCACCGAAGCCGGTAGAGCCGCAGTGGCCGAGTTCGCCCAAGGCCTTGACGGACTGTGGGGCGTCTCACGGGCACGGGAGGAGATCGTCGAGCAGGGCCTTTCCGCCCTGCATCTATTTGATCGCGATCGTCACTACATCGTCGCCGAGGACAAGGTGCAGATCGTGGACGAGTATACCGGTCGGGTAATGGCCGACCGGTCGTGGGAAAAGGGCTTGCATCAGATGATCGAGGTCAAGGAAGGGCTGGAACTGAGCAAGCGTCGCGACACCATTTCGCGCATTACCTACCAGCGTTTTTTTCGGCGCTATCTGCGCCTCGCGGGAATGACCGGTACCGCCACCGAAGTGGCGCCCGAAATGCGCACCGTCTATGGACTCGACGTGCTGCGAATCCCCCCGAATCGGCCGGTTCAACGCGACGACTTGGGCCTGCGCGTGTTCGCGCGCAGCGAGCGACGCTGGGAGGCGGTGCTGGAATCCGCCCGGGCCATGCGCGACGCGGGTCGCGCGGTGTTGATCGGCACTCGCTCCGTGGCGGCGTCGGAACTGATCGGCGCACGTCTGGCCGCAGCCGGTCTGCCGCACGAGGTTCTCAATGCCCGTCAGGACGCCCGCGAGGCGGAAATCATCGCCGACGCCGGCCAGCCGGGGCGGATCACCGTAGCCACCAACATGGCCGGCCGCGGCACGGACATCCTGTTGGCGCCCGAGCTGCGTGCAGCGGGGGGCCTGCATGTAATCCTGACCGAATACCACGACTCATCGCGTATCGACCGCCAGCTCTATGGCCGCGCCGGGCGCCAAGGGGACCCGGGTTCGTTCGAGGCCATCGTGTCTCTGGAGGACGAATTGTTCGTTGCCCACGACTCCCGCTTTCTGGCTTGGCTGCGCGCCCGCACTCCGGAGGACGGTCTCGTGCCTGGACGTTTCGCTCACCTGCTGCGGTGGCGCGCGCAAGGGGCGGCTGAGCGCCAGAACTCGCGTATTCGTCGCCAGACCGTGGAGACGGATCACCGCATGGAAAAAGCCCTGGCCTTCGCCGGGCGCGGAGAATGAACATGAAATGGGCACAACTGCTGCCAATCCTGGCTGTGCTGCTGCGTATCACACCGAGCGCAGCCGGCGAATTCGACTGCATGATCGAGCCCCGCAAGTCCGTCGAGGTTCGCGCCGCGAGCGAAGGGCTGATAGAGAAGATCTGGGTGGATCGGGGCGATATGGTCAAAGCCGGTCAGGTGCTGGTAACGCTGGATTCCGGCGTTGAAAGGGCGGCAGCCGAATCGGCACGCTATCGAACCACCATGGAGGGAAAACTACGGACCGGGGAAAGTCGTGTCGAGTTCGCCACCCAGAAGTACACGCGGCGGGACAAGCTGGCCAACCAGTCCTTCATCTCGCAGCAAGATCGTGACGAATCCCTGACCGAAAAGCGTCTGGCCGAATCGGAGCTGATCGAGGCGAGGGACGATCGCAGGCTCGCCGAGATCGAGGCGCGCCGTTTGTCCGAACAACTGCGACTGCGAACGATCAAGAGCCCGGTGGACGGCGTCGTGGTGGATCGCATGCTGAACGCCGGAGAACTGGCGGACAACCGGGATCTGCGCAAGCCGATCCTCAAGCTGGCCGACATCGGTACCCTGTATGTGGAGGCCCTGCTGCCGATCGACGCTTACGGCAAGCTGAATGTCGGCCAGCGCCTTGAAGTGCTCCCCGAAATGCCGGTGGGCGGCCGCTACCTTGCCTCGGTGAAGGTTGTCGACCGGGTCATGGATCCCGCCAGTGGCACTTTCGGTGTCCGTCTTGAGTTGGCGAACCCCGGCCTCAAGTTGCCAGCCGGGATCAAGTGCAAGCTCAGCCTGCCCGGTGTTGCCGGCAGGACGGTACTGGCGCCAGCCGCGGTGAAACGTCCGTCGCCGCCGGGGGCGGCGCGTTGATTCGCCGGTAGCGAAGCGCCAGGGGGCAGCCGGGTGTTCAACGCAAATTCCTGATGAAAGGCCAGACCATGCGTCACTTCATGCGGTATGCATTGCTTTTCGGTTGGTGGGGGACGGCAAGCGCGCTGACGCCGCCGCTGGACAACTCCCCCGGTTTTTTTGCGGGCGAATGGGCGGGAGCCGGAGAGCAAGGCAGCTACTGCTATGTGAAGCTGAATGCCGACGGTTCCGGATGGGCCCTCGTCGATGGCGGGGCGGGTGACTGGCAGGCTGCCCGAATGCAATGGCGCAATCGGCACCAGGCGGTTCAGGTTGAAAAGATCGTTCCTCTCACGGCCTCCCCCCAAATGCGAATATTGCCGCTGGGAAAATTTTCGCTCGGTGGCGGATTCAATCGATCCTTGACGTTGACCTGGAGCGAACAGTCCGGAGCTTGCCAACTGCAGAGAATCGAAGACCTCGCGCGTCATCTCGGCGCGGCGCGGGCTGCAATTGAAGGGATCTCGTCGGGTCATAGCCCGCGATGAGGCACGACAACGCTTGGTGGTGGGCTGTGCGCGTTTCATGGCCCCTGCTCGGGGGCATCTGGGGCGCTTGGCTGGGATTTGGGGGCTACCTTCGCGTCGCCCAGAATCCTGACAGTTTCGCGTCCCTGTTCGCCTTGGTCTTTTTCAGCTTTTTCGCTTGGGTCGGCTTCTTTGCCGGCATGGCCTCCGGGGCGCTGATTGGTGGCTTGTCGGAAACCCTGCTGCGGCGTGTTGGTGTGGGAATTGCCGGCTCCGTCTGCGCGGCCACTTTGGTGAATGCCCTGGCTCTCTGGCAAATCGCTGGCTTCGTTCAACAGAGATATCCGGGCCTGCGCTCCGAAGATGCCGCCAAGCCGCATCGGGGAAGTGCTCCCAAGGCGAGGCCGCCGGCGGCCGAGCGCCCCGCGACTTCGGCCTTGACGCCACCCACGCAGAATACCTGCGCGCACCCGCCTCCGGCAGATTCCAGGGAGCGTGCGATGTGGAACGCAGAATGCCAATGAGATTGATGACATTCAGAGCCTGAACGTCCAGTCGCTCACCGGACTATGATCTTCGGGTACAGTCGATTGCGTCGGGCAATGGTTTCCGAACTGGCGGCGCCGGGCATTGCGTGGTCCCGTTGGATCACTCCGGATCAGGGCCAACGGCGCCTGCCACGACGATCGGCGCCCTGGGAAATCCCGCTGGCGGTCGTCTCGCGTTACTCCTCAATCCGGCTATGCCACCAGAGCCTGAAGTCGCGGCAAAGTCCTTCGCCATCGAATTCGATGATGGCGATGCCGTCCAGAGCCAGGCGCGGTAGCGGATCGCCGGGGTTCCGTGCCAGCAGGTTGGTGCCGGTCGATGCGGCCCATATCTTGAACATGTCTTCCGAGGTGACCTGGTAGGTCGTGTGCCAGTGGGCAATTCCTCCGGTCGCGCGACGCTGAAGCACCTCGTAGGTGAGACGGATGTCGGTCTGCAGCTTGGTGCGCTGCCAGTACTGCTTGATCGCCTCGTGACCCTGCTGGACGGCAAACGGCGTATTGCGATAGGTGCCGTCGGGAGCAAACAGCGATGCCAGCAGATCCTCGTCGCTGGTCTCCCAGGCACGCTGATAATTCTTCATGAACGCGTCGATATCCATGACTGCTCCTTTGAGCTGACTCAGGGCCGAATGATGCCGTAAGGCGATGAGGTGCTGTGATAAAATTCAAACAAAGCAACTGGCAGGGCGCACCGCGTGATTCTCGCGTGAACCGTGCGCCCTTTTGTGTTTCTGGAGCATTCGAAGATGCCGCTGATCACCCTCCCTGACGGATCGAAACGCGACTACCCGCAGGCGCTGACAGTGGCCGAAGTCGCGGCATCGATCGGCGCGGGGCTGGCCAAGGCGGCGCTGGCCGGTCGCGTGAATGGCAGGCTGGTAGATACCTCGTTCGTGATTGAAGCGGACTGCCAGCTGGCCATCGTCACTGACAAGGACGCGGATGGTCTCGACATCATCCGTCACTCGACCTCGCATCTGCTGGCGTACGCGGTCAAGGAACTGTTTCCCGAGGCGCAGGTGACGATCGGTCCGGTGATCGAAAACGGCTTCTATTACGACTTTGCCTACAAGCGGCCATTCACGCCGGAAGACCTGGAAGCCATCGAGAAGCGCATGGCCGAACTGGCGAAGAAGGACTTTCCGGTTAGCCGCGAAGTCTGGTCGCGCGACGACGCGGTGGCGTTCTTCAAGTCCATCGGCGAGCACTACAAGGCCGAACTGATTGCTGCGATTCCACAGGGCGAGGAGGTATCCCTCTATCGCGAGGGCGAGTTCGTTGATCTGTGTCGCGGCCCGCATGTGCCGTCCACGGCCAGGCTCAAAGTCTTCAAGCTGATGAAGGTGGCCGGTGCCTATTGGCGCGGCGACCAGAAGAACGAGCAGTTGCAGCGAATTTACGGCACGGCCTGGGCGCGCAAGGAAGAGCTGGAAGCCCATCTGCACATGCTGGAAGAAGCCGAGAAGCGCGACCACCGCAAGCTCGGGCGCCAACTCGACCTGTTTCATCTGCAGGAAGAGGCGCCCGGAATGGTGTTCTGGCATCCGCACGGCTGGATCCTGTGGCAGGAGATAGAACAGTACATGCGCCACGTGTATCGGGACAACGGTTATCAGGAAGTGCGCTGTCCGCAGATCCTCGATCGCAGCTTGTGGGAGCGCTCGGGCCATTGGCAGCACTTCAAGCACAACATGTTCACCACCGAGTCCGAGAACCGGGACTATGCGGTGAAGCCGATGAACTGTCCGGGGCATATTCAGATATTCAATACCGGAGTGCGCTCCTATCGCGAACTGCCGCTGCGCTACGGCGAGTTCGGATCCTGCCATCGCAACGAGCCTTCGGGAGCGCTGCACGGCGTAATGCGCGTGCGCGGCTTCACCCAGGACGATGGCCACATCTTTTGCACCGAAGACCAGATTCAGTCCGAGGTTACGGCGTTCAATGAGTTGGTGCGCAAGGTCTACGCCGATTTCGGCTTCCATGAAGTCGCCGTCAAACTGGCTCTGCGCCCCGAAGGCCGCGTTGGCGCTGACATCCTGTGGGACAAGGCCGAGAGCGCGCTACGCGCGGCACTGACGGCCAGCAGGCTGAGTTGGGACGAGCTTCCGGGTGAAGGGGCATTTTATGGACCGAAGATCGAATTCCATATCAAGGATGCGATCGGCCGTTCCTGGCAATGCGGCACGGTACAGGTTGACTTCTCGATGCCCGGCGGGCTCGGCGCCGAGTATGTCGGGGAGGACAACAGCCGGCATACACCGGTGATGCTGCATCGGGCGATTCTCGGCTCGCTTGAGCGATTCATCGGCATCCTGGTTGAAAACCATGCCGGGGCCTTCCCACTTTGGCTGGCGCCGGTCCAGGTGGTGGTCGTGAATATTTCCGAGGCACAGGCCGATTACGCGCAAAGTGTGGCGAAAATGCTGCGCGAAGCGGGTTTGCGCGCCGAGAGCGATTTGCGCGGCGAGAAGATGAACTATAAAATACGAGAACACAGCTTGTTGAAGCGGCCTTATATCGTTGTCGTCGGAGACAAGGAAAAGGCTGCCGGGTTGGTCGCTCTGCGTGCCCGAGGCAACCAGGATCTCGGGCAGATGTCCCCCCAGGCCTTGATCGAACGTCTGGTGCATGAAAAATGCACGAGGGGTGGAGCGGTCTGATTTTTTAATTTTTTGGAGAAATGAACCATCGCTCAGGATAAATCGCAGCGTCTCAACGGAGAAATCACCACCCCCGAGGTTCGGTTGGTCGGGGAAGGCGGAGAGCAACTGGGCATCGTCCCGATTCGTCAGGCGCTGGCGCTGGCCGAAGAGGCCGGGGTGGATCTGGTGGAAATTGCCCCCACGGCTGTACCGCCGGTCTGCAAGATCATGGATATCGGCAAGTTCAAGTATCAGGAGGCCAAGCGTCAGCATGAGGCCAAACTGAAGCAGAAGCAGGTGGTGGTTAAGGAAATCAAGTTTCGCCCCGGTACGGACGAAAATGACTACCAGATCAAACTGCGTAACGTGATCAAATTTCTGAGCGAGGGTGACAAGGCAAAGATTACCTTGCGTTTTCGGGGTCGTGAAATGGCGCACCAGGAAATCGGCATGCGCATGCTCGAACGCATCAAGGCAGACCTGGAGCAGCAGGCGATGGTTGAACAGTGGCCCAAGATGGAGGGCCGCCAACTCATCATGGTGCTGGCCGCTTCCAAGAAGAAGCCGCACTGAGCAATGCATTGGCTTCCGCATGCCGGGCGTGCGGAAACAAGAAGTGGTTGCGGGTCACCAAGCGTTCCCGAGGCGGGAAACACCTGGCAGCCATGTCATAGGGAGATCTTCGATGCCGAAGATGAAGACCAAGAGCGGGGCCAAGAAGCGCTTTGTCGTGCGCGCTTCCGGCAGCATCAAGCGCGCGACCGCATTCAAGCGCCATATCCTGACCAAGAAGACCACCAAGAGCAAGCGCCAGTTGCGTGGCGTGCATGTCGTGCATGCTTCCGACGTCAAGTCCGTGCGGGCCATGTTGCCCAACGCCTGAGGAGAGATGCCATGCCAAGAGTAAAACGTGGGGTAACGGCGCGCGCGCGCCACAAGAAGGTCCTCGACCAGGCCAAGGGCTATCGCGGTCGTCGCAGCAAGGTCTATCGCATTGCCAAGGAAGCGGTGATGAAGGCCGGACAATACGCTTACCGCGACCGTCGTCAGCGCAAGCGGCAGTTTCGTGTGCTCTGGATCGCCCGGATCAACGCGGCGGCCCGCGAGCTGGGCATGAAGTACAGCACCTTGATGAATGGCTTGAAGAAGGCCTCGATCGAAGTGGATCGCAAGGTCCTGGCCGACCTCGCGGTATTCGACAAGCCGGCCTTTGCCGCGCTGGCCGAACAGGCCAAGGCCAAGCTGACGGCCTGAGCCGGACGTTCCCGGAGAAGGAGCCCCGGGCTTGGCTGAGGGGTTCCTTGTTTGGGTCGCGCCGCCGCTGCCGAACTGTCGGGCCTTTTTGCCCTGGTTGAGCACATTTCCTGTTGCCCCTGACGGTCATCAATGATTGAGTTGGATCAAATCGTCGCTTCCGCGACGTCCGATTTTGCCGCCGCAACCGAGCCGGCGAAACTGGAAGACGCCAAGGCGCGCTATTTGGGCAAGGATGGCTCGCTCACGGCGCTCCTCAGGGGCCTGGGAAAACTTCCGGCGGAAGAACGCAAGACGGCCGGTGCGGCAATCAACATCGCCAAGGGGGCCATCGAGGCGGCCCTGACGACGCGCCGCGACGCGTTGAAGAATGCCCGGCTTGAAGCCCAGTTGGCGACCGAAGCGCTGGACGTGACGCTGCCGGGTCGCGGCAGGCCACGCGGCGGGCTGCATCCGGTGACGATCTGCATGGATCGTATCGAGCAGCTGTTCCGCTCCATCGGTTTCGACGTCGCCGACGGCCCTGAGATTGAAACTGACTGGCATAACTTCACGGCGCTCAACACGCCGGAAAATCATCCTGCGCGGTCCATGCACGATACCTTCTACCTGCGTGACGAAGAAGGCCAGGTGCGAGATGACGTGCTGTTGCGCACCCATACCAGTCCCGTGCAGATCCGTGCCATGCTGGCGCACACCGAACGCTACGGAAATCCGGGCACGACACCGGAGCTGCGCGTGATTTGTCCCGGTCGCGTCTATCGCGTCGATTCCGATGCCACGCATTCGCCGATGTTTCATCAGGTCGAGGGGCTTTGGGTGGGCGAGAACGTCAGCTTCGCCGATCTCAAGGGCGTGATGACCGACTTCCTGAGGCGCTTTTTCGAGTCCGACGACCTCAGGCTGCGCTTCCGTCCGTCCTTCTTCCCGTTCACCGAGCCTTCCGCGGAAATCGATGTCGCCTTCATGAGCGGGGCGCTGGAAGGCCGTTGGCTGGAAATCGCCGGTTGCGGCATGGTGCATCCGAATGTACTTCGCTGCGGTGGCTTCGATCCGGAGCGCTACACGGGCTTTGCCTTTGGCATGGGCCCGGACCGATTGACCATGCTGCGCTACTCGATTCCCGACCTGCGCCTGTTCTTCGACGGCGATCTGCGCTTTCTGGCGCAATTTCCCTGATATGCAATTTTCCGAATCCTGGTTGCGCAGCCTTTGCAATCCCGCCCTGTCCAGCGCCGAACTCTGCCAGGTGCTGACCATGGCCGGCCTTGAAGTCGAAAAGGTCGAATCGGCGGCAGGAGAGTTTTCCGGCGTGGTCGCGGCGCAAGTGCTGTCGACCGAAAAGCATCCCCATGCCGACAAGCTGAAGCTGTGTCGCGTCGATGTCGGAAAGGGTGTTGGTGGAGCCCTGCAGATCGTCTGCGGCGCGCCCAATGTGGCGCCCGGCATGAAGGTTCCGTGCGCCTTGGTGGGGGCCCGCCTGCCGGGCATGGAGATCAGGCAGGCGACCGTGCGCGGCATTGCGAGTTTCGGCATGTTGTGTTCGGCTCGCGAGCTGGGCTTGGGCGACGACGCAGGCGGTTTGCTGGTCCTGCCCGATGACGCGCAAGTGGGCGGCGACCTTCGCGCCTTGCTGGATCTTGACGACTGCCTTATCACGCTCAAGCTGACACCCAACCGCGCCGATTGCCTGTCCCTGACCGGCGTCGCGCGCGAACTGTCGGCGCTGACCGGAGCACCCCTGACCCTGCCCGAAGTGGCGCCGGTCGCCGCAACGCACGCTGATCAGCGCAGCGTAATGCTCGATGCCCCCGACGCCTGTCCGCGCTACTGCGGCCGCGTTGTGCGCGGGCTCGATGCCAGGGCGCCAACGCCTGACTGGATGCGACGCCGCATCACGCGCAGTGGGATACGGCCGATTTCAGCGCTGGTGGACGTCACCAACTACGTCATGCTTGAACTTGGACAGCCCTTGCATGCGTTTGACAACGCCAGTCTGGCCGGCGCCGTTCACGTGCGCTATCCGGCGCCGGGAGAAAAGCTGCTGCTGCTCAACGAGCAAGCCGTCGAGCCCGCGCGCGACACGGCCCTGATCGCCGACGACCAGCGCGCACTGGCGATTGCCGGAGTGATGGGCGGTGAGGACACAGGCATTACGGAGAGCACCACGGATCTGTTCCTGGAGAGCGCATTTTTCGCGCCCGCGGCAATCGCCGGCAAGGCGCGCCGCCTCGGGTTTGCCTCGGACGCCTCGCATCGCTATGAACGCGGGGTGGATTTCGATCTGTCGCGTCGCGCGATGGAACGGGCAACACAATTGATCGTTGACATCTGCGGCGGTGAGCCGGGGCCGATCGTCGAGGCGGTGTCGGTTCCTCATCTGCCCACCCGCATCCCGCTGCGTCTGCGCGTCGCGCGTGTCGCCACGGTGCTGGGCATCGAGCTGGGCGCGGACGCCATTGAGTCCATCCTCAACAGGCTCGGCCTGGCGGTGGAGCGTCGAACGGATGATTTTCTGGTCACGGCGCCTTCGTTCCGCTTCGATATCGAGATCGAGGAGGACCTGATCGAGGAAATCGCCCGCGTTTACGGCTACGACAATATTCCGTCGCGGCCACCTCGGGCGCGAATGGCAATGCTGCCGATCACCGAAACCGTCCGTACGCCAATGACCTTGCGCCGCCTCGCCGCGGAGCGCGGCTACCATGAAGTGGTGAACTTCAGCTTTGTTGACGCGGCATGGGAGACCGATTTCGCCGCCAACACAACGCCGATCGCGCTGGCCAATCCGATTGCCAGCCAGATGAGCGTGATGCGTTCTTCGCTGATCGGTGGGCTGGTCGGCGCGCTGGTCGCCAACCGCAAACGCCAAATCGAACGGGTCCGCGTCTTCGAACTGGGACGCTGTTTTCGGCGCGAAACGGCATCGGCAGTGGTCGACGGCTTCGCCCAGCCCTACCGGTTGGCCGGACTTGCTGCCGGTTCGGCGCTGCCCGAGCAATGGGGCGCAGCCGCCGCCAAGGTAGACTTCTACGACGTCAAGGCCGATGTCGAGGCGCTGTTCGCACCAACGCGTCCGGAGTTCAGCGGAACGCAACACCCGGCTCTGCATCCCGGCCGCAGCGCGGCCCTCTCTCTGGATGGTCGCGCACTGGGCGTGCTTGGCGAGCTGCATCCACGCTGGGTGCAGAAATACGAGTTGGGCGCGGCCCCGGTGGTTTTCGAGCTGGAATTGAACGCCTTGCAGACAATGCCGTTCCCGTGCTGTGCCGACGTTTCCCGCTTTCCGGTCGTGATTCGGGATCTGGCCCTGGTGGTGCCGCAGAGCCAGCCCCTGGCACCGCTGCTGACCGCCCTGCGGGGCGCCGCGCCGGCCATCGTGCGCGATGTTGCGCTGTTCGACGTGTACCAGGGTAAGGGTCTCGCCGAAAACGAAAAAAGCCTTGCTTTTCGTATAGTTATGCAAGATACTCAACGTACTCTCGAGGAGCCGGACGTGGAGGCAGCGATGATCCAGTTGCTGGCGATCGCGACCAGCGATTTCAACGCGCACCTGAGGGAATAGCTGCGACCGGAGCTCATATGAACATGACATTGACCAAGGCCGAACTCGCCGACCTGTTGTTCGAGAAGGTGGGCCTCAACAAGCGCGAGGCCAAGGATATGGTCGAGGCCTTTTTCGACGAATTGCGGCTCGCGCTGGAGCAGGGCGATAGCGTCAAGCTGTCCGGTTTTGGCAATTTCCAGTTGCGCGAAAAGCCGCAGCGGCCGGGGCGCAATCCTAAGACGGGCGAGGAAATCCCGATATCAGCCCGCCGCGTCGTCACCTTTCACGCCAGCCAGAAGCTGAAAGCGGCGGTTGAGGCGTTCCCGCGTGGCAACGGCCAGCAATAGCCGGGACGGACTGCCACCGATACCCGCCAAGCGCTACTTCACCATTGGCGAAGTCAGCGAGTTGTGCGGCGTCAAACCGCACGTCCTGCGCTACTGGGAACAGGAGTTTACGCAACTGCGCCCGGTCAAGCGTCGCGGCAACCGGCGCTACTATCAACATCACGAGGTTTTGCTGGTGCGGCGGATTCGCGAGTTGCTGTACCAGGAGGGTTTCACCATCAGCGGGGCGCGCAACCGCCTTGAAGATGGGCTCGGCGCGACGCGCGACGCTGCGACCAGCGGGAACCAGGCATCACCGCGCGCGGAGCTCGCTTCGATCATCGAATTCCTGCGCGACGTCGGAGAGCCGTCGTGAGCGTCTGGTACAATTGCCCGCAGTCGGGGCGTGGCGCAGCCTGGTAGCGCACTTGCATGGGGTGCAAGGGGTCGAAGGTTCGAATCCTTTCGCCCCGACCAGAAAAACTAAGGCCGCCAGCGATTGCAACCGCCGGCGGCCTTATCAATTGTCGCCCATGGCGACTGCGCCGGGGCAGGGTGCCGCTGGAACTCGACAGCGAGGGAATTCCCGATGACGCCGCAACCTGGGGACTACTGGGTGCCAAGCTATGACGGGGGCGGTTTTCTCAACCTCGTGGTCAGTATTGGCGAGGCCTGTGGCGTCGAAGGTTCGCCTTATGCTCCATTGACCGCGGTCGATACTTCCGAGTGGCCGCGCGCGCGGAACCTGGTCTTGCTCCTGGTGGATGGCCTCGGCGCGGACTATGTTGAAAACAACGGCCGGGACGGATTTCTCCACCGTCATCAGGTGACTGTCCTCACCTCGGTCTGTCCGACCACCACCGCCGCGGCCATTCCCACGGCAATGACCGGTCTGGCGCCCGCCGCGCACGCGCTGACCGGGTGGCACGTCTACGTTTCGGAGCTCGATGCCGTGACGGCGGTACTGCCCGTGAGCGGACGTGGCGTGGCTTTGCCCGATCATCCCGCCGGCGCGCCGGAAAACCTGTTCGGATACGCCACGTTCTTCCAGAAATCGCCGCGTCCAAGCCGGGTGGTGACGCCGGCATATCTGACCGATTCGGTGTTCTCCGTATACCATGCGCAAGGTGCCGAGCGTCGTTCATATCACAAGGATCCCTATCCATGGCTGGCGACCATGCCGTTCTGGAAGCGGCGCCAGGACATGTTCGGCATTCTCAGGCGCTTGTGTCATGAGCCTGGCTTACCCAGTTTCACCTATGCCTACTGGCCGCGCTTCGACAGCGCGGCGCATGATGGAGGCATCGCCGGAACGCAGGCGCTGGAAAGATTTCGGCAGTTCGAGAACGACTTCGAGGAGTTCCTGCGGTCGATCCGCGGCACGGATACGATGGTGATCGTTACCTCGGATCACGGCTTTATCGACTCGCCCCCCGGGCGCCAGATTCGTCTCGCGAAGCACCCCGAACTGGCAAAGCTGCTGGTTCGCCCGCTATGCGGTGAGCGACGGTTCGCCTATTGCTATGTCAGGTCCGACGCCCACCGCGCCTTCGAGGACTACGTCGCTGCCGAGTTTGCCGGAGCGATGGAGGCCTGGCCGCGTGCCAAATTGCTTGACGAGGGATGGTATGGATCGGGTCCGATGAATCCCCGTCTGCCGGGTCGCGTTGGCGACTACGTGCTCGCCATGAAAGACGACTGGACGATCCTCGACCAGGTGCCCGGCGAGGCCCCGCTCGACCTGATCGGAGTCCACGGCGGCCTGTCCGCAGCCGAAATGCATATCCCATTATGTATCGCCTGCGCTTGAAGGGGATTTCGGCGATAATGTCGGCAATTCGTCTTGTTTTCCGGGGCTTTCCGTTCGCATGACAAATCAAACCAAGTTCTGCTATCACTGCGGGGCACATCACCCGGTTGAGGAGATGCGCCAGATTGAAACCAAGGCCGGCAAGCGCTGGCGGTGCATTCGCAGTATTCAGGCCACTCAGAAGAGCCCGGCGGCGCGCGACGCCTTCGGCCGCCAGGTATCGGCGATGAACACCGCCGAGGCCAGGAGTCACGCGCGGCGCATGAACGAACTTCGTCAGGACAAGTGACTGACGCGGGCCTGGCACCGTCGCGGTGGCCGGCCGGCTCTTGATGCTGTGCCTTGATCCCGTTTCGGGACATTTGAGAAGCCGAAACACGGGTGCTTTCCCGGCCAATTTCCAGATTACAGGGTGGCACTTCGCGGCGCAGGATGATGCGAAAACCCGCCTTGAGAGGAAATTCCCATGCGTATCGAATCCGTGGAACTGGTCGCCTTGCCCGGTGCCCCTCCCTGGCAGGAAAAGGTCTATCGGGCGCACCTTGATACGGGCGAGGATCTGGACTTGTTCCAGCAGCTCTGGGATGTACCCTTGCCACCGGAAAGCTTGGTGGGCCTGACCATCGAAGAAGCGCGCAAGAAACGCAATGAACGAATGTTTGCCGTCGCGAGCGGCAAGCATTGAGAGTCGCGGCGTTGACGCCGCGGCTCAGGCGGACGCTTTGAACGGCAGGTGGGTGGCGCTTTCGGCTTCGTAGTCCTGCATCGCGGAGTCCTCGCGGCCGATGAACTCGGCGACGGCGCGACGCATGCCGGGGTGGGCGATCCAGAACGCGGACCAGGTCGCCACCGGCTCGAAACCGCGGGCAAGCTTGTGCTCGCCCTGCGCGCCAGGCTCGAAGCGTTTCAGGTCGTGACGGATGCAGTAGTCGATGCCCTGGTAATAGCAAAGTTCGAAGTGCAGGCCCGGTATGTTGATCGCCGTACCCCAATGGCGTCCATACAGCGTGTCGGCGTCGCGGTAGCAGATCGCGGAAGCGACCGGAGTCTCGTCGCGGAAGGCAATGAAGACGACCAGCCGCCGGGCGAGCAGGGCGCCGGCATCGATGAAGAACTTCAGGGGGAAGGCCGGGTGATTGCCATATCGCGCAAATGTGTCGCGATACTGGCGATGGATGAGTTGCCAGAGCGGCGCCTCGATCTCGTTGCCGTGTCTGGCTTCCAGTCTCAGGCCGGCTTCGCGCACCAGGCGGCGCTCGCGCCTCAGTTTCTTGCGTTTTTCGGCGGTGAATCCTTCGAGGAAACCGTCGAAGTCGCGGTAGGCCCGATTGAACCAGTGGAACTGCACGCCACGCCGCATCAGGAGGCCGGCGGCGGCCAGCCGGGAACGGTCGCCTTCGTCGACAAACAGGCATTGCCAGGAGGAGGCGCCCATGCGGCGGGTCAGCTCCAGCGCCGCGTCGACCAGCAGCGGCGCCACGGCCTCTCGGTCGAAATTCCGGCGCACCAGCAGGCGCGGTCCCGGGGAAGGCGTGTAAGGTATGCCGCTGACCAGCTTCGGGTAGTAGTCGAGACCGGCGCGCTGCCAGGCCGACGGCCAGTTCCAGTCGCGCGAGAAGTCACCGAAGGAATGATTTCGCAGGTAAAGCGGCAACAGACCCAACAGCAGATCGCCTTCATACAATGCCAGATGCTGTGCCTGCCAACCCATCGCCGGGCCGCTGGCACCGACGTTCTCGGCACAGCCGAGGAAGGCACGGCTGACGAACGGATCATCACCGTGGTCGAGCTGGGACCAGTCGGCCTCGGGGATGTCGTTGGCGGTCTGGTGCAGGACGATTTCCACGGTTGGCAATGCTACTCCGCCGCCGATCGTCCACGCCGACTTGTCGCGCAACGTGTGATCAAGCGATAGTCCGGTTCTGTTCCGCGCATCGGCAGCCGGCCACGATGGGCTAAAATAATCTGCAGTTTTGGTCACGGCCACTGTTGCGGACGCAGCAGAGTATGGCGTTGGGCTCCCACCAAATCTCCGTTTTCGATCTTCGCGGCTCTGACTTCCATGCGCATTCTGCTCAGCAACGACGACGGCTATTTCGCGCCGGGGCTCGCCCAGCTTGCGACCAGCCTCGCCGATCTTGGCGACATCACGGTAGTGGCGCCGGAGCGCAACCGCAGCGGCGCCAGCAACTCGCTGACGCTGGATCGTCCGCTGTATTTGCGCCGGGCGCCCAACGGCTATATGTATGTCAGCGGCACGCCCACCGACTGCGTGCATCTGGCGGTTACCGGCGTGCTCGATCACCAGCCGGACATGGTGGTCTCGGGTATCAATCTCGGCGCCAACATGGGCGACGACACCATTTATTCGGGGACCGTCGCGGCGGCGACCGAGGGTTATCTTCTGGGCGTGCCGTCAATTGCGATTTCGCTGACCAGCTTCGAGGGCCGGCACTTCGCCACTGCGGGCCGCGTGGCGCGCGAGTTGGTGCAGCGCTTCCGCGATGCGCCCTATGCCGAGCCGATCCTGCTCAACGTCAATGTGCCGGACATTCCCTATGCCGAACTGCGCGGTCTTCGCGTCACGCGCCTGGGGCGCCGTCACAAGGCGGAGCCGGCTGTCAAGTCGGTCAATCCGCGCGGCGAGACGATGTACTGGATCGGTGCCGCCGGTCTCGCCGCCGATGCTGGCGAGGGCACGGACTTCCATGCGGCGGAACACGGCTGGGTGTCGGTCACACCATTGCAGATCGACCTCACGCATTCGGCCCAGTTTGCCGGCATCCGCCACTGGCTGGCTGCGGACCAATGAACACCGCGCTACTCGGCGGCATAGGCATGACTTCGCAGCGTACCCGAGCGCGGATGGTCGAGCGCTTGCGCGAACAAGGCATTCGCGATGGCCGCGTATTGCGCGCGATGGGATTGGTGCCGCGGCATGTCTTCATCGAGCAGGCGCTGGCGAATCGCGCCTACGACGACACCGCGTTGCCGCTCGGCTTCGGTCAGACGATTTCGCAGCCCTACGTCGTGGCGCGCATGATTGAGATTCTGATTGCCGGCCGGGAGTTGGGCAAGACGCTGGAGATCGGCGCCGGCTGCGGCTACCAGGCGGCGATTCTGGGCATGCTGGCCAGCCAGGTATTTGCCGTTGAACGCATCGGCCCGTTGCTGGCGCGGGCGCGCGACAACCTGCGGCAGATCAAACTGCCACGTATCCGTCTCAAGCACGCGGATGGCAACCTTGGGCTGCCGGAGGCCGCGCCATTTGATACCATCATACTGGCTGCCGCGGCGGCGGACGTCCCGCAGACCCTGTTGGGACAACTGGCGCCGGGCGGACGCCTGGCGATGCCGCTGGGCCGCGCGGAACAGGTGATCGTTCTGGTCGAGCGCGGCGCGGGCGGTTTCGTCGAAACGCGATTCGATGCGGTGCGTTTTGTACCGCTATTGCCGGGAGTTGAATGAACACTGTACGCCTGCTTCTCGCTCTGCTGCTGCCGATCATCGGCGGCTGTGCCAGCCACGCGCCGGCGCCGGTGGAGGATCGTGGCGGCCTGCCGGCCACCAGGCCGGAGGCATCGGGCCCGGCGGGCGCGGCTAATTCGCGCGCCGATTACTATACGGTGAAGAAAGGCGACACGCTCTATAGCATTGCGCTCGACCATGGCCAGGACCACAAAGACGTGGCCGCCTGGAACAACCTCGACAACCCGAGTCTGATCAAGATCGGGCAGCAACTGCGCGTCACGCCGCCCGACAGCAGCGCTCCGGTGGCGGTGGCGAGGCCCGTAACGTCGAGTGGGCCGGTCGAAATCAGAGGGGCGGCAGCGCCGACCGGTGCCAGTTCCGAATCCCTCAAGCGCGAACCGAAGGGCGGCAAGCTGCCCTATTCGGAAGAGGCGCTGGCGAAGGCGCGGCAGGGAGAAGCGAACGACAAGCCGGCGGACAGCCGCACCCAGGAGCGGCCTGCCGAAGCACCTGCCCCAGAGAAGCCCGCTGTCGCGGTTGACGATGTGGACTGGATGTGGCCGGCCGCCGGCAAACCGATGGCTTCTTTTGCCGAGGGGGGTGGCAAGGGGATCGATATCGCCGGCAGGGCCGGAGACCCGGTGCTGGCCGCCGCGAGCGGTGTCGTCTCGTATGCCGGTGCCGGTCTGCGCGGCTACGGCAACCTTGTCGTATTGCGGCACAACGCCGCTTACCTTTCGGTCTACGCCCACAACAGCAAGATTTTGGTCAAGGAAAAGCAGTCCGTCGCGAAAGGGCAGAAGATTGCCGAGATGGGCAGCACCGATGCCGAAAGCCCGCGCCTGCATTTCGAGATACGTCGTCAGGGCAAGCCTGCCGATCCGCAGAAGTATCTTCCAACACGCTAGGCAATTCGTGAGCGACGACGCTTCGCTGCCTCGGCGCAACACTTCCGACATTCTTGCCGATGGATTCGCCGCGGAATTTGTCGAAGACATCACGCAGGTCTACCTGCACGAAATCGGCGCGACCCCGCTGTTGACGGCGGCGGAGGAAGTCGATTTGGCGCGTGCCGCGCGGGGCGGCGATTTCGCGGCGCGACAGCACATGATCGAGGCCAACCTGCGGCTGGTGGTCAGCATTGCGCGGCACTACCAACATCGCGGCCTGCCCCTCGACGATCTGATCGAGGAGGGCAATCTGGGTCTGATCCATGCGCAGGAAAAGTTCGATCCCGAGCGCGGCTTTCGCTTTTCGACCTATGCCACGTGGTGGATCCGCCAGAATGTCGAGCGCGCGATCATGAATCAGTCACGCACCGTGCGTCTGCCGATCTACGTGATCAAGGAACTCAATATCGTATTGGGTGCGATGCGGCGGCTTGACCGGGAACGCGGCGCGGAAGATCAAACGCCTGGCGCCATTCTCGATGACGTGGCGCGCCTGCTGGACCGCCCGGTGGAGGAAATTCGCCAGTTGCTGGCGCTTAACGAGCGCTCCGCGTCGCTGGATTCCCCGCTCGACGTCGACTCCGAATTGTCGATGTCGGATTCGATTGCCGACGTGGCGGCCGAAGACCCCGCAGCCCACCTGGCCCAGATCGAGTCGGAACGGCTGGTCGCCGACTGGGTGACGCAACTCACCGAGCGTCAGCGACTGGTGGTCGAGCGGCGCTATGGTCTCGCCGGTCAGGAGGCCGCAACACTGGAGGACATCGCCCAGGATCTGGGCCTGACCCGGGAGCGGGTACGGCAGATCCAGATTGAAGCCTTGACGACGCTGAGGCGGCGCATAGCCCGCCACGGGCTGACCCGGGACGCACTACTTTGACGCGCTGAGGGCCGCGGCCAGGTCCATCACCGCGGCGGCATAAAAGCTGCTGCGATTGTAACGCGTGATGACATAGAAGTTTTGATAGCCTAGCCGATACTCGGTTGTCGCCCGGGGCGTTGCCAAATCGATCAGCGCCGCCGGCCGGTCGGGGATGATCCCGGCGTCACCGCCGGCTTCGGGGGCCGCGTCGGCGCTTGCGATCCTGACGTTGGCTGTCTCCATTTCGCGCGGCGTGCGCCGTGGCGCAATCCCTTCGGCGATCAAGGTCCCGATTCCGTCGCCGCTCACCGTGACCGCGACGCCGATCGGCGCATCTCTTTCCCAACCATGCCGGGCCAGGAAATTCGCCACGCTGCCGATGGCATCGGCGGGACTGGCCGTAAGATCGATGCTTCCGTCATCGTCAAAATCGATCGCGAAGCGGCGCCGCGAGGACGGCAGAAACTGCGGCAAGCCCAGCGCGCCGGCATAGGAACCGGTGTAGGCCAGCGGATCACGGCCCTCCTCGCGGGCCAGCAGCAGCAACTCCTCCAGCTCCTGGCGAAACAGCTCCGCGCGCGGGGGGTAGTCAAAAGCCAGCGTGGCGAGCGCGGCGAAGACGCCAAAGCGTCCTGTCTGTTTGCCGTATATCGACTCGATGCCGATGATCGCGGCGACGATCTCGGCCGGTACGCCAAAGCGCGCCTTGGCGGCGGCGAGTTCCCTGGCGTGGATGTGCATGAAGCGGCGTCCGGCGGCAATCCGTTTCGGTTCGACAAAGCGTCCTCGATAGCTGCGCCAGGACCGTATCCCCGGATCCTTCGGTGGCATGATGGCTTTGATCACGGCGGCGATCGGCCGGGTCTGGGCGAACAGCGCGCCAAGTTGGTCGGCATCAAATCCGTGTTTGTCGTGCATCTCGCCCACGAAGGCCTGCACGTCCTCGCGCTGCGCATAGTTCTCCGCGCACGGGCTGGCAACGGGCATTGCCAGCAGGAGCAGCGACAGCAGCAGGCGCATCATGGCCTGAATGCGGCGATCATCGCCTTGAGCTGGGTCATGTCTTCGGTCTGCGGGGCGGGCCCGTAGCGCAAGCGCGCATACAGCGCGGCGATCTCGCGGATGCTTTTCGCATGGACCGGGGTCTGTTGTGCGGCACGTTCGGCAAAGGCCAGCGGCCCCTCCCAATCCTGCCAGACAATCCCGCGCCTGGCCAGGCGGCCGGCGAAGCGCCGCCATGCCGCCAGTGCGGGATCGACGCGTCGGCGATTGCGCAGGATCCAGGCGGTGAGCGCAAGCATCACGCCCCCGCAAAGGACGGACAGGACCGCGGTCATGTTGCGATAGTCGGGCTCGTCAAGCCCGAGGCTGGCCAGCAGGTTGCGCTGGCGTTGCGGGTTGTAGCCCAGCACGCGCTGATTCCAGCCGTTGGTGATGGCGTCCAGCCGGTAACGCAGTTCCTTAAGCCAAGCCGCGTTGTTGCGGGCAAGGAATGGCAGGTCTTCGCCGGCCGGCACGGCAGTGACCAGATTGCTGTTGATTCGGCTGGGCGCCGAAATCGCGGTGGGATCGACACGCACCCAACCGCGCCCCGCGATCCAAGCTTCTGCCCAGGCGTGGGCATCGTATTGGCGCACCACCAGATAGCCGTCCACCGGATTGACTTCGCCGCCTTGATAGCCGGTCACCACGCGCGCCGGCACCCCCGCGGCGCGCAGGGCGAAGACGAAGGCGGCGGCAAAGTGTTCGCAGAACCCGCGTTTCGTGTCGAAGAGGAATTCATCGACGATATCGGTGCCCAGCAGCGGCGGGTTCAAGGTGTAGGTCAGGAATTGGAGGTTGAAAAAATTCTCCGCGGCGGCCAGGATCGCACCACCGTCGTCACCGTATGTCGTGCGCCAGCCGGCGCTGATGGCGCGCATGCGCGGGTTGCCGTTCTTCGGCAGCGCCAGTGCGCTACGCAGGACGCCCGGTGCTTCATTTGCGCCGGCAATCGCTTCCGGCCAGGCACGCTGCGTATAGCGGGTGCGGGTACGCACGGCCTGGCGCGCAACCACCTGGTAGTCGCTGGTCATTGCGCTGTCGGCGGGCATTGTGGCAGCCCGCTCCAGCGCAAACAGCCAGAACTTCCCGTGCGGTTCAAGCGTGATTTCGTAGTCCACGGCGCCACCGGTTCCGGAATAAGGAACCACGGGATAGATGCCGGCCGTCTGCGTGACCCGCCAGGTGCGTCCGTCGAACAGGGGCATCACCGGGCCGCGCCAGTAGAGCTGTGATTGCGGCGGAACCGCGCCCTTGAACAATACCCGGAAGGCGACGGCGTCCGACTGCGAGACCTGGGCAATCGAGCCCGGCGCCATGGTGTCCGACAGGCCCGAGGTGGCGGCAAAGCGATCCTGCGGGATGCCCCACAGCGGCCCTTCAACCCGCGGAAACAGGACGAAGAGCAGCAGCATGAAGGGTACCGCCTGCGCCAGCATCAGGCTGGCCCGCTGCAACTGCTGCGCTGGCTTCGGCCGCTCGTCGCTGGCCGCCAGCAGGGCGGCGGTCGCCAACAGCACCGTTACACAGGCCACCGCCGTGCTGGCAATGCTCTGCGTAAACAGGAACTGGGCCAGGACCAGGAAGTAGCAGAGGAGGGCAGCGGCGACCGTATCGCGCGCGCTGCGCAGCTCCAGCAATTTCAGGGCGAGAAATATCACCAGCAATGCGACCCCTGGCGTGCGGCCGAGGATGGTTCCATATTGCCGGAATACCCCGGCCGCCCCCGCCGCGATCAACGGGATCAGCAGCCAGCGCGGCGGCAGGCGCCATTGCCGCCAAGTCAGCGCCGCGCGCCAAGCGAACGCACTTGCGGCGGCAAACGACAGCCACAGCGGAACGTGAGGCGTTAGCGGCAGACATGCCGCCATCGCCGCAACCAGCAGCCACCAGGCTTGCACGCGGCTGACCGGGCGGTTAGCGCGCGCCATTCGGGTGCACCGCCAGCGCGCGCAAGCCGGCGGCCAGCTGCGCACCTCCGTTATCAGGGACAAGCCGAAGGCCGGGAATGCGCAAGCCCCAGGCAAACCCCGCGGCCTCCGCATCGATCATCC
>WBZP01000730.1_pt1 | contig 43079 bp, 43 predicted proteins | sample 5204301 | NCBI WGS metagenome assembly WBZP01 (sample SAMN12412401, study PRJNA552823) | activated sludge metagenome | isolation source: activated sludge from nitrification reactor of wastewater treatment plant... | place: USA: Pennsylvania | collected 2017
CCATGGCAATTTTCATCTCGTGTATCATTCCCCTGTTTTCGTAGCCTCTCCCTTGAATAGACAGAGCCCTGCTGTGTGCTAGCCAGACTAAAGGCAACGACCACCCATGGTGACATGAATGAAAAATCCAGAATCATTATCTCAACGAGCGCAAACATGACCAACGGTGGAACAAGTGCCGTTTCCCCAGAAGAGTGCTCTTTCCACAATATACGAAGCGCGCCCGTTATTGACTGAACCAGATACCGTACGAAACAGAGCATAGGAAAGATCCCCGCTCCTAAAGCAATGTGAAGAAGGCCATTGTGTGGGTTGATAAACTTCCCCACAGAATTCCGAATCGCCACATCGGCCAAACCGACGCCGATCCAAGGTGAATCGAGTATCCTTTCCATCGCTATGGGGAATAGCCTCTCTCTGCCTGACTGTTCTGCTGCTCGGACAAAATAGTAATTAAGCCAATCGTCAAATACCCCGGTTGCATAGACCAGCCATGCCAAGAGCACGAACCCTAGGAGAGGGATAAAGCTGTCCTTCAACGTCGACCGCAATCCGACGATACATGCTAATGCCACCCCCAACAACGGGCCTCGGCTGACCGCGATTAAGAGGATGAAAAAACAAGCGATCGCTGCCCCCCAAGACGCAAGCCTTAAAATCCTAGACGTCGCACAATGAAGTCCTGAGAAGACAAAATATATCGTACAGAAACCAAACCACATCCCAAGCACATTTGGAGTAGCAATCTGTGTCCCTGTCGCCCAAGCCCGCATCACCCCATCGACTACGCGCACTTGAATATAGGGAACACAGGCTAGCCCTATTCCACAAGCAACCAGTGCAAATCGATGCAGAAATCCAGGACGTAGAGACAGCGCTTGGACGGTAATGAGCGCTGCTATCCAAGAGCAAAGTTCAACTATTTCCGTCCGTGCCACCGGAGCGGCAGGGTCATAAAATAGAACCTGTATTGCGATGGTAAGAACCGCAGTACAAAGGCCCCACACAACTGGCTTATATGCCCTACTACCCATATTCAGGAGACAAGCTCCTGCTATGAACAGCCATATCACTCCGTCTACTGCGGGGATGACGAGACCCCATACCTGACCAAGCATCGAGTAGACAAGATGTATGTACCAGAGGTACTCCAAATAAGCTGGCGGATACGGCATTGATACTGCCATAGCCAAGGAAGACCGGTTCTCTCTGGCAAGTTCATTCTGCACAGTCGGTATCACACCCCTATTCCGTGTGTGACAATGATCGATACAAGCCGTGGAGCCGCATATCGGAAGTGAGCACCAAAGTCTTCAGAAAAATGACACCTGTTAGGCTGGTTTCGGTGTAAACTATGCATCTGACTATTTCGCCCCGGAACCCGACATGCGCGCCAATTCTTCATCAATACGTCGCTCTGCAAATGCCAGATCAGAATCAAAGTGATAGCCACGAGCATGTGCGTCCTCGATCTCTTGCTTCGCCCGATCAAGCTTGGTCGAATAGACAAAGTACATGGCTTTAGCTGCCACAATATTGGCTCGTTTCTCAGGTCTCACGATATCCAGTGAATAAGCGAAGGCAGCGTCGACCTCCTGGTCTGAAAACTGTCCAGGCGACCATTCTTGCTGCATCAGCTCAGGCGGTATCTCCCGAGCCAACTGAAATACCATGCTCCCGGACGATGGGACATCGTAGACAGGCTCGAAATACTGCCTGAATCGGTAGTGGATCGGGTGGATCCATGCAGTAAACCAATGGGCAAAGTCCTGATGCAGAATGAGGCTGACTCCTGGTATAAGAGCCGGGAAAAACTTCTGCACAACCCCGGTGGCTGCTGCCCAGGATTTCATGGCATCAATGAGAAGAAACTCAATGGGCTCTCCGCACCAACCAACTTTTGCCAGATCCCCAGGGCATGGCTTAACATATTGTCCCCACGGAGAGACTCTCCGCTCGAATTCGTCAAGAAAAGAATCCCCGGGGCTGTACTTACCTTCGAGTACCGTCCCTTTTGCCCCGCTGTCCATATATGATCGCCATATAAACTCATCATAACTATAGATGAGTCTTTTGTCAGCGAGGCGATGGTTTCCCCCCAACCCCATTGCCATAGCAATTGTCGTACTGCCTAACCAACACCCAAGGTCCACAATCGAACCTTTGCCGCCATATATACATTTGGCATACCAATATAAGTACGCTCTCTCACTCATCGTCGTCATGCCGTCAAGCTGGCGAAGCCTGGAAGATATAATCATGGTCTGAGAGGCTGCGTGGAGATTGGCTCCATTCTTCCCCAGGCCAAGGAGATCAAGTAGCCGATGTCCGTATGCAACAAGTACCGTTGCGGCGACTCTGATCAACGACTTGCACTTCCTCCGAACGAGAGTTGTCACTTTCTGACTCATACAGTAATCACCTATATTCTTCCAAACTGTTGATTCATAATATAAGTATTTTCATTGGAAATCTTCACATTTTGGCTACGGCTGTGATGCGCGCAACGGCAGCCTCAAATGCCTGAACAGCCGACGCAGGGCAATGGATTTCCTCTACATGCAGTCGACATCTCACCCCTATCTCCTGGCAACGATCACTGGACGCCATGAGTACGCGTACAGCCTCGACAGCTCCCTCAATGGTGTCCGCTACTTTACCCAGCTCATGATCTCTGATCTTATGGTCGGGATCAATCTGCATACTGACAACGGGCGTTCCTGCCGCCCAAGCCTCCAGGAACACGCTGGGGAATCCTTCTCCATCTGACGTCGAGAGCAATACCCCTGCGCTACCAATAGCTTGTACGGTCTGCTCTGGGGCAACATGCCCTCGATAGTCCACGTTGGGAAGCGATCGCAAGTCCTTCATAATCTGATCAATTCTCTGTGGCTCCCAGTGACTCTGACGGGGGGCCCCACAAACGACGAAATGAACGGTAGGGAGCCGACGTGCGATTTCAATCAGTAGGTCTGGACGCTTTGGTGGCCTGATGACTGCCGCCCAAACAACTGTCCTATTACGTTCTCGATGAGGAATCACCCTTTCAGGTAACGGCACGATACCAGGTAGAAGATAGGTTCTTTGCTGCAAATGCAACGGCAGATACCCTCGCTGACCATAGTGCTGAATAAAGATCAGATCGGAACGCTCAAGACCCCATAGATAGAGAAGCCAGAGGCTCTTTCTCCCAATCTGAGCCTTACGAACTTGGACATCCAGATCATGCATGGTGGAAAACGCCGTCCGGACACCCAGGTAACGAGCGATTTCAGCAGCTGGTCCCCATAGATGGTCAGCACACTGCCAGAAACACCAATCCGGACGCTCTCCTTTCAAGAAGCTATACCAGTCCAACAGAAAATGATGCCGGTGAGCTAGCCCTAGAAATCGCACCCCATCGATGACCTTAACTTCTTTTGCTTGTAAGGCAAACCGAACGCCTACCGTAACCGACCAACCTGCCTGGGCCAACGCCCTCATGAGGTACCAACCGTACCGCTCCGCCCCTCCATTCGCAGACGGATCGCCTATTGCGTACTTGTACACCACGTCGTTTACATACACAATTTTCACTTCAAAACCTCAGACCACATTAACGGTTTGATCTTCATCCGTCAGTTCTGTCTTATCCCGGACCTGCAGTAACCGATACAGACCAAAGCCAACTTCCCAAAGTACCCTGGCGATCAATATCTTACCGTGTCACTTCTGAACTGCGCGGCGGCTGAGCTTGTTGAATACCTTCCTGACGGTTACGCAGTCATTTCTGTGGATAGACCGGAACTTGTGAGCGCACCAAGGATTTCAACTGCGGAATTTTGGCTTATTAGCTGCTGCATCAAGAATTTCGACCAGCTTCCCGATTTGCCGATTGGACGAGTAGGCCTCGCAGGCCACTTTACTCGGCACCAGCGTTTCGAGTGTCTTACTAGACCAAGCCGTAAGGACTTTTTCAAACCCAGCCGTGACCTCCTCAGGAGCATCCGCATCTGCTATCACACAGTTCCCAACCTCTTTCAGAATGCGACGTGTTTCATCATGAGGCACGACTCCAATAATCGGGCGGCCAGCTTGCAGATAGCCGAATAGTTTTGCGCCAGCCACAAGTTGATGTCCAATTCTCCCAGCGTTTCGACCCAATATTAAGAGTGCATGGGCCTCTCTCTGAAGCCGACCAACCTCACCGCTTGGGACGGGAGGAAGGACCTCCACCACATCCTTTAAACCTAACTCGGCAACGCGATTGAATAGTTCGCGTAGCCCCTCCCCAACAAACCGAAGTTGTAACTGACCGGCGCCAGTTGGATTCTTTTGCTTAAGCTTTACAAGACCTTCGAGTAGAGTATCATAGCGATAGCTATTTAGCATGCCGGTATAGAGCACAATACACCGTTCCCCCTGCGCATGAGAGAACGATTCCACACCTCCCTCAAACCCGTTTGGAATGATGTGAACCTTAGCTTCATCCAGTGCCCCCGGGAACGCTTGCAAGTAGGATTCTGCGACAGACTGAAATAAGAATATCGCTACACTAGCCCGTTGAAACATTCGCGAGATGATCTGATCATCAATCCTCTTAGCCCATGCTGGACGCAGGCACTCTTCGGGATAATACCCCAGCCCCCAGGGGTCACGAAAATCCAAGACATACGGAATTCCTGTCGCAACTGAGGCTTGATAGGCAACCACACCAGAAGAGAGCGGTCCAATTGTTGCCCACAGCACATCCGATCGCCCCTTGCGACAGGCAGCAATAGTCTGTCTGGTTGTAGGTCTTATCCATGGCATGGCCAGATCAGGACGGTAAACACAAGTCTCCGCTGTTCTCACCAATTCACGAAGCCTTGAGCGCCAAGGCCTGTAATGTCCTGCAACAACTTGCCGTGCTTCTTCGACAGATGAATGAGCCAAACGGTTTTTAAGCCGCCCTTCTCGCCAAACCTGAAAGGCTCTCCACGGATCTCTCCCCTTAACCCGAATAATAGGAGTCGCCGGAGGCACCTGGCTCAAGAGCTGGGGATCGTGCCGTTCGTAATGGTATGGTTGGCAGCAAATTACAGTTGCGAACCATCCTCTCTTCACTAACTCCTTCAGGAACCTCAGCGGACGGTAGACAGCTGCATTTCCCTCGGGTGGGAAATAGTACGAGATCATGATTATGGACTTGGAATTCATGAATATTACTCTGAGAGAGTGTCTACCATGCGACACAATTATGTGGCGTGAGCTCTTAACTCTCCAAAGACATATCCCATTTTTTCCCCAATTCGAGATCCCACCTGTCGGGGATCAATTTCATATGTCCAGCGGTAGGGGTAAACGTCAACTCTCCGAAATAGATACGCCCGCCAAGGTTGTAGAGATCAACCCGAACGAAGCCAAATCCCATGGACAGCTGAGTTGCAAGATACAGCATCTCCTCCAAACGATCCGGTCTCGGCCTATCTGGCCTGGACTTCCCCTTGGAGTATGAGAGGTCCAGAGGTTTCCAAGACGTATCGTAGAACGAATGACTATCCCGCGCAAAATTAATTACCTGAATCAACTCCGGCACGCTATTAAAGCACCAAATCTTGTAGTCGAGCGGCAGGTTTCCGCCATGATCCCGCAGACACTCTTCTATCATTATCTTCGGTTGAATATGCAAATACTGGCCTTCTCGTGCCACCCAGTAGAAATTGGAATCGATCCACTTCCTGCAGGTTGCAATAACCGCATCATGGTCGACAGGTCCCGTCGCCACAATCACCTGTCGACTCGCATGATTCGATTTGACCACGTAATCGCTCGGCAGGGCATTGAAGGGAATCGCGGCAGGATCGTGACCGTACCAGAGAAGCGGCGGCAAATACTCCGGTCCAACCTTGCTTGCCACAAACTCCCTCGCAGAGAGTTTATCGGCTAGCTGCACAAAGATAGGAGGCACGACTCGATTCCAGGCAAGCATTCTCCAATAGAGCTTTTCCGTGAAGGTCTCTGGCTTTGCAACAGTGAAAGGCCTCCCATGTACACTGAGATACCGCTGCTTCAAGATAGCTTCACCGTCGGATTGACGTGTCAACTGCTGCCTTACACTCCGCAACCAATTAAAGATCCCGTGAACCCAAGTGTCATGCAAACTCTCTCGAAAAGCAGAGGCCCTTGGTGCCTTGAAAGAGTATTCCCTCTTCAATGGCCGCTCCCAATGTTATACCCAAGCTTCATCACCCGGCGAAGCACTCCACGGCGAGAATACATCGCCGTCAAAAGTTTCCTGCAAATATTACTCACTGCAAAAGGGAGCATAGCAACTCTTGAGAACTCTTCCTCTGCAAGTGGCATTCAAGGCTTCACTTCGTCACCCCATCCACAGAATGAGATAGCTTCCCCATCAATCTTTTAAGGGTGTTTAGCGGATTCAATATCGCATCAAACACTTCAAGGATCACTGCCTTGATGACCCTTGCCGGGCTCAGCGAATAGCCGAGTCTACACAGCGCAGACTTTTGATATTCCCAAAAGTCTTTCTCTTTATTTCGAAACACGCTGGCACCAAGAAATGCGTAGTACTCATCTCTCCTCTTCTTAAACATAGTTGCAAATTCTTTCTCGCTCAGATATTCCCGCCCATATTTCGTCACATGCTCCAATCTTCCGAATGAGGTGAACCCATACCGGCTACCACGACTGCTCTCTGTTTGAGGATGCGAGCGTTCAAACGTCAACATCTGATGCACGAAACCGAAATCCCGCTCGCGGAGAATATCGAGACATACCTCCATATCACAGTGGGGATTAGCCACATTGTAGAATTGTGGACGTCTCCTTACTTCATCTGCATGAATGAGCATCGCCGATGGTGACCCAAACACAGACGGTAGACCAAGGAGGGTCGTACGGCAGATTTCACGACCTGGGATCACGCGACTTGTATGGGGCAAGACCTGCACTACACTACGTATATTTGTCAGCCGGTAGGAACTGACGATTGCGATCGTGGGATGCTCTTCCGCCAACTCCACCATCTTCATAAGACACTCCGGGAACATCCAGTCGTCCGCGTGAATCATCTTGCAATACTTACAGTCCGGCGAGATCTGCTGAAAAGCAATATTGCCATTTTCATCACAGCCAACGAATTCTGAGTTGTTATGAATTCGAATCCGTTTGTCCTTTTGAGCATAGGCCTTGGCGATTTCAAGCGTTCGATCGGTACTACAATTGTTGACGATGCAATACTCCCAACTCTGATAGGTTTGTGACAGCACACTTTCAATGCACTCGGCTAAATATTCTTCGCCGTTATAGACCGGTGTCACCACGCTCACAAAGGGCTGTGCTTCAGGATTCATGTCATTACCCCTAGCATGGTGATTGAGGGATTCACCTGGAGTATCCAAATCAAAGGTAAAGTCACCGAGGCAGTACCAATCATTCTTTTCGAAGCCCAGCTCAAACGGAACGTTCCCTCCTCAGGGGACATGGCAATACCCCGCCAGATCAGAATCATTTGCAAGCATCAGTACTTATCGAGTTAGTCTGAATATTCTCTGAACCCAGTACGGTATTCCACTCCAGGAGAGGCCTCACCACACCTCGAAGCTTTCCCGCAAAGTCACCGCGCACAGAATCGCCCTCGCAGGTGTCAACCACAGTGAAAGCCACAACCTGGCGCTCGTAGAATTGCATCACCAGTGGATCTAAGGTTTCCAGGGCCACACTCAGAAACATAGTTCCCTCGGCAAGGAAATTACCAGGAACCCAGGCCGTGCTTCGGTAGCGACCACACGGTCTGACACGCCCTCGCCAAACTGGATCATGTTCATTATTATCAAGCAGGCATACTCCTTCTTCATTCCACACCATGATAGCAGGCATCAGTTTGTAGCCTGGCTTAAGCACGTCATATTCCATCTCGAGGCCTACGGGCTTTCTGATGTCAAACTTTTCTGCAGATCCACCATCTCTGGTACGAACCCGTACTGCCCGCAACATGGCGACCTCACCCCTAGGGGCTTTGAGCGGGTCCGGCCATTCACGCGATGACATGGTGCCGAGTTCCGAGTGCAAATACGCGTTGACCACCTCATGGGAACTTCCGTCTCGACACAATTTCCCTTCTTCCAACAAGATTCCACGTGCGCATAACCTTGTTACCGCAGGCATGTTATGACTCACAAAAAAGATCGTACGCCCTTCTTTCGCCACCCCTTCCATTTTACCCAAACACTTCTTCTGAAAGGCCGCATCACCTACCGCCAACACCTCGTCGACGATCATAATCTCTGATTCCAAATGGGCCGCCACGGCAAACCCTAGCCGCATGGCCATTCCGCTGGAATACCGTTTTACCGGCGTATCGATAAACTGCTCTACTTCAGCAAACGCCACGATCTCATCGAACTTTCTGGTTATCTCAACCCGCTTCATTCCAAGAATGGTTCCATTCAAGTAGATATTCTCCCGTCCGGTCAACTCACTATGAAACCCTGTCCCAACCTCAAGGAGTGCGGACACGCGACCATCAAGTTCTATCCGCCCATCGGTGGGTTCTGTGATGCGCGAGAGCAGTTTTAGTAATGTACTTTTCCCCGCACCATTCCGGCCGATAATACCCACTGTTTCGCCAGGTTTTACTTCGAATGATACATCCTGCAGTGCCCAGAAAAAATCCGCATCATCTGCCAATCCACCGGATCCCTTGAACCCAGCACCGCCTTCATAATTGCTTCGCTTCCACAAAGACTTGAGACCTGACATCAGCTGGTCTCGCAGGGTACCATGATCCTTCTGTCGCGCCCCTAGTCTATATCGTTTTGAGAGCCCACTAACGCTGACAGCAATGTCACTCATTTTCATGACTTCAAATAGCTGTGAATTGGCTGAGCAGCCAACATCTGAAAGAGACTACATCGGAGCAACGACTACAGCCGAGTGCCGGCCTCCGAGCTTCTCGTTCAAATAATATCAGCAAACTGCCTCTCCATCTTCCTGAAATATACTAAACCTGCAATCACCACGAGCAGCAGCACAATGACACTCTCCGCCATCACAACCGGATCCGGAGCGGTTCGCCCCAGCAAGGCCCACCGAAAACCCTCAATAACTCCAGCCATGGGGTTGAGACCATAGAGCCACCTCCAATGCTCTGGAACGAGACTGACGGGGTACACAATCGGTGACAGATACATCCATATCTGAATGACAAAGGGAATCGCGTGACCAATATCTCGATATTTGACATTCATAGCAGAAGTAAACAGGCTTAGACCTAGTGCAGTAAGCATCGCAAGAAAGATGAAGACTGGCAGTGTAACCACTTTCCAACTGAACGGAATGCCAGCATAGAGAAGCAACCCGAACAACAGCACCATGGACAATGCAAAATCAATGAGTGGCGAGACAACCATGGCCAGGGGAAGCCACAAGCGTGGAAAGTAAATCTTACTGACTATCTTCGCATTGGCTACGACGCTTTCACCCGCTCGAGTCACAGCCTGAGCAAAGTAAGTCCACGGAAGCAATGCCGTGAGCGAAAAAACAGGATACCAGACACCATCGGAAGGCACCTTAGCCAAGATCCCAAATATTGCCGTAAAAATCAGCATGGTGATCAATGGCTGCAGAATGACCCAAGCTACACCAATTGCTGTTTGCTTGTAGCGGACCGTGACATCTCGCCATATAAGAATATACCCCAACTCACGGTACTCCCAGAGAGCAGACCAATCGATATCCAAGAGTCCGCCTCGCTTTTGGATGATCAACTTCCGCCTAGGAAGATTTATGCCTGCTTCCACTTGAGCATTGCTTTCCATACTTGTCCCGCTTACTACTTCCACTCGGCGCTTAGAAAGAACCCAACCATATGGCGAGAGAATTGATATTGAATAGACGTGGCGTCACTCTTGACATTGTTAAAGAGGTACGAGATTTCTGCAGTAATATCTCTGGTCAACTTGTAGGCGAGACGTGTCGTTCCGGTAAAGTTCTGAAACGTCGTGTTACGGGTATCCGGGAAGAATTGGCTATAACCATATGCAGCATCCCCATCAAGAGTGAGCCGCTCATAGATGCGGTGGCTGATGCCGACCTGGGCAACATTGCTAATAATCGCCCCGCCCACGAGGAATACTGATGGCCTGGCTTCTCGAAAAATCGTTGCTCGGAGCACCGTATCCCGCTCAGCCTGAGTGCTAACCGTCAGGCTGCCAGTTGGGAAGGCTCCACCAGCTGGTTCAACAAAGGTGACTCCAACCTCGGCCTTGAACTCCCATTCCTGGAGCTTCTTTTCGTAGTTCCCTGCCAAGGTAATCAGGTTGGTAGCAAATGACCTACCACCATCGGAGCGCGATTGGAGAATGAAGCTCTGTCGATACAACACTGCAATGCTATCATTCTTGGAAAGCTGATATCGGGGTCCTCCGAACCAGGTGTTACTTGTGGTGTTGAAGAACCTGACACCACCTGCATCCCCTCCCAAAATACTGCCAAACTTTCGAAGTCCAAACGTATAGCCTCCCTCTAACGAGAGATCCCTCGATACTGGATATGAGCCAGTCACAGCCGTAGTATTGATGAATGTATTCGCTCGAAACGCCTGGAGACCGGTAAAAAAGGTATTGTCCTGGGCAATTGCCTGCCTCACGCCGGTCACAAAACCAGGAGATTGCGGGGTATATCTAAAGTTTTCCGTAATGCGCAACCTGCCCCCCCTAATATACTGATCGACCCATCGATCCAACCCGATACTGCCGTTGACTTTTGCATTAAAAAAATTCAGACCGGTATTTTCCACATACGCATTGAAGTCTCCTCCAAGCTTCAGCTTAGCATCAATATCCCGAGTCTCGTGCAACAATTCCACCGCTCCGCCAACGGCGGTCACATAGTCGTCCAGACGCGTACCCTCTGGCAAAAACCCTGCTGGTCGTGACCATATATTCGTGTCATAATACCCCGAGATGTGCGCGGATGGGATAACCGTTGTTTGTGCATATCCATCGCTTGCATGGAACAGCCCACAGGCAAGCATCGTCATGACTATCGGTCTAAACAAACAATTCAGTTGAACATGCCTACGACAGAACAATAACTTCACTAGATTTCCTTTCAGAATTGGTCGTGAGCTTACCAGGGACTAGGCGATATATCTGTCGATATTGCCCACTAGACAGATCACGGGGACATGGGAATGGCTCATACTCCAACTATCACCCAGCAATGGTCATGGCACAACCAGTGTGTCACCAGACGCCAACACGATGTTCCCTGGCTCCCCGCGACCACTCACAAGATCGTCATAACGGAGCGGGATATGGATCTCCTGCCGTTTATGGCCAGGGCTCTCAATCACTCGCACAACCTGCAACCTATTCTTACTGGCATAATTTGTAAACCCTCCAGCCATAGAAATGGCCTGGAGCACCGTCACATAAGACTTCAGTTGGTACTTGCCTGGCTTTGTGACTTCACCCAACACAAATACTGAATAGCTATTAAGTTCCTTCACGTTGACCGAGACCGAGGGGTTCTGGATATAGCCTTTCAATCGTTCCGTGATCTGGGCTGCAAGCGCATCAGCCGTAAGTCCCGCAGCCTGGATATCTCCAATAATAGGCATTGACACATACCCATCCGGCCGTATCAAGGTGACACGTGACAAATCCGGATTTTTCCAGACATTAATCTCAATTTGGTCTTCAGAACCCAGGAGGAATTCTGTCGGTACGTCGGATGCCTTGTATTCCCTTGATGTAACGGGCCCGAGGCAACCAACTTGAGCCACCATTGAACACACCACAAGGCCGATTGGCAAAGCTCTCGGCACAAGAAGAAGCAATCTTGCTATCCTTCCTGCTCGCGCATAATAGTGCACTATCGCCATCCTTTCTGGTAGTCTCTATCGACCAGGAAACACCACCATCGACTCACTTGGAACGACAAGGGTATCGCCGGGCTTGAGCTCAAAGTTGTCACTGATCCCACTACGGAGCACGATATCATCATAACTTGCAGTAAATCTCTTCATGCCCGGAGCCGTTTCAGTAAACCGAAAAATGACGATCTGATTTCTCGCTGCAGTTTCCTTGAACCCCCCGGCCATCGTAATTCCCTGCAAGAGCGTCGTCCTGCTCTTGAGTGGGTACTTGCCAGGATGAGCGACTTCACCCAGGAGAAAAATGTTGGAGCTATTGACTTCCTTCAACGTCACAGCAACGACCGGATTTTGCACGTACTCCTTCAGTTTGTTCGTCATTTCCTCAGCCAGCTTCGTAGGAGTTTTACCTACAGCCACGACATCGCGAATGATTGGCATTGAAATTCGTCCATCCGGGCGCACTTGCACCTGTCTCGACAAATCAACATTCCGCCATACGGTAATATCCAACACATCTTCGGCGCCGATGACATATTCTGTACCGACCGCATTCGACAGCTTATCCACTGTCACCTGACTAGTTGTTTTCTCTGTCTGCCCTGTGGTCGATGGCAATAGCGGAACATCTGTCGGCATTTTCCCACCATCGGGCTTGACCGAACCTGATTCACTGAATGCGGTGCCCACCGAGCTTACCACTAGCGAAATTGACACGATGAGAGACCACAGACCAAACTTCATGGTTTCAGTTCCTTTGCGTTAAAGGAGCACACCTCTCAGATCCCAAGCTTATCGAACGTGTCCTTTTGTCTCAACCTCTCACTATTTCTCATACAACTTACCGCAAGCACCTCATTTTATTCCTACTGGCTGGCCTTCACCGAAGGAAGTGCTGTAAACTCTACCACAGGGTGTGGGTTGACGCCACGAACTGCGTCCAAATACCTCTGCTGGATGGCACAAAGAATGGGAGACTTCTCTGACAATGGCACCCCTTCAATAGCTGTCGCTAATGTCACCTCGCACAGCGTTCCACACATACCAATCTCATCAGCCACCAGAAGTTCTGTTCGATCTATAGGGCGTCGAATAAATTTGATGCCCGCAGATTCGGCTAGTGCCTGCACGATATCTAGCGTAATACTTTCGAGCGCCCCTTCTGTAGCTGGGGGAGTAACAATGGTTTCTCCTCTTACCATAAGAAGGCACGAACCTGTAGCTTCTGCAACACGACCAGATTCGTTCAACAACACCATATCCTCATACCCCAAGGGTCTCCCTTCAATTCTTGCAAGACGTGAGACCTGGTAATTACTGCCCGTCTTTATCCGTGCCGGCAAGACAACATCACTACCACGTCGCCAGGTACTCACTCCTATTCGGATCGCTGAGGGCGTTCGTTTGTCTTGATGATATGCAGTGACAATAAGATCCGACACCGTATTTTCGCCCCAATGGCCATCCGTCACAAACAAAGTGGTGCGGGCCCACATATCTCGATCCGGTGTGGCCAGGGCTCCAATCAGCTGATCAATGGCTTCGTAATATTCCTGAAAACTGTACTCGCAAGGGATTCGGAGCAACCGAGCAGAACGCTTAAGACGTTCATAGTGCCGACGAAGCATAATTACCTTAAAATGCCCATCTGGCTGCCAGTACCCCTTAAGCCCTTCAAAGACACTGAGCCCACGAATCGCGGCTTCACATCCTACGTGCAAAGTCGCCTCATCCCAAGAAACAACCTTCCCTTTCATATAGGCGAATGCAGGACGTTGAAGTTGTGCCACGTGATCCTCCGTAGATTTTGTTCAAGGAAGCGTCAGCAAATAGAAACCGGCCTTCTTCGTTCCGAAGAGCGCTTGCAAGGGCTCCATCAGTGGCCTTCTTTACCCTCGATTGAATACACCAGCTTCCCATCACTAGTTGTCTCGTCGTCATAGAGCGCAACCAGCTCATCAGGGACATGCGCCAGGTCGGTGGCACGAAGATAATCCCTCATCGTCGTTCCCGTACAGGCTTCATCGATTCGCGGAGCGCCGTTCTTGCCTGCTACATCGTCAAGATTCACCACGCGAAAATCGATACTAAAACGAGTTTTACCAGATGTATTCGGCACACTTGAGTGCATCTGAGCGGCCGAAAACAAAATGATACCTCCAGCTGGCACGATTAGCCGAATCTGAGGCTCAAGTTCAATCGGTTCGGTCGGCTTTGGCAGAGGCCGAGGATCTTCCTTCAAGAACTTGGCGACATGAGCCCCTCGATTTTGTTGATTCCATAAGTAGTAGTTGTACCCTTTGGAACTGTTTTTTATGGGTGTATTCCAGTACTGCGGGTGAAAGGCCATGGCATTGGTCGACTGAATATCATAGATTGGAATCCACCAATTGATCTGACATGGGGGCGCGGAATACCACGTGTCCCGATGGGGATGCCACGCATACGCAATTCCAGTCGTCAAATAGTTATCGCTGGTGGAGCTTCGCATCTTCGGGACATCAAAGTATGTCTTTTCGAGATTACAACCCATCTCCTCAAAAATGTTCCGCATGAGCCCCTTGGATTCAGGGTGATGGATAAAGTTTGGTTTGAGCTTTCCAAGAATGTCGGCATACTGCTCGACTGATAAATGGAATTGAGCCGTCTCCGGATCATACGGGGCAAACGCCTCCCTAATCATTTTCCGCGCAAATTCAATAAACGCGAGGCTGGTCTTGCGCGGTGAATATACCAGCAGTTGACCATGATAGAGTTCGTCTCGACGTCGTTCATCTGAAAATGAAGGGTCATAATACACTGTGTTCATGGGTACTTCCCCCTTAGGCGTTGCCCGACCTTCGATACTCTTTCAACAGTCCAACTTCTACCAACGCTTCGGCCGCAGATTGGATCTGGCCGAATGGAAGATCTGCGCGGCCTGCAATGTCAAGCAGCGCATGGCGTCCATCGGACATATTCAATACCCAAAGAAGCGCGAGCTCTCTGGACTGGTATTCTTGCTGCCCCGCAATGGTACGATACAGACCCCTCCGTCCCAATTGCGGTTCACATCTTGGGTTCTGATTCACATACACTCGATTCCCCTCCAGTAACTCGAAGACGGTTAGGCAATGCGTATAAGACTGAGCAAGGGACTTCGGCCGTATGAGGCTCAGATTGTCCGCAGACGAGTGATACTCCGGGTATTGGCTATGTGGTGTCCGCATAAAACATCCAACAGGCAAGTTAAAACCAGGAGAGCAATACTGCCGCTCATCATAGCCGTACGGGGAAAAGTCAATGATGGCATGCGTCTCCCCAGAATGTTTCAAGACATGCATCATCGCCCGATCGATCTCCGTATTGCCCTGACGACTTTTTTTATAGGTGACATTTCCCGCATCGCCCACCCCCGTCAACACGAGCCCATGCCGAATGCGAGACACCGTCTGCTCATTCTGAGCCAACCATGTAATCGATCCAATAGTTCCTGGGATAAAGAGAAACCGGTATGAATATCGTCTTGAGCGAGCAGCCAGGGTTTCCGCGAGCTTCACGGCGACTGCAATGCCAGACAAATTGTCATTGCACAAAGATGGATGGCACACATGGCATGACACGAGAATTTCATCAGAAACTTCACCCGGCAAGTAGAACTCGCCGTACGTCAGCGAACCAGAATGAAGCGTCGAATCAATGACGACATCGTACTCGCCATCAGACAGCCGTTCAAAATCAGCGTGCCGAATGCAAAATCCCCAATTCTCCTTGTAATAGGACGTCCGATATGGAATCCACTCAGGATAAGCTGGCAGGCTGAACAGATGCGGACGCAATTCCTCGAGGCTCATCTTTTTTCGAACCGGCACGCTGTAACCCATGAGATGCAAATTGTGTGATTGAAAATCGATGACTCGTTGGCCTGCCCCGTTCATCACATAAGCATCAGATACATTCCACTCCAAAGGAACCGTCCAATCAAATACCTTTGTCCCGCTAGGAACTTCCCGTATTTCCAGCGAAATACGTTGCCCAATTATCCGAAGAGTTTCTCGAACACCGTCACCAGTAATACTCCGGCAAATTGGGTAGAGCTCTTTTATCAAACCAACTAGAGAGCAATCGGCTTCCACGTCACATCACCCGTTCAAGTGAAACTGTGGCCACATTTGATCCTTCTCTGAGACAATCACAATCGGCTCGGGCCACTCAATGTGCAACAGAGGGTCATCCCATCGAATGCCCCGCGCAGTAGAAGGCGCATGGAACTCCGACATATGATAGGAGACTTCGGAGTTGTCTTGCAGCGTGAGAAATCCGTGGGCAAATTGTCTTGGGATATACAGAGATCGATAATTATCTGCGGTCAACAGTAGGCCAACATGCTGCCCATAGGTTGGTGATGCTGGTCGCAAGTCTACAATGACATCATAGATCGCACCTGCAGTACAGCGGACCAATTTCACTTCCTCGCTCGGGGCAGTTTGGTAATGCATTCCCCGCAGGGTCCCCTTGCGACGGTTTACGGAAACGCTCGATTGAACCCACTTGGAGGAAAGTCCATGCATCTCGAACTCTTTTTGGCACCAGACCCTCGCAAACATTCCCCGTTCATCAGACACAGGCTCAGGGTCAAGAACAAAGGCACCCTTGAGGACAGTTTCGGCAAAAATCATGGATACACTTGCACCTCGGGGATTGGGACAACGAATTTGCCTCCCCACTCACGAATGTAGCTCATCTGCTGCATCACCTCCACCCGAATATTCCAGGGCAAGATCAGGAGATAGTCGGGCTTCGTGGCACGCACTTGTTCTGGATCATAAATCGGAATATGGACCCCAGGAAGAAAATGGCCTTGCTTATAGGGACTCCGATCTACGGTGTAGTCGACGAAGTCAGTACGAATGCCGCAATAGTTCAGGAGTGTGTTGCCCTTTGCCGGGGCTCCATAACCCACGACACGTTTCCCCTCATGCTTAGCGGCGATAAGAAAAGATAACAACTTTCTCTTTGTGGCCTCCACTTGTGGACCAAACGAAAGATAATGACTAAGGCTACCAAACCCGATCGCTTCTTCTCGTGACTTCAGCTCCTTTGCCCGCGTCTCGGTCGGCTTCGATGTATCACTTTCATGGCAGGCATAGATTCTCAATGATCCCCCGTGTGTTGGCAGCTCTTCTACATCAAACAGTTTCATTCCATGGCGAGAAAATACCCGCTCAACCGCGATGAATGAAAAGTAAGAGAAATGCTCATGATAGATCGTATCAAACTGATTTTGTTCCACGAGTTGAAGAAGGTGAGGGAACTCCATGGTAATAAGACCTGTTGGCTTTAAGAGCACTTTAAGCCCACTCACAAAATCGTTCAAATCTGGAACATGCGCCAATACATTGTTTCCAATTATCAGATCTGCGGCCCATCCATCGTCCACCAGCCCACCCGCCGTCTTCTCACCAAAGAACGCCACCTTCGTATTGATCCCTTTCTCCCTCGCGACCTCAGCCACATTTGCCGCAGGTTCTACCCCGAGCACAGGAATGCCACGCGAGACAAAGTTCTTAAGAAGATAACCATCATTACTGGCGATCTCTACCACTCTGGAGTTTTGATTAAATCTGAATCGATCGACAATCCTATCAACATAGGTCCGCGCATGAGCGAGCCATGAATCAGAAAATGAGGAAAAGTATGCATAGTCTGAGAAAATGTCCTGCGGAGTTGAAAACTGTTCCAGCTGAACCAGCAAGCACTTTTCACACACATACACATGTAAAGGATAGAAAGGTTCCATCAGATTGGTTTGCTCTGGCTTGATATAAGAATTAGCCAATGGAGACATACCAAGATCAACGAATGTGCGTTCTAGACCTGCTCCGCATGAGCGACACGCCGATGGCTTCATGCCGAGATCTCCTTCCTTCCTTTAAAGATAAGGTAATACTGAGGTCTCACCGGCCTGCCAGTTCTTTCCATGCAAGCTGATCCGTCAGATGCCCACTCTCTCTTAGTCGCTTCAACGTGACTAAGCGTATCAACTCCCCCTTCCGAAACTCAGGATCGTGAAAGCTCATCGACATGAGCCCGTCACGAAGATCCTTCACGGCACTCTGAAGATCGACAACCGGAAGAAATCCCTGTGCAAGCTTGGAGAACTTATCGAAATTAACCCGGTAGGATCGCTTATCAGGCTGCGCGTCTCTATTAATTAAAACTTCGACACCTGGGACAAGTTGAGTGACCGCCATGGCTAAATCCTTCACCTGATAATTCCACGTATCGCTTCCCACATTGACCGTCAAAAACGCGCCACCATCTCGACGGTCTCTCTGCACCGCCCAATCAATGGCTCTCGCCATATCCCTCACGTGAATTAATGGCCGCCATGGCGTTCCATCACTGAGAATATTAATTTGCTTCGATACAAGTGCGCCAGCCACAAAATCATTCAACACAAGATCCAACCGTAACCGATCACTCATCCCGCACGCTGTTGCAAACCGGAGACAGGTTACCGCAAACGATTCGGATGCGAGCGACGCCAAATCTCGTTCAGTACCGACTTTCGACTTTGCATAAGCTGTGAGGGGATTAAGCTCATCTTCTTCCCGACGAGGCCCTCCTTCTGCAAAGCCATAGACGCTGCAGCTCGATGCGAACACAAACGCCTTGACCCCGGCTCGTTTTGCCTTAGCCGCAAGATCAATACTTGCTCGATAGTTGATATCAAGGGTAATGTCCTCAAAAATGGCTCCCATCGGATCATTTGATATCGCACAGAGATGCACAATCGCATCAGCTCCCTGGAGAATCTTTTCAGGTACCTGCCTGATATCCCCGAAATACTGGATATCAGCTCGGCTTTCAGGAAACCGGGCTGGACCAGTTAAACAATGAGCAAAGTACCCAATATCGTATCCTATTAAGGTCGAGTCGGGATGCGACTCTCGCAGTCGACGGAGAACCAAAGGCCCAACATAGCCCATATTTCCTGTGATCAAAATTCGCATATTCATTTCCTTGGTCTAAATATTAACCGAATTATTGGTGACTCCCTGGCGTTACTTGGGCCAACACAAGCGGAAGCACAAGATTTAGAGCTCACAATTCTTATCTACCTAAAGGCTCACCCTACCATATCTTCCAAGGGGCCCGTGATGATTGCCAAAGATCCTCTAAATAGGTTTTTTCACGCAGGGTATCCATACAGGACCAGAAGCGATCATGTCGGTACCCCATCAATTGACCATCTTTCGTGAGTTGTTCGATCGGTTCCCGCTCCCACGCAATTTCATCCCCCGTAATGTAATCAATGGCCTTACGCTCTAAAACATAGAACCCACCGTTGATCCAACCCTCCTCAGCACGCGGCTTCTCTTTGAAGTCAACGATATGATCCCGCTCAAACACCAACCGTCCAAATCTGGCAGGAGGTAATACCGACGTTACGGTAGCTAGTTTCCCGTGTGACTTGTGAAACCGTATTGTAGCCTGAATATCGACGTCTGAAACCCCATCTCCGTACGTGAATAGAAATGTTTCGTCGTCCCCGATCCATTTTTTCAACTGCTTGAGCCGACCACCCGTCTGAGTGTGTAGACCAGTATCAACAAGATGGACCGTCCAATCCTCATGCTGTTTACCGTCATGAATCGTCGTTTTCCCACTTCCAAGGTCGACGGAAATATCTTTATTGAAGGCATAGAAGTTCAGAAAGTATTCCTTGATCATTTCCCCTTTGTACCCAAGCGCTATGATGAACTCCTTTATACCGTGAGCAGCGTAAATCTTCATAATATGCCACAGGATAGGCTTTCCACCAATTTCAACCATTGGCTTCGGTCGCAAAATGGTCTCCTCCGCAAGTCGAGTCCCCATCCCCCCAGCAAGAATGACAGCTTTCACTCTTATTTCCTCCTATTCATGAACGAGATACATAGTGAGCCCTTGAGCTCATTTCGTCTATTTATCCTGCAAAAAACAAAAGGCATCCGGGCCTACGCTGCAACATAGAGGGTAATCTGATCAATTGAGATTACCGCACGAGATTGAAGGACCAGCTTACGGAGGAGCAACATCGCTCGCTGCCCCCTGACATTCTCCGCGTAAACTCCGCGTCTAATCCAGCCAAGGGACCATCATGTGATTCGAACTAGGTGACCAGATTCCATTTTCTTTGATTGTTCAATAGAAGTAGTCCTTGGCCTTTGATATTCTATTTTTGGTCCCATCAATTATGATGGAGTCAACTACTGCATGGCTGGATCCGAATGTGACTAGCTCCCGAACCCCTCTCGTATAAGCCAGCGCTCGGTAGTGTTCCATGAGGTTCGCTCGAGCGAACAAATACCCTGGGAAGAGAGGAGTAATGACGACCTTTGATTGATAATAAATGACCCGCAGTTCATCCAACAACGAAAAAAAACACTCTATTACAATACGCTCAAATTGTTGAGCTACCAGTCCCTCATGTTTGGCTTTGGTGTTCAGTGCATACCAATGCACCCCGAGTGATTCCGTTCCCGTTATCCCCTCACCCCTCATGCCTAGCTTCATAAGTATAATCGGATTCGAAATATAAGCTACCACCCTCCCGGTAGCCACCGGATCCAAGATACCCTTTAAAAAGGTGGCGCCTCTAAATAACATGGCCAACGAGTTTGGGAGGATGCCACGGTCTAACGCGATAGTGGCTTCCTAATCTAATGGGGGCCACTGTCGAATCTGGCTCTCTAAATCCAAAATCCTTGTATTGCGAATACTACTGTCCTCTCAACCTTTTACAGCACAAAGCGCTCTGATCTAAACCCCGGCCCCACGACAGATTCATAGTCCTAGACTTAAACCCTAAAACAGCGCACAGTTCAAACCTTTCTATGAGTAAGCAATCATTCCCACCCACAGTTATAATACTACCAGACTTAACATTTTTTGTTACCGACATCATAACAGGCTGATCCTCATTTTCTTTGCCTTGTAGTTATATACAACATATCTCTTCACACCTAATACAAGCTCGATCCAAGACCGAGACAGTGCAGTGACTGCGAGCCAGTAAACTTCCGACCTAATTCTAAGCAAACGCTTGTAGTGCTCCCCTCAAATCAAGCCACCTGAGTTACTTGTTGCCCCCGATATTGGACTGGGCTTCGATAGCCCAACGCTTGATGCGGGCGCTCTTCATTGTACCACCGCAGCCAGTCTCGAATGACCCGCCGCGCCTCCTCAAACGTCTGGAACGCGTGTTGCCAGACACATTCCTCTTTGAGACTGCGAAAGAACCGTTCGATGATCCCCTTCTGTTCCGGCGTGTACGGCGTGATGAACTCCTGCGTCAACCGATAGTCTCGACACGCTTGCCGAAACTGCCGGCTCTGGAAGATCAGGCCATTGTCGCTACGGAGGACCGGTGCGCCCACCGGACGCAACGTTCCGAATCGTTGCAGGCAGGCCGCTTCGACGGCCCGCTCCGCCTCCTTGGCTCGACTCCGGAGGGCGAACTCGTAGCCGATCACTTCCCGATCATGACAGTCAATCACCGCCGCCAGATGGGCCCAACCGTCTTGCCCACAGGCGATATGCGTCACATCCATCGCCCACCATTCGTTGCTTCGACTCGCCCGACTGGTCCAGCCTTGCACGCGAGGACGTGGGGTGGAGACGCGTTGATGCACGAACCACCTCTTCTGTTTCAGCACACGATAGACCGCCTTCCGATTCACAATGACCCCATCCCGGAATCGCAACAACACCCACAGTCGCCGATACCCAAATGTGGGGTACTGCTGAATCCACTCCCGCAACCGCTCTGTCCACGGCGGGTCAGCCGCCCTCCGGCGCCCCTCCGTCACGTCCGTGCGATGCAGCGCAGCTCGGCTCACCCCAAGCACCTGGCAACTCCGTCGCTCGGAGATACCCAACATGTGAGCTCTCACGCGTCGGATGTCTTCCGGTCCAAAGGGTAGGGCTTCAACGCCTCCCGTAAAATATCGTTATCGAGGACCAGATCCCCAATCTTCTGTTTCATCTTCTTGATCTGCTCGTCCTTGACGGCGTCTTCGTCCTTCGGTCGCGTGCGGAGCGCGTTCTCGGCCCCGACCAGAAACTTCTCCCGCCAATCTTCGACCTCGGCCACCGTCAACCCATGCGTCCGGGCCGCTTCGGCCACCGACGTCTCTCCCTTCAGGAGACTGACCACCAGCGCCACGCGCCGTTTGGCCGTCCACCGTTCAATCGGTTCGGTTGTGTCTGCTGCCATCTCGCCACCTCCTTGGTCCGCTCAGGACCATGTCTTGAAGGTGGTCTCAATTTCAAGGGGTGCAGGATACGCTTTTATTAAGAACAGTCTGATTAATTGGGAGTTTCGATTGGAAACTAGTAGAATCTCCAATGTTTTGAGTAGTGCTCGCCCAAGAATCTGAACTAATCAGCCTCCTTAGCCAAATCTAGGGAAGGTCTGATTAATTCAGCTTATTAACCAACCAGTCCTCAAAACACTGGAGATTCGACTGATCTGTCGACGGCCCCCCCGGCTTGAGTAGCAGACACGTTTAGAGTCCGGGTACTAATGTAGCCGATTTTCTGGCTAATTGTTTCGCATAGGCGGCTGGCGTCAGTCCGCCCAATCCTTTTTTCGGTCGCTCCTCGTTATACTCGCGCCGCCAGGCTTCAATGATGGCTTGGGCATGGGCGAAATTCAGAAACCAATGCTCGTATCAGGCACTCGTCACGGAGGCGCCCGTTGAATAACTCGATGTAAGCATTCTGGTTGGGCTTGCCCGGTTCAATCAGCCGCATTGTCACGGTATGCGCATGGGCCATGGTCGAGCATGCGTTCTTGATGATCAAACGCATCGTCGGCTAGGCCAAAGTGCGGTATCTGAGGTTGGCAAAAAACACGCACTGGCTCCAGATAAGCGGCGGATTGGCAAATTTGTACGTGTCTCGGCGACATCTGTTGGCAGGAGTCTAGCGAACAGGGTTCCGGACAGCCCGACAGCGGGCGCCACCCGATGATGACACTCTCAGTCCAGTGAGTTTCTAGCAGAAGGCCTGTATCGATCCATTTCAGAAACCGAGAGCCTGGTGTAAACGGGAACTAATCAGACCTTCCTTAGAACATGAACCGGACTCCTACAAGATGGGCGGTAGAATTATTTGATCTTCCAAATGGAAGTATCCGACTCCAACGAACCTCTGCAAGGGTTGGGGTTTCAGCGATAGTGACAGGTGTCGGTACGTAGATCTTGAGAACCTGCTCAACCTTTGGTGCTTGTTCCATAAGAATCAACATACCACCACTGCTGATATTCAAAGACAGTGCCTTCCCCTTCTTGGCAAGGCTACCGCCTCCGCCTTCTTGAACCATGATTTCATACAATATTGGTCTCAGCAGCGCAGCTCTCTCTCTGTGGCTTTCATGATTGTCCTGAATCGGCCACTCCCATTCCATTGGTGTCACCTCAATATCCTTCTACGCATATGACAATATTTCTCAATCCCCATTTCACCTTCGTTTCCCTGACCTCTGCCCTTGCTCAACAGCCAATGCCGACCCTAATCTAGATAGATCCGTCACACACTCGATTACCCAACCCATTTCAGCCACTTATTACAATCAACCTGGGAGATCCTATGCACCGGCATCCAAATCAGCAATACCAATTTTGTAGGCTGCATTCTCAAAGGTATATGTTGACTCCCTCGAAAGGGTTAGGTACTATTCTGGTAATATGAGGCGAGATTCAGGCACTGAGTTACACCCAATATTCACTCCGTCTCAGGCTTAGAACAATTGATCTAGCTTTTTATGGCTGAATCACCAAAAGGGACTGAACAAACTGATGTTCTGGCTGATCAGAGAGCAGGCTCTGGAATTGTCGTCCTATCGACATCCATGCAACTACTCCACATGAATCGACAGGCTACCGAGCTCGCTAAAAAGATCACAGCAGTGGAACATGGAGGCAGTACAACTGTTTCAGCACGCGGAATACTCCCAACAGCCCTGACCGAGCTTTGCACAGAGATCATCAAAGCCCTCCACATACGGACAGAAGCTAAAGATTGGGAACAGTTTGAGCTCAAGCGCGTCACGGGCGACCCCAATCAACCAATTCTACTAAGAGGCTTTGGCTTACCCGATCGAGGCGGGATTCAACATGCCCGACTTGTTGTAACCATGGAAGAACTAGGGCGAAAACAGAACCTGAATGCGGAACATGCCCGAGAACGCTTCCAACTCACCAACCGAGAGCAATCCGTAGTGGAGCACCTCTCAAAAGGCTGGACAAATAAAGAGATTGCTAACGCTCTACAAATTACCGAACAAACCGTCAAAGAGCATATCAAGCACATCATGCGCAAAACGAATTCCACCACCAGGACTGGTATCCTCGTCCAAATATTTAACGCTTAACCACCCTCTTCGCACAGCGTCCCCTTGTCACCCTCTCCCACTGTCACGCAAATAACACGGTGCGTCGAAATTACCACAGTCCAATCAGGCCGTTTAACAAGTTTTATTCTTATTTTCAATAGTTTATCAATAGATAACAAACGGCCCGCGATTTGCATTTTACCATTCTCAAATTCTATCGGAGGTGACGGCTCAATGCGATCTAGATCTAATGGGACCCTGGCACTTGTGGTACTTGGACTATTTAGCTCAGCTTTCCTCTTCGCTGGATGCACAACTACACCTTCATCCCACACGAACGAATCGAGGGACAGTGGTTTCACCTCATTGTGGAATGCCTACGGCGACTGTAAATCGACAGCAGACCTATCCAAAGCGACAGCAAACCTGGACCACCTCCGATCAGCCACTCTGCTTGGTCATGAAAAAAATGGGTTCATATTGCCACTGCCAAATCGAATTGCTCATCTGGTTTCAACCCCAACCAGCCGGGCAGCAGTGGATGTGAAGGCTATGACTTCAGCCTGCGCTCTTCACACTGGGGAACTCGCGTTGAACCAGGGATACCTTGAAGTTGCACGGGATCTTTTTGTTTCAATTATCAGACTTCATGAAGGGCAACACTCCTACTACGCTGTAAAAGCAAGAACCTTGTTGGCAAAACTCGAGCAAGGACTCACCATCTCACTCAATGCTCGGTAGCCACGCTCGCCTCACATCCTATCCCGCAACCGGCGATATAAATCTACATAGGCCCTTGCCGATTGACCCCACGATAGATCCGCATTCATTCCCGCAGTGACCAATGAGCGCCAAACCTCCTGTTCCTCATAAACATGAAGCGCGAGTAGAATCGTGGAGAGCAGGGCATCGGGAGAGGTTTCAATAAAATGAAAACCTGTTGCGTATCTGGATTTGACTGTTGACGGACGAAAGGGAATAACAGTATCAGCAAGTCCACCTGTACGCCGCACGATAGGAACCGTACCGTATCGCAAGCTATATAGCTGGCTTAATCCGCACGGCTCGTAACGAGACGGCATGATCAGCATGTCCGAGCCCGCCTCAATCCGATGAGCTAGCCCCTCATCAAAACCAAGAGTAAGACCGATTGTCTGAGGGTGCTTCTCCTTAGCTGCAAGGAATTGCTGTTCCAAATGAGTATCGCCAGTACCCAATACGACCAGTTGGAGCTCGAGAGCCATAAGCTCTGGAAGAATATCAAGCAAAAGATCAAATCCCTTTTGGAACGTCAATCGGCCAATGACTGCCAACACTGGCACATCAAGAATCGGCAACCCTAGCTCTTGCTGTAACGCTCGCTTGCACGTCCTTTTTCCCGATAGGTCATTAACGTGGTACTTCGCCGGTAGATAAGCATCCTGCGCGGGATCCCACGCAGTCTCATCAATTCCGTTTGCGATACCACTGACACCACTTGTCCGGTTTGCCAATACGCCTTCAAGGCCACACCCATATTCCGCAGTTAAAATCTCTCTCGCATAGGTAGGACTTACCGTGGAGACAGCGTCGGAGAAGACGATACCCCCCTTCAAACAATTGACTGCTCCGTAGAACTCAAGCCCGCCCAGTGAGAAGAGCGATGAAGGAAGACCGGTTTTTATGAATTCCTGACCTGGGAATATCCCCTGGTAACCAAGGTTGTGCACAGTCAACAAGGTCTTGATCGACTGAAGACTATTATGCTCATGCGGTAGCACCTTGAGATAGACCGCGCACAATGCCGCCTGCCAATCGTGAAGGTGCAGGACATCAATCTTCTCCCGCTGTACGTCTACTAAGACATGCATCGCTTGAATAACTGCACGACAGAACAAAGTGAATCGGTCAAGGTTGTCCGGATAGTCTCGATGATCCTGCTGATAGAGTCCCGAGCGATTGAAGTACGGATCGTGACACACGAACAACACCCTTACCTGATGCAATCCACCGATCACCGGCACATATTCTTCTTCGATGGACACATCCGCCGACGTCCCTTCCATAGGTACAGAGAATTGCATAGTGACCCGACGGTCCTTCTGAGCCAACCGAGTCCGATAGCCAGGCAGCAACAAGGTCACCCGATGCCCTAATTTCGTAAGGGCCATGGACAAGGCCCCCACAACATCCGCAAGCCCACCCGTTTTTGCGTATGGAACCGCCTCAGAGGCGACCGTTACGATGTGCAAGCTATCTGAAATTTTTGATACCATGCAGGGCAACCAAGGCCAACTTATGGACGTGAAACTTCGTCAATCCCTGTCTTGAATCGAGCTTCATATGCCCAGGATTTCGCCAATGTCCGTAACTCATCGGGTTGGAGCTTTTCTCGATACACAAGGTGTTCATCAAAAAAAACCAACAACCAGCCTCGATCGGGGTAGGCAAAGTAGACGCCTTCGCCTGCGTGAACCCCACCGCTCCATCCTTTCGGCACCTCACCCGAGGCTACCCTGGATCGAGGGATAAGGCTCAAATCTGGCATCACAAAAAAATAGGCGAACTCGCTATGATAAAAAGGAGGCCCCCCCCAGACATTCACAACGGCTCTACTGGTGATTTGATCCAGCACAAGATTTTCTCTTTCAACCAGCTGCTCTTGCTGCTCCAATGTCGGCATACTTTTGCATCCGAGCAACAGCATGAATCCCACGAACACACTCAGCGTGGTGTTCATTAGACTGTTAGCGATGTGTCCCATGTCGTAGTCTCCCCTCACAAAAGTCGCCTGGACTTGACTTCGATTGGTTTAACCGGTTGACAGGCATCACACTGACACAACCCCCTCAACAAAGTGTAGGAATAAATTCCCGTATCATGGCCATCGCTCCATTTGAATTGAAACGCATAGCGCCCAACTGGTTGAATATCCTGTAGCATGATCAACAACGGAACATCATCGGCCTGAAGGCGACGTGCTCCCGTCCATTCATCAACGCAGGCCGCACAGGGACAATGCTGTCGAAGCGAGCGGACTGGATAAACTGCCCGATGACCGTCGCTCCATTGAATTCCCAATACGCCCTTCTCAAGCCACTCTATATCCCGAGGCTCTAATGCAGCGGCTGTCATACTCACCCCTCTCTCCTGTGATCACGTCTTACGACACAGTAATCGACAAAAAATTCGCGGATGGGAGCCTCCTACCGGCCACAACCGTCACATACCCTTCAATCGCCGCCTCCACTTCTCCCCGCACTTGTCCACTGGCTCGTAATCGTGTCACAAGAATGGGATCAAGACGAATGGCCTGTTGGAGAAATGAGAGGCTGCCGCGTGACAGCGCAACACAGCGAACTCGCTGGTGCGCAGCGCATGGTACACACACAAGCCCTCCTGCGACCGGAGAAAAGTGAGGTTCACCTACAAAATGTGTCTTCCCACATGAAGCACAATGGTCGGTCTGTGGACGAAATCCGGTGACACCCAGCAATCTGATTTGAAAAAGTAGCGCCGTAAAGGTTGGGTCTTCACTCTCGTGAAGCGATGCAAGCCCCTGCTCGAGCGTATCAAACAAAAGTGGATCCGGATCTCCATCCGGAGTAATCGCAGCCACCACGTTGACCATCCGTGCCGCCGAATCTATGAGACTGAGAGATTCCCGCAACTTTTGGGAAGACCTGACAAGATCAACGTGTGAAATCCGGTATAGCGAGTCGCCGGTTTTTTCGAAGAGATTCAACCGGCACAGACTGAACGGCTCAAGTGCCGCGCCAAAACGGCTCTTAGGCCGACGCGCACCACGAGCCACCCCTCGAATCTTGCCTTTCTCTTTTGCGTAAAATGTGACAATTCGATCGGCATCGCCCCACTTGCGACTTCGCAAAACGAGCGCTGTCGCCTTTACGAGTGGCACATCGCCCTCTCATCCCTGGCCCAACAATCTCCTGATGACCTGCTGAATTGTGTCATCGGAGATACTCCAAGAATATCGTGGCCAACGTTAAATAAATCGAAATCCCCGTGATATCATTCGCCGTGGTCACAAAGGGGCCGGCCGCGACGGCAGGATCTACTCCTAGGCGCTTCAACAGGATTGGCATAATCGTCGCCATACTGGTCGAGACAAAAAAGGCGATGATCAGAGAAACGCCTACGACCATCCCCAGAAACCCTTGATGCAAGACCCACCCAACCAGCGTCAACGTTGCTCCGCACGCCAGCCCCATCACTAACCCGACCTTTGCCTCACGGAAAAACACCGGCCAGACATGGCTGAGCTCAACGGACCCGGTGGCCAATCCACGAATAATCAACGTTGATGATTGCAAGCCGACATTACCACCCATCGCAGCAATGACGGGAATAAAACTCACAATTGCCACAACTTCTTGAACTGTATAGCGAAAATACCAGAGGATTGCACCAGACAGTAGACTCCCTACAAGGTTAGTAAATAGCCACGGCAATCGGAGTCTGGCTGACGCGATGCTTGATGACTTCGAAGCCGTATCTTCTTCAATGGCACCGGCCATCTTCAGCATATCCTCGGTCGCTTCTTCACGGATGACATCGACCACGTCATCAACCGTGATAATCCCCACAAGCTTCCCGTCTCGCTCCACGACCGGAATGGCCAACAAGTTATAATTGGCCACTTGCCTCGCCACCTCTTCTTGATCCATATCAATACTGACGCTCATCGCCTCCCGCGTCATGATGTTCTTCAGCGGAGTCGTGGGAGGCACCGTGAGAAGTTGCCGAAGCGAAAGCACGCCAACCAGGCGATCATCCTTATCCGTCACATAGATATAGAACACCATTTCCGCATCAGTGGCCTGTTGCAACCGGCGGATGGCCTCCTGCGCCGTGGCGTCCTCCGGGAGGGAAAAGAATTCCGTGGTCATGATAGCGCCGGCCGTATCTTTGGGGTATCGGAGAATGTCGGCCACTTCAGTCGAATCCTCCGTCTTCATCAGCGCTAACACTTCCTTACTCCGTTCTTCCGGGAGGAACCCAAGAATATAGGCAACGTCGTCAGGGCCTAGATCCTTCAGGAGCCAGGCAATATCGGAGTGAAGCAGATCGGCGAGCACCTGTTGAATACTCTCCCCGTCCAGCTCGCTCAGCACCTGTCCGCGCTTTCGTTCGCCACGAACCAGCTCGAAAATTTCCCGTTTTTCCTTCGGCGAGGAGAGATGGGTCACTGCCTTAGCAATATCCGCTGGGTGCATGCGCCCTAACATTTTTGACAGGTTCGTGATCGCTCCCCGACGCAGGAGCTTCTGCACGGATTGAATGACGATATCTGATTTTGTCTGCCCTCGTTCGGTCTGATCACGAAGGACTTCGCGCAGAATATCACGATCAGCGGGACGAGGACGTTGTTCCGGAAGGCGTGGTTCCGTTGGTCGGTCGGTTGGCTGCATGATTGTTGCGCGGGATCTTGAGACTTGCTCCGGTGGCGCCGCATGGAGCAGGCCAACCGCTCACTGGACGACACAGAGCAGATACTTCGTCTTCACTACCTACGGCCTTATTGGGAAGTCTGCTTGAACTGCTGCGGCATAGGGATGCCATCCGCTTTCGGTTACGAGTGCGTACCGGGAATCATCAATATCAAGTTCCCACCAACGGTTAGTAGCCCAACTCCACAAGAGCCTGCTCATCCTCGCGCCAGTCTTTTCTGACTTTCACCCACAGCTCAAGAAACACTTTCATTCCAAAAATCTTCTCCATGTCCAATCGGGCTTGGGTCCCGATTGTTTTCAACCGCTCCCCGTGCTTTCCGATCAAGATGCCTTTCTGTGTCTCGCGTTCAACCATAATCGACGCCCGAATCTTCGCGAGTCTTCCCTCTTCAACAAATTCATCGATCTCGACCGCCGTCGCATATGGGACTTCATCCTCGGTCGCCTGGATGACCTTCTCCCGAATCATTTCGGCCGCCAACGTCCTCATCGTCTGATCTGTCACAACATCCTCGCCGTACAGTCCTTCCCCTGACGGAAGGTACGGAACCGTCACGGCAAGCAATCGCTCCACATTATCGTTGCCCTGAGCAGACACCGGCACCACTTCCGTCCAGGCAAACAGCTTGGCATATTGGTCAAGAACGGGAAGCATCTTATGCTTATTCACCAGATCGATTTTGGTCATGACTAAGATCACCGGCCTCGGCTGCTTTGCCAAGGCCTCTTTCATGTATTTAATGGCAGACAAATCTCCGGGACCTGGACGGCTTGTCGCCTCCATGAGCATGTACAGCACGTCCGCATCGTCCAGCGTTTCCATCGCCGCGCGAACCATCCGCCGATTCAACAAATGGTCAGGCTTATGCAATCCCGGTGTGTCGAGAAAGGCGATTTGCGCCCCTTCCGCGTGCACAATACCCATCACACGAGTCCTGGTCGTTTGCGGCTTACTCGAGACAATCGCAATTTTTTCGCCGAGCAGACGATTCAGTAGAGTCGATTTGCCTACGTTGGATCGCCCGATGATGGCAACCGTTCCGAACTTCATGGCTTTGAGGAAGGCTCCTGTTGTTTCTCCGAACCTGGGATGAATTGATACACTGTCTCACCTTTCCGCACATAGCCTAACTGCTCACGGGCTAATTGTTCGATCTTGGTTGGATCATGCTGGAGACGCAGAATATCGTGCTGCAAGATGACATTTTCTTTGCGTAATACCGACAGCTCTTCTTCCAAATTCTTGGCGTAATCCCGCATCGTGAGATACCGTGAAAGCCCCATTTCTCCATAGAAGAGTGCGACCCCCAGCCAAAGAACCCCGATCACTCCGCCCACCTGGGCAAGAGTGAACAGACGTCGCTGCCACTCCAGCCAGTCCCGACCACGATTTTGCTTAATAACCATTATTAATTAATCCCGACCATGGCTACAGAACAGGCTAACTCCGCGCAGGCACGGCCTCTCGACCACGGTAGATTGCCGCAGCTCCCAACTCTTCCTCAATTCGCAGCAGCTGATTGTATTTCGCTACACGATCCGTTCGAGAGAGAGACCCGGTCTTGATCAACCCACTGTTCGTCGCGACGGCCACGTCCGCGATGGTCGTGTCCTCTGTTTCCCCGGAGCGGTGCGAAATGATGGCCGTATAACCCGATCGCTTCGCGAGTTCAATGGCATCCAACGTCTCCGTCAATGTTCCGATCTGATTCAGCTTAATCAGGATTGAATTTCCAATCCCCTCCTTAATGCCCTTCGAAAAGATCTCAACATTCGTCACAAAGATATCGTCGCCGACGAGTTGGACCCGCTTCCCGAGTTTTTCCGTGAGCAATTTCCAGCCCTTCCAGTCCAGCTCACTCAACCCATCTTCGATGGAGAGAATGGGATAGCGATCGAGCAGTTTGCCATAGTAACTGACCATGTCTTCCGATGAACGTTCCGGATTCTTTTCTGCTTCAAGAATGTACCGTCCCTTCTCGTAGAGTTCACTGGCGGCACAGTCTAACGCCAGAGCAATATCCCGCCCGACCTGATAGCCCGCCGCCTCAATCGCCTCCGATATGAGACTCAATGCTTCTTCGTTCGATTGCAGATCGGGAGCAAATCCTCCCTCATCTCCGACGGCCGTATTGAGGCCCTTCTTCTTCAAGAGCGCCTTCAATGAATGAAAGACCTCGGTGGCCATGCGAAGGGCCTCGCTGAATCGGTTGGCCCCCACCGGCATGATCATGAACTCTTGAAGGTCCAGCCGATTGTCGGCATGGGCTCCCCCGTTGATGATGTTCATAAGCGGAACCGGAAGTACGCGCGCATTCGTCCCACCCAAGTACCGGTAGAGAGGTTGCCCGGTTTCAATCGCCGACGCTTTCGCCACGGCTAAGGACACACCCAAGATCGCATTCGCGCCCAGCTTGCCCTTGGTCTTCGTCCCATCCAACCCAATCATGGCTCGGTCAATCCCGGCTTGATCGAATGCGTCCTTTCCCAGCAGTTCAGGAGCAATGACCTTGCTAATATTTGCAACCGCTTTGGAGACACCCTTTCCCATCCATCGCTTCTTGTCCCCATCTCTCAGCTCGATCGCCTCTTTTTCGCCTGTCGAAGCGCCGGAGGGAACGGCCGCTCGCCCAACCGCTCCACTTTCAAGCGTGACTTCGACCTCAACCGTCGGATTACCACGTGAATCGATAATCTGCCTGCCCCTGATTTCTCTGATGTCGCTCATACCGCTTGCCCCTCTCTCCAGTTAGACAATCAGCTTGTTTTTCAACAACTCATTCACCTTGCCGGGATTCGCCTTCCCCCCACTTGCCTTCATCACCTGACCAACAAGAAATCCTAAGACCTGCTGCTTCCCTTCCTTGAACTGCCCAACCTGCACCGGATTCTTACTCAAAACCTCGTCGATGATCTTCTTTAACGCCCCTTCATCAGAGACCTGCGTCAACCCTTTTTCCTGCACAATCTGTTGCGGGGTCTTGCCGCTACGATAGAGCTCTGGAAAAATCTCACGGGCGACTTTTAGGCTGATCACCTCTTTATCCACCATTGTCAACAGATCGACAAGTCGATCAGGCGAGACCGGCGACACGACGATATCGGTCCCAGAGTTATTCAATTCTCTGGTTAATTCCCCCATCACCCAATTACTCACGGTTTTAGGGTCTTTGAACAGCTTCAGGCAGGACTCAAAATAATCCGCCATGCCTTTCGATGTCGTGATCACGCCCGCATCGTACTCTGGAAGACCATACTCGGTGATAAATCGATGGGTACGCACGGCTGGCAATTCCGGCAATGACGATCGAAATCCCTCGATCCAGTCCTCGTTCAACTGCAGCGGTACCAAATCCGGATCAGGGAAGTATCGATAGTCATGGGCCTCCTCTTTAGAGCGCATCACTGCCGTTTCACCCCGATCAATGTTCCAAAGTCTGGTCTCCTGATAGATCTTGCCTCCCTCATTCAGAACCTTGGTCTGCCGTTTGATTTCATACTCGACCGCATCCTTCACATATTTGAAGGAATTGATATTCTTGAGCTCAACCTTCGTCCCGAACTCCCGCTGACCAACCGGACGCAATGACAAGTTTGGCTCGCAACGGAAACTCCCTTCTTCCATGTTCCCATCGCACACATCCAGATACATCAGCACATCGCGCAACCCTTTCAGATAGGCTACCACCTCATCCGCTGAACTCATGTCCGGTTCCGTCACGATCTCCAGCAGCGGTGTGCCCGCACGATTCAAATCCACACGGCTTCCCGCCGTCCCAGCTCCGTGTACGTTTTTCCCCGCGTCTTCTTCCAAGTGCGCTCGCCGAACTCGAACTCGTTTTGTAACCGTCCCGACAACGACCTCAATCCAGCCATGCTGGCAGATCGGATCCTCGTATTGAGAAATCTGGTACCCCTTGGGCAAATCCGGGTAGAAATAGTTCTTTCTTGCGAATCGATTGTTTGCCGTGATCGTACAGTTCAACGCCAATCCGGCACGAACCGCCATTTCGATCGCCGTTCGATTGATCACGGGCAAGCTGCCTGGGAGACCAAGACAGACAGGACAAGTCTGGCTGTTCGCGGAGAGCCCGAAGGTCGTACCGCACCCGCAGAACATTTTGGAGTTGGTCCGCAGTTGTGCATGGACCTCCACCCCGATCACCGCCTCAAACATCATCCGCGCTCCGCTCCCTCATCTTGAACGTGTCCGCGTTCGCGTTTCATCGCCTCACGTCCGGCATCGAAGGCATCCCGCAGCACCGACCGTTTCGACTCGACAAACTCCCTGCCCTGATCGACGGCTTCTTCAAACACCTCACCAGCCCGACCAGCGAGATCTCGCAAATCGGTTTCGGCACGACGAGCATACCCTCGCAGTCGGTCACGCGACTCACTGCCCGTTTGGGGGGCCAGCAATAGTCCCATCACCGCACCCATGGCCGCACCGCTGAGAAACGCCAACAACACCGCCGTTGAAGCTCCCCGTTCATCCGCCATTGTGTGTCCCTCCCTCATGTTTCATGCGTTCCCGTACGACGTGCGTTGCGGCCTTGACGCCGGCAACCATACTCGCCACATTGCTCAATAGCGTTCCGCCTGAACCGCAGACAACAGTATGTACTTGCCGCACCGATTCACCAACCTCGCCTACGGCGTGCAGCAAGACCGATGCATGCTCGACACCCTCACGGGCCTGACTCGTCACGTCATTGAGGTTCTGGCTCACCGCACGCAATTCAGCCACAAGAGCCGGCAACTCCGTATTCATCTTCGCCAACAGTTGTTCGGACTCGGCAACAGTCTTTCGAATCTGCATCAAAACAGGCACGAGATATCCAACCAGCACTGCAAATACGACGGCGACGAGGAGTGCCGCAATTTCAACGATCGTCATAGTTGCCTCTCCTCCTGGTCAGTCATTGCATCCATCTCACTCATGACCCCATTTCTTTTTATCACCTTCGTCTTACCGTAGATTTGGCTTCTGGCGATGCCAGGCTGTGGATTGCTCATAGGCGTGTGCGGCGCGGAGCATCAGATCTTCCTCAAACGCCCGCCCAATCAGTTGGAGCCCGATCGGAAGCCCTGCCTTGGTGAATCCACAAGGCAGCGCGATCGCCGGCAACCCTGCCAGATTCACCGAGATCGTGAAAATATCTGACAGATACATCTGCAACGGATCTTCGCTTTTCTCGCCAAGCTTGAAGGCCGGTGTCGGCGTTGCCGGAGTGATAATGAGGTCTACCTCATTAAATGCGGCGTCGAAATCCTGACAGACTAACGTGCGCACAGCCTGCGCCTTCCCATAGTAGGCGTCATAATATCCTGCGCTGAGCACATACGTACCAAGCATAATTCGACGTTTGACTTCCGGCCCGAACCCTTCCTGCCTCGTTTTCAGATACAGTTCCAGCAGGTCTTTCGTCTCCTTGGCACGGAACCCAAATTTCACGCCGTCGAACCGGGCAAGATTTGAGCTAGCCTCCGCTGTTGCAATCACGTAATAAACCGCCACTGCAGCGTCAGTTCTGGGTAGACGGATCTCCTTGATCTCGGCACCAAGGTGCTTCAACTCCCCGATGGCGGCTCGGACGGCCTGCTCGACCTCCGGATCAAGTCCCTCGGTGAAAAATTCCACCGGCACACCGACCTTTAGGTTTTTGAGGTCACGCTTCTGTAACGCTTTCACGTAGTCCGGCACCGGACGATCAACCGAGGTGGAATCCATCGGATCATGCCCGGCAATGGCTTGGAGCAGAAACGCCGCATCAGGCACGTTGCGTGTGATCGGCCCAATCTGATCGAGCGACGAGGCAAACGCCACAAGACCATACCGTGACACACGTCCGTACGTCGGCTTCACCCCCACCACGCCGCAGAATGCGGCCGGCTGCCTGATCGATCCCCCGGTGTCGGACCCAAGTGCCGCCACACATTCTTCCGCGGCCACCGCCGCTGCCGATCCTCCACTCGATCCGCCCGGCACACAGTGAAGATTCCACGGATTTCGGCTGGGGCCAAATGCAGAGTTCTCTGTCGATGACCCCATGGCGAACTCATCCAGATTGGTCTTGCCCACCAAGATGTACTCCTCCGAGCGCAGCCTCGAAACGACCGTCGCATCGTATGGTGGAACAAAACTTTGTAACATTCGAGAGCTACAGGTCGTCGGCACACCATCTGTGCAGATGTTATCCTTCACTGCGAGCGGCATCCCTGTCAGCGGATGCGTCTTTCTCCACACTTTGAGCTTTTGATCCAAACACTCCGCCTGCTGATAGGCAGCCTCTTTCGTTTGAGTGACGAAGGCCTTCACCTTCGGTTCCACCTGACTGATTCGGAGAAAATAGGCGCGCACGATCTCCGTCGCGGTCACTTCCCCTGCCGTGAATTTCTTATGAAGCTCGACGAGACCTAGTTTTTGGAGAGACATGACATGCTCATGACCAACGGGTATTCGCACAACAAACCAACACCGGCATCCAGTGCCGGGGTTGGGTCGGTTAGCTCCCCGTCACAATTCGATTTTTCTCATTCACGCGCACGATCTTGGGCACGTGCTTCTTGATTTCTTCTTCACCATAATACTCGTAACAAAAGATGATGATTTGGTCCCCGACTGCCGCTTTCCTGGCTGTGGGGCCGTTGAGAATAATTTCTCCCTTTCCTCGCGCCCCGTTAATGGCATAGGTCATGAATCGTTCGCCGTTATTCAGGTTTGAGCAGACAATAGCCTCGTATGGCAGAATGCCTGCCGCCTCCATCAAGTCTTGATCGATCGTCAAACTTCCTTCGTACTCGAGGTGGGCTCCAGTCACCGTCGCACGGTGAATCTTCGAACGTAACATTTGTCGAAACATGTATTGCCTCGTCCTCCGTCGATTGTCAGAATCTCATCCAGAATGGTTACGGATGAGACGGTCATGGACGGTTAACGTTCCTCTATGATTTTGGGAACGACAAAGCCATCCGATTCACGTTCCGGCGCATTAGCCAACGCTTTTTCCACCGGCAACGAGAGACGCACAAGATCCTCTCTGAACACATTCACTTGCCCGGTAACGGTCGCCGTCGGTTCAATGCCGGTGGTGTCATACTGCTTCAACTTGTCGACATGGGTAAGAATTTGAGTCAACTGCTTGGCGAATGTTTCCTTTTCAGCAGCCGTCACGGCTAACCTGGCTAGCTGCGCCACTTTTTCAACATCCTGCTGCGTGATCTCCATCCGTCTCTCTTCTTTAGAAGATGTTCAACATGGTCTTCCAGCAAGGCCGCAGGAAGCCCTGCGACTGAGGGGTACCGGCTGAGGTCCCTCGCATGGAGAGGAACGACCGAGAACACCGATGGAAGCCATTTTCAACATCCGTTTATTCCACCGTCACACTTTTCGCAAGATTCCTCGGCTGATCCACATCCGCACCTCGCAACACGGCAATATGGTACGCCAGGAGCTGAAGCGGAATCGTAAACAACATCGGAGAGATCAGTGCATGGGTATCCGGCACCGTAAACACCGCATCCGCGATCTTCCCGAGTTCTCGCTCTCCTTCAGCCACGAATGCGATCACGGGGGCATGTCGCGCCTTGACCTCCATGAGATTACTCACTGTTTTGTCATACAGTCGATCGCGAGGCGCCAACACCACAACCGGCATATCCTTGTCGATCAATGCGATCGGGCCATGCTTCATCTCCCCTGCCGCATAGCCTTCGGCATGAATGTAGGAAATTTCTTTGAGTTTCAGTGCGCCTTCCAGCGCGATCGGATAATTGATTCCGCGCCCCAAGAAGAGAAAATTCCGTTTCTTGTAGTAGCGCTTGGCAATCGCCACGATTTCAGCTTCCCGCTGCAGCACACTCTCAACCAGGACCGGCAACCGCACGAGCCGATCAAGCCAGGCCTGACCATCCGCTACCTTCATCACATTACGAACTCGCGCGAAATGCAAGGCCAGGAGATAGAGCGCCGTGAGCTGCGCAGTGAACGCCTTCGTCGAGGCCACGCCGATCTCCGGCCCGCAATGGGTATACAGAACTCCATCCGACTCACGGGCCAACGTACTCCCAACCACGTTCACAATGGACACGACACGCGCCCCCTTGGCCTTGGCCTCTCGTGCAGCGGCAAGCGTATCGGCCGTCTCACCGGATTGGGAGATTGTAATAAACAAATCCTTCTTACCGACAAGCGGATCACGATAGCGAAACTCGCTGCCAATATCCACCTGAACCGGCGTCCGGACCATTTCCTCAAACAGATACTTCCCGACCTGACCGGCATGCCAGGACGTTCCACAAGCCACGATCCAGATCCGCTCCAAAGACGCGAATTCTTTCGGTGTCAACCCAATGTCCGGGAGATCCGCCTCTCCCGTTTCATAGGAATACCGCCCTCGCATGGTATCCAAAATGGTCTGCGGCTGTTCATGAATCTCTTTCAGCATGAAGTGCGGATAGCCGCTCTTCTCGGCTGCAGACGCATCCCATGTGATCTTCGACGCCTTTCGCGAGACAGTCTGCCCATCGGAATCGGTCAGTTGCACATCGCCTTGGGTAACGACCGCCACGTCCCCTTCTTCGAGATAGGTCACTTCCCGCGTATGCGCCAGCATAGCCATGACATCCGAGGCGATATAGGATGCATGCGCCGTCCGACCGACGACCAACGGACAGCCTGACCGTGCAGCAATCAAGGTTCCCGGCTCCCGCTCCGACATCACCGCTAGCGCGTAACTGCCTTTCACGTCTTTTGTCGCCAAACGCACAGCATCGGCCAGTTTATTGCCTTTCTGAAGATATTTATCGATCAAATGGGCGACGACCTCCGTATCGGTCTCTGAGACAAACTTATAGCCGTCCTTCTCGAGCTGCTGTTTCAGCTGCTGATAGTTTTCAATAATTCCGTTGTGCACCAACACGCAGCCCTTAGATCGATGCGGATGGGCATTCTGCTCCGAGGGCTTGCCGTGCGTCGCCCACCGAGTATGGCCGATTCCGACCGTTCCCGTGAGCCCATTGGCCTTGAGAGCGTTCTGAAGATTCACTAGCTTGCCCACACTCCGCTTGACGGCTATTTTCTCTCCCTGTAATACGGCCACACCCGATGAATCGTAGCCGCGGTACTCTAACTTGGATAATCCTCCTATAAGAATCGGCACAGCTTCCTGGTTGCCGACATATCCAATGATTCCACACATGACAATACCTCGGCTTTAAATGGTTGGCGGACAACTACGCGCCGCTATCGTTCCGCGATCAGCCCTTCGATGACCGTCCAGCCCTTTTCTTGGACTTCGCCGCAGTGTTCTGTTTTTTTACCCTTACAGGCTTCGCAGGGGTCTTGACGGAAACTACACTGGGTGCAGCCCTTTCCAACAAGACCCGTCGTTTGGCCACCCATCCCATTCGATTGGTCTGAGGAACCCGGGCGATCGCCAGTGAATCGGCCGGCACATTCTGTGTGACAGTCGTCCCTGCGGCGATCACTGCGCCCTCCCCGATCGTCACCGGCGCAACAAGCTGAGTATCACTCCCCAGAAATACATTCTTCCCAATCACCGTATGATGCTTTTTCTGGCCATCATAGTTACAGGTGATCGTACCAGCACCGATATTCACTCCTTCAGCAATCGTGGCATCTCCCAAGTAACTGAGATGATTGGCTTTGGACCCCTCGCCCAACTCGGTCTTTTTCATTTCGACAAAATTTCCGACTTTCGCTCGTCGCCTCACCACCACGCCAGGACGAAGATGAACAAACGGTCCCACATGTGCCTCATCATCAACACGCGATTGACTGAGAACAGAGGAATCTAACAACTCAACATGATTGCCGATCCTACAATCGGTGATCCGAACCCCTGAGCGAATCGTGGTCTCCTCACCAATCACCGTGTTCCCTTCGAGTACGACATGTGGGTACAGGACCGTATCCTTGCCGATCGTGACGTCTGCATCAATCCACACGGAACCTGGGTCTCGCATTGTCACGCCGGCATCCAGCCAACGTTCACGAATCTGGTGCCGGACGACCTGCTCTGCCGCTGCCAGCTGCTGTCTGGTGTTGACCCCTAACCCTTCATCGGGGTTCTGAAGCGTCACCGCAGCCACACGCTGCCCTTGTGAAACCGCCATCCGTACGATATCCGTCAGGTAGTATTCACCCTGCGCATTGTCGGGCTCCAGTTTATCGAGCGCCTTAAAGAGAAACGCTCCGGACACCACATACGTACCCACATTGATTTCCTTGGTCGCACGCTCTGTCGGAGTGGCATCTCGATCTTCAATAATCTTCAGCACGTCCAAGGACGAATGCGCTTGCCCCCCCTGGCTTGCTTGACGACGAATCACCCGCCCGTAGCCACTGGGATCATCCAAGATCGCCGTCAGAATGGTGACGGTTGCCCCCTCTCGTTGATGAACAGTGAGAAGCTCGCGCACGGTGGATTCCTTCAACAAGGGGGTATCACCGTTTAGAATAAGATAGTGTACAGGACCCGCTGTACCCTCTTGAGAGAACACGGAACGGCTTTGCATGACCGCATGGCCGGTCCCCAGCTGTTGCGCCTGTTCGACGATACGCACCGCCTGTGCTCCCGGCGTGCCGGTGATCCCCGCCTCAATGATCCGCCGAACCTTTTCCGCTTGATGCCCAACGACGACCGCGATTCGCTGACCTGCCACTCGAAGCGCCACATCCACCGCGTACTGCACCATCGGCTTCCCCGCAACCTGATGCAACACTTTGACATGGTTGGACTTCATTCGCTTACCCAACCCAGCTGCCATCACGATCACCCCAAGACCGGCAATAGGGGAATCCATTGCCTGCTGATCAGCTATTGATGTCATGCGCTGCATACTCCTCATAATGAGCGTTTCTCAAAGGAATCATCGGGGAATTCGATTTATCCGATCGGCACGCCAACATCCGGCTGTTTAATCTGACTCCACTTCGCCTCCGCCAACGCTGAGGCCATGGCGCCGGTCGGTGTGTACAACCCCCCCGATACAATCAGCTTCATCGCCTCTTCAATACTGATGTCAACTGACGTGACCTCCCGTTCCGGCACCAGCAGAAAATAGCCCGACGTGGGGTTGGGAGAAGTCGGCACATACACATGGATCAATGTATCTTCCCCCAAAGCCGTCGTCTCACCTTTCGTCATGCCCGTCACGAAGGCAAAACAATAATGACCATTCTTGGGAAACTGGATCAAGACCACACGCCGGTATGACCCTCGCTCCGAAAATGAGAGAATATCCATCATGGACTTCAAGGTCGAATAAATTCCTCGGACCAGGGGTAACCGATTGAGCCAATCCTCCCAGTGACTGACGATCTGGCGTCCTATGAAATTGGCCGCAAACAACCCAACCAAGAAAATCAGCAACACCAATGTCACGATCCCGAGCCCGGGAATGTAGTGATCGGGCACCAGCTCAGCCATCGCATCGCCCAAAATACCGTCCAATGCTACAAACAGAGTTTTCAGAACGAGAATCGTACCCCAAATAGGGGTGACAAGCAGGAGTCCTGTCAGGAAATATCGCCTCAAAGCCGTCTTAAGCATAAGAAAACCAGCCCATCCTCATGGGAGAACGATCCGTGATTCATCTTACAGAGTACCGAACAAACGTCGCAAGCGTTTTCTTGTTAATTTCAATGGGTTATACACACAAACGAGAAGGATCCCTGAATAGGTTCCATCTTGCTATTCCCCGCAACCTGACTTAGGATCCGCTTTCAAAAACGCGTGCGAAGAAAAACATTGATGAGTCCTGCCACACAAAAACCATCCGGTATCTTCATCACGCTGGAAGGCGGCGAAGGAAGCGGCAAAACAACCCAGGCCCGCAGGCTTTGTGACTGGTTGATAGCGCAGGGCCAGCGCGTCCTCCACACCCGAGAGCCGGGAGGAACATTTCTCGCTGAACGATTACGCAGCCTCCTCCTCGACCATTCCTCAGAAACCATTGCCCCGGAAACCGAGGCGTGGCTCATCCTTGCGGCCAGGCGCCAACATGTCGATCATGTGATCAAGCCGGCGCTCCAACAGGGCATGATCGTCGTGTGCGACCGCTTCTCGGACTCGACCATGGCCTATCAAGGCTATGGGCGTGGATTGGACCTCCGAACCTTGCGTACCATGAACAAGTGGGCAACCGGAAAACTTGTTCCGCATCTGACGCTGCTCCTCGACGTGCCGGTCCGTATCGGACTGACGCGACGCCGAAGCCAACGCTCTTCCCAGAATCGTCTTGATCGAGAAGTGACACAATTCCACGAGAAGGTACGAGCTGGATTTCGGACCCTCGCCCGGAAAGAGCCCCGGCGTATGATTGTCTTTGATGGCTCTCTTCCTCTAGAATCCGTCCAGCAGAACGTGGAGGAAGTCATCACACGTTGGCTCAACACTCGCCGCACACAACAATTGCGGCGGCGGTAGTCTATGCCGTTTACAGATATCACAGGCCACGAGCAATCCATCGCTTTACTCCAGGCCAGTCTCACCAATAAGAGACTCGCTCATGCCTACCTCTTTCACGGCGATGCCCACATTGGCAAACGGATGACCGCCGTGAGGCTGGCGCAGGTCCTGAATTGTGACCGCCCAGTTCTCACAGAGACCCCGGACAGTTGCGGTCAATGCCGCTCTTGCTTGCAGGTCGCGGCTCACACGCATCCCGATTATTTCGTCATCGAACCCGATGCGGAAGCGGCGACACCACAAATCAAAATTGAGCAGATCCGAGAACTCGAACAGCAGTTCATCTACCGACCCCTCGTCGGCGAGCAGAAGATCTGCCTGATTGACGATGCGGATCGAATGACCATCGGTGCGGCCAATGCCCTGCTCAAAACATTAGAGGAACCTCCAGGCCATAGTCTCTTTATCCTGGTCACCAGTCGGCTCCACGCACTCCCCATCACCATTCGGTCACGCTGCCAGGCGCTTCGCTTTACCTCACCGGCTCGAACACAAGTGGAGGCTGCACTGATTCTTAAGCGGGAGCTTCCACCCGATGACGCTCGATTCCTGGCGCTGCTCACCGACAGCCGCATCGGAGAAGCACTCACCACGAACGTGACAGAGGTTCGCGCGCGCCAACAAGAGTGCCTGACATTGGTGAAACCCGAATCATTGACCTCCAGCACCACCATCCTCTCTGCGTCGGAAACCTTGGCCAAATCAGACCGCGGAACGGAGACCTTGAGCTGGTTGACGCGATGGATCCGCGACCTAATGATTGTCCTCGTGGATGGAGATCGAGACCAGATCCTTCATCTCGATCAACTCCCCCAATTGCAGCGATTCGCCGACCGAGCGAACATTGACCTCCTCCTGACTCTCTTGAACGACATTGAGAAACACGCACAGCAAGCCACGCGGCACTT
>WBZP01000731.1_pt1 | contig 43060 bp, 59 predicted proteins | sample 5204301 | NCBI WGS metagenome assembly WBZP01 (sample SAMN12412401, study PRJNA552823) | activated sludge metagenome | isolation source: activated sludge from nitrification reactor of wastewater treatment plant... | place: USA: Pennsylvania | collected 2017
CGGGCAATCCGGCGGGCCGATGCGTGTAACGCGCCGCGCTATTTGGCACTATTTTGCGCGAGTTTTGGCACTGCCCGATAGCCGTTCGGCGGCCACCTGAAAGTAGTGCCGGCTCGCCTCGATCCCGGTGAAATGCTTGCCTTGGTTTAGGGCGGCCAATCCGGTGGTCGCGGAGCCCATAAATGGGTCGAGAATTCGGGGTCCGCAGGCGGTCACCAGCTCCTCCATAAGCGGCAGCGGTTTGCCCACCTGGTGCAGCTTGCCGCCGGCCAGCGGATTAACCCTGAAGACGCCCGCCGAATAGCGCTCCCCGGTGAGCGGTCCCCGGCTCCCCCAGACGATGTATTCGGCTTGGCTGCGAAAGCCCCCTTTGTAGGGTCGGGCGCCCCCTGTTTTGTCCCAGACGGCGATGCCTCGCCAGGTAACGCCGGCGGCCTGCATTGCGTCGGTTGTAACGGGCAGTTGGCGCCAGTCGCTGAAGACGATCATCAGGCCGCCTTCGACCAGGCGCTCAAAGCACAGGCTCATCCACAGCGCAGACCAATGCAGGTAACTGCGCTGGTCCTTGGTGTCGCCCAGGAAGTCCGGAAACTTGTTCGCCCCGCTGTTGAGGTACTTGCTGCCGGTACCATTGGCCCGGTCGCCCTTGGACTGGCCGCCGCTGCTGTAGGGCGGATCGGTGACCACCGCGTCGAAGGGGCCGGCCAGTCCGGGCAGGATTGCCAGGCAGTCGCCTCGATAGAGGTCGGCGCCTGGTAGAACTACGCGCGAATTGCCAAAGAACGTCTTGCCTGTCTTGCTGTTTCGAGTTGCCATCGGTCATCACCTTTCGGTCTGGCGCTCGATGGCGCTCGGGTTTGAGGCGCTGGGCCTTCACTACGTTTAGTGTCCCGCAGCGGGGGCACTTGATGGCCAGGCGGGTGAATTCCCCCTCGGCCAGTTTTCGGTTGCAGTTACCGCATCGGATCGTTTCCAAGTCTCATGTCATCGCGTGGTAGCCTTGGCGCGCCGTGTGCACGGTGGCGGCGCCTTGGGCTGACGCAGGCTCTTTCTGCCGATGGCGGCCGGCTGGGGTGTTCCACCACCCTTGCCGGTCGCGCCGTCTTTTTCTACCGGCAATGCCCCCCGATCTCGAACGGATCGAGCAGGTTCGCGCAGATCCATTGCGCCGTGACGGCGCGCCAGCCGGTCCCTTGCTTGTAACGCCCCATACGCTGGGAGAACGTCCATTCCTGCGGCGCGTCGGCGAAGGGGATCGTGGCCACCAGGTTGAACGCCACGTCGAGCGCGATCGCCACCACCACCGCCGGCACCGCCAGGGCGCGCACCAGGCCGGGCAGGCGGTCCCAGGCGTGCTGCAATGCCATCACGGCCAGGAACAGCACCCACAGCACATAGGCGAGGGCGGCGACGGCCAGTGCCGCGCTCACCGCTGCGCCCTCAAGGCCGCGCGTTCCGCCGCGTTGGCGTGCACCTTGGCATAGGCGCGGCTGTAGTGCGGCGACTCCGGATCGAGCAGCTGCGCCTCGCTCACCCCGGCCTGCGCGGCGATGGCGAGCGAGCGCGTCATCAGGTCGTCGATGAGGGTGCGGACCAGGCCCTGCTCAAGGGCCTGCCGCTCCAGCCCGAGGATCTGCGCATCGAGCGCGGCCACGCGCGCGGCCTCGATCTCGGCCGGGGGCTTGTCGCGGATGACCACGTAGGGCGGGGGGTTGATCTCCTCGGTGGTTTGCGTCCGATCGTTGCCGCGCGCCGGGTCGGGAATCTCGTTGATCCCGACCTCCGGCCAGCGTTCGCGGAACTTCATCAGATCGTTCGATACCGTCCCGTCCGGGAAGACGTAGCGCGTGTATTGGCCGATCCGCATCGGCACCATCTGCCCGGTGGCGTCATCGAGAGTGGGTAGGGTGAGCATGGGGAGTCCTTTCTATCGGGCGGGGGCGGGAGCGACGTTGGCGCCGCCGAAGGGGTGTTCTGCGAAAGCGGCGAAGATTGTTGTTTCCCCGGAGGTGTTGATGTAGTTTGTGTTTTCTCTTATTTTGAATCCGTTCGACAGGATGTCGATCTTCCAGTCCCCCGGCGCCCCAAAGCTATTTTCTGCACCCGCCGAACTCGCCCACAGAATCGTTGAATTCACGTTGGAGGTTGAGCGGGCCGTGTCGTAGATGGCCCAGTCATACGTGGTTCCTGTCACCTTTTTGAGCATGATCCAACGCGGACGAAAACCACAATTGACGGAGGGGCCGTCCGCACTGTTATTGCCCGGGAGGGACCCGAACTTGCTGTGGCCTGGGGTTTCTGCGAAGCAGTAGGCGACGTAAGTTTTTGTAGATTGATTCACGTCGGCTGATGTGCCAATACTGATTACGGAGGACGTTGGTGCTGTGCTATTCCAATGCGTTGCCGAGCTGGTTTGTGCCGTTGTTGCATTGAGCCAAACGACATACGTAGCGCTGGTGAGCCCTACGTGATGCACGCCCCACGCACCGGCGATCGGATCGCGACACTTCACAATCGCCATCTTCGGGGCAGCCCCGAGACCATGACCTACCGTGGCATTCGCACCTGTTCCCGTATAGGTCACAATCGAAAATCCCGCCGTGGTATTGGCGGAGACGGTTGAGGTGATACTGCCTGACGTGTTGGTCTGCCTGGCGGAAATCAACCCAGCCTTGCGAACCGTTACTACATAGGTTCCGTCTGCAAGCGTTGCCTTCAATGTTCCCGTAGTTCCGCTGACACCGAGAACATTGGCATCTGTAGTTTCAGCAGTGGTGGCGTTGCTGCTTAGATACCTATCCACTCCACGAAGCGTGTCGATTTGATACCAGTTGCCAGACGCGCCACGACTCTTGATTTCAAAGAACGTGTCATGAACATCCGCGTCCCAAGGAATCGTGAAGTTGGTATTCCCTGATTTTGTGACTGCGATTACATCGGCGTGAATCTCTGGATTCGGAATCGCAACTACTGGCAGATTCGCGGTGCAAAGAGCTTTGAATCCGGTGGTAGGCGTGCCGCGGAAAAACCCGCCGGCACCAGACCGCCACGCCGCCGACGCATTCAAGGGGGCCTGGCCGAAATTGGCATTCCACACCGCAGAGCCGCCGCCGGTCGCGGTGGCGAAAAACCAATCCTTTGCTGAAGGCAGCCCGGTAATCACCCCTTGCGACACTTCGTTCTTGAAAAACTCGACCCGCCCGCTGTCGCAGTCGAGTTCGATGCGAATCACATCGCCCGACGTATAGCTGGCGCCATACGCCGTGGTTGCGCCGTTCACCACCTTGCTGCCGCTGCTGGCGTACATCACGAGATCACTCCCGGCGGATGCCGGCGATGCCGTCTTTGTCACCGTACTGGTGGCGATGCCGACATAATCCGCGCTCGCCCCGGCGGTGAACTCGGCGACATACTTCCCGGCCCTCATGCCGATCGATGACCATCCACTGAAACCATCCGCCGCGCCGGCCGTGGTCTTTAAGTTGGCATCGACGATGGTCTCGGACGCGCCCTTGATTTCGATCGAGTTCAGCGTTGCGAAATTGTTCGTCGGCGTGTCGCCGAATACGTCGCAGGTCACGTCCGCCGCGGTACTGATGTTCACCGCCGTCCAGTTGTTGCCGCTGGTGTCGGTATCGCTCTGCGAGCGGTCGTAGCCCAGCGTGGTCGCGCTGGTGGTGTCGTTGAACAGCCGCAGGTTGCCGTTGGTGCCCCAGCCGTTGCGCGCGCCGCCGCCGAGAGCCACGGCCGCCCGGATCGCCGCCGTCGAGCGCGGCACCAGCACGCCGTCGCTGTTGCGTTCCAGGAACGCGCTGGGCGGGATCAGCTGCCCGTCGATCAGGCAGGAGCGCCCCTCCAGGCCGTCGAAGTAGCTGCCGCCAGCCCAGCGGCCCATCTCATGCACCGAGGCGCTGTCGTTGATCCAGGAGTCCGTGTTGATCGGCACCGCCGTCGCCGTGGTTACCGCGCAGCGGTCGAGGCCGACGAAGATGATGGCGCGGTCGGCCGCCGTCGCGTTGTCCGAGTCATAATGCACCGTGACCGGCAGCCAGGCCCCCGGATCGCGGAACAGCGCCGAGGTATAGAGACGCCAGACGACGCCGCCGCCGTTGCGCATGTAGAACTGCAAGTCGTCGAGGCCGCCGCCTCCGTCGCCGACGGTCAGCGCCATGCGGTTGTTGCTCGACCCGCCCGCCGAGAACAGCGCCTCGTACGATCCCGAGCCGGTGCGCGCGCGCTTGACCCAGCCGTGCCAGGTCCATTTGCGCCGGTTGCCGGAACTCGCCGGGGTCCAGTGCGAGTACGCCCCGGCGCCGGCCCGGTAGCGGACGGACGCGGGTAGCGCAAAGCGCGCCGACGCGCCGCCGCCCCACGGAAAGAAGTGCATCACCCCGCGGAGTTGCCAGTAGCGTTTGATGAAGTCGAACAGCATGATCTCAGGCCCCCGCCGTGCCGCCGTTGTAGATCAGCGTGTTTGCCGCGCCGCCGATGAAGTTGAGCGTCATGTTCTTGCCGCTCGCCGCCTCGTGCGAGGTGGGCGGCGAATTCTGGTAGGCCACGTTCCAGGCCAGGGTGCGCGCGCTGGCGTCGCCGGCCTTGAGCAGGAAGCTGTAGGGCTGACCTTCGACGATGTTTGCCGGCGCGCCAAAGGTCACCGTGATGGCGTTGGTCAGCGCGATCAGGCAGATCTGGCCCTTGGTGTCGCCGTCGTAGGAGAACGTGCCGGTCGCCGAGACGGCGTCGGTGTTGGTGTAGTACGGGCGCTGGGGCTTGGTGAAAAGCTGGGCGACATCGATGCCGGCCAAGGTCAGGTTCTTGTCCTGTAGCGTCAGCGTGCGGGTGGCCCCCGCGGTGATGCCGGCCAGCGACAGCACCGCTTTCTTGGTGTTGTCTCCCGCGTCCAGCAGTGCGAACAGCGACGACAGAAAGGCGAAGTCGGCCAGCCGGTACATCTGCACCCAGGCGCTGTTCGCCGAGTTCCGCTGCTTCATCCATCCGGTCGTGGTATCCGGCCACCACATGTTGGCGTAGGTCGTCGCCGGGGCGCTGGTGCCGGCGTTATTGCTGGCGCCGGCCTGGAAGGCATTGACCACGTCGACGCGAAAGGCCGCGCCATTCTGGTTGGCGATGGTAAAGGCGTGCTGGGTCATTTTGCGATCCCCCTTTCGTTGGCATAGGCCGCGACGATCCGTGCTTCGTCGGCGCCCTCCGAGGAGCCGACGAAATCAATGGTCTGGATGTGGCCGTCGAGCCAGCGGGCACTCTTGGCCGGCAGCTTGAGATTGGCGTTCCACATGGCCAAGAGGCCCCAGGCCAGCGCATTGAGCGGCGGCAGCGCCTCGACGGCGCGCGCTTCCGGCGTGCCGGCAGGGATGAAGCTCTGGCGCGCGCGGTCCCAGCGGTACTGGCCGGGCGGCAGATCGCAGCCGTCCCGCAGCACGATATGGTCTTCGGTGATCTCGCTCGCGGGGAGATGGTCGAGGCCCGCATACAGCCCGTCGGCATCGAGGCGGGCGACGGGGATCAGGGGAGCGGGGGCTTCGGTGGTTTGTATTTCGTCGGTCATGGCATCACCAGTTGGCGGTTGCGGCGAGTTGGGAAATCTGGATGTTGTGGGTCGGCTGCGCGCTGGCCAGGTCCAGGCGGAACTTGATCGAGCGGCAGGTCACGTCACCGGCCAGGAGCGGCACCCACGGCCCCCAGGACACGCCGTCCTGGCTCAGGCTGGCCAAGAGCGTGGCCGTGGCGTCATTCACCGCCGTGCCGTCGACCGAATCCCAGTCGTCGACCATGCCGCGCGAGTCGATCATGTCGCTGGTGTCGAAGGCCTGGGCGAGGATGTTCGGAGTGATGCGCCGCGTGACGACGCTGCCGAAGTCCATCGCGGTCGAAAAGCTGTAAGTGCCCGCCGCCTGCGTGCCGCCGATCGAATCGAGGTAGCCCCAGGAGTCGATCAGCGCCGTCATGCTGTCCAGCATCGCCGCGCTGTCGAGCTTCAGCACGCCGTCGATGGCGACCGTCCCCGACTTGGCACCGGCGAATGCGGTGTGCTCGGTCACGGTGAGGCTATTGGGCAGCGCCGTCAGCGCCCCGGCCGTGAGCACGAACGACGCGGCGCCATTGCTCCAGTTTTTACTGGAATCGCGGAACTTGGCCAGATAGGTGCCGGTCAGCATCGGCAGCGGGCCGTGGGTGGCATCGCCGTTGAAGTCGCGCACGTCGATGCCGTTCTCCCATACGGCACCGACCGTCATCGGCGTCCAGCGGATGAAGACGCGCCCGCCGATCTTGACGTCGAGATCCGGCGTCAGGTCCCACTGGCCGTTCGCGGCGCCGTTGAAAGCCATCACCGAGAAGCCGGTGACATCCGCGGGGTCGGCGGTGAGGCCGAGGATTTCCTTGGCGGTCACGGCCGACCAGGGCGAGACCACGCCGAACGTATTGAGGGTCGCGGCCTTGAATTCGTAAAGGCCGGGGGCCAGATCGTTCAGTGCAATCGAGGCATCGGCCTGGTCGGGCAGCGTTATCCAGTCGCCACCGGACGGACGATAGGCAAAGCGCTGCCAGCGCGCATAAGGATCGACGCTGGTCCAGACCACATCGGCGCGACTCTTGACGCCGGCCGATCCGGTCGTCTCGTAAGGCGTTTCCGTGATCGCGGGCGCGCCGGGCGCCAGCACCACGGCCGCGCTGGGCAGGTTGGTATCCGGCGCCGGATCGACCAGGGTCGCCTCCAGGCTCGACCAGGTGTAGATCGCATCGGCGTATTCTTCCAGCACCAGGTCGGCGCCGCCGAACAGACTGAACTTCCAGCCGATGACGCGGAACAGTTTGTTGGTGAAGCCCGCCTTGGACAGCGACAGGCGCACGATGTTCCACGGGCGCAGCTTGAGGCTGCGGATGCGCATCGACAGCTCGACGACGATGCCCTGGCGATGGCGCTCCAGATCGATCTTGCACAGGCGCTGGGCGCGGTAGGCGTTGTTTTCGAACGGCAGCTTGACGTCTTTGTAGAGGCGCTGGCCACCGTCCTGCGCCTCGTAGGTTGAGTTAGTGACCGGCGGGAAATCCGTCTCGGTGTCGAACGCGGTTTCGGTGCAGGTGCCCTTGACGGCGTTATAGACCTTGTCGTCGGGCACGCGCGGGCGGATGCGGTAGGGTCCGCGCAGATCCTTTTCGCTGATGTCCATCACCGGCGTATCGGCGGCGCCGGCGTGGCCGTACCACTGGCCCATCGTGTAATTCACCGCACCGGCCATCGCCTGGCGCATCTGGTCGAGGATCTCGGCGCGGCCGCGATCGAGCGTGAAGCTGCCGTTGATCGCGTAGCGCTTCTGCGTGCCGCCGCCCGGCAGGGCGACATCCTCGTCGCTGACGTTGGCGGCGGCGATCCATGTCGACTGCACCACCTCGTCCAGCCCGCTCTTGAAGCCATGTTTCCACAGGATGTAGTCGAGCGTGCACAACGCCCCGTTGCTGGTGTAGCCGGTGGTGCTGGTGCGCACGTCGAGGATGTCGGCCTTGCCCAGCACGTCGAAGCGTGGCGTGGGAATGCCCTGCGGGAACACGTCGCGGCTGCGCTTGATGCGCAGGTAGACGTAAGTGATGCCCTTGCATGGCCGGTTCTTGGCGCCCCACTCCGGACACTCGGCCGCCAGCAGCGCATCGGTGCCCTGCTCGGCGGTGCCCAGGTATTTGCGGATGCGCACGAAGCCCGCGAAGCGGCCCGTGGTGACATTGCCGTCGACATCGAGGTCGCCGACCAGTTCGTCGCCCAGGTAGCTGGCGTTGATCGCCTGGCAGCGGTGGCCGGCCAGCGCGATGACGAAGTGCACATAGGCGGGATCGGCGCCATTGGCGACGTAGAGCAGGTTGCCGGAGACCCGGCCGACTTCCCCATAGATCGCGCGGCGCGGCGCCGCCGAGGTGCGGATGAGCTGCTTGCGCGCAGCGATCTCGCTGGTGATCGGGGATTGCGTCTGTGTCGGAGTTTCTTGCAGCGATTCGGAGATGAGAGAGAGGCCAGCGCTGAAGGCGGCTTTGGCGGCGACGGCCGCCCAATTGATGACAAAAGTTTCGGCCAGTGCCGCGCCGATTACTTCGGCACCGACTGTCGCAGCTGCGGCAACAACGGCGGCAACCATCTATAATGCCCCGGACATAGAGGAGGATCGCACCATGAAACGCTGCCTGCTGCTGGTCGCCTTGATTGCCGTTTTTGCGCACGCCGATGACGGAATCGACATTCGGACGCAAAAAGAACTTGTCCAGCCGGGCAGGGTCAATTGGAGTGGCGTCAGCGCTGCGGATGCGGTGAGCGGCCTCGTTGTCGAGGCCCAACGCCGCTGCCCTGCCGGCTTCGAGAAGGTCCGTGAATACGCGGCCCCCGAAGGCGAGGCGTGGTATCTGCATTTCGTGGTTCGCTGCATCACCCCACCCGCCACGCCTGTTGCCAGCGCGGGCCCGGAATCCAAGTAACCCCTTCCGGCCCGGCGGCAGCGGCCTGCTGGCCGAGCACCACGCCCAGCGCCGAGCCATCCACTGCCTCGAACATCACCACGTCGCCGCGCCGCGCGAGCGTCGGCGCGATCGGCTCGCCGAGCGCCTGCGTCAGATAGCCGGCGAGATCCTCGAAACCGTTACGGCGGAGTTCCTTGATGGCTCCCCGAGCGGTTTTGTAACGCCCGCGGAAAGGGGCGGCGAAGTCGTGATCGGTCATCGCCAGCGCTGCATCGGCAATGAACAATGCGCAGTCATTGCCGCCCCAGGCGAACGGTGTCTCGCGGCGCGACTCGACGAACGCGAGCAGCCGCTCCGGCCAGTCCTCGCGCCGCATGACGGCGGGCGCACTCAAAACTCGATCTCCCGTTCCGCGCTGGCCGAGACGAACTCGCAGCCATAGTCGTCGGGATATTCGGCGCGCTGGTCTTCGTCGGTGTAGCGGCGGACGTTGTCTTTTTCCCACCAGGCCATGCGGCTGCCGGCGGAGAGCACCAGTTTTCCCGTCTTGCCGGTGAATTCGCCGTCCAGCGTGCTCATGCGCCAGCGCCACGGCCCGACCGGCTCGCCGATGATCTGGCCCTGATCGTCGAGAAAGGCGATCCAGATCTTCAGGCCGCGGCCGCGGTAGTACTCGCCCAGCGACACGGCCACCAGCGCGCCTTCGAGGCCCGAGAGTTCGAGCTGGATGCCGTAGCTCTCCAGCGACTCGCCTTCCTGCCAGTCCTGGATCTTGCCGAGCCAGCTCACGCCCTTGAATACGTTGCCGCCATACACCAGATCGCCGACGCCTGAATGCGCTCGCACCGCGCCGGAGTCGAAGGCCATTTCAACCAGCGCCAACGGCCGATAAACCGGCTCGGAGAGCGCGGCATCGGTGTCGACGTGAATATCCCTGAGCGTCACGACCATGTCTCCACGCAGGTGATCTGGTAGTCGCCGGTTTGCTTGCGGTAGGCGAACTTGGCCTGGTTGTCGTCGAGCAGGCGGAAGATGCCGTTGGGCGAGGACGTCACGATCGCCGTGCCGTCGGCCGGCACGCTGCGCAGATTGGGCGCGAACACCAGCGTCGCCTTTCCGGTGGCGTCGCTGTTGGCGCTGGTACGCAGCATCTTGGGTTCGTTGTTCACCGCGAAGTAATCGCCGCGCAGCAGGATGCCGTTGGTGTTCGGCGTCCAGCCGCGCGTGGCCAGCAGGCCGCCATAGTTGGCGGCGCCATCCACCGCTGGCGCGCCCAGCGGGTTGCCGCGCGGCGTCTTTCGTGCCTGGTTGGTCAGATAGAAGCGCCCGGCCGGGCCATTGCATTCGACCAGGAAGGCTTCGAGGTCGGCGGCCTCACTGCGCGACAGCAGCTTCCAGGTGAGCACCGCGATCCATTTCGCGGCGCCGGGGTTGGCGGCGGTCTGCTCGTCGCCGGTGAAGGGCGAGGCGTGATTCTCCGAGACGGTGGCGAATTGCCAATCGACGGTCGCGGCGGGGATGGTGGGGAAGGTGAGGACCGTCATGATTAGCGCCGCCCGGTGGCGTAGGCGAACTGGCCGCCGTTGTTGAGGTCATTCATCAGCGTCGAGAGCGCGCGCTGGCTGGCCGCTTCGACCACGCCGTTCAACATCGGCCCGACACCGACCGCCGCGCCGCGCGCGTCGATCTCGAACACCGGGGCGTAGGTGAGTTGGATCGCGCCGCCGGCCGAGCTGCCCTGGACGGCGACACCGAGGCTGCCATCCCTGCCGCGCTTGAGAGGCATCACAGCCTCGGGGCCGGCTTCGCCGAATTCGCCCAGGGCGCCGCCCTTGGCGAAGCGGAAAAACGTCGGCGAATCGACCACGGTGTTGACGTAGCGGTGCAGATCGGGGGAACCGAAGACGTTGCCCTTCGCCGACACGGTCACGCCGCCGGACAGCACCGTTCCGGTCGGCAGGCCGGTCGTGGCGTTGCCGGCGGTCGCCGTACTGCTGCCGCCGCCGAACAGCTTGTCGAGCCAACCACCCGAGGCGCCGGCCAGCGCCTTCACCAGGGGCTGCGCGACGCTGATGCGCGCGTATTCGGCCGCGATGTACTGCACGAAGCCGGAAATGCTGACCTTGCCGGTCATGATGAAGTTGGTCAGATCGTCCTCGGCGCGTTTCCACGTCGACGACCAGGCGCGCTTGGACTGGCCGGCGGCGTCATTCACCGACTCGACATAGTCGCGCGACGCCGCCTTGGCGCCGTTGATCCACTCGGCATTGGCGTCGCGTCGGGCCCGGATCTCGGCTTCGATGCCGGCCAGTGTTGCGGCCGACTGGTCGGTGGCGGCCTGCTGGTATTGCTTGAGCAGCTCCGGCGCATGCTTGAGCGCCTCATTCTTGGTCAGCTGCGCCTGTCGCTCGCGCAGATCGGCGGCGGATTTTTCGCGGGCGGCGAGCAGCTCCTGATCGATCAGGGACAGGTTCTCGCGGCGCCAGGCGGCCGCGGCGGCCAGCGCCTTGGTGTCGGCATTGGTCCAGTCGAGCCGGGCGCTATCGCCCGCCGTTTTGGCTTTCTCGCGATCGCCGGCCAAGCCTCGCTCGGTCTCCGCGGTGATGCCGGTCTTGAGGCGCGACTGCAGCGCATCGATCTCGCCTTGCAGCTTGATCACCTCGGGCGTGTCGCCGCGTTTGGCGGCCTCGCCGCTGCGCGCCTTGGCCATGCGCAGTTGCGTCTCGGCGAGGTGGCGTTCGCCGGCTTCAACCAGCGCCCAGTAGCCTTCGTAGTCGGTGCGCGATTCATCCAGCGCGCGCTTGACGGTATCGCGGTATTCCGCGTGCCAGCCTTTCAGGCGAGCGCCTTCGGCATCGAGCCGGGCGGCGGACAGGGCCTTGGTCCAGTTGGCGCTGGCGAATGCAACGCGCTGCTCGATTTCGCCTGGGGCGACGCCGGCCGCGGCGCCTTCGTTGCGAATGCGAGTGATCTCTTTGTCGAGTTTGGCCTTGGTGCTGAGATAGGTCAGATCCTGATCCTGCCACTTCTTGCGCGCCTTCTCCTGATCGTTTCTGTCGCCCTCGACCTTGGCCACGGCATCCGTTGCCGTTTTCTGGGCCTTCAGCGCAGCCAGTTCGCGCTCGGCGGCGTCCAGGTCCGGCTGTTTGTTTTTGGCGCCCAGGGCGCGCACGGCGTTGCTCAAGGTCTGGACGCGCTTTTCGGCCGCGTCGATTTTTTCGGCCAGGCCATCTTTGCGACCGACGTCGAACATGGAATCCCACGCCAGTTTGGCGACGCCGGCGACGCGTTTCCAGGTGCGCTCCAGCGACCCCAGCGACTTTTCGATCTGCTCGCTGCGTTCGTTCATCGCATCCGCATAGGCCTTGGTGGCCAGCGCGGCCGCCTCGGCATAGAGGCCCTGATCCTGCAGCGCCCGGATTTGCTTGTGGATCGATGCGGTCAGGTAGTTGTATTGCTCGTCGAGCTTCTTCGAGGCGGCGACCGGATCACGCGCCAGCTTGTCGAACTCGGCGACCGTGTCGTCAATGGCTTTTCCGGTGGCGCGCTGCATGCGCACGGCGGCGACGGCAACGATCTCCAGGCTGCCAACCGCGATGCTGCCGGTGCCTGCCGCCTGGGCGAGCGCATCGGCGGCGGCGCCCTTGGTGCCCCCGGTGGCTTTGGCCACCTGTTGCGCGGTATCGGCCAGCCGCGAGGCGGTGGTCTCGGCGGCCTTACCCGTGAGAATCAGCGCGCGGGTGTAGGCGTCGGATTCCTTGGCGCCCTGGTGATAAACGAAGGCGAGACCAGCCGCTGCCGCCGCCGCGACAGTGTAGGGATTGACCAGACCGATGATGTAGCCGCCCAGGGCGCGCGCGGCGGGGCCGATGCCGCCGAACATGTCCTTGAGTTGGCCGCCCTGTTGCAGCATCACCTGCATCGGGTTCTGACCGCCCTGCAGCGCCATGACGATGTCGGTGAATTGCGCCGGCACGCCGCGCAGCGCGAAGGCCGTCTGCTTGGCAGACATCGCGGTGTAGTCGAGAGCGCGCGACGCCTCGGCGCCGGCGCGCTTGGCGGTTTCGCCGATGGCCTTGACCTGGTCGGCGCTGGCCGTCGCTCCGCTGGCGACGGCCTTGCCGTCGTAGCTGAGCTTGATGCCGAACTGGATGCCGCCGCTCATTCGCTTTCTGTCCAGATCCCGATCACTTCGTCTTCCATCGTCAGCAGCCCCTCATAGATCTCGGGCCACTCCGTTTCCGGCACCCGCCGCAAGCGGCAGGCGGACTCCATTTGCTGCAGATCGAGCGCTTCGCGCTGACCGGTGCGATCCCGGCGCCAGCGCCGCCACAGATCGCGCCACACTTTCACCGTCAGCCAGTTGCAGCGATAGACTGCAAAAGGCGCTTCCCGCGCCCCTCTGGCTTCCGCCGCCTCGTCTTCCTGCCCGAAGGCGGCGTAGTCTTCCGCCAGCTCGTCGGCGCCGCCGTCGTAACGCTCTAACCAGTAACGGGCGGCGCCTCGAAGTTTCCCAATCGCACTCCGTGGCGCACCTCGGAAACCGCTCGCCACAGGCCGGCGGACACCGCCTTGCCGTGCGGGCCGGTCACCAGATCGGCCAGCGCGGCCGGGGTGAAGGGCACCGGTATGCCGTCCGGGGTTTGCACGTCCGCGCCCCAGCCGGCGACGAATGACGGGAACAGCCTGGCGTTGTCTTCCAGGTGCTCTTTTTCGGTCTTCTCGGCGGCGCCCTCTTCGGCGGCCGGCGCGGCCAGCAGCGTCTCGTACTGCGCCTCGGAGAGGACATTCATTAGCGCGGTAAAGCGCCGCGTCTCGAAGGCGCCGCCGGCGACGGGCACGCGCACGTCGACTGGCCAGGCTACCGGCGCCGGATCGATGACAAACACGGGGGTGGGTTGATCGCTCATGTCCGCCTCAGATGAAGGTCAGCTTGGCTTCGGTGTCGGCGTCGGTCGGATCGTCCGGGGACAGCGTCAGCGCATAGCCGACGGTGCCGCTCACGTCCTCATAGGCCACGCCGGTGATCAACGCCTTGAGGTCGACCTGCACCTTGTTGCCGGCCGTGGGGCCATGCACCACCTGTACCGGGATGTTGGTCGCGGCCAGGGCCAGCGCGAAGGGATCGAACACCGCCAGGGTCGGCGCCAGAATCGTGATGCTCGCCGTGGGTGCGCGATCCTTGATGGCGATCGCCTCGTAGCCGCCGGGCAAATCGTCGTGCACCACCTGGTTGCCCTGGTTGAACTCGAACTTGCTGTACCAGGAGTCGACCGTGTTGAGCTTGCACACCAGGGTGTTGGCGGCATTCACCGGCGCCTCGATCGGCCAGCCGGTGCGGGTCGCCACTTCCGGCGCGGTATCGGTCGGCGTCACGAACAGGGCCGTCAGCTCGACATGCAGCAGCGGGATGCCCTTGTCGAGCTTGATGCCGGAGCTGCCGCGCACGCCGACGCCCTTGTGCAGCGTGCCGTCGATGTTGACGTAGAACGTGCCCGACTCGAAAGCGGCCGAGATCAGCGTGTATTCCACCTTGACCGCCGCCGTTATCGTCTCGGCCCAGCCGCAGCCGCGCAGCAGCGTGCCGATCTTCGGCACCGTGCCCAGCGCGCCGGAAGCCGCCAGCGCCACGTCGAACGAAAGCTTGAGGCGTTTGCCGGTGATCAGCTTGGCGGTATTGCCCATGCTGACCTTGACGATGCCGCGATCTTCGACGTCGAATTCCGCCGGCGACAGCGCCACGTTGCGCGCCTCGATGTAGTTCGCGGCGCCGGTCGGCACCGGGTCGGTTTTGTAGGTGACCTCGGGCTTCCAGAGGACCAGCTTCTTTTTCCAGAATCGAATGACGGGGGTGGGCATGTCAGGTTCCCTTCTTCATGGTGTCTTGAGCGGCGTCGGCCGAGGTTTCGAGCGGGGTTTCGAGCACTGCGTCCGGCGCCTCGGCGGTGCGTTCGACCAAGGTGCGCACGCCGGTCTTCGGGTCAATCAGATAGCTGCCGCCGCGGCCCCAGTCCGGGCAGTCGGTCACGTCGACGGCCCGCGAAGCGGAATTCCCGTCGTGCAAAGCAATGGGTTTGCTTATGGCCATCTCAGCTCCTTGCGTAAATGTTCGTGAGGTAGACGTCCTGCCACCACAGCACGCCGTTCTTGAAGGCCAGCAAGGTGCCAGGGCCGCGTTCCAGGGGCTCGGCGTCGGTCGGCGACCAGCCCAGCAGGGAGGCCTGCACCAACTTCCGTAGCGCGGCGAGATCCACCTGCGCGACGGCACCCTTGGTGTCGCTGACGTTCTTCAGCGCCAGCACCACACCCAGGCTCGCGCCGATCTTCTGCACCACGCCGTTAGCGACGTCGGACGGCGACGGAACTTCACGCAGCAACATGACGTAAGCGGCGGGCATGGCTGCCGGCTGCGCTTCGCTGGCCGCGGCGAAGTCGAGCGCGCCGCCGACCAACTTGAGGACGCCGCCGAGTTCATCGCGCAGGCGGGTGGCGGTTTCGTCGATCACTGGATGCCCCCGGTGAATGCTTTGTCGCGGCCGATGACGTAATCGACCGTGCCTGCCGGCGACGCTGCCGCCACCGGCGTAACGCCATCGATCTGTACCCGCCCGGCGGCGACCTCGCGCAGCCAGGCGCGGGCGTCCTCGTAATCCTTGCGGGCGATCTCGGTTACCGCGTCACCCAGCAGCCGGTAGCGCGCGATCGCCGCCGCAAGGCGGGCGATGTTGCCTGGCACGGGAGACAGCGGCAGCGAGTAACGCCCGGTGAGGTAGCTGTCGACCTCCGCATCCGCGTCGGCCAGAGCGCGATCGACGGCGCCGACGGGCAGCATGCTTTCGCGCTGCTGGATCTCGTCGGCGCCGTAGCGGTCTTCCAGCTCGGAGCGGGTGGCGTAGGACATGGCGCGGCGTTACTCCGCCGGGGCCTCGATCTCGCAGTCCGTCACGCGCAGGCCGGGTTCGGCCTTGAGCGCGGCGATCTGCGGCTTGGTGAACTCGTCGGCCGACACTTCGGTTGCCTCGGCTGGCCAGGCGCGACCGGCGCGGCGGAAGCCGGCGACCAGAGCGCTGACGCGCAGACCGGGAACCTTCTTTGATTTGGGCTTCGGATCGGTTGCCATTTTCTTCATCTCCTGTAAGTGCCCCGGCCGGCGCTCACTGTCCGGCCGGGGGCTTGGCGGCATGGGCCGGGCGGCCCTCCTGGTTTATGCGGGCCCCGACTTAACCGAGGCGCGGATCGACGACGAGGGTGACGGCCCTGTAGTTCGTGTTGCTTTCGCCGCTGGCCAGGTATTCCTTCATCAACACCGCCTCGGCCGCGGTGCGACTGGACGGGCCGCACACCAGGTGCGTGGCGATCACCGGCAGCGGCGAGCCATCGGGCCGGCGCTGGGTTTCCAGCACCAGGCGTCCGGCGGCGAAGCTGGTGGCATCCAGCGTGGCCTTGGAGCCGTAGGCCAGCTGGTGGAAGCCGAAGCCGGCGACGTAGCGAGCATCCGCGCCGTAGAGATACTCGTCGTTGAGGAACACATGATCGGAATCCGGGCGCGTCAGCGAGACGAACTCGGCCTTCTTGCGTTCCTGGAAGATCAGCGGCTTCATGAAGCTGCGCGACAGATCCATCAGGAACCACGCCGCGCCGGCACCGCCGCCGGTGTTGCTCCAGGAGGTCTCTGCGCCGGCGGCCGTGTAGCCGACGTGGTCGGTGTCGAAGAAGTACTGGCCGTCGAAGCCCTTGGCAGCGAAGCCGGTGGGCAGCAGACCCCAGACCAACTCGTCGGGATGGCGACCCACGGTCTCGCCCTGGATCTGCAGGCGCGGCGTGTAGATGCCCAGCTTGTCGTCTTCGATGTGGGTGCGCTTGACGCCGATGGTGTGTTCCCAGGACTTGTTCTTAAGCTGGGCACCGGCCGCTTCGAGGTTGTTGATCTGGCGCTGCCCGATCCACTCGCGCATGCCGGGCAGTTCCTTCATCCAGCCGTAGTTCTCGATGTCGGCTGTCGAAGGGACACGCTGGGCGATCAGCTCCCAGGTGGACTTGGCCGAGCCGAAGCCCTGCAGGAAGGCGGCATTGAAGCCCTGCTGCAGCGCGGCCAGGCTGGCCGGGGTGATGAGCATGCCGGCCAGCATGACGGTGGGCAGGTCGCCCTCGCCGAAGGCCAGGCCGGCCGCGCTCGCGTCGGCCATCGCCGGCGCGGCAAAGAGGATCGCCAGGCCGGTAGCGACCAGGGCGACCAGGGGGAAGAGTCGTTTCATCATGGTGTGTCTCCTGAGGGAAGGGGATTACTGGCCGAGGCCGATTTGGACCCAGACGCCGTCGCTATCGACCGCGACGATCTTGCCGGCGCGGCTGCGGGTGGCGGTGCCGTTGGTTTTGGCGACGGTCTGGTCATCGACGATGTAGCAGTCGGCGCCGACATCGGCCTGGGCGATCAAGTCACCGGCGGCCGAATTGCCGAACTTGAAAATTCCGCGCTTGATCTTGACGGAGAGGTCGCCGTTGGCGCCGGCCGAGTTGTCGACCGTCTCTTCGAAGCGGCCGAGGGCGATCAGGGTGGTGGCCACGGTGCCCGGCGCGGCGTAGCCGGCATTGAGCACGGCGATGCCGCCCTGGATGGGTTTGACGGCGGCCTTGACCGGCATGCCAAAGACGTCGCCGGTGCGTTCCGGCGTGTTGCGCGCAGTGATGAGTGCAGCCATGTGCTTAAGCCTCCTGTTTGCCGGCGGCGAACTGTTCGGCGGTCAGGCCCAGGGCCTTCATCACCGCGCGATCGACGTCGGAGGGTTGAGAACCGGCGGCGCCGCCCTGACCGGCGCCGCCGGTCTGAGTGGTGCCTGGCTTGGCCACGACGGGCGCGGCGGCAATATAGGCGTTGAGCGCGGCGAGATCCTTGGTGCCAAGATCCTTGGCCCAGCCGATCATGGCCGGCGTCAGCTTGCCGGCGGCTTGCGCTTCGGCGACCACCGCATCGACGGCGCTGGCGTGCTTTTCAGCCTTCAGCGTGGCCAGCTCGGTGCGGGTGGTGGACAACTCGCCCTGGAGAGCGGCGACCGTCGCCACACCGACATACTTCGCCGGATCGGGCGCAGCCTGGCTGGCGGCGGTCAGGGTGGCCGTGTGGGACGCCCGCAGCGCGGTAAGCGCGGCGATCGCCTCGGCCTCGGTGGCGGTCTCGGACAGGCCGAGCGCCTTCAACAGGTCTTTCATGGGCTTTTCCTCCTGGGGAAAAAACGCGGACAGGGCCGCAAGATCGGTCAGGCCGTCAAGGCCGGGGTTATTGGTCAGCGCCGCAGGGCCGAGCGCGAGAACCGCGCCGTCGGCCGCGTAACTGAAAACGGGGGAGAGGTAACGGTATTCGCCGGCGGCGATCATGGCCGAGGCACGCGCCGTCCAGCGCACATCGACGGCATAAAGGCCATCGCCCTCGCGCCATTCCAGCGAGCGGTACCAGCCCGCCGCCGGCGCCGGCTGGCCGTTGGCCTCGGCGTGCAGGGTTTGGTGCTCGAAGTCGATGACGTAGTCGGATTGGCGAGCGGCGGCAACAGCCACCAGGCGCGCGGCGCCTGCGCGGTCAAGCAGCCAGCCGGCGGCAATGCCCTCGGGGCGACCGGAGCCGTCGGCGGCCTTGAAACGACCGGCGGGCAGCAGGCGGACTTCAACAGGCGCCGCGCCGCCGGTCGCGACAAGCGCTACGGCGAGAACAGCAAGGCGGGAAGTAGCATGGCGACGAGGCATGCCGCCACTGTGCCGAGCGCGCGCAAAAGAAAACCGCTGGCGCGCGCCAGCGGTTTTAGTGGGGGTGTGGCGGAGTTTTTTAGGCTACGCCGGAGAGGCGGGGCGCGTCAAGCGTCGGCGCTGCGCTACAGCACGTTTTTGATCTATGACCTTCTTCGTCGCCCGTACAATCAGATTGAAAATCTTCCGCTTGGACGTACTTTTACCGAACGAAACGGACGGATCATCCATGAAGCTGTCTTTTCTGGCGCGCCGAGGAAGATCAGCCAATAACCAATCGAACGCCTGCTCCGCCTCATCGAATCGGCCGGCGCGCGAAAGATACAAAGGTAGCTTGCACCAAGTTGCGGCGGGGTGACCTACGGAGCTCATCATTCGATCCCTGGCAACGTACAGCGTTGCAATCGCAGCATCCCAGTCCCCTGCGTCAGCCTGCCGCGTCGAAAGTCGAAGCATTGCTGCCGTTTCTTCGTCACGGCTGAAGACGAGCTCGACTGCAATCATGCCACCTCCATGACGAAACCGTGACCGCTCATGCTATGCCCGCCATACCGCCAACGTCAAGTCGCTCCAAAAAGTCGGCGCTGGTGGCACGGCGCTCCGCTTGACATCGTCAAGCTGGACTGAGAGACTCCATCCAATCCCGCCCTCAAACCGAGGGCGTCGCCGTCTCCGGCGACTCCTCCAGCGAACTTAATGAACAAGAACGAACTCAAATTGGCGGAGGCTCAAATTGAGGCTCGGAAGTTCGATCAAAAGATGGCCCTGTCGAAGCACACCATCACGATGGGCGCTTCGACAGGGGCGTTGTGGATCGTATTTGACGGCCTCCGCCAGATTTTCGCCAACCAGAGCGCTGGCGAAATTGATGCAGTGGCCCGCGTTATCACCGCGCTCAACTTGGGGTCATTGATCGGGTATGCGTTTGGTGGTGGCATGTACATTGCTTGGCGTAGAGAGCGAAATGGAAAGAAGCGTGCAATCCGTGAAAAGAGTCGATACCAGAAAATAGCCGAGGCTAGCGACCCAAATCGCACGAGTAGCGGACTAACCGAGACAGGGGAAACTCCCTCCGAGGAGGCATAAGATGGAAAGCGTATTGCTTGGAATTGGAATCATTGTAACGATGCTCGGCTGGCGCTATGTATGGCGCCCCACCACGCTCGACGAGGCGCGTGACCGCCTATTTGACCTTCGCGAATCGGTGCGGGATGAATTTCTACGGCGCGGACTCCCTTTGGATCACCCGCTGCACATGGCGCTGCGCAGCCTGCTCAACGGACACCTCCGCCACACCGAGTCCGCCAGCTTTTCGATCCTTATTGCGTTTCACGTTGCCGTGATTGATCAGCCGGAAGTGCGCGCCGCACTGAAGGAACACGTCGAAAAACGCTTCGGGTGCACCGATCCGCAACTCGCCGAGCTCGCAAAGCAGACTCGCGAGCAAGCGGCGCTCATCATGCTCGGATACGTCATCGAGACCTCCGTGCTTGCCTTGGCCCTTGTTGCCGTCGGCTTGGCAATTGTTGCCGCCCAACGGATTGTCCGGGCGGGCGCCCGCCTCTTCGATGGAGGTCACGCCCAAATCTGGCCTCGCGTGTTTTCCAAGGCGGCGATACTCACGGGCGCCTTGCTCGCGACCCTTCAGCCCGTTCATGCGAGCCGATCTGAGGCGCAGGTTGTCATGGAAGAATGCGCTCTCAAGTCCGCTTGAGCCATTTTCGCCGCAAGCCAGAGGGCTGAGACGCCGCGTTACGCCGCGTTACTCGCTTCACGGTGCGGTTTTCGCGGGGCGCCTACCGCAACGGTAGCGCCCCCCCTGTGGATAACCCCGCCAAGCGCGTTTTTCGCTAACCCCGCCAGGCGTCCGTCAAGGCCTCGTTAAAAACATCCAGCACGGCAACCCGTGCCGGCTCCATCAGCTGCCCGTCAGGCGTGATCGGAAGGAAGGCCCGCGCCGGGATGTCGCCCCACAGGTTGGGAAACTTCGCCTTGCTGCCGCCGAGCTGCTGCATGGCGGCGTATTCCATCGGGCTGCCGAACTCCAGCACGCCGGCGGCGACGTTGTAGTGCACGGTGCCCGAGAGCGCGTGAGTCTCGCCGATCAGCGGCTTCTTGGCCATGACCCGGCCGGCGCCCTTGGCCGAGAGCTTGCCGTCCTTTTTGCGGAAGTTGCCCTTGCCCTTCGCCAGCAGCGCCTCCAGCGTCGCCTGGCTGTTCGGCGCCCAGGGCGTGCCGTCGGGCGCGCGCGAGTTGCCGAAGCTCTGCTTGCTCATGACCACGAGCTTCTCGCCGATCGCGCGCAGCACCGGGTCGACGTTGCGCCCTGTCGCCGCCAGACGGTTGAGGGCATCCAGCACGGGGCGGTCGGTGACGTCGATCTTGAAGGCGGGCATGGCTTTGTCCTATACTCTGCTTCGGCGGATTCGTTACGGACGTTTGGGTCGGGGGGCGCGACAGCGCAGCATCGGCTACCGCCTTTCCCCTGTCTTCACGATCAGCGATACCAGCGCCAGCGTCCGGTTCTTTCTGCCGGGGCGAACCTCGAACACGGCGCGATACGCGTCCCCGTCGATTTCCTTGTGCGCCACGATGGAATCCAGGCCGCGCCCGGTAGCATGCCCCGGCTCGACGCTGTCGGCTTCGTTAAGCACGCGCCAGACGCGGTCGTAATCGGAGGCGACGACGGGGCGCTGCCCACCGCCGTCGTGGCTGTGTGCGCGCTCCACATGGCGCGGCACGTCGGCCGGCAGGATGCCCATGTAGCCGCGCAGATCGTGCCCGGTGTCCGCCTGTAGCTCCGCGGAGTCTGCGACGAAGCCCAGCCAGGCGACGCTGTCGCGGATCGCCCTGTTTTCCAGCACCTGGGCGGCGAAGGCCGAGGGCGGCTCGTGCGCCAGCACGTAGCGGTTCTGCTCATACGACAGCGCCTTGCTGATGGCCGGCGGGTAGCCGATCAGCTTGTCGGCCACCATCTGGCGCAGCGGCGTGGCGGTGTTCGCCCCCGGCGCATAGTCGAAGCCGCGATCGATGCCGACCGGCGCGCCGGTCTTCGGGCTGATGGCGTCCCAGCCGGCCGGCGGCTGGGCCAGGCCGGCGCGCTGCGCCTTGGCGTAGTCGGCTTCCGACACGGCGGAGACAAAGCAGTGGCAGCCCCAGCCGTTGGGCGGAAAGTGGGTTTTCCAGAAAGGATCGTCGCGCGGCAGGATGCGGCCGTTCCACGCCACATGCCAGGGGCGCGGATGCAGCACGCCGTCGGCGTGGTGGTATTGCCAGTAGGGCCGCACGGCGGCCAAGCCGGGGTCGTTCAGCTGCGCCCAGCGCCCGGCGGCGTAGCTGGTGGCCAGGTTGGTCTGGTAGATGACGCGGGTGCGCCAGGCGCGGCCGCCTTGGGTGCCCTCGCCGGTCCAGCCGGTCCAGCCGTGGCGGGCGACGATGGCATCGAAGTTCTCGCGGAACCAGCCGATGGACTTGCCCTCGGCGATCGCCTGGCCGACGGCGGCCTGGAGATCGGCGACGAGATCGGCCTTGAGCGCCCCGGCGACGATGAAGGCGCGATCGTGCGCCGACTTCTCGATATCGTCCCAGCGCTCGCTGGGCAGGGCCAGCTTCTTGCGGAAGAAGGCGACCTGTTCGGTGAACGGCTGGTTGAAGCCGGCGCGCACGGCGTTACTGCCCGTCAGCAATATCGGCGCGGCCGGCCAGGTCGCCGAGCGCAAACCCCAGCGCCATCACCTCGGCCAGGCGGTCGGCCGGCAGATCGGCATAGGCGGCCAGCAGCGCATCGCGCAGGGCTTCGAGCGAATCAGCCTGCTCCACCAGGCGCCGAACGTGCGCCAGTAACGCGTCGAGCGCGGGGGCGCCTTCGGCGTCAAGCTGGTCGGCCAGCAGGTTGATGGGGGTCGGGTCGGCTGCGGCCGTCGCGGCGGTAAGTGCCGCCAGCGCGGCTGGATCGGGGGGCGGCTTGCCGGCCTGGTCGGTGACGGGCGCGCCCAGCGTGGCTTCTCCATCGACCGGTTCAGGGATGCGCAACTTCTCATGCACCCACTTGACGGGGATCGTCTTCATGCCGGCCTTGGTCAGCTTGTCGACGCCGTCGGCCAGCAGGGTGATGTCCTCGGCCTCGCCGGTATCGAACACCAGGCGCGAACAGCGCGCCAGGCTGTCGATGCCGCCGCGGTTCAGCGCCAGCAGCGGATAGAGCAGATCCCGCGTGGCGGTGCCGGCGATCTGCCGGGCGTCAGCGTTGCGGATGTCCTTGCGCACCTCGTTGTGCACCGTGGCCACGCCAGAGCCCATGCCGGTGGACCGCGCCTCGGAGGATGTGGTCTGGCCGAGGATGGCCTTGCTCTGCGCGCGGTCGGCCCAGTCGATCATCGACAGGTGCGGCGTGCCGCTGCCGTCGGCGGTGACCTTGTTGATTTCGATACTCATGTCGGCTGGCATGATGGCGCGGGCATCGTGGCCCAGCGCGGTAACGGCGCGCATCAGGCTGGCCTTTTCGTCCGGGCTGGCGCCGTGGTAGTACTTGCCGAGCACGATCGGCAGGCCGTAGGTTTCGAGGAACTCGGCGAAGTCGCCCAGGCTGTAGGCCTTGTACAGGAAGGGCCAGACCAGCGCGCGGTGCAGGCCCATGCGGCCGAGATAGCCGGTCTTGGCCTTGCCGTGGGTGTGCAGCACCCAGCCGAAGGGCTGCAGGGCCGCGCCGTCGCCGCTGGCGTCCTGCAGGCGCAGCTCGCGGCGCAGGCGATCGAGGCGGAACCACTCCTGCGGCCGCGGGTGGAAGGCGGGAAGCCGCTCTTTACCCTCCTGCCGCCATTCCAGTTCGATGGCGCCGAAGCCGTGGCCGACGCCGTCCATCATGGCCAGCAGCAGATCCTCGAAGGGATCGACGGCGTCGGTCAGCACTTCCTTGAGCCATTCGGCGTCGGCCTTTTCCTTGGCGCTGGCGTTCCTGGGCGGGACGATGTCCCAGTCGAGATCCATCACGGCCAGCTTGCGCTTGCCGATCTCGCACAGCAGATGAGCGTCGCGCTCCTCCATGTCGGCAAACAGCCGGTGCTGCGCGGTAAGGTCGCCGTCGTCGGCCTGCTTGAGGATCGTCGATAGCCTGCTGGGCGTGAGCCCGGACAACATGGGCGTGAGGTACTGGTTTTGCAGCATGGCGATGCGGCTGGTCTGCGGTTCGCTCAATACGTCCGCCAGCGCGCTGCGGTCGATCGGGTTGCCGTGCTGGTCGAGGATCTTCATGGTCACACCATCCTGCGGCTGGCGCCGCTGTAGTCGTCGCCGTCCGGGGTCATGCCGGCGGTGTTGCCTTGGCCACGGCGCGGCATGGCTACATAGCCGTCGCAGCGTCCGGCCTCGCCTTCACGCGTCATGGCGTAGTGGCCGAGGAACAGCGAGATGGCGAAGTCGCCGTGGCGCTGCACCTTCTTGCCATCCGCCGTCTGCGTCTTGGCCTTGCCCAGCTTGGGCACGCCGTTGATCTTCTTCAGCGCGCGCAGGTCGTCGCGGTGTTGATCGTCGCGCGGCAATTGGTCGAGCGTGGCATCTTCGAGCGCCGCCTTGAAGCGCGGCATCTGTTCCAGGTAAAACATGTCGGAGAGCTTGATCTGATCGATGCGGCTGTGGCCCCAGGTATCGGCGGCATACTCGGCCAGCTCGGCGCCGTTGCCGCCGGCGTCGAGCGAGCCGCGAAAGAAGCGCGGCAGGCGCGAGACGATGAAGGTGAGGATCTGCCGTTGCTGGGCAAACGGGCAGCCGCCCAGCTCGACCACCAGGCGCGGACGGCTCACCAGATCACGGCCCTCTTCGAGCGCGGTGATGGTGGTCAGGTCGCCGACGCGGGCGAAGTCTTCGCCGAAGCCGTGGCGGCGATCGCGGTCCAGGCCGGCCAGTACCGGCGCCAGGTGTTCCTGGCACCAGGCGGCCACCTCGGCGTTACGGATCGGCTCCGGCAGCAGGGAGAATTCGGTCTTCCAGCGCATGCGAACGACCGGAACGATTTCACCCGGCGCCACCATGCGCGCCTCGATCAGGGCCAGCGGCAGGTAGGTGCCGCCGCCTCTGGCCGGGATCACGTCCAGCTCTTCGTCGGCGTCGTCGGCGTAGAAGGTGCGCACGGCGGCCACCCAGGCGTCTTCCGCTTCTTTGTTCCAGGGCGCACCCTTGCGCAGGCAGACACGCTGGAACAGGCCATCGGCCACGGCGTCGGCGAAGGTGATGCGATGCACGGTGCCGCCGCGCTTGCCGGCGCGCACCTGGTTGATCAGCTCGGCGAAGGGGTTGTCGTCGCCGTCGTGGGTGCTGATGATGCGCACCTTGTCGCCCCACATCAGCATGGCCATCGCGGCCTTGATCAGGCCGGCCAAGTCCGCCGCGAAGGCGGCCTCATCGATCACCACCACGCCCTGCTTGCCGCGCAGATTGGCCGGCCGGCTGGACAGCGCCACGATGCGCCTCTTCGACTTGGGGAAGTCGATCTTGTAGGTTTTGATTTCCTTGTCGCCGTCTTCGAGGATGCCTTCCTCGATCTGGCTGGCGGCGAGGTCATAGACGCGCGCCCACATGGCGCAGGCCTCGATGTACTCGATGGCCATGTCCTGGGTGGCCGAGATGTAGAACACGTTCGAGCCGGTCTCGGAGGCCGCGATCAGCGCGTCGTCAGCCGCTTCGCCCCAGGTGAGGCCGATGCGGCGGCTTTTTTCGGCGATCTTGAGCTGCGAGTCGTCGGCCACCCAGCGCTGCTGGTAGGGCAGTAACGCGGGCGGCGGCGCATCGGCCGCCGCTGCCGGAGTCAGCGTGTACGTGAGTGGATCAGTGATCACGTGGCAATCCCCAGAATGCTCCTGCGGATCTCGGCCACCGAACTGGCGGAGAGCCCGCCCTTCTTGGCGATCTTCTCGGCGGCATCGGCGGCGGCGGCGGCCTTGGCTCGCACGTCGGCCTGCCACTTCTTCTGGGTGACTGTGGTTCGGCCCAGATCAGCCACAGCGCGCGCCACCTTCGGCAGGTCGATCGCATCGCGGTCGCTGCTGTTGAGCAGGTTGAACAGATGCTCCTGCACCATCAACATCAGCGCCTCGCTGACCGCGCCTTCGTCGTCGCCGGTGGCCTTGACCACAGCCTTGGCCTGCTCGCTCGCGAGCTTCAGCGTCGCCAGCTTCTGTTCGAAGGCGCTGCCATAGCGGTGGATGCTGCTTTTCCCGATGTCGTGCCCGCGTTCCTTCAGAGCGGCCTCCAGCAGCTCGTAGCCACTGAAGTTGCCATCCACCAGGGCGGCATCAAGCCAGGCCTTGACGGCCTTGGGCAGGCGCGCGATCTTCGACCGGGCGGGCATGGTCACGCCACTCGCTGGGCCGCCCCAAGGGAGGCGTGCGCCCCCCTGGGGGGCAGCGAACGAATGTGAGCTTGGGGGCTCATCATCACAAGCCGGTGCGGTGCGGACGCGAGATGCCGGGGTCGCAGTCGACGGTGTATTCGACCACGTCGACGCCGTAGCGGGAGATGTCGGCCACCCAATGCCCGTCCGGATGGCGCTTGATCGCGAGCAGGTCGCGTGCCTCCAGGTAATCGAGCTCGCCGCGCAGCTCGTGAAGGGTGGCGTCAACGTACTCGCTATGCACCACCTGCAGCAGCAGCGATTCGCTGGCGCCGCCGCTGGCGCGGGCGTTGTTCAGCGTGATGAGCAGCATCCAGCGGATGAACTCGCGGCGCACTTTGTGCATGTCAATCATCTTGGACTCTCCGTTTCAGGCTCGCGTTTTCGATGCGCAGCGCCAGGCCATCGAGCTTGCTCTCGATGATCGATTGGACGCGGACGAAGTCGTCGCGACGCACGTAGTTAAGCGGCAGATCGGCCTTGAGGCTCAGCAGCTCGCGCTCCAGGCGTTGCCACTGCGCGGCTTCCTCGCGCATGGCGCCCTCGATGCCGGCGATCTGCACCGCCAGCGCGGTATGGCGCGTGTCTTCGGCTCGCGCGAGTTGAGCGATGGCCATCTTGCCAAGGGCAGCGAAGCCGCCGAGGATCGTGATAACCAGGCTGAGTCCTTGCCATAGGTCGAGTTGCAGGGTCATATCAGGCTGGTCTCCACGTGTAGAAAGCCCTGGTCGGCGCCGGCGTTGGGCGCCGTAGCCTCCCAGCGCCAGCGGTACTGGCCGGCTTCGGCCAGCGTGATGTCGGCGTGATAGCTGCCGACGGCATCCTTGAGCAGCGTGCCGCCGCCGTAGGTGTGCGTCACGACGGTCCCTGACGGCAGCTTGATCTTGAGCGACAGCCCGCCCGGATCGGCGGCGGCGTCGGCGGCGTCGGTGATGGCCACGGAGATCCGCGCCACCTGGCCGATGATCCAGGGATCAGACACGGGCGATACCTCCGGTCAGGCGCGCGGCGAGCGTCACGGCGCCCAGCGCCCGGACGCGGGAAAGGCCGGTGTCCAGGCGGGTGAGCGCGGCGACACTGCCCGCTGGGCCGCCGACGCGGCGCAGCGCGCCGGTGGCGCGGTTGATAAGCCGCAGGCTGCCGCGCAGGGTATAGACCTGGCCGGCCGGTGCGGCCAGCCAGCGGCGCAGGAGAAGAAGCAGGCTCATCGCGGGGTCAGCAGCGACAGCATGTTGGCGGTACTGGCGGCGACGGCGTACAGGTTGTTGACCTTGGTCGCGCCGTCGATCACCGCCGAGGTGGCCATCCGGCCGCCGACCACCGCCGTGCCGCCGGGGAAGCGCATGTAGGTGCCGGCATCGAGGATGCGGTTGCGCAGGTCGAAGCGCGCCATGCGCTGCGTGCCGTTGACGTTGAGATGCAGGAAGCGCCCACCCAGGGTGGCGGGGTCATACGCGCCACAGGTGCCGGTGGTGAAGGTCTGCGCTTTTTTGCCGTAGGCAATGTCATTGCTCCAGGCGCCGGTGGCGCCGCCGGCGATGTCAAGCACGTCGATGGCGGCCGAGTTGCCGCCGCGCACGCGATAGATGTGCGAGTGTCGGGCGTTGAGCGTGGCGTCGCGGGTGATGCCGAAGGCCTGCTCCATGACCACGCCGGCGCCGTGCGCGACCGGCGCGGCCCAGGTGGAGGTGTCCCAGGTGTTCGCCGCGATGTTGTAGGTGTAGATGAACAGACCGGCGCTGCTGGTGAGCAGGATTTTGTCGTCGTCGTTTTCGACGACGATCTTGGCCGAGGTCGAAGGATTGACCGTCCAGGCCGGCACGGTGAAGACGCCGGTGGCGCCGCCGGTGTGGCTGCTGATGCGGCGGCGCTGGTTGACCGCCGTGGGGTTGACCGTGTCTTCGACGACGCGCACCTGGAAGTTGCGGAACTCGTTGGCTTGCAGGTCGGCCGGCATGCCGGCGCCGGTGCAGGTCGTGCCGGTGACGGCGGTGATGGCGATGCAGTTCTTGGCGCCGCCGTCGTAGGTTACGCCACCCGAGACGAAGCCTTCGCCGCTCTTGCGGTCGTTGGGCACGTAGCTTTCCGACAACGCCATCATGGCGGAATCGGTGCCGATGGTGGCCGGCAGGTTGGTGGTGGTGAGCGACGCGCTATAGCTGTTGGTGGCGATGTCGTAGTACTTCCACACGCCGGCGGCGAGCGTGCCGGCGGAGAGCAGAAAAACACGACCGGAACGGATTTCGTAGGCGGCGCCGGTGCCAGGCGTAAAGGACAGCGCGGAGTCGAGAATCAGCGTCGGCGTGGTGCCGGCGGTGTTGCCGATGATGGTGCGGTACTCAGTCTTGCCGGTACCGCCGGCGGCGTTGTCGCTGACCTTGACCCGATAGCCGATGCCATCGCCACGATTGGCCAGCTGGTTGAGCGCGACGGCGGCGGGCAGCGCTGTAGTGAGCGGGATGCTGGTCGCGGTGGCGCCGGCGGCGATGGTGCCGCGCGGCCCCTGGCTGGGGTGGAAGATGGCGGCAGCACCGGCGCCGAAGGTGCCGGCCAGCGCGGGCGAGGCCAGCGCGCCCCACTCGCCGGTGGTTGGGTCGTAGAAGTCAAAGGCGGTGGCGGTGCGCAGGTTGTAGATGAACGGACAGCCGGTTTCTCCGTTCCGCATATCCCAGGCCAGCGATTGGCCGGCGGCATTGGCAGCGAGCAGCGGGGCCTCGTGCCGCCACTTGGGCAGGTCGAGGATGTCGCGCACGTTCGCGGTGAGGGTCATGGTTGCTTACTCCGCCAGGGTGAACGAGGCGGCGAAGGCCGCATCGGAGAAGATGATCGGGCGATCAAACGACTCGGAGGTAACGAGCCACGAGCCCGGCTCGGCGGCGCATTCGCCGAGCAGGGTGTTGAGGATGCACGGCGCCGTCAGTTGCTCGGCGTCGACCTCCATGCCGTCGAGGTCTCGATATTTCATGCGGTCACCGCGTACCTTTCCCTGACGCACTCGGCCCACGAGGTGTCGGCGATGTCGGCGACCAGCGAGGCGGCATTGACGCCGCCGACCTGGGCCAGGTTGGTGACGGTGGCGCAGGTGGTGACGGTGGTCACCGTGCCGCTGCTGACGGTAACCGCCTGTGCCGACGTAAATTGCACGCGCATGGCCGCCGTGGAGGGGTCGACATGCGTCGGGTTGGCAATCGCCTCCAGCAGCTGGCGCACGACCAGGACGAGGTCGATCTCCAGCGGCTGGGCGCGCAGCTCGGCGTCCGTCAGGCTGCCGCCGCCGGCGGGCAGCTCGACCGGGATGCGGCCGCCGGACAAGGCCGGCAGCTTGCCATTGACGGCCGCCAGGGTGGTTTCACTGGCGGCGTCGGCCGGCAGCGGCAGGGCGGCGGCGGAAATCGGGATGGCGGAGGCGCGCAGCTCGGTGTCGGTGAGCGGGCCGGTAACGGGGACATCGGTGGCGCGCAACTGCGCGTCCGTCAGCGGCTGATCGAGACCGGTGTCAAGGCTGCCGCTGACGGGGATTGGGTTGCCGGCGTCGTTGACGATCTCGACCGCGCCCAGCACGCCGACATTGCCGCTGATCGGCTGGGTGCCGGGGGTGGCGGCCGCGGCCAGCGCGGCCAGCGCGGCGGCATCGAGCGCGACGGTGCCGGCGATCGCGCCGGTATTGACTGCGGTGGTCTTGCCGTTGAGCGCTTCGGCCGCGGCCTGGATCGCGGCGGCGGCGGTGGCGATGGTGTCGGCGACGTTCTTGAGCGCGGCGAGCGTGGTCTCAGTGCTGGCGCCGGGCGGTAGCGTCTTGGGATCGACCGGAAAACCATGCGTGGGATCGACCAGCGTTGCCGCGTCCTCGGCGCCGAAGGCCAGCTTGGAAATCTGGTAGTGCCGCCCGGCAATCTCGTCAGTGGCCACCGCCGGCCCGGAGCCGGCGGATTCGTCGGGGACCTTGATGTCGTCAGCCACGGCTCGCCTCCCGCTCGTGCGCTTCCTGGCAAACGACACAGAGCTGCACCCCCGGCACGGCACGGCGCCGCGCCACCGGGATCAAGGATTCGCACACGGCGCAATGCGTGGCCGAATCGGCCGCCGTGACGCCCGTTAACCCCGCCCGCCGCTGCTGGGCTTGTAACGCGTCCTCCCGCAGGTTCATTTCCTGCTCCTGGGCGCGGTCGATGTCATCCACGGCCGGCTGCCCTCATTTCGCGTCGACGCCCTTGAGCTTTTCATAGGTGCGCAACCCGCCCAAGCCGAGCATGGCCGTCACCAGTTCCATCAGATGATCGACTACCAGCGCCGGCGGCACGAAGGCCGGGCGGTAGGCAGCCGCCCACCACACCAGCAGCGGATAGATCAGGTAGGCATAGGCCAGCCCGGCGCCGCAGACCCAGCCGATGGCGGGCCGCCAGCCGGAAACCAGCAGCGACGGACTCTTGGCCTCTTCGGCGTTGATGCCGGCCTGCGACAGCGCAATCTGCAGGTCGGCATCGAGCACGGCCAGATCGCCGTTCTGCTGCATCTCCAGCACCTTGAGCTTCGCCGCGCCAGCGGCTGCCTGGTCCGGGAAAATCTGGTCGAACAGCTTGCCCAGCAGGGGGGTCAAAAGCGGCCACATGGTCAGGCTTCCTTGACCACCAGATAGCGCGTGCTGGTCAGGTAGATGTCGTCGCCGGTCATGTCGGCGGGGTTCGCCAGCACCCGCTCGAAGGCCAACTTGTCGGGCTCCCCCTCCGGATAGCCCTTGTCCCACACTTGCACGACAACCTTGTAATTCGCGGTGTCGGCGTTCTCGATGCGCACTTTCTTGGTCATGGTTTGCTTTCAGTGGTTGATGGACTGGGACTCTCGAGGGCCTTTCCTCCGAACATCTGCGCCTCGGCAAAGCGCCGATTCACCAGCCCCATCAGGATCTTCTTCGTGCCGCCGACAGTGGCATACACCCAGCGCTGGAACTCGGCGCGGGCGGCGATGAAGTCATGCGCCAGCAGCCTCTTTTTCAGGGTGCTGCCGGCAAAGGCGCCGCGCCCGATGTTGTAGGTGAGGCTGGCCAGCGCATCGAATTGGCCCTGGGTGAGCGGCACCGGCAGGGCGTTGAGATCTTCTTCCACCCACGACAGGTCGGCGGCGAGCAGCTCCTCGGCGCGCTCGATGGTGATGGGCTGGATGATGCGGTCCTGCATCGACACGACGTGGCCGTAGCCGATGGTGAGCTTGCCGGCCGGGCAGGTGTAGACGGTGGGGGAGAAGGACTCGAAGCGCTTGATGAGCGCGAGCCCGGCCGGCGAAACCCTGAGCCCGTTCAAGGCGCCCCCTCTCCCCTCGCGGGAGAGGGCTGGGGAGAGGGGGGCAGCGCATCAAACTTCGACGGCACGAACGCGCACCCCCACGCCCGCTGCGAGCGGTACTGATAGGCCGGCAAATGCGCGCAGCGGCCGAAGCCGTGCGGTATCGTCAGGTCCTTGGGGTCGACTGAAAAGGATCGGCAGCGCGAGCACATTGCCGCATGGTGCGCGTGCGCGCGAAGTTAAACCCGCTGGCGGGCGCCAGCGGTTATGCCGGGTCGAACAGGGGAAGCTGCGTGTCGGCGACGGCGCCGGGGCTGGCGGTGTCGGCCACGGCGCGCTTGGAGATGCGCCACACGGATGATACGTCAAGCCCGAACTCGCCGGCGATCCGGTTGGCCACCGCCCGCGCGCCCAGGCCCTCGGCCAGGAGCACGTCAAAGCGGGCCTGCAGTTCGGCGTCCCTGACAGCAAGCGCCGCGCGCTTGCAGGAGGGAATGGTCAGGTATTCGCCGCCGTAGCGGCCGACGATCTTCTCGGCCGCCTCTTGTCCAACCAAGCCGACGATGCCCTCGAACAGCGCCTCGCCGGCCGCGCGCTTGCGCTTGGGGATGGTGAGCGTCTGGCCGCCGCGCAAGTCGATCAGCGCCAGCGCGGCCGGCAGCCCGATCAGATCGATCAGGTCGCGGGCCGTGCGCGGCAGGTGGGCCAGCGAGAGGCGCATCAGGGCGTTACACCGGCGGCGGGGGCGCTGCCTGCGGCGGCTTTGTAACGCGCCGTCCGCTCCAGCGGCCCAATCATCTTCCACAGTTCGCCGGCAGACATCATCTGCAGGCGGCGCTCGCAGCCGAAGACCCGTGCGGCGACGCCTTCGGCGTAGCGGACCTGCTGGCCCGGCGCGATGCCGAGATTGATGCAGACGCGGCGGATCTTCCAGAGGAAGTCTCGTTTCTCCCCGGCGGCTGAATTTACCCAGGACCATTCGTTGCGCGCCTGGTTCGCGGCCTGGCCGGCGGCCTTGCGCAGATGGTCGAGAACCTTGCGCGCGCCGTCGGCGTCCAGCTCGGTCGAGGAGGTGACGCCGGCCAGGCGCTGCATCATGGCGCGGCGCGAATCGTCGTCGATGCCCTGCTTGGTGCATTCGGCGCGGATCGCGCGGCGAGCTTTGACGAGGTCGTAGGACATGGCTAGATGGGCAGCGGCGGCGCGATCTCGACGGACTCGCAGACCTTGCACAGATGCGCGATGGCGGCGCGACCGCTGGGCCAGTCGGGCAGGTACCAGGTGTGCGTCTCCGAGTAGAGCGGCTCTTTGGCGACCCTGCGCTTGCCAAACACCTTCTCCGCCGCCTTGCGCTTGGCCGGCGAGACGAGCGGAGTTACCCGCTTGCGCAGGAACTTCGCCTCGGGCGCGTCGCCCTTACACCATGCGCCTGAGAACAGGCCGTCGACGTAGGTCATCACGCGGTACTCGATACGCGTCTTCGAGTAGCGCTGCACTTGCAGCGTTACTCGGCGTCCGTCGCAGACGAGGGCGATGCTGCCCCAGGGCCCCGCCAACTCCTCCGCCAGCTCGGCGCGTTGTTCCTTGGTGAGCATCACGTCAGGCAGTCCAGCTCAGCGGCCAAGACGACGACATACCGCGTCGAGCCCGGAATTTCGCGGTGGCTCTTGAAAACCTCCGATCGTTCGACCAGGTCGCGAAAAACTTCCGCCCCCCCCCCGCGTGGCGAACCGCTCTTTGAACACCCGCCTTGCCGGGCGCTTGGCGAAGACGAAAAAGAACTCCTCGCCACCCCGGTACCGGATGCGGTAGCGGCGCTGTTCGGCCATTACAAAGAAGCTCATGATCCGGCCTCCGCTGCCGCACTTACCCTGCAGAACTCGCGCCACTGATCCAGCGCATCCGTTGCCGAGTCCCACCACGCGCTTACCGCTGCGGTGTCTTTGGTGCCCAAGAGTAGGCATTCCAACTCAAGCGCCAGCCTGTGCGCCTGCGGAAAGGCATCAGCCAGATCGTGGGCTGCCGTGCCGCCAGCGCCGACGATGTCGCGCTCGTAGCACCACTCGTACACTGCGCCGAGGTCGCCCATCAGGACAGGCTCGCCATCGCCCTCGTCGACCCAGCACTCGTCGCGCCTGGACCACATCACCGGGCCGGGCATCAGGTGCGCGCCGTCCACGTCGTCGGTGCAGCGGATCAGCGCGGTGGCGGCGGGTGGCGAGGGGTGCTCGCTCATGGGGCGCCAGGTAATCGCACCATTACGCTCGGCGGATTCGTTCTGAGCCAGGAAGTCAAGTTCATTTGCTAACTGATTCGCCTGGTCGATTCGGTCAACCCAAGATGGATAGGCCTTTGCGTGATTTGGGTAGGCCTTGTTTGTTTCCGCCTGAGCTTCCGCTTTGGCGCGCAGCCAGCGCGCCGCCTGATTCATCCAGCTCATGCCGAGCCCTCCCGTACATGCTCAATAGGCGTGTCCGGCGCGGCGGTGCGCCAGTCGGGCCAGGTGCGCAGTTCGTTGCGCGTCAGCTTGGTGGCGAGCGCCAGAGCGATCGCGTCGGGTTCGAGGCCGGCGCGCCAGGCACCGTCGAGCGCGAGCATGACTACGTCGATCCACTCCGTCGGGTCGCCGGGCTGGGCCTCGATCTCGATCAGTTCCTTGCGGATGTGGTCGAAGACGCCATTCGCGCGCGGGCCGGGGCCGAAGGTGGCGAGCGAAAAAATGCGCTGGCGGCGCAGGTGGGCGACCAGGTCGAAGTGCGGCGGGCCGAAGGCATGGGCGGCGTCCCAGGCGGCGGTGAATTCGGGGCAGTCGCTGCACACGCCAACGCCTTTGCGGTAATCGACACGTAGCCAGTGCCCCTCGTTAAACGATGTCTCGATGCAACCGCAGCCGATACAGGTAGGCGTCATGACTGGCCCTCCACAGGCTCAGCGAGCGCCTTCTGCGCCCCGACGCGCGTTATCAGGTGCACCCCGATGTACGCGTCCTCAAGGTCTTCGTAGTAGGAGATCGGGCCGTAGTGCCAGTTGTGGCTCCAGTTGTCTTCATTAAGGAGCCACTCAGCAAAACCATCACGCTCGCTTTCGGGGCAGTTGGCAGCCTCGCCGAAATGCAGAGCGAGATAAGCGTCCACCAGCTCACCGCCGGTCACGACGTGTGACTCATAGCCATCGCCGCCGCCTATCACGAGGTAGGTACGGGTGGGGTCAGTGATCTTGTGCATTTTTTACCTGCCAACTGTTGCCAAAGAAGCTTCTGTTCCGGCTCGGCCCGTAGTACTCGATCTCGCCGCCGGCCTGATCGACAATCTTGAACTTGACGCGGCCGCTGGCTGCGTCGGCCAGGGCGCTACACGCCGCCTTGGCCTCGTCGTATCGCTCGACCGGAACCGTCACCAGGTTGGCCCAGGAGCCAGCGGTATTGACCTTGAAGGTCACCGTGGAAAAGTCGCGATCGCGGATCATGCCGGCACCGCCTTCCCCGCCTTCGCCTTGCCCTTGGCGGCGCGCGGCTTGTCGTCGTCGCCCTGGCGGGCAGCGGCGGCGGCGATGACCAGCTTGGTGAGCTTTTCGGCGTCGTTGTCGCCGACGGTGATGTAGTGGCTGTCGACGCCGGTGATAGTGCGCACGCCGATCTTCTTCAGCTCCTCGGCATCGAGCGCGGCCAGGGCGTCGATCACCAGCGAGATCTGGGTGCGGACCAGCAGGTCGTATTGCTGCGGCAGCAGCGCCGCGATCCGCTTGGCCACCACGGCATCATCGTCCCAGTCGAGGGTGTCCTCGGCCTTGCGATAGCCCGCCTTGACGCCATCGACGGCCAGGGAGCGGGGTTTGACGAAGAGGTGGGGCGCAGATACCAGCAGCTCGGTGAGCGCGGCGTGTGAGGCCGCCTCGGCCGCCGCGTAGCCGTCCAGCGTGGTCTTGTACTTTTCGAGGATGGGCGCGATGGCGCTCTTGATCTCGGCCTGCATGAGGGCGGCGCAGCCGGTGGTGTCGTTGTGCCGGGCAGCAAGCTGTTCGGCAGCGGAGCGGATGTCGGCGAGGGTGATGGTGGCGTAGTTGTTCATGCTTCGAAAGCTCCTTCTTCTTCAAGTTGTTTCATGGGATCGGCGCCGCGATCGACGAAGGCGGCCTTGAGCTTGCTGGCCTTGGCCAGGGAGTGCAGGCCGCGCGAGCGCAGCCAGTCGTAGGTGGACTCGACCTCCTCCCAGGTCTCGGCGATGTAGTAGCCGTGCGCGGGGTGGGCGCAGACGGGCACGCCCTCGTCGATCAGCTCGTCGACGAGTTTGCGCACGGCGCGCTCGGTGGTGTCGAGCAGGAAGTGCAGGGTCTGCACGCTTTGCCCATTGGCGGCCCCGACCTTCAGAGCGCGCTGCAGGGCGGCGGTGTTCACGGCTTTTTCAGGCATGGCGATTTCCTCCGGGCAGGAAGTAGGTGCGGTTGGTGCGGTTGATCGCGGTGTAGTCGAGCCGCCCCTCGGACTTGAGGGCCTCGACCAGGTAATAGATGCCCTGCGGCGACAGATTCGGCAGCGCGGCGCTCAGATCGGAGAAGGGATGCTTCCTTCCATCCGCCAGGGCGTCGAGCAGGCACTGGCGGTTGCGCTCGGCGGCCTGCGGGCTGCGGCGCCGGTTGCCGACCACAGGGGCCGGCAAAGGCAGGCGCCGGCGCTGCTCGACGTAGGCGGCGTGGGCGGCGACCTGGGCGCACCAGGCGAGCGGGCCGGCCTTCAAGGCCACACCTGTATGTCGAGGCGCTCAAGCTGTCGGAAGATGCGCTCGGTCAGCAATCCGACATCGGTGGCCAGGCGCTCATCATCCGAGCAATGCACGCCGCCGAGGCGGTACATGACGGCGTGCACCACTTCGTGCGGGACCAACTCGGTGAGCTGGCCATCGGCGGGCAGGACGATGGTGCCGGCGACCCCGCACAGCCGCGCAGCAGGCGCGAAAAAGGCGCGCGCCTTGGGCGTTCCGCGCTGGCGCCGGCCTTCGCAACGGTGACACTCGGCATCAACGTCGGCCTCGGTGGGCAGAATACGCACGCGCAGCTTGAGCCCTCGCAACGCGACCGTGAATACCGCCAGGGCACGGGCGCGCGTCACGACAGTTGCTCCTGGATCTGGTTGGTCTGGACGAAGCGCAGCAGGTTGCGCAGATCGTCGGCGGAGAGGCTGGTGGGCTTGTTGCCCTTGATGATCTGCAGCCGGCGGGCCGATGACCAGGCGAAGACGGCGTCCGGCTCGCGCTTGGCGATGCAGCCGGGGATCTGGGGGGGGGTGGGCGAGTTCATCCCTACACCCGTTCGAGCCATTGCACGGTGACGCCCAGGCACTCGAAGACACCGATGCGGTAGGAGCCGGTGGCGTCGCTGCCGGTGCGGTCATAGCTGGCGAAGCCGCAACGGGCGAGGTTGCGCACCTTGGGCGTGTCCTTGATCCACAGGACGGGCTGGCGGGTGACGATGTCCGCCTGGAAGGCGACCACTTCCATCCCGCTTCGGAGCAGACTGTTGGCGGCCTGCAGAATGGCGTGCAGATAGGCATGGACGGCCATCGGCGGGATCGACGGCGGCATGCGCTGTGCGTCGGCGACGCGCAGGGGGGTGACGGTGGCGCTCATGGCTTGATCTCCGTGGGTTTGTGCGGGCAACTCTGGCAGGCCAGCCAGTGGCGGGCGTCGCGGGCGCTGCTGGTTGGGGCGGCGCTCAGGGCGTGGCCCTTGCAGCCGGCGTAGGTGATGCGCGCGCCCAGGTGCGGGCAGTCGAAGCCGCCGTAGGCCTCGACGACGCGCACGGCGAAGGCGTTCATGTTGCCGTGGTATTTGCCGGCCACCACCAGGCTGACCATCGTGCGAGAGACGTTGAGCTGCTCGGCGACGACGGTTTTGCTGCCTTTGGCGGCGGCCAGCGCCTGGTCGAACAGGACACGCCAGTTCGAGGTGTCGGGCGTCATACCGTACCCTCCTCGATCTCGCGGCCGAGGGCGATCTCGCGCTCCAGGTTGGGGTCGTAGAGCGTGTCGCGGCTGACGCGGTGGACGGGCGCCTCGGGGCCGGTGTCGGTGATGAGCATCCAGCGCCGGCAGCCGTTGCTGGTGGGGTTGAGCGGGCGCTCGCGCTGCGGCAGGGCCTGAACGTAGCCGGCGCGGGCCAGGGCCTTGACGTACTTGAGCACGTTGCTGCGCGGGTCGCGCTCGTTGCCATCGACGATGCGCATAAGGATGTCGTCGACGGTGAGCTTCCGGCCGGTGCGCAGCGCCGTCCAGATGCGCTGGCGGTGGCCGGGGTTCATGCGTCGCTGGCCGGTGGCCTGCGGACCCTTGGGGCCGGAGCGCAGGCGGGCGCCTTCTTCCAGGGCCTGCCGGCCGGCGGGCGTGAGGGTGTGGCAGCCGCGCGCGGAGCGGGTGATGAAGCCGTGGCGGCGCAGGTTGTTGCTGGCGTCCTGCACCTGCTTGGCGGTGAGGCCGGTGACCCTGGCCATGTCCGCCTCGGTAAAGCATTCGGCCGGCTGCACCGCACCGATCGCGGTGAGGAGGGTTTCGGTGGTCCAGGGCATGTTAGCGGGCCTCCGCTTTTGTTGCGGAGCGCAGCTCCCGCAACAAGGCCACCCTGACGGTGACCGCGTTCTGCAGCCGCCGCGAAGGCTTCGCTGGATCTTTGAAGTCGGCCGCAAATGGCCGCCCCTTCTCCTCTTCGGCCGCAGTGAACTCGGCGACAATCTTCTGCGCTGCCTTCAGCAACGATGGCCGCTTCGAGGCTGCAGCGCGTCGGTCGGCCTGGCGCGCATGAAAGTCCATCCGCTTCTTGATCTCGCGGCTGTAGGCAAGCAGCGCATCAACGGCGGCGTCGCCACCTCCGGACTCCGGCACGCCGGGGACCAGCAGGGTCTTTCCATCGTAGGCGTGGCGCGCAGTAGCCTCGATCTCCTTGCGTAGCGGCTCGGCCAGCCCCTTGGCGATCGGCAGGGCGCCTTTGGGCATCGTGCGGCCGAAGTCAATGCGGCCGTTGGCCCAGGCATAGGCAATCATCACCGCCCTCCCTTCACCAGCTGCGGCCGCCCGGCCTGCCAGTCATGCACCAGCTCCTGGCCGGCCATGTCGGCCAGCGCGATCTCGTTCTTCTTGTTGCGCCGCGCGAGCTGCTCGACGGCGGCGATCGCGTTGATGACGGCGGAGACCAGGCCCTTGCTCTGGCGGTGGATCTCGGCCTGCAGCTCGGGGGCGATGATCACCTCGGCCAGCTCGCGACAGATCAGCGCGGTGTCCTCGGGCGTAGCGGCGGTGAATTCGACGGTCTCGCGGATGCGGCGGCTCAACTGTGGGAACTTGGCGATGCGCTTTTGCACGCGGTCTTCACCGGCGACGAGAATGGCGATGGTCTCGGTGGTGTCGGTGATGTCGCGCAGGGCTTCGAGGACGCTGGCATTGTTGGGCAACGCGTGCTGGCATTCGTCGAGGATGATCGGCACCTGGGTGTGCATGACCTTGGTGATCAGGCGCTGGAAGCGTTCTTTGCGGGTGCCGGCGCCGTCGACCTTGAGCTTTTCGGCCAGCTCGTCGTAGAAGAAGCTCTGGGTGTATTTCTCCTTGGCGCGCAGGTAGATCGCGCCGTTCTTGGCGACCCATTCTTCGACGGTTTCCGTCTTGCCATAGCCGGGTGAGCCTTCGACCAGCAGCCAGCTGGCCTCCAGCGCGCCGCGCCCCTCGACGAAACGAATCGCGGCCTGGAACCGCTCGTAGTTACTGGTTTTGACGAACTGCTTTTTCATATACACTCCTGTTGCTTCTGTGATTGCTGCAAATCGGGCGCCTGGGTGACTGGCATCACCCGGACGTCCACCTCAAAACCCTCGATCACCCCCTTCGCCCTGACCGCGTCCGCGTTATCCCAGGCCACGCCCTGGATTTCGTAACGGCTCACCAGGTCGGCGTAGTCGTCGGACGCGGCGTAGTCGAGCAGCCAGCCGGCGTCCTCGGCATCCCACTGGTCGGGGTGCTTCATCAACCAGCGGTATTGATCGGGGTCATTGCGGAACCAGGGGCGGGCGTTCGGATCGGCGGCGACCGCGGCCGGCTTTTCCGGTACCTGGTCTATCTCGACGACGATGGCCGGTGCGTTGAAGGCCGCCAGGTCGATGACCTGCCCATCGAAGATTTGCCCGAGTTCCGCCTGTGCCTCGGCGATGATCCCTTCGCCGCGCTTGATCTTGCCGGAGGCGCGGCGACCGCGCAGTTGGTCCATGCGCGGCACCGGGAATGCGGCCTCCTTGTGGGCGTCCCACACGGCTTCTCCGATGATTCGGCCGTCCATGCGCAGCAGGAAGACGCGGCTGGCGTCGTGGATGTCGTAGCGCACGCGCACCTTTTCGCCCTCGGCCAGTTCATCCACCAGGGCGCGGCGCGAGTATTCATTTCCGAACAGGCTGATGACGCCGCGCTGCGGCGTGCGCCCGACCTCGGGCATCCACTGCACGGCGATTTCCTGGTCGGATGGCCCGAAGACGATGGACTCGGGATCGAGCCGGGCCATGTATTCGGCCTCGGGCGTGTTGCCGCCCAGTTCGCGGTGTTCGTGCCCGGTGTTGTAGCGCTGGATCATCGCCGCCAGATCATCAAGGAACTGATTGAAGGTCGGCAGCAGGCGCTCGGCCGTGCCGTCCTTGCGATTCAGCGCCTGCAGCATCTTGCGGGTGTGTTCCTTGTCGGCACCCTTCCAGGTGCAGGTCGGGTAGGTGCGCGCGAGCGGGATGGTGGTCACCTGCCACAGCCGCTCGATGATGCCGCGCCCCTGCGGGTTGCCGGGGATGCCGGTTTCGTGCGCAATGCCCTGCCGCGCCAGCGTGCCGTGGATCGGGCAGTCGATCGGCTTGCCGGTCTGGCCGCTGCCGTTGTCCGAGTAATACACCAGGGGGCGGGCGCGGGTCAGCGTCTGCGCGTGGCGAAAGGCCGCCGATACGGCCACGGTGCTTTCCGCCAGATCCACCGACCAGCCCACGATCTTGCGGCTGACCCAGTCGATGATGATGGTCACTTCCGGCACGAAAGGCTGGCCGTGGATCGGGTGCTGCACCTTGGCCTTGAAGCTGTGGCCGTCGCCGACCCAGATGTCGTTACTCTTGAACATCGACACGTCTCGGTCGACGTAGGGCTTGAGGCCGCGCCACTCGCTTCCGGTGACCCGGCCACGGTATTTCACCGTCACCGGCAGGCTGCGCTCGATGCGGTAGAAGGTGGCGACGGCGGGGCGCGGGAGATCTTGTGCGGCGAACCAGGTGCCGGATTCCTTCCACGCCTCCATCACCGATGGGCGCACCGGCTTGCAGTAGTGGCGCAGAAAGGCGTGGATGTGGATCGGGTCGTAGCCGGTCGGCTCCGGCGCACCGGGGGTGAGATACAGACCAGGGTCGCCGGCCAGTCGCCCGGCCTCGAAGAAGGGGAACATCTTCTGTAGCCGCGCGGTGAGGCTGGCCACCGATTGCCCGCCAGCACGCGGCTTGACGTAGCTGATGTTCGCGGCGGCGATCAGTTGCGGGTGTGCGTCGCCGGCCAGAATGCGCTCGGCCAGCCCGCGACAGGCTGTTTTGACTGCGCAGTCGGTGGCGCCGATGGCCTCGTCCAGCGCCCGGCATAACACCAGCGCGGCATCGCGCTGGGCGCGCTGCTTGTCGGTCAGGTGGGCATCATCACGGGCCTTGTGCGTCATGCCGCGTAGCGTGATGCTGGCCGGTGGAGGCGCCTGCTCGACACACATCGGAGCGTGGCCGGAAGGAGAAAGGCCCGCCGCCGCGGAAGCGACGACGGGCAAAGCCCCGGCGGTGGCAGCCGGGGAGGAGGAGCTTGTGGAGGGGTGGAGCGCGTTGAGGCGCTTGTGTTGCACGGCCTCGCGCACGGCCTTGGGTAGAGAGCACAGTGGGAACAAGCGTTTTTTGCCGCCAGGGTGTGCCTGCTCGCGGCACGGCCAGGCTTCCTTGGTTGCGCGCTTCTGCGCGGCTTGTTTCGACACATCAAGTGCGGCCGCGATCTCAGCGAGATCCGCCTCGGGCGCCTGAATCACCAGCGCCGTCATGACTCTTCCCCCATCACCGACTTGAGCTGCTTGATCTTCCTGCCCGTGTCGTCGCGCATCCGCTCCAGCCGGCCGAGTTCCGCATTCAGCGCCTCCCGTCCGACCAGGAAACGGCCGCCGCGCGTGGCGGCCAACCAGGTAGTGATCGCCACGGTTTCGGTGGCCGCCTCGAAGGCCGGCAGGTATTCCAGCGGGAAGCGCCAACCTTCGCGGCTTGGGGCGGTCCAGGCATGGAGCTGGTGCTCGGTTATCGATTGCCCGGTTAGCTCTGCCATGCGCGAGGCGATTGCATGGGCGTTGGCTGGGCAATCCTTGATCGCATCGGCCAGTAGTCGCCGCAACGCAAGGCCGTAATCGAGCGCTCCCGGAAGGCGCTCCGGCTCGACGGGGACCAGGAACAGATCGCCGGTCAGGAGGTCTGGGCGCTTCATGATGTAGCTTTCCGGGCCCGCGCTTTGGCGCGCGCGGCGGCCGCCTCGATGTCGGCGACGGCCTGTATCGCCTTGAGCTTCACCCCCCAGCGGTGCAGCGACGACTTTCCGATGATCCAGCCGCGCCTGCGCAGATCGGCTGCAATGCCTTCGTAATCACTGAAGCCGTTGGCGTAGAGGCGCTCCTCGATTTCTCGACGCACGGTCGGTGGCAGCTTGGTGATCTTGGCCGTTTTCATGGTTTGATGAACCGATACCAGCCACCACCGATGCTGGCGACGATGCCGATTCCTTGCTTCCATCCGCGGCTGCTCAAGAGGCCGCGCAGTAGGGTTGGAGATATCCTGTTCATGGCTAGGCCACCTTCCTCACGTTGCCATTGACGGCCCGCGCCCGCCGCGTTACTTTTCGCAGGTCGGCGCGAGAACCATCGGGGTTGTAACGGGACGGCCAGATCTGTTGGGCTGGGATGCCGATAGCCTCGGCGATGCGCCGCTCGGAAGGCAGGTTGCGTTCGCGCAGGGCCTTGATCACGGCAGGCGGAGTTACATCACACTTCTCAGCCACCTTCCGCAGCGTCAGACCGCGCTTGTGCAGGGCCGCCACGATGTCGGCTGGGTGCCAGTCCCCTGGGCTGGCTTTTTTCGGGGGTCGCGTCGTTTTCATGGACACGATTAAACAACCAAAAATGGTGGTATGTCAACGCCGCATACAACTATTTTTTTCGGTTGTCGCTTTAGCGTTCTCTAATATTTATGCTGAAAACACGGAAACCTAACTGCCGCAAGGCTTTCGACCTAGCGACAACCACTGAGTTTGGTTGTCGCTGGCGGTTGTCGCTGAAATTGTGACAGCGGCAACCTGCGATCTGGTTGCGATTGGTGGGCGAATGAAGCTCGCCAGGGAGGCTCTTAAGCTGTCTAGACCGGCCTTCGCCACCATAAGTGGTTGTACGGTCAGAACGCTTGAAAACAATGAGAAGGGTGCCAACGAGCCCGGTGCATGCCTTGTTGCGGCCTTTCTGGCCACCGGAATCAACGCCAACTGGCTGCTGACGGGCGCTGGCCCAATGCTGTTGAAAAGCCTAGAGCCCGTAGGGCAAGACTTACCTACCTGGGCCGGTATTCCAGACACCGAAAAATTCCCGTACTCGCGGATGGTGGCGATGGAGCCAACGAGGCGGGAAGCCGCTGTGGCGCTGGATTCATCGTTGCTGATTCGATGCCTGGGAGCCTGCGAGGTCGTTTATGGAGACCCTTTCCGGGCGCTCGCGACTTCGGAACAGGTTGGTTATGCCGCAGCCTTTTACAACCTGCTTGTTCGCGTGGCGGCCTCTGGGGACGGGTTAGGTGGCCCAGGTGATATTCATCGTCTCGAACCGGCCGCGCTCGCTGATCAGCTGCGTCTGTTCGTAAAGATGGGCATGGCCCGCATGGTTCCGCCGCCGATGGCCGCAGGAGTTTCCAAGCTTGTCTAGTCTGAGTTTGGCCTGTCGGCTCCAAAGGCAACTGCTCTTGTGCCAATTAGCTTGAAAATGTGGCCGCTTTTTGATCAAACCCGCTCGAAATCGTCGCAAATCGGCGGGCCGTTTTTTATCCCGTTTTCCCGCCTGATACTAGGCTAGTCCTGGGTCTTCCCACTTTTGGCCGCCTTTTTGCCGGTGCCAAAACGATCGCCTCCCCATAGCCGATTTCGAGCTGCCCGCCT
>WBZP01000732.1_pt1 | contig 43044 bp, 47 predicted proteins | sample 5204301 | NCBI WGS metagenome assembly WBZP01 (sample SAMN12412401, study PRJNA552823) | activated sludge metagenome | isolation source: activated sludge from nitrification reactor of wastewater treatment plant... | place: USA: Pennsylvania | collected 2017
CATGTATGTAGGTGGCATACCGGGAATGACCAAACATGCAAGCCTGCCATTTTTGTGACCGGTCACAACCAGAGATCAATCGGTTCTGTACTCAGTGCGGTCGGCGGCTTGATGGGACCGCAGTGCCTACATCAGGCGCTGAATCTCGCGTGACCCCTCCCGATCAGCTCAACCTTTCCATTCTCTACGGCATGGTCGTGGTTTTGATACTGGCGCTGCTGTTTCCACCGTGGGAAACGCCGCCAAGTCAGACTCCTGAATTTCTCGGGATGCATTTCATCCTCTCCCCTCCAGCCCCCGATGCCGTCATGAGTCGTATGCTCCTGACTATTGAATTGGTGACAATTGCGATTGCCGGGATGTACGGGGCGTTTCTGTTCCGGAAAAAGTCATGAAGAAGGTGTGATGAAGTCCATCAGTCGAAACGTCACGTCCTCAAGCCGAAAGTCTGGGAAGGGCATCGTAAATACACCTGAAAGAGATGAAAACCTCCTAGCTTCGAGTTGAATCAATCCAAAGCCAACGTCAGGCATTTGGCTGACCCTCCCGATTTCATGAACTCACCGAGCTCAACCGCATGGGTGTCATATCGCCGTTCCCGTAGCAACCCTTCTGTCGTGGGACATCCGGCGGGAAGAACCACATGCTTTCCCACACAGACGGCGTTGCAGGCGAACCTCAGCGCTTCGTGTTCAGGGACCACCAGACGCTGCTCGGTGGGGACTCGGGTAGCCAGTACTTCTTGACCTTCCAGATCGAAGGCGGCGGGGAAATACAGCAGCTCGCCGCCGCTTAATGGGCAGAAACAGGTATCGAGATGGTAGAAGCGATTGTCGACGAGTTCGAGCGGAATGATTTCTCGATGGAAGTGCTCGCTGAGGATCGGGTAGACACCGATATCCGATCGCTGCCGATACCCACCGAACCAGGGATCGGACAATCCCAGGAGATCGCCCGCGCCCTCAAAGTGAAGGCCGGTCTGCACCGTCATGACGTCATACCCCTGCCGGCGAAACCAACGCTCGACATGCGCCTCCTCTCGCTGGCGCTCAGGATGTCGGAAGTGACTCACGACGGCCGTGCGTCCGACAACCAGTCCGGCATTCGCCGTAAACACAAGATCCGGTAGTCCGGGAATGGGGGGCATTCGTTCGAGCATCACACCCAATTCCTGTTCAAGAATCTCCATCAAGGTATGCCACTGTGAGACGGCTCGCTCGTGGTCGACTCGGTTGCTGAGGCGCATCCAGGGATTGATCTCATACTCGATACCGAAAAAATCCGGTGGGCAGACCAGGAGGCGACTCATGCTTGCCTTCCCAGAACCCGAGCCAGTTCTGTGAGAAACGATGCTGCGTCCATGACAAGACCGACGGCTTGAAAGCTGCCGCGATCGGCTAATTTGGTCGGGACTGAGGGATTCACGTCGACACAGACGGTCGGGATGGTCGCCGGGAGCAGATTGCCGGTGGCAATGGCATGCAGCGTGGACGCAACCAACAGCGCCAATCCCACACCGGGAATCATAGCTCGCATGGCGTTTTGCGCTTCGATAGAGTCTGTGATCACCCCAGGCAAGGGGCCATCGTCACGGATTGTCCCAGCGATGACGACTGATACCTCTTGTCGGACACAGGCTGCCATTATTCCTTGCGCGATCACGCCGGAAGTCACGGCTGCCTGAATACTGCCGATGGTACGAATGCGATTGATGGTCCGTAAATGGTGTTCGTGGCCGTGGGGAACTGCGCGCCCGACCGTGAGTCCGTATCCGAGCGAAGTGCCATACAGGTCGGCTTCCATGTCATGCGCAGCCAGCGCATTGCCGCAGAACAGCACCTGGATAAAGCCCTGTTCGATCAACCACGTGAGTGCCTCCCGACCACCGGCATGAATGATGGCCGGTCCGCCGGCAAGCAACACTTTGGAGTCAGGTTGCCCTTCCTGGTATTGAGCACGCAATCGTCTCATCCGAGCCGCGACATCAGCGATGACGTGCCCATGGGGGCGCTCCGCCGAGACATGCGACTCCATGAATCCAAACACATCCCGTTCTTGCGGACGCTGCAAGGGAATGACCCGCACACCAGCACGGCCGACGACGACTCGATCGCCACGGCGAACCTCGTCCATCGGAACCGCGCGCGCTGCCATGCCTTGTTCATCCACGAGGATCGCAAGGTCCATCTCGATGCGATCGACCTCCAGCCACCGGCCATTGAGCCGAATCTGAGTGGGTAAGTGGGTCGTGGCGTAGAAATCGTCGGGTAACAGGCCATCGGCTGGCGCTTGATCAGTCCGACAGTCAGCCTCACCTTCAACTAAGGCTCCATGCGGCTGAATCGCTTTCAGAATGTCATCCAGAAGACTACGCGAGGTCGCTCGGATCACGATGCGGGCAAGAGAGGGTTCTTCACGCGTCTTTCCGATGCAGACGTCTTCAAGGTCGAAAGTCCCACCCATCATCACGATAAGGTCCAGTACCTTCGCCAGCACGAGGGAGTCGATGATGTGTCCTTGCAGAACGACAGTTTCGTGATAAGTGCTCATAGCCTCGTGCGTTACAGCTGGCCGTATTGTATCACTCGGTGGAGGAGGCGAAAGAAAATGAGAATTGACCGCTATGGGGTGGGCCGAGATGGTTTCATCAATTCTCGTAACACGCTTGTCGCATAAGCACCTGGAGGTAGGCAAAATGAGAGAGTGAGGATATTCTGGTTCAACGACCAGACTAGTTCGGTCAGCGGGACGCGAAGTGCACGACGTTCTCCTCGAAATCCGCAGGCCTTGGCGGCGGTAATGAGGACGTCTTTGGTGGCGTCTGCTTCGGTGATGACCGTCTCTTCGATCACACCGGGTTCACCCCCGGCCCAAGATACGCGTGACCCAAAGAGAATCCCGGTCGGGCTGATCTCAAAGCGATCGGCGCGTGGTTGCTCCTTCTCCGCATCGTCGACCTGGAAGCAGGCGCCGTTGTCCTGTTTCATTGCCCAGTCGCCGATGAACAGACGATCAATCTGATCGATCCGGCGGGCAAGGATCCGATTGAACAGAAAGGACTGATAGGTATTGAGATACCAGATACGCTGGTTACGATTCATCTTCTCGCGTCGACGGGCATCGTGGAGTAAGGCCGCGCCAGTTTGGTAGTTGGTCCCATCCTTCCCTTGCCGTTGGGGGCCGAAGTAGTTCGGGACTCCGCGTCTGGTGAGCTGCTCAAGAATCACTGGGGCGGTGTCCTTTGCGTGGCCGGCGACTTCGCGGATGGTCAGATGGAAACGATTGCCCGCATGGTGACCGGTGCGAAGCCGATTGCGATGGCGTCCGAGGACGGTCACATTCAGGATGGTGTCATCGGCGGAGAGGCTGGCGACCTGCTCAGGAGACACACCTTGCAAAGAGATCATTTGCGTCGTGACGGCGCGCGCGTCTTTCAGGCCTGCGACCCCGATGGCTTGCGCCTTGATTCCCAATGTCGAGGAGAGCCGTCGGACGAGATCGGGCGTGGAAAGACCACGCTTCGTGATCGTGATGTAGAGGTGTTCTCCTTCGCCGCAGGGCAGGTAGAGGGGGCGCTCTTCAACCTGAAAGTCCTCCGGCACAGAACGCATTCGTCCACCGATTCCAGGAAGATCACTCGTCAGAAATGGTTCGTTCAGTGGTTCCATCGGTTCTCCGTACGGCATCGACTCAGTGACCGCATGCTATACTTTTTCTGATCCATGGAGGGAAAAGGATTGAGGGATAGGGTGAGTATCGGACGTACGTCGTCATGGCCCGATCTTTGGCGAGCTTCCATCGGCCATGCCATGGGCCAGCCCCTCTATCAGCTGTTCAGCCTTGCTCCAGACTGGGAATTTGGCCTCTCCGACTATGAGGTGACGCGACATACCCATATGCATGGGTTGCTTGCCGGGCATCGTGCCGTCCATCTCACCGATCTACACATCGATCGATATTATCCGCGTCATGATCGTATTGTCCAAAACACCGCTGATCTCAGACCGGACTGGATTGTCATCACCGGCGACCTGCTCAATGTACCAGAAGGGCTGCCGCACCTGTTCCGGTTTCTTGGCCGTCTTCGCGACATTGCGCCAGTGTATATGACCCTGGGCAATCACGATCATTACAGCGGTGTGTCGGTGACAGAGTATGCCGAATTGGCTGATCGGCACAAGATCACATTGTTGGTGAACCAGAGTGCGGTTGCCTCAGTAGCAGGGGGAGAGCTGGTGATTGTCGGTCTCGATGATCCCTCGCTCCACCGGGCCGATCTGCGGTGTCTGCCACCTCGCGCGGACCATCGCTTTACGCTACTGCTGGCCCATGCACCGAATATCCTCGATCAAGTAGAGCCGCACCATGCCATCGATTTGATCTTGTGCGGGCACAGTCACGGTGGGCAGTGGCGGGTGCCGGGAGTTCCGACCTTCTGGCTCCCGCCGGGATGTGGCGGCCGGGTCGCAGGCTGGCATCGGTCTGGTGTCCACAGGCTGTATGTCAATCGAGGACTCGGGTGGTCCTTTCTTCCCTTTCGATGGAACTGCCGGCCAGAAATCGCCCTCATCGAGTGGGTGTAGGAATAGACAGATCTCCGAGCAACATTGCCGATCCAGTGTCGTGAATGTCTATTGGCGTGATATTAGGACCGCATCTGTTCCAGCGCTTCCCTCGCCCGGCTTCTGACAGTTTGATCCCAATCGTGCTCCATCGCTGTTTTTAAGCGCTCACGCGCTTCCGTTGCACGTAATCGCCCAAGCCCCAACGCAGCGCAAGCACGCACGTAGGCATGGTCGTCGTCCAAGGCCTTCATCAGGAGAGGGACCACTGACCGATCTTGCAACGCACCAAGATGGCTGGCTGCCATGCCACGGATGCGATGCTGTTTGTCGCCCAATGCTCGTTCTAAGGTCGTGGCGAAGAGTTCTCTGAGCGCAGGAATCACCGAATCCAATCCATCGATTTGATAGTCATTATTCTCCAGTAGGGCAAAGGCCAGATCCAGTCGCTTCTCCGGTGCCGTGGCTCGTTCAAACAGTCCCAACAGTCGACTTCGTTCTTTCGATCTGGCGCGTCGGCGATGAAACGACTTCATCGGAATGAACAATAGGAGGGCTATTACAAAGCCGATTACCGCCATCGGCACGGCCTGATCAACCAGGTAGTCTTGTGTCTCGAGCGAAAGCCGTTTCCAGACCCAGACACCTGTGATGAGGCAGATGATGAGAATGACGAGGAGCGCGGGATTCACCTGCCCCTGCTCGCGAGGCTGCATGTTGATCATCGGGAAAGATCATACGGGTGTACGGAAGAGGTCGTCAACGAAGCGGCGCTGAGCTGACGCCGCATGCCTTCGCGTCAGCTCAGGCTTGGTCCATCAGCGCCGTAATTGACAGACTGTTGCGGCAATAGCCATACTCGGGCCATTCATTGTCGGTGCGGTTTATCAGGATTATGGAAACTGTTTTTCAGAGCAGCTCCATCCGACGAGTCATGGTCGGGACCGACCGTTCCAAGACGGCGGATCAGGCCGTACGATGGGCCGCGCAATTCGCCGAGCGATACGGCGCGGAGCTGTTTGTTGTGCAGGTCATCCAGCCGCAGTATCCCTCTACGACAGAATTCGGCGCCGCCGAACTCACAAAGGTCGCCGCAGCCCATGATGAGCTCACCCATTTCGTACGTCAGATCGCCGGGGAGCGTGGGCATTCCTCTGCCGTCATGGATGGGAATCCGGCATCGGCCATTCTACGGGCTGCCGAGCGGGAAGCCGTCGATATTTTGGTGGTCGGTAATTCGGGAATGGCCGGCCGAAAGCAATTTCTGCTCGGCAATGTACCCAACCAGATCAGTCACAATGCCCGATGCACAGTCGTGATCGTGAATACGCAATCGGTGGACGGCGAGTCCGGTGCCGAAGTCATGCGCGCGTCACAGTCTCAGGTCGAGTCTCACGATGCGGAGCCCCATCTGGGATCGCGTGCCGCGCACATTGCAACAGTGATGGCGAAGCATGGCCTGAAAGAACTGTTCGGCCGGTCGGGTGAAACCGACATGTCCATTCGCCGACAGCAAGCCAAACGATTACGATCGGCGATGGAGGAGCTGGGACCGACATTTTCAAAGCTTGGTCAAGTGTTGTCGACTCGCCCTGACCTTCTTCCCTCGGAATACATCGAAGAGCTCACCCTGTTGCAGAGTCATGTGCCTCCGATGCCTGAGTCCGAAGTCGTTCGGGTGGCTGAACAAGAATTGGGGGTGCCGTGGGAGGACGTGTTCGAGTCGATCGATCCGAAACCACTTGCTGCCGGGACCATCGCGCAAGTCCACCGAGCGACCCTTGAAAACGGAGACCGTGTGGTTATGAAGGTCCAGCGTCCGACCGCGCGGGGCGACATTGAGCAGGATCTTGCCCTGCTGGAAATATTTGCACAGAAGGTCGGGACGCGTCCCGCCCTCAATCAAGTGGTGAATATGGAGGCGGTGTTTAAGCATCTTTCCACCTCGCTTCACCGCGAACTGGACTTTCGGCAAGAAATCGAAAACATCGATCGGATGAGAACGGTCCTCGCCGACTACAGTCATCTGGCCGTCCCGTCGGTGCATCACACACTGTCGACAGCACGCTTCCTGGTAATGGAGGAAATCCAAGGGGGATCGATCGCGCGAGCCCCGGAGGGGCCTGAGCGTGTCGAAGCCGCCCGCCAGCTCTTGGAAAGCTATTACAAGCAGGTCATGGTCGACGGATTTTTTCATGCCGATCCCCACCCGGGCAATCTCATGTGGTGGAAGGATCGCATTTATATTCTTGATTTCGGGATGGTCGGGGCGCTCGATGCCGATGTGCGTGAGCATTTGCTGTTGTTGTTGATGGCTTTGTGGCGGGAAGATGTTGATTTTCTCAGCGATATCACGCTGATGATGACGGGTTCTCTCGACCGCAGCGATCTGGACGTGCCCCGGTTCAAACGTGAGATCGGCGAAGTCATGGCGAAGTATCGCAAGGCGGCTCTGGCAGACATGCAGATCGGGCCGCTTCTTCAAGAAATGAGCGCTATCGGATTCCGGCATGGCGTTCCGCTGCCGGCGGCGCTGACACTTGCGGCCAAGGCCCTAGCCCAGGTGCAACTGGCGACCGCAGATCTCGATCCAAAGCTTGATCCCTACGAAGTGGCAGGCAAGTTTTTGATGCGCGTGACGCTGAAGCGCATGGGAGCTTCCCTCGATCCTAAAACGCTCATGTATCAGTCGCAGAAGCTGAAGGTGCGGGCAGAGCGGGTGATCGAAGCCATTGAACACCTGATCGGTGCACGCCCGGGTGAAAAACTGGCCGTCAATTTTCGAGCCGGCGCGCTTGAGGAGATCGTTCGCGACACAGGGCGGCGTGTCACCCTTGGGCTGACGGCCGCCGCGAGCATTCTTGCCAGCGGGGTGACGGCGATGTCGGCCACTGTGGCGGCGTGGATTCCCGCGACATTCGGAATTATGGCCGGCCTACTGACTATCGGCTTAGTGCTCGATGTGATGCGAAGGCGCTGACGAGGAGCCATCCGGCTGCATGCTGTGCAGCGTTAGGAATGAATTCCACCATCGTCTTTGACCGAGCGCAGGATGACTTTCTCCAGCAAATAGGCGATAACCGACATGCCGAGCGAGATGAGCCAGTACTCGAACCATCGCTGTGGAGACCGACGAAAATACGGTGATGTGTGAGTGCTCACGAGAGCATTATTGCTGATGCTGTGAGGGCCTGCAAGGGGGAAGAAGCTGGTCCTCTGCGTGTCAGTGAAATGTCTCATGATTATTTCTGATAGGCGCTGCTGATCATGGATGATCGCTTGTCGGCCTGGCTGGAGAGCCTTGAACTTGAGGTCTATCGGGACGTATTTCAGCAGAACGCCATCACCTGGGATATTCTGCCTGAACTCAACGACGACGATTTGCTCTCTCTCGGTGTCTTGCTGGGGCATCGAAAAAAACTGTTGCGCGCCATCTCGCACTTGCCGAACAGCGGTGGAGATGAGCACGCGAGATCCCCGCTTCCGGCACCTGCTCCGGAGCGCCACCCAACTCAATCAGATCGAGATCGCACAGAACGGCGACAATTGACGATCCTGTTTTGCGACCTCGTGGGATCGACGTCCTTAGCCTGTCAATTGGACCCCGAGGATCTTCAAAGCACTATCCGGCATTTTCTGGATACCTCGAGCGAAGCCATCCGTCGGTTCGACGGGTATGTCGCCAAATACATGGGTGACGGGATCTTGGCGTATTTCGGCTATCCCAGTGCATACGAGCATGATGCAGAGCGGGCCGTGCATGCCGGGCTGGCGGTGCTGGATTTGGTCAAAACTCTTCCCAGAGAAGAGTCGAATCACCGGATGGTTGACGTCGGGGCAAGAATCGGGATTGCAACCGGGCATGTCATCGTGGGGGAAATTCTGGGACAGGACCAGGCGAAGGAGCGCGCGGTATTCGGCGAAACGCCGAATCTTGCGGCTCGGCTGCAGGCCGTGGCGGCCCCCAATCAAATCGTCATCGACGCCGCGACCAAACGGTTAGTCGGAAGTGAGTTCGAGTTCGAGGATCGAGGCGACGTGGTTCTCAAGGGATTTGAAATGCCGGTGCACGTCTGGCAGGTGCTGAGCGCAACGCCTTCGGTCAGCCGGTTCGAATCCTATCGGTCCGGCCGGCTCGGCTGTTTCATCGGCAGAGAGCAGGAAACGGCGCTGCTGATGGGGCGCTGGCATGAAGCAGTCGGCGGTGAAGGGCAGGTGGTTGTCTTGTGCGGAGAAGCCGGGATCGGCAAATCCCGCATGGTCCGTAACCTAGGCGCCCGACTTGCCGAAGAAGGCTGTCGAACGATGCAATTCCAATGCTCCCCCTATCACACCAATACCGCGCTTTATCCGGTCATCACATCTTTACGACAGACAGCGGGCCTACGCGATGAAGATCCCTCTGCGCTGCAATTGCAGAAGCTTGATGCATGGGCAGAGCACAACGGCATCGATGATCAGAGCACCAGAGCTTTGCTGGCTGATCTGCTGTCCATCCACAGTGATACCTGGGATCAGCTTCCGAATGTGTCGGCAGAAAAGCGCAAGGAAATGACCCTTGAAGTGCTCGTTCAGCAACTCCGTGGACTCGCGGATCGCAATCCGACCCTCTTTGTCGTAGAAGATGCGCATTGGCTTGATCCGACCACCATGGATCTTCTGACTCTGATTCTCGATCAGATCCAACTGATGCGGATTTTGATGATCGTGACGCTACGACCCAATGTGAAACTCGGGTGGGCGGAGTCCAGTCATGTAACATTTCTGACCTTGAGCCGACTTCCTCGACGCCATAGCTTGGAGTTGCTTGCGTCGATGACCAAAGGAAAAGCCCTTCCATCGGAAGTGGAGCAAGCCATTCTGGCGAAGACCGACGGGGTTCCATTGTATATCGAGGAATTGGCAGACAACGTGCTCAAGTCTGGATTGCTGGCAGAAGATGACAACTCGTTCAGTCTGAAGGCACCGTTACAAGACCTCTCCATTCCGGACTCCCTCCAAGCCTTGCTGATGGAACGGATCGATCGATTAGGGTCGGCCAAGGATATCATCCAACTGGGAGCCGTGATTGGGCGAGAGTTCAGCTACGAGCTGCTGCGTGAGACTGTCGACGTCACCGAGGGGGAGTTAACCGATGCGTTGCATTTACTGAGTGCCTCAGGAATCATTTTCCAGACGGGCGAGATCCCGGCCTCAAAATATCTTTTTAAACATGCGCTTGTCCAAGACGCCGCCTACAGCACATTGCCCAAAAAATCACGCCGAGCGCTTCATGCCCGTATTGCGAAGACCCTGGAGAGTCGGTTTGCCGAGCGCGTCACGACAGAGCCGGAAGTGCTGGCCTATCACTATGAACAAGCAGGATTGCCGAGCCAGGCCATCGAGTATTGGCGTCGCGCGGCACTGCGAGATGTCGCGCGATCCGCGAATGTCGAGGCGCTCAGCCATTTCGATCGCGCCTTGGATGTAGTTAAGAATCTTCCGGCTGGGCCAGAACGTGACCAGGTGGAGTTGAATCTTCTGATCGCACGAGGAGCTCCCTTGCTATCGCTCGAGGGCTATGCTTCCGACAACATTGAGCACAACTATCTCCGATCACAAATCCTAGCGAAGGACAACTCCGACTCCGACCAGTATTTCCTCTCGGTCTGGGGGCTATGGGTATTTCATGTTGTGAGGGGGCCTCTTGCCAAGGCCTGCGATCTGGCGGAGCGGCTGCTCACGTGGGCCACTCCCCATGGGAACCCAGATTTGCTGATTCGCGCTCATGAAAGCGCTGGGACGACATATTCCTTTCTTGGTCGGTTGGGAGAAGCCAAGACTCATTTACAAGCAGCACAAGCGCTCTATGATCCACACAGACATCGCTCTCAGGTTTTGCCTTATACACAGGACCCCGGCATTACCGCCCGAATTATGCTGGCGAGAGTCTTCTGGCTCTTGGGGGAGCTTGCCCAGGTTGAGATACTGCTGACAGAGGCCCTTGATATGGCACGGGAGTTAGAACATCCGTTCACGACGGCGTTTACGTTGGCCACCGCGTCATGGGTCTATTCGATGCTTCGCGATGTCCCTACAACCCTCCGCCTGACCGAAGAAGCCATCCAATTGTCCACTAAATACTCATTTGAAGTGCCGTTGGCATGGGCGATGACCTTTCAAGGCTGGGCTCTGGCCGAAGAGGGAAAGGGAAACGGAATCGAACGGTTAGTGGAAGGACTCTCCGCTGCACAGAGGGCTAAAGTCAGTCTCAACCATACGTATACCTTGGCACTACTTGCCGAGAATCATTTACGGAATCAGCAACTTGCCGACGGCTTACTGGCCATCCAGCAGGCACAGGAACTTGCTGCTACCCAAGGAGAACTCTGTTGGCAAGCAGAACTGTGTCGGCTGAAAGGCGAATTGCTGTTGGCGCAATCCGACCAATCAATTGGTGCGGCGGAGCAGTGTTTTTCAGAAGCTCTGATGATTGCTCAAAACCAGCATGCAAAGATGTTGGAACTTCGAGCCGCCGTCAGTATGGCGAAGCTCTTGCGGAAGCAGGGCAAATCGGATATTGCTGGAGGCATCTTAGCATCCGTCCACTGCAAGATTAGTGGACAAGGACCCAACCCTGATTTGATTGAAGCACAACATGTCCTTGAGCAGCTGAATGTGGACTCTTAATCGTATGGCTCACAGGTTAGACCGATGCGCTTGACGATTCTTGGTTCTGGAACCAACGTCCATCCTACGCGTGCCGCAGCCGGGTATCTGGTGCGCACGGATCAATCACTCATCCTGGATTTCGGCCCACGCACGTTGATGAATCTGATCAAATCCGGGGTGAACCGCCACAAGATCACCCACATCTTGTTCTCCCATTTTCACGCCGACCACTTCTCCGACTTCATCACTTTCTTTTTCGACGCGGTCATCTATGCCAAATATGGAGGCGGGCATCGGCCGGGGATGACCCTGATCGGTCCTAAGGGCACGATCCGACTCTTACGGACGATTATGCAGAGCTTTCCCAGCTTTTCATCGGCACCCTTCACCGTCACCTTCAAGGAAGTCTCTGCGAAACCCTTCTCGATCGGGAGCACTCGCATCACTCCCAAACTCATGGACCATGTGCCGGATCTTACGGCGGTTGGGTATCGAATCGAATACCGTGGGAAATCAGTCGTCTATTCGGGAGATACGCAGTACTGTGATGCCGTGATCTCACTCTGTAAAGATGCCGATCTTGCCGTGCTCGATTGCTCGTTCCCAGCTAATCGCCCAGGGGCTGCTCATCTGCACGCCGGACAGTGCGGACAGGTAGCGAAAGAGGCTGGAGTGGGGCAACTCGTCCTCTCGCATTTTTACCCGATTGCGGACCGCTACGATGTCAAAGCTCAGGCCGGTGAGGAGTACCACGGCAAGATTTGGAAGGGAAAGGATCTCCTCACGATTAAGCTTTAGCAGGTTGGTGGAAAGCTTTCTGGGTGTGCTGGGATGGCCTGATTAGCTTATCTGAATGTCAGACGAGTGTTTCTTTACAGACTGTTCAAAAAAGGCTGTCCAGCCAGACTGCAGCGAGTATGGTGGCGAGGCGTAGGCTTCAGTGCGGTGAGTTGCTGAGCAAGAACGTAGCGGGGGAATTTTTCAGCAGGCTATTAGAGGCCTTCTTCGCGGGGCGCGCCGCCAAGGATCTCAATGAACTTGGTCAACCGAGTGATCTTCACGGAGTCGTCGGCCTTGGCGTAAATAGCCAAGAGGTTTTTGAGCATGCGTGACAAAATCGCCCGAACCTGACTTTTTTCGAGATATTTCTCTTCAAACCCGTACCCCGCCTCAGTGAGGAACCGAGCGCAGTTTTTTTCCGTCAGCAGGGCTCCACCGTTGAAGCAGTCGATGAAGATGTTGTACCGGTCGGACTCGTACTTCACCAAAAAATGTCCCGGCATACCGATGCCGAAGAGCGGAAAGGCGAGCCGCTTCCCGATAAGAAGGTACACAACCGACAGACTGATCGGGATCCCGACTCGTCGGTCCATGACGCAATTGAGATAGCTGTTTTCAACCTCGTAATAGTTCTTGGTGTTGCCTTTAAATCCTTGCTCTGTGAACAGATAGCGGTTAAGGGCGTTGACGGCCTCTTCCCCGGAGGCCCGCTGGCCGATACGGGCCCGAACTTCAGCAGCCATGGTATCCAATTGGTCATGATAGCGGGCTACGTCAAGCCCCGGATAGGCGTAGCGTGCGATCAGAAACGCACCAGTTTCAAGACTCATGGCCTCATCCGGCAGGGCAGCCAGCTCCGTCAGTTCTTCCTCCAGCTTGCTTCCTCGAATTTCCTCGAGAACGGAGGCAATGCGGTCAGCCATTTCAGGCTGTTCAATTTCCGCTTCTTGGAGAAGCGGGACGGCTGAAGGACCGATATCAATTAGTCTTCCGCTGATGGTGCGGACGATGCGGTCGTCCTCATCAGAGAGAAGGCGAATCAAGGCACGTATCTGACTTTCCGGGATCATCATGTCACGCATAGAGTCGGTCACAGCCCTGCCGACTGACACCGATACCGTTATCATCCGACGGATTACGGCGTCAGTCAAGAGATCAGGGTATCATCGGTGGGATTATCCCATGGCTCGCCGGAACGCCTTGGCTCCGCCATAGAGACAGAGGGCATCGAATACGAGCATGACCAGAATCACCATACCGACGTGCGGCAAGGCTTCGGTCCAGCCTGACAAGATCAACGGGCGTACGGCATCGATCGCCCAGGTCATTGGGTTGAATTGGGCAAGAAAGCTCATCCAGTCGGGCATGGCGTTGAGCGGCACCAGCGCAGAGCTGAGGAAAATCATGGGTAGCGACAGAAATCCTAGGACGGAAAAGAAATCCCCGTGACTCTTCACGGAGAAGGCCATCGCCATAGAAATGGCCGTCAAGCCGACGCCGAACATCATGCCGATCAACAGAATAGTCGCGACGCCAAGGATCCCGGTTGCCGGATGGACGCCGAAAAGGTACGACACACCCAGAATCACGAGGACCTGCATGGACGTAATCGCCATGACGAAGATGAACCGGCTGAGAATGACGGAGGTGCGATGGATGGGCGTGGACATCAACCGCTCAAGGAACCCGTTTTCCTTATCAAACAGGAGATCGACCCCACCGGCCAAGCCGTTGTTCAGGACCGTCATGATGACGACACCGGCAGCAAGGAAGCTGATGTAGTTGGGCGCCTGCATAACCTGGGTGTCCGCAGCCCGCTGAAAGAGATTGCCGAAGAAGATAAGCCAAAACAACATCGGCTGCACCAGGGTAAACAGCATGCTGAATTTTTCTCGGCTGAGCCGACGGACCCATCGCATGGTCAATGCGCTGATTTCTTGCCAATAGTGCTCCACGTGACTCCTTAATTATGACGCCGACTCGGCTTCGGGGATCGATTCGGTGATGGCTCGGCCCGTATGGGCGATGAACACATCGTCCAGGCGCGGTCGGTTGTATTGAATGAATTCAATGCTGCAGCCCAATCGATTGGCTGCTTCGAGAATGGCGGGCAGCGCCTTCTCGGGCGACTCCACCCTGATGTCCAGGCCTTTGGTGGTTGTGCGGACGGATGTGATCGCCGGACGGCCTTTCAAATCGGTCTCCAGTGATGGGATCCGATCCAGTTCCTTGAGGGTCAGGGATACGATGTCCCCTCCAAGCGCGATCTTGAGCTCGACCGGAGACCCGAGCGTTTTAATCTTGCCGCCGTCGATAATTGCCAGCCGATCGCACAGTTGATCGGCCTCATCTAGATAGTTGGTCGTCATGACGACCGTCATGCCACGGGCTTTGAGCATCCGGACATATTCCCAAATGCGGAGTCGACTCTGGACGTCGAGCCCCAGGGTGGGTTCGTCGAGAAACAAAATCTTCGGGTTAGGCAATAGACCACAGGCGATGTCGAGTTTGCGCTTCATGCCGCCGGAATAGGTTTTGGCTGGTCTGTCGGCATGGTCTTCCAAGTCCACTAATTTCAGGAGTTCGTTGATCCGCCTCGTGGCTTCGTCTTTTGTCAAATGATAGAGCGCACCCAGGAGCTGCAGGTGTTCACGACCGGTCAGAAAGCGATCGATCGCCCGTTCTTGAGGGACATACCCGATAAGGGTCCGGACCGTGTCCGCTTCACGCACGGTGTCGTGCCCCATCACCGTGGCCGTCCCCGATGTGGGGTGCAGCAGCGTGATAAGCGTACGCAGGGTTGTGCTCTTGCCCGCGCCGTTCGGCCCCAGCAAGCCGAAAATTTCTCCGGCGTAGACCTGGAACGAGAGATCATCGACAGCTTTATGGCTGTCATAGGTTTTACAGAGACGGTTGACGTCGATCGCGATCATACGGTCCATTTAGTCCCAGCCTTTTATGCCATGATGCTCGTGCAGTATGAATTGAACGAGATTGTTCAATCGACGAGCGCGCTGGTGCAGCCCCTCGGCCTCCAGCAGAAATTGTTTTTCCAACGGAGTAGAGGCTAAATCGGATGTACGGAGGTGGTTGACGTTGAGAGCCATCGTACGATCCAGTTAGTCCCAACCCGTTAGGCCTTGATGCTCGTGTAGCATGAATTGAACGAGATCGTTCAATCGACGAGCGCGCTGGTGCAGCCCCTCGGCCTCCAGCAGAAATTGTTTTTCCAACGGTGTACAGTCCAAATAGGTTGAGAGAGTGTTCACCAAGACTTCATCACTGACTTCTTCGCGGAAGAATCCTTGCCACGCCGCACTGTCCTCTCGTTGTTGCAGGTATCGTCCGAGCACGTCAATCAACGCCTTCCGCACATTCGTGGTCAACCCTTCTTCGGTACACATGGGCGTGATCCGAATTGTGGCTTCGCGATAGGGTTTATCGAAGTGCTCATTGGTGAGCTCGCACCGTTCCAGGCCTTGCAGTAAGATGTTGGAGCGACCATCCGGTAAGGGCTGTACACTGACGATTCGTCCGACACAGAGCGCAGGAAAGATAGCCGGATTGTCATAATAGTCGGGCTCCCACCCTTTCTTCAGGAGCGCCATGGCGATACATTGGCCGCCCACCGTGACATCGGCCACCATCTGGCGATACCGAGGTTCAAAAATGTGGAGCGGGAGATAGGTTTTCGGGAAAAAGACCACATTCGGTAGCGGAAACACAGGAAGCCGATCGGGAATAGGAAACGGTTCAATGGTTTTGGACGAACTTCGACCAGACGGCCCCCGCTCATGATCAGTTTGCATGGGCCACGATAGCTGACACTTATGAAAATTGTCAACGCTGGTGCTTGGCCACAGATATTGGAATGAAATGCGAAACACCGCTCTCAGACTGCCGATTGGTTCATGGACTCGGCGCGTGGTATAACCGGAGCGGATGGGGCCCCCCATCACGCGAAAGACTTGACCGTGGACTAGGAGGTGAGGCAGGTGTGATCAATTCTTGGCGGATCGGAATAGTTGGGGCCTGGCTGAGTGTCGCGGTCGCGCTGGTAGTTGGCGCAAGTGCCGAGCCTACCCCTTTCCAGCCGGCGACGGCCGGGTATCAGTACACCTTTCCAAGGGACCATGGCTCGCATCCGACCTATCGAACCGAATGGTGGTACTACACCGGCCACCTGCATGCTCAGGACGGACGGTCATTCGGCTTCGAATTGACGTTTTTTCGACGCGGTATTCCGCCTGAGGATGTAACCACGCTCCCCTCCAAATGGTCAGTGAAGGATCTATATCTGGCCCATTTTGCGGTCACCGACATCAAGGGCAAGCGATTTCATTTCTCAGAGAAGCTCAGTCGTGAAGGCCTGGGGAAGGCGGGGGCCGACGAATCGAAACTCGGAGTTTGGATTGATGATTGGCGAGCCGACGCGGCGATGGATCAGTTAGGGGCTCACACCCTGGTCGCCAAAGATGCAACACAGATCCTTGAGCTGACGCTGCAACCGGCTAAGCCACTGGTCGCGCACGGTGCGGCTGGCATCAGCAAAAAGGGGAAAGAGGTAGGCCAGGCCTCTCACTACTATTCGTTCACGAGGCTCATCACGAACGGGAAGTTGACGATCGATGGAGAATCCTTCGATGTCACTGGTCTCAGTTGGATGGACCATGAGTTCGGGTCAGGGGACCTTGGGGCCGATCAAGTCGGCTGGGATTGGTTCAGCATTCAGTTAGAAGACAACACCGAGCTCATGCTCTATCGAATGCGGTTGAAAGATGGATCGTCCGATCTGGCATCGAGCGGCACGGTCGTCTTCTCCGACGGACGGAGTCGTCATATGGACGTGGCGGACTTTCAGATCGAATCGAGCGGCACCTGGACCAGCGTCGAGAGCAAAGCGACGTATCCGGCTAAATGGCAGGTGAAATTCCCATCTCTTGACGTCGTACTGGACGTTGTTCCGCTGCTTGCCGATCAGGAGTTGCGCACGTCGCGCAGCAGCCGAGTCTCCTATTGGGAAGGAGCGGTGGCGGTGACAGGGAGCAAGCAAGGTCGGCCCATAAAGGGCCAAGGCTACGTCGAGTTAACCGGGTACGCTGAGCGTCTCAAAATGTAGCGGTATTCCCACAGTTCGCATCAGCGCAGCGATGGATGGTCAGTACAGGTGCCCGCCCGATAACCCATTGTAAGCGTACTAATACGCAGACTATACTCTCTCCCCTGCTGTGAACCAAACATAGGAGGAACCCATGCCCTCTCTCTTCTGTGCTCACTATCTTCGGAAAATCTTGTTGACGTTCACAGGTTTGGCGGCTGGGCTGTGTGCTGCCATTTCCTTGTCGATCGCTGAGGCTCATGCAACGTCGATTACCGGTGGATTCCAAGTCGCCGGAACTATTATCACAACACAATTTGGTCCCATAGCTGGGACAGCCGGTCAGCATCCGGGAGAGACCTTTGGAGCGAACGGCGACATTGTTTTTTCGGTGCCTGATACGGCCACCGTATTTATCAACTGGTTCGATACAGACACGTTTGTGGTACGAATTGAGAATGTCAATCCCAGTGAGGTAGATCCTCCCGATTTTCTCGTTGACCTCACCCTGTCAGGATTGAATTTCGGTGTGGGGGAGACGATTACCGGAGCATCATTCAACCCAATTGAAGGTGGGTATCTCGATTTCTTTGCTGATCCTATCAATAATCCAACCGGTGCAAACCCGGTCAATAACCCCGTCGTGTCCTTCGGGGCAAACTCGGTTCACGTGGTCTATGGGAGCGATTGGCTCCAAGATCATCCCAGCGGTCGTTTTCAACTTGTTGGTGACGCACCGGCCTTATTTTTCGATGTGCGTACCAGCGCAGCAGCCGCAGTTCCCGAGCCAAGCACGGTATTCCTACTCTTGACGGGGCTCGTTGGGTTCGGACTCACTCGGTGGCGCACTCTCCAAAGTCTACGATCATAACATCTACGGTGGCGGGGTTGCCGGTTCGGCTGCGAGCGCAGTCGAGCGGCTCCTTATGCTGTTACGTGCTGATCAAGAATTGCGCAGATCGCTGGCACCCAGGTGTCTTATTGGGAATGTTCCGGGGGTCATTTCGCCAGCTTTCGTATCCGCAGTGCCGCCTTCACTCCCTTCTTGGCCGGATGACGCACGGCATGGCGGAGCAACCACTTTCGATCCTTTGTCGCACCCTCTAGCCAGCGCTCACAGAGCTTAAAGGCGAGACGGGGATGGTCCTTGGCAATATCGCCAATGTGATTGGCCACGCTGCGCCGGACATAGAGATCGGGATCATCCCTGAGCGTTTCAAGAATCGGTAGCACCGGTCGAGGGTCTTTGATAAAGGCCGGGATCCTGGTTGCCCAGGGGAGACGCGGGCGCGTACCTTCCGAACAAAGTCGCCGTACATGGGGATCTGAGTCCTTGGTCCATTCCGTCAGTTTCGCCAGCGTGCGCTCCGGCCATCGAATGAGAAAGGAACGGATGGAGAATTCCGCGCTGAAGCGCTTCGTCAGTTCGTACTGCGCCAGCATCGAGATCTCGAACGGATCATGTCCCTCGTTGAGGGCTGAGTCCAGCCCGTAGGTGGCCACAAAGCTCACATGCGGCAGATAGAAAAACACGGCTAGTCCCAGATCCTCCGTGCTTGTCTGCGGCGGGGTGAGTGACTTGAGCAGAATCCGAACGGCCTGGTCATAGCGTGCCGGCAGATGCTCGTGGAGGGCCTTCGCCAGATGATGCCCACGCTTCATGATGCTGAGCGGTTTCAAGCCCTTTAACGCCGATCGCTGGAATGCCTTGCCGTCAAAATTGGGATAGACGAGACGGATATTGTGCGCCAGGCATTCGATCGCGTCCTGATCGAGCAGATCGGCGAGCGAGCTACCTTTCTGGATCGAACGAGGGGCAGAGGGAAGGCGGGGGGCAGTAGTGGTGTTAGATTTTCGAGGCATGGGGAGAGTTATTCCCGCAGATGCAGATCGCTAGAACGAAATAGTGTTCCCATAGCTCTCGGCGCCTTATCTTTTCTTGCTTCGTGAGCTGCGTTTAGCCACTTTACGGGTCGATTTGACCAGGAATGCAGGTACAGCCCACCACGAAGACTGAATCGTCCTGAAGTCCTTCCGAAAAGCGGCCAGTTTCGACTCTTGTTTGATATATCGATCCGGCCGACTCGTACGAAACATGCTGTAATAGACTTCCGCAGGTTCGTCATCGTCGAGGTCTAAGAGATCAACCAGTCCCACGAAGCGAATACGAACCATTTGGTTGTCAGCGTTATGGTATGAATGTTCGTGTTGTCTGCCGTACTGCTTGGCCTTGCAAAATGCCTCTTGCGGTGTACGGGCTTGAAGCACGACAATACGGTTCTCGCACAATGGCCGGGCTTGCCGATGTCCGTCAACACCGTACTCAAATAATAGATTTGCTCCGAATCGCATATCAAATCACCTTTTGAGTCGTATACATGTCAGGCCCTAACAGGGTGGTTCTATCTGCCTATTCAGCAAACATTCATCCATACAGGTTCTTGCTCAGCTCTTGAAAAAACTCCGGTCCATAGACCGGCATGCCGTGTGATGCTTTCACGAGATCAGGGCGTGCTTGTTTAAGAAATTAGCTGGCTTCTCTGGCACCTTCAGCCTCAGGTCCGATCCCCGATGTAACGAGGTTGTCGAGTGCCGGCCAATACCCTTGAGTGGTTGCTTTCACCCACCAGCGTGTTGCTTTCTCAACTGCGGTTGCATGGCTCGCCATGAACTCTTCCTCCGACTCACAACACAAGCCGAGCCAAGCAATCGTGGCCAGCGCATGCTGACACAATGGGTTGCCTGATTCAGCGTGTGGGAACAACTGCCGTCGCAATTCAGCGAACTCGACGTTTGCCTGATGCCATCGTTGATGGTCTACCCGGCAGGCCTCGCAGTGCGTTTCGATAGTCGCCTGATATCGCGCGTGAACTTCGCGAGCATTACTCATGTGTCCGGCGGCAGGATCGCTCTAGTCACTGACTATTTCTCCTGTGCCGTCATGTTGCAGCCTGACGGAAACTACGCCATTTCCATGCGGACATTGATAAATGGTAATCTTGACACTGTTGTTTTCTTGTTTCATACAACTTTCTTCAATGCTGGCGGTATCACCAGCCAGAAAACGAAACCGGACATGTACTCTGTCCTGATCCACTCGATGCTTTTCATATATGTCATAGGCACTTCGTGGAATAATACCGGGAACCCAGCCCTTACCAATTAGTTCAGAGGCTTGCAGTGCTTGATATGTTTCAAAATGTGACTCTTGTTGCTCAGTGTTCTCCATGTACCAGACTGCTCCGATTAGCAGTGCCAGTACCATTACCAGTACGAGTAGGATAGTTTTCATGCATCTAACGTCGATAACAATTGCAGCGCAGTAGCTGAGGGCGCTGCAACTCAGCACCTGACTCTCTTAAACCCACTTGATTATCTTCTCAGCAATGTTTCTGGTGCCATGATCTTACAAACCATATGCTATCCTCGCTCCTCCTTCTTATAAATTACGCCTTTTCCCGACCTTGGCCTACAAAGGGCAAGGCTGGATCCCTTCTGTGCCGTCCCAAGGCTCCGGAATCCTCTGCCAATGCCTCAAGCCTAGTTGCTCCCAATTTGGGATCGTGGTAGAGTGGCCCGTGCGCATCATTGCTAAGCGGACTCTGCGTAACTTCTGGGAACGACACCCAAAGGCCAAGGGTCCTTTGGAAGCTTGGCATCAGGAGGTCGCGCACGCCGATTGGGCATCCCCATCGGCGGTCAAGGCGCACTTTCGTTCAGCCAGTGTTTTGCCGGGCAATCGGGTTGTTTTTAACATGGCGGGGAATCAGTATCGGCTTATCGTGAAAATCAATTATCCGTACCGAGTGGTGTATATCCGATTCATCGGGACGCATGCTGAGTACGATGCGATCGATGTGACGAGCATTTAGCGGGCAAGGAGATATCATGACTATCGCTCCGATCAAAACAGCACGGGATTATGACCGAGCACTACGACGGATTGAACAATTGATGGAGGTGAAACCAGGCACGAAAGCTGGTGATGAGCTGGACGTGCTCACGACACTCGTTGAGGCGTATGAAGCCAAGCACTATGCGATATGCCCGCCTGACCCGATCGACGCGATCACATTTCGAATGGATCAACTTGGCATGACGAGGAAAGACTTAGAGATGATGCTGGGTGGGCGGGGGCGTGTGTCGGAAATTCTAACGAGGAAGCGCAATCTCTCGCTCGAGATGATACGCCGACTCCACCGCGAGTTACACATCCCCCTGGAAAGCCTTATCGGCATCGCCGCCTAGGCACTTCTTCACCTCACCAACGTAGGCGTTTCTCCCTCCTGCTTGACTCACGTCCAACCCCTATGATTAGGTCTGCGGCCACTATGCTACCTCTTCGTCAATTTCTGATGCTCTTCTCGATCGTCCTACTCATCGGGCTAGGTGCCACTGGTTGTCAAAAGGAGAGTGAATCGGTTGTGTCGATCGTGCTGCATCCGACGAATGCGAATATTCTCTATGTGGCCACGAATGATGCGGTTTATAAGTCGCGCGATGGGGGAGGGACCTGGGAGCGGTTCCCAAGTTTCAGTGCGCGGCGAGTGACGACGCTCGCGATCGATCCGCTCCTGCCGGCAGCGATTTATGCCGGCACGATGGGGGATGCGGTCTACAAGAGTCCGGATGGGGGGCAACATTGGCTGCCGCACAATGTCGGACTGAAAGAGCACGTCTCATTTATCAATCAGTTCGTGTTTCACCCGGCGGCCAGCGAACAGGTCTATGCGGCAACCACAGTCGGCGCCTTTTATTCAAAAGACGCGGGTCGTGAGTGGGTCGAGCGGATGAACGGGATGAAGGAGGTCCACATTGTGACGTCGATCGCCATCAATCCCAAGGAGCCGGCGGTGTTGTATGGTGGGACGACGGGCGGGGTCTATCGATCAGATGATGGGGCAGTAACCTGGAAGAAGATCAACAATGGGTTGATCCCAGAGACGGAACTGATGGCGGCCATGGCTCTTGGGGTCAATGCCATTGAGATCGATCGGACAAATCCTGATATCGTCTATGCCGGCACGACGAAAGGACTGTTTCGCACGATGAACAAAGGCGAGCAGTGGGAGCGGATCGGTCAGTCCATCTCCGATCCCTTTATCAGCAGCTTAGTCCTCCATCCGAAGGAATCGTCTCAGCTATATATCGGTGGCCCAGCCGGGATTTGGAAAACGGTAGATGGAGGAAAGACCTGGCAGGTGACGAACCGAGGGCTTGCGACGTTGAACATTCGCGCCCTGGCCATGGATCCCAAAAACGCTCAAGTGCTCTACGCCGGCACAAACGGCAGTGGCCTCTACCGTTCTACCGATGCCGGCGCAACCTGGGTGCCGGTGCCGTTGAAGGCAGCACCGGCCCAGTCGTAATTCAAATCTTCCGCGTCGTTCGCCTCTCGACTCTGAGTTTCATATTTCGAGTCTAGAGAATTTGGACTCTCGAAACTTGAAACCAGGAACACGCCACTCCTAATCAACTTGCTGCGACCTACAGGCGCTTAGTACCCGGTCTTGGCTCCGGTGCTGCCATGTGAGTAGCGGCCACTGTAGGAGATCATCTTGTCCGAAAGTGTCTTCCACTCATCGGCCGTCATGAGGTTCTTCATCTTGAACCGCAGGCTCAGGACGCTGGCCGAGTGCTGCATCCGTTGAATGTTCGCCTCGTTGAGAATTTTGGAAAACTCCTCCGGAGTCGCGTCATAGCTGGCGTTCAAGGTATAGAGTTGCCGGTGGTAGGCTCGCTCTTGCTCACGGCCTTCTTTGAGTTCATTAATGATTTGGCCGACGTACGCATTGACTTGCTTCGCTTTGTCAGGATCCGTCACGGTCCGATTGACTAATCCCTCCATGTCTTGCTGGCCTTTCTGCCAGTAGGCGTCGCTCTTGCCCCCACTCATCATGCCGTGGTGATGGTGATGCGATGAGCATCCGACCAAGGCCACCATAGCGAGTGCACCGAAAAGCCCAGATAGTATCCGATTCATACTGTCCTCCCTTGATAGTTGTTCCGTACCCTTGTCCTACCGTATCATCCCTGAAGCGAGTATGGCAGAAGCGCGCCCCCTTATGTCAGATCCGGCACAGGTGCTGAAGGAGGAATTCCGTCGGCATCTAGAGACGTTCTACGCCCGACTCAATCTGGCGCCCCCTTACGAGAGCGTGGAGAAGGCCGTTCGCACCCTGACGACCATCGTGCATGCGCTTCCCCAAGACGAACAAGTCAAAATTGTAGCCGATCCTGCGTTGCAATGGCAGCAGTTCCTCCACGCGTTTGAAACGTCGGGGTTGGTGAAGAAACATCGTGGGATCATTACCGGCCTGGTTCGTCATCGCGCTGCCGTGAACTTGCCGGTTGAGTACGATCACTTCTTGAATTTCTTCCGTGGATGAGTGGCCCGCTCAGGAAGAACTGGGTGGTGTCATGACTGCACGCAGTTCGTCGTACACCTGCATGAGGCGGCTGTCTTCCAAGCGATAGGACAAGGTGACCGTCACGATTCCAAACAGCGCGACCATGCCGGCAAGTCCGGTAATGCCGATGCCCAAGAACGCTGCACCGAGGGTCGAGAACCCGCCTTCCAGTGCGTATTGCACCACAAAGGTGAGCGATCCCAACAAGACCACGGCAAACCAGATCACGGTAATGAGGGCTGATGACCAGGGAATGCGCTTGACGCAGTGCGTTACCAGCGCCGTTTCGTGGGGAGACACATGAATGAGGCCTTTGACCGGCCATGCTGTCCTGAATTTTCTGGAGAAGAGACGATATTGTGGACGGATGGCAATCTGGGAGAGGTCGGGGTACCACCAAGCTACGCCATGCGGCAGCATCAAGATTCCATCAGGACCGAAACGTTCGCGGACGGTATCCAGGGTTACCCCAGGCCACTGATCAGGGCGAGTGGCCACACGACAGCCATACCGCACGGCATCCGGAGTGAGGCGGATAAAATAGACCCAATCCCCAACGAGCAGTCCGAGAAAAAGTGCACCGGCAAAGAAACCTGCGAGGAGCATGGGTGTAGCTATCACATAGAAAAGCGCGACGAATCAAGGCTGGCAGGATGGGCATACGCCGGTGGTGAACGCTCCGGTTCATGCCAGAGCTTTTGCTCCGGCATGCGAAAAGCTTGTTGACTCATGCGGAGGAGTTTGGCTACAGTACGCCGGGCAATGTTTCCGGCGGGCTATGGGCTACCTGAATTTCCCGCCTCAATATTGATTTTCCCCGCGTCACCATTGACGGTATCTTCCTCTGCAGGGTTGCAGTGCGCAGAGACCGGATCGTACGGATTGTGGAGGCAAACATGGATCCCGACAAGATTGAGCGTGTGTATACCTCCTATGCGGGGTTTTATGACCGAGTATTTGGCAAAGTGTTCCATGAGGGCCGTGAATCGGCCATTCGAAATTTGAATGTGCAGCCGAATGAACAGATTCTCGAAGTCGGGGTTGGGACGGGATTAGCCCTTCCCATGTATCCTCGTCATTGCCGTATCGTTGGGATCGATGTCTCCGAAGGGATGCTGGCTAGGGCAAAAGAGAAGGCGGCGGCTCATCAGCTTGATCACGTCGAGCTGCATCGCATGGATGCCGGCGCGATGCAATTCAATGATGACAGCTTCGATACAGTCGTCGCGGCTTATGTCGTGACCGCGGTGCCGGACTATCGAAAGGTCGTCAACGAGATGATTCGGGTCTGCCGTCCTGGCGGACGGATTATCATGCTGAATCACTTCAGCAACGGCAACAAGGTGATTGCAGCCGTTGAAAAAGTGCTTTCCCCATTGACCAAACATTTAGGATGGCGTACGGATTTGTCCCTCACGACTGTGCTGGAAGGCACGTCGCTCCATATTGCCAGGAATCAACGGGTGAATCCCTTGCGACTCTGGGCCCTGGTGGAATGTATCAACGGCAAGGGGCAGCAGGTGAATGGGACAGCACACGCTGCTTCGGGTTATGCGAGGGGTAACGGAACCGCTGCCTACTCCAACGGGAATGGGCACTATTCCCCCGAGCACGCGCACTAAGCCGTAGTCGAAGTCCTTCTCAGCGTTCAGGCCGTGATCGGTGTTCGCGAATCAACCAACGCTCCCATTCTCGACCTGGGATGATCGTCGTGCCGACCAGGCAGTTGCCTGAGAAGTGTTGGGTGATCCGATCCGCGAGGACTTCAAGAATTCGACTCAGCCTTCTATCCTGCATGCCGAATACTCTCAGCAGTAGTCCAAAGCCCTGTCCCTCCGGTGGACTGTAGGCCATTGCATGGATTAGGTTACTCTCATCCACTGAGAAATCATCTGCCGGTCTCAGGTTCCCTTCCCACTGTACAGCAGGATGAATCGCATCAGACCGTTCCGTGTCATGCCAGGTGCAGGGTAGGCCGGCCTGATTCAACTCGCCTAATAGCCACTGAATGCTGGGACCGTCGGTCTCGAGCCCTTGGAAGGTCCATCGGGCCAGTTCTGCAGCTTGTTGGGCAGTCACCATCGGCAAGGTGAGCTCTTCCAGATGAGCCTCGTCACAGACCACATACAGCTCGCCCTGCGGGTCAAACCAGAAGCGTAGCTTTCCCGCATTGAGTTCCGTCTGAATGACGCTGAGCGAGGAGCAGTCGATTCCGTCCTGTTCAAAGACCGAAAAGTCCGTGACGCCGGTCATGGTCAATTTGGCGACTCGAGCAAGACCGCGAATCTCGTAGTGAATGGTCACGGCAATCGTGGTTCCGGCTGGGACATCACGCGTCGACCTTTCATCGAAGAGGCGACGCTTCAAGATCTGCACCTCCGTGACATAACCGGCGCGAAACCCGCCGGTATGGCCGATCAGCCATCGAAGGTCTTCTGTATGTTTGATGGTGCGGTTCACGAGACAATTGTAGCGTAGGCCAGGACGTAGAGCTAGACCGGCGCGCGCATCCAACAGGAGAGGATGGGAGGAGGGAGTCTCGGGCGTACGTTCGACCTTAACTCGTAGGATCCGTAATGGGCCAAGCCGACCTTACGACACCATGACGCGGCAATGCTTGCCTCATCCCTTCCGTGGTTGATCATGAGAAACAACCCGTGTGGCTGGAGGTTGCGCATCACTTGCGCGAATAGGTCGTGCGGCGCCAGAAGAGAAAGTGGTAGTCGCCAGGCCAATACCGGAGCCGGTGTCACAAAGGGATACCAGGCGGTGATGATGCTGGCCGGGGAACTATACCGGCGATAGTCCTGGATATGGAACTCTGTGTTCGGAAGGTCTTGGATATAGCCTTTCGCATAATCGTGGCGACTATAGCCATTGATATACATCCGATGGCCTTCTACCTCGACGCCAATGAGCGCGGTTGGTCGAAAAAAAGCGTGTAAGACGGGAGCATACCAAAAGTTACTCGACCCGATATCCTGTACGGTACCACCAGCGAGGCGGGGCAATCTGAGCGCCGACCACCCTTGGTCGAGCAGGTCGAGATAATCGTACTGTCGTAAGGCCGTTGACTGGCTTGCGCGTTGCTCAAACCGTACGCGAAATCGGCGTTGAAGTGATGTGATCCGCTCATACTGAACTCCGCTCAGATTCTCGAGTTCCTGTGCCGGCTGTTCCCGATAGATCCCACGTGACCAGGCTACTCGTTCTCCAAGGTGGTACCAGAATGCGTGATAGCGGGAGCGGACTCTCTCCTGAAACGAACAGGGCGAAGGGGTGTCCGCTCGCTGATGGTTTGGAGGAGCAATGAGTGAGGCGTGGTCCATGTCAGTTGCGGGAAGAGCCATGACATCTACTTGTCGGTCGATTAGGTCTAAGCCTAAAGCTAGAAACAATGAACGTGGGAGGCGTAATCGACGGATCCGACAAGGTATTGCTTGTACGGCCAAGATCATTGGGAGAGAGGTCGTAAACGATCACCTCGCGGATAGGCTGACACTCAGTCGCCAGGGCGGAACTAAGCTGACCGGCAGGACTTCGGTCAGGAGATCAGCCTAACCCTTGTCCAGTGTCGTCGTTGGAGACTGACTGAATCCGATCGTCAACCCATCCATTCGATCTGGAGAAAGGGTAACTCTGTTTTCATCCGTGGGCACCAGTGAGCGCTGTGCACGGAGCTGCTGGGTGATCGATGGAAGATCGGCACAGGCGAACTCAATCCCGAGGAGTCGATTCCCCGCGCCGGGATAAAATCGAAGCAGAGGCCCCACGCCGAATGAATGGGTTGAGCTACTGGTCAAGTCGGGCCGATCCAGTAATCGTCTCCAGACGGGGAGATTAGTTGCCATCTCGATATCGATCCCGGCAACTCCGGTGATTCCATAAGGCCCATTCTGTCGAGTCTTCCGCCAGGCAACTCTTAACGCAGCGATTCGTTCCTGATGAGGATGGCTCTGGTTGTCGCACATGAAAACCAGGGAACTACCTAACAACATTGAAAATGTTTTAGAGCCTACCTCGGTGCCGGCCATCCAAGCCCGGAGGGTCGAGAGTGCTCGACCGACTCGAGTATTCCTTCCGCCTGGCTGACTAAGCCACAGCGCGGCATTCGGCTGCCCATCCAAGAGGTTGCGCAAGAAGGTGAGGGTGGACTGCATCACAAGAGGCGATTCGTAAGAGAGCGTCAGCGGCGATGCGTACAATACCTTTCGAGACGATAGCCCTTCAACCGTCTTCCAGGTCGGTTCCCATGGTGCGAAACCGAGGCCGTAGAGCCAGGTTCCTGGGAGTTGAAGCCCTCTGAACCGACCGATTTCGACCGTCATGTTGCCAGCGTACAGTCCACCTGAAACAAGCAGACCACAGTCGGCGACCGGCCAGGCGATGGGTAAGCCGAATTCATGACGAAATCGAGCAAATACCCGCTCGACGTCCTGTGTGTGGATGAGGATGCGATCAATCCCACGAATCAACGGATCCATTATGGCCATATGGGCTGGCTACTCTACGGAAGAGGAAGCAAAAATGGAAGTCATACGGAGGGGGAGAGCTGTTCTGACGACCAACGGATATGTACAGACTCTTATCGTTTCCAGAAGGCAGCCTCGATGGGAGTCATGCTTATGGGCGAAAGCATGGAGCTAGCTCAAACCGTGACCAGTTGGGGGCGCCTTCACAGCTGGAACTGCCGTCGAAACGACATTCTCATAGGGTCAAGCACGGCAGATGGTACAATCAGTCAGCCAGTGGGTCTGGCGATGAGATCATTTACTCGTTCTTAAGCTGGATGTGGTGCAGGCTGGTCGGGCATGGTGTTCTTTTCGTAGATTACTCGGCTGCACCGCGAAGACAGAACGGAGTGAATAGGCGCAGCGTAAGTTCCGACGCCAAGTCTGTTTGTGCTCAGTTACGAATCAACCGAAGTCTTCTTTAATGAACGGACTTAGATAGATTCATCTACCACCAGGAAGCAGATGAGCTTGCTGCACACAATTAAGTACTGGGGTTTGGCCGGCTTTCTTATGCCTGTGGCTATCTTAATAACTGCCAATTTTCAAGGTGGGGTATTTGCCTGGCCACAGGTGGCCGCTCTCTTGTGGCCAACATGGCCGATTGGTATTGCTGCAGGATCATATGCAGAACCGCAGCCAGGTTTGGTTGCGATTTTCACGGCGTTTGCGGTTGGGTTGAATGTGATTGTTTACTCATTGGTTGGAATTTTTGTTTCTAAGTTGTTTCGCTACTAAGAGCCTGTCTCGCCTCTGCCCCGTCCTTCTCACCGTACGCGCAACTGTTAAAGTCTGAAGCCACGATGTATTCCATTTCCGATACACTCACTACTGGATCTTGACGTGAGTCAGGTGGCTATGCCAGTAAAGAACGTATGAGGGCGGTATGTCTGCAACACGTTCCCTTTGAAGGTCCTGGTGCCTTTGCGAAGGCCTTGACCAAGCGAGGGGTCAGTCTCGAATCGCACCTCGTTCCAAAAGATGGACTCCCGAAAGATGCAGGTGATCTCCTGATCGTCATGGGAGGGCCGATGTCGGTCAACGATCCTGATCCATGGATTCCGGAGGAAACCACGTTCATTCGGTCTGTACTTCTGGCCAATAAGCCGGTGGTTGGCGTGTGCCTTGGGAGTCAATTCATGGCCAAGGCGCTTGGTGGCACAGTACGATCGGGTACGGCGCTCGAAATCGGCATGACCTCGGTTCGCCTCACTGATGCGGGGAAAGCAGACCCGGTGTTTGAGGCTTGCCCGAATACGTTCGACGTGTTCGAGTGGCACGGAGAGATCTTTGACTTGCCAAGCAATTGCGTGCCATTGGCCGGTTCCGACATTGCGCCGTTGCAGGCATTTCGCTATGGCGAGTGGGCCTATGGCCTTCTTTTCCATTTGGAAATGGAGGCGAATGGGATTGATTCTCTGTGCCGTGAATGTGCGCCGGATGTGACGAAAGCGGGCCTCATCGCACAACAGGTGAAGGCAATGGCCTTGCCCCAGCTTCCGCAACTTCACTCTATGGCTGATCGGTTGATTGGCCACCTGCTGACTCGTACGCATTGATTGCGGCCGCTGCTCTGAAGTACTCTACACAACCTTGAAGCTGTCAGCCCTGAGAGCACTTCGGTGAGCCGATGGCTGAAGGCTGGGTGTTATTCATGAAAGGAGCTTGTTCGACCATGGGTGGTTTTCCGATCGAAGTCGCAACACGTATCAAGACATTGCCGCCGTATTTATTCGCGGCTATCGATAAGATGAAGCAAGAGGCAATTGCACGGGGAGTGGATATTATCAATCTGGGGATCGGCGATCCCGATTTGCCGACGCCGATGCCGATCATCGAAAGCCTCGCGAAGGCCGCTAAAGATCCCAAACATCATCAATATCCTTCGTATGAGGGCATGCTTTCGTTCAGAAAGGCCGTCGCCGGTTGGTATAAGCGCCGCTTCAATGTCACGTTGGATCCAGCCAATGAAGTGCTGACCCTGATCGGCTCGAAGGAAGGCATCGGCCACATTCATTTGGCCTTTGTCGATCCTGGAGATATTGTCTTGGTTCCAAGCCCCGGCTATCCGGTCTACCCGGTAGGGACCAGCTTCTGCGGGGGGCAGTCTCACATCATGCCGCTGACCAAGGCCAACGGTTTCCTGCCGGACCTCACGACGATCCCAAAGGATGTGGCAAAGAAGGCCAAGCTGATGTGGCTCAACTCACCAAACAATCCGACATCCGTCATCATGACGAAGGACTATTTCAAGCGGGTCGTGGACTTTGCGCAGGAACATCAAGTGATTGTGTGTCACGATGCGGCCTATTCCGAGATCTACTATGACGGGCAACGGCCTGCGAGTTTTATGGAAGTCGATGGTGCCAAGGATGTTGGAGTCGAATTCCACTCACTCTCGAAGACCTATAACATGACGGGATGGCGCCTCGGCTTTGTCGTGGGCAACAAGGATGTCTTGGGTGGCCTTGGTAAGGTGAAGAGCAATCTGGACTCGGGTTGTTTTGAGGCGGTTCAAGAGGCGGGGATTACGGCGCTCGGTCTTGACGATGCTGTGACGGATGATCTGAGAAAGACGTATCAAGACCGGCGGGACACACTGGTCCCTGGTCTGAAGCAACTCGGCCTGGAAGTTGATCCTCCTCCCGCAGCATTCTATGTCTGGGTGACGGTCCCCAAGGGCTATACATCAGCATCGTTTACCGCACACCTATTAGAAAAGGCCGGGATCGTGACGACGCCGGGCAACGGCTTCGGCGCACCGGGTGAAGGCTATGTCCGCATGACTGTCTGCACGACCAAAGAGCGGTTAGCTGAAGCAGTTGAGCGAATCAAGAAGGTAGGATTCTGAAACGGTGAACAGTGAACGGTCAGGGGTGAAAGGGAAATACCAAAAGCGGTCCCTTCACTCCTTACCCCTCAGGCCTAACTGATTTATGGAGACGGTCTTCATCGGATTCGGATCGAATGTCGGAGATCGGGTGGACTATTGCGATCGAGCGGTGACGCTGCTCAGTCTTCTGCCTCATTCTCGATTGCGGGGCGTGTCCTTGCTCTATGAGACGGAACCGGTGCGTGACCGGACCGATCCAGGGCAGGGCTGGTTTTTAAATGGAGTGGTGCAGCTAGAAACAGATATTAAGCCACGTAGCCTTCTCACGACGCTGCAGGAGATCGAACGCGCTCTCGGGAGGGACGATGATGATCGATCGGGGCCTCGCACGATCGATCTTGACATCCTCTTTTACGGCGAGTGTGTCATCAAAGAACCAGGGTTGACTATTCCTCATCCTCGGCTCCATCAACGTCGATTTGTTCTCATGCCGATGAACGAGCTGGATCCGCAGTGGGTCCATCCTACGTTCAAGCGATCAGTGGCACACCTCTTGACGGAAGTCTCAGACGAGTCTCATGCCCAACTCTTGTTCCCTCAGCCTTCCACCAGATACGGGTCGCGCCCGACCTGTCACGTCCCTCCCGGTTCATGAAGATCATTCGCTCACCCGCAGCCATGACCGCCTGGAGTGAAGCGCTCAGGCGCGAAGGTGTCACGATCGGGCTTGTCCCGACGATGGGTGCGCTGCATGAGGGGCATCGAACATTGATTCGTGAGGCACGGCTACGATGCGACGCGCTCGTGGTGAGTATCTTCGTGAATCCGACACAGTTTGGTCCTCGAGAGGATCTGGCCAAGTATCCCCGCCCCATTTCGCACGACCGGGCGATCTGTCGACAGGAGGGCGTTGATGTCTGCTTCGAGCCAACCGTAGAGGCCATGTACCCAACTGGCTTTCAAACGACGGTGACGGTTCCGGCAATCGCCCGTCGATGGGAAGGTGAGGCCCGCCCGCATCATTTCGCCGGCGTTGCAACCGTCGTCACCAAACTGTTTGGAATCGTTCGACCACATCAGGCACTGTTTGGACAAAAGGACTTTCAGCAATCCGTACTGGTTCAGCGGCTGGTGAAGGATCTCAATCTCGGTGTTGATATTGCGGTCCGTCCGACCGTGCGTGAGCAGGATGGGTTGGCCATGAGTTCGCGCAATGTCTATCTCTCACCGGATGAACGACGTCGAGCAGTGACGCTATATAAGAGCCTTCAAGCGGGCGCCGAAGTGATCAGAGCAGGGGGCAAGGACGCAAAGACCGTCGGGTTGGCAATGGCGCAGGTTGTCAGCCAGGAATCAACCATCACGACCGACTATCTCACGGTGTGTGACCCTTGCACACTCGAGCCTGTATCTTCCGTGACCTCTCGAGTGGTACTGCTTGGTGCCGTACGTCTTGGCTCTGTCCGCTTGATCGATAACCTCCTGGTCAGTACTCCTCGCCGAGCTTCTTAGGCGATACCCTACGTAGCAATTCATCGATCTTCGTATGTGCTGGAAAGATCAGGGTGATGGGGGCTCCCGGGGTTCTCCCATTGGTCGATCGGAAAGTCCCAAACGGATCGCCTGAACCGTCTCTTCCTCTGGGAATCGTTGTTATGTGAAAAGGTTCTGATGAAGGCTCTGTCCCACGAGCAGGCTGAGGATCACTTGACTGAGGCGGTTCTTATCGTCCGCCACCATCTCCATGAATCGAATGCCCATCGATTCTGGCCGGGATGAGCAGACCACGGCCGTCCCAATCTTAATCGGTTCCTCGTCGGAGGCGGGTTTGATTACAAGCTCGACGAACGTCCCCTGCGGGAGGGTCCTTGTGGTTTCGAGGGTGCAGCCACCCATGGAGATATCTGTCACCCGATTGTCGATCCGGACTGCGTTGTCCGCGAGTAGATTGGCACGAAGCGACACCGGAAGGCGTTCATATTGACGGCGATCGGTGGGGGAGGTTGCAGTCTGGACCTGATTGCGGAAGGCGCGAAAGTGTGTCGTGCACAGCTGGCATCGGAATGGAAAGTATTTCAAGCGAGTGAGGACCCGCCCTATGGCACCTTCGTCTGGGATCACTCGAACGAAGGGTGTTCCGCAACTCGGACAGTGTAGATCTTTCATGAACTCCGAGGAGCACCGGCGGCAGCTTCATGATCACATGGCTGCTCCACCGACGCGTGCTCCTGCTGTGCCTCAAGAATTGATACGATATCAGCGGGTGAGTAGGTGGGGGGTTTCACCCATTTCCCATCCGCCCGCTTGTATCCACCGACTTTACTGAGATTCGACCGATGCACTTCCTGGAAGACCGGTTCCATATCAATTCCATATGACACAGCGGTGCCGTAGGTCACATAGAGCAGGTCCGCCATTTCTTTCGCCACGGCAGCCAGGTCTCCAGTGGCCATGGCCTCTTTCAATTCGTCGAATTCTTCCTGAATCAGTCGGACTCGAAGGCGCTTCGTGTCCTCATTCACATTCGTGGGGGCGGCATGTATCAAAATCTCAAACTTGCTGTGAAATGCTTCCACCATGGTCTGTTCGCTGGTCATTGTGCTCCTTCATTCCATCTCTAGCGGTAACGTTTTCCGTGGCACCACTTCCGTCGGTTCAAGGACGGGGATCTCCCGATCGGAGGAGACACCCAATTCTTTAAATCTGCGTGCTGCCGGGAGAATGCGTGTTTCTAATGAACCAATGGCGCGATTGTAGGACGAGACGCTTTTCCCGAGTGATTGACCGACATCGTTCATATGCCCGGCCAACACCGCCATCCGTTCGTAGAGCTCTTTCCCGAGACGACCTGCTTCTTCAGCATGGGCGGTCATTCGCTCCTGGCGCCAGCCATAGGCCACCGCACGGAGCAGTGCAATGAGGGTCGAGGGGGTAGCCAAGACGATCCCATTTGCGAACCCTTCTTCAATGAGTCTGGGGTTCTGATCCAGTGCGGCGCCGAGAAATTGCTCGCCGGGCAGGAAGAGCACGACGAATTCAGGGGTTCGGTCAAACTGTGTCCAATAAGCCTTCAACGACAATTCATCCATACGGCTCTTGACTTGGGCGGCGTGACGGCGCAAGGCGTCGGCTTGTTGCGCCTCATTCTGCGCTTCATGGGCGTCGAGATACGCAGAGAGAACTGTTTTGGCGTCGACGATGATTTGTCGCCCTCCCGGCAGCTGAACCACCATGTCCGGACGGAGTCGCCCCTCGTCGCCGGTGACGGAGAGTTGCTCTACAAAATCGCAGTGGTCCACCATGCCGGCGAGTTCGGCGACACGTTTCAACGTGAGCTCACCCCACTGGCCTCGTATCGCCGGAGCGCGCAGGGCCTTGACCAAGTTGCCTGTCTCTTGTTGCAACCGGTGCTGGGAGTCGGCCAGTGATTTCAGATGCTGATCCAATCCACCGTAGGCCGACTGGCGAGACTGTTCGAGCAACCGCAACTCTTCATTGTAGCGGTGAAGGGAATCTTGAAGGGGGCGAACCAATCCATCAATGGCCTGTTGTCGTTGAGCGAGATCGCCATCTGCTTTGACATGCAGGCTTTCGAAGGACACGGCGGCGAGTTTCAAGAACGCTTCATTGTTTTGCTTCAACGCCTCGCCGGACAGCGCTTGAAACGATCCGATGAGTTCGTGGCGGGTATGATCGATTAAGGCTCGCTGTTCCATCAGCTGTCGCGCGGCGTCTTCCATTCTGGTTTCAGCGGCGACCCGAGCCTGGTGAACCGCTGCCAACTCTTGACGGATCGAGAATGTCACAGTTCGTTCTTGGTCCACCTGTTTTCGTAGCTCGTCCGCAGTCGCTTCGGCTCGTTGCGCAAGAGGTCGTAGGCGGCTCGTGACCCACAGTCCTATCACCACACCGCCAAGGAACAGCCCAGTCACAAACCCTATCAGGTTACTCGGAGCCAGACCTGTTAAAAATTGATCCATATCTTACGCACTAATGCCTACAGGATTGAGCCGCTACATATAGCGTGTTCAATAAGGAATCGTTGGAAGATTACGCAAGGTATTGGAAAAGGTCAAGAAGCAGACGGCCCGGGATCAATTAGCTCTACATAGACTTCATCGATGGAGATGGCCCTATACGAATGGTCCCGGATTCAGCATCGATGGTAACGGGAAGCCCATCCGAAAATCGTACCATGGCCGACTCCACATTTGCGATCGTCGGCAGTCCATATTCCCGAGCAATGATTGCTCCGTGAGAGAGGGTACCGCCCATTTCGGCGATCAAACCTCCTGCGAGACCGAAGAGGGGGGCCAAGCCTGGGTCGATCACCGATACCACCAGAATCTCTCCTGGCCTCACCTTGCTCCAGTCTGCCGCTGATCGAATGAGGCGAGCCGGACCAGTGACGGTTCCAACACTGATTGGCATGCCAGATAAGATGCAATCCCCATCAGTGTGATCTTCTGTCATGGTCTGTTGGCGTGCAGCTGTCCAGTCACGAATGGTGTCGGGTACCTTGGTGGTGAGGTGATGCTCTCGTTCGGTTCTCCGGGCGGCGATCACCGCCTTCCAGTCTCGGGTACTTCCGGCTACCAGGTCTATGCGATCGGCGATGGTTAAGAAAAAAATGTCCTCCACCCGCTGAAGTAACCCCTGTTCGACGAGGCGTTCTCCAAGTTGAAGCAGGAGGGTTCGGATGGCTGCTGAGTAATACATCAAGTGGTGTCGATTGGCTTCTCGTAGCGAAAAGAATCGGCACAATCGTCGATAACTCCAGAGGAAGATGGCCCATCGGTCCACCCGCCAGCCCATGCGCTGCCGGATCTCAACGAGCGCGTTGGTTTGCCTGTCGTCTTGGCGCAACCGAACGGCGTCCTGAGAAAGCCTATTGGAGATCACTTGAGCGCGTAGAATCGAAAGAATGGCTGCGGGGTTGTCGGCGAGGCGCGGTGACATCACATCCGATTCGCCAACTCCACGATGACCATAATCCTCAAGGTATTTGTCGAAGGCGTACAGAAATTCTGTGCCAACCAGAGTCGTTCGGAATGTTGTTGAGTCCCACGATGCTGATGTGAGGACAGTATGGGTACGTGGATCTCCTTTGGCGATGTCGGCGAGCTCAGCCAGCCGAAGAATCTGTTGGGCGCTAATGACAGTCCCTTGTCCTTGAAGCGCGGCGTTCAGCAGACCTCGCCAGTCAGGGCCCAGCCACCCAGGCAGCACCTTGCTGAAAACCTGAAGGCACTGGCCGACTCCTCCAGCAATGCCAAACGTGACTTCCCGGCTCTCAAGCCACGGACCAAGCTTGTCGAGCTCCGACATGAGCTCTTTGGGTGATAAGGTCAGTACAGAGTCGCGTTGATAGGTAACGGCTAACCTCTTCATCTCGACAAAGACCTGTGGCCCAACTCGTTCGACTCGGCGCATTTCCCTCAGCATCAACCATCCGGCACGAAGAGACGCCATTCCTCCGAGTGGTTGGACTTGTGGCGGAATGTGCAGCGGTTCACCACCCATCTGTTCAGAATTCAATGAAGGGTCCCCGCCGAGCTGCGCAACCAGCAGGTGAAAGAGGGTGACGTTCAGGTATGGGCGTCCACGAAAGATTCGGACCGACGTCAGTCCTTCAGGAATTCGGCACCCGAGCCGGCGGTAATGCTCGAGAATGTAGCGGTCCATAAACTGCTCAAGGAATGAAAGGCTCAACGGGCTGGGAAGTTCCGGGAGCGTCTCCTTAAAATTGGTTCGTGACCACTCGCAGTCGTCATTCGTGAGGTCGGCAGTTGGTTGAACGGTGGTGATCGGGCGGGCCTGCAGGATCCACAGTTGGCTTGAGTCAAAGGCCCATTCGATATCGATCGGCTGTCCCAAGGCGCGTTCAATCTCCTTGGTAGTTTCGGCGAGAGGTAGGAGCTGCCTATCCGTGAGCGAGGATCGGTTCTGTGCGTCACCTTCGAGCGAAGCTCGATGAAGGCCGGCGTTCGAGACGCGCAAGCACTCAGCCTTGGATGCTAAGAGACGCGTACGAATCTGGACAGGTTTTCCCGCAGCGGGTACTTCAACCACATACTGGTCTGGGACCACGGTGCCATCGACCAGCGGAGCAGCCAGACCAGGGACTGCATTAATCATGACCTCCGAGCGTCGTCCCGTCACAGGGTGAATGGAGTATGCCACGCCTGCCGCCTGCGCATCGATCATCGGTTGGATCACGACGGCCATCCTTGGCGGCATCATCCCCAGGCTTTGCCGAGTGAGGTAGCTGACAACTCGCATCTCCCACAGTGAGGCCCAGAGATCTTTGATGGCGCACGCAACTTCTGGAAGTGTGAGGCCAAGGTGAGTGCGATAGAGACCGGCAGAACTCGCATCAGAGGCGTCCTCGGTAGTGGCCGAAGAGCGGACCGCCCAGAGTATGACCGGCGGATGCCCCAGAGCTTGCAATGCTGTCAGGCCGTCTGTGGTGAGCTGGGAAATCTTGATTTGATTGATTCGTGGCCGACAAACAGCTAATGCCGAAATCCGGTCAGGCTCCGACAATCCGATGATCCGGCGCCACTCATCCTGGTCATGGAAACCGGAATTATGTAGGTGCTCAGTATAGGCCGCGGTTGTCACACAGAGCCCCGATGGGACTGGGAATCCAGCCTCAATTAGTCGACAGAGTCCGAAAGCTTTTCCACCCACGAGGCTCAGATCGTGACAGCTCGAGAGTGGGAGGATAAAGGAAGGCCTCATATGTCAGCATAGTAGCTAGAGCTGGAGGAAGAGGTAAAGGTCATTGACATTGGTGCCGGTTGGTCCGGTGTGAATATGGCATCCGAGCTTCTGGAAGGCTGGGTAGGTATTGTGCCGGTTCAATGCAGCGGAGAGGTCAACCTTGAGTCGTTTTGCTCGTGAGACGGTTTCGCTACTGACGAGAGCCCCTGCTGCGTCGGTTGGCCCATCGGTGCCGTCACTTCCTAGCGCGATGACCCAAGCATTGGAGAGCTCAGAGATTTCGAATGCGGCTGCCGCTGCAAATTCCTGAGCACGTCCTCCTTTCCCATGACCTGTGACCGTCACCGTGGTTTCCCCTCCTGCCACCACACAGTAGGGACGCCGCACGCGGCCACGTCCGGCCCTGACTGCTTTGCCCAGGTCGACCAACTGCTTGGCCGCAATGCGCACTTCTCCTGTGAGGGGGGAGGAGACTAGCTTGGTGAAGAGGCCTGCCTCCCGTGCGATACGTGCCACAGCTTCCAGCATGATGTGATTACTGCCGATAATGTGGTGGTGGACTGCCCGTCCGCGAGGCGAACCAGGCTTCAAGGTTTCGGGTGCTGCTCCTTTTTGTCCCCTCTGTAAGTAGCGGCGGACCGTCGGTGGAACTGCAGACCAGATTCGGTAACGCTGCAATACCTCGATAGCCTCGGTAAATGTAGAAGGATCAACGGCTGTGGGGCCGGAGCCGATGGACCCAAGGTCATCGCCGATAACATCAGAAAGGACGAGGGTGATGATCCTTGCAGTCGTGGAGGCGGCAAGTCTGCCGCCCTTAATCAACGAGAGATGTTTTCGGACGACATTGACCTCATTGATTGTGGCGCCACAGCGAAGCAGGAGCTGTGTCGTACGTCGTTTATCGGCAAGAGTCACGGTTGAGACGGGAGCCGGTAACAGGCTGGATGCTCCTCCAGACAAAAGAACGATCAATAGATCTTTTGATGATAGACCCTGTGCCAAGTGCAATAGGTGTTGAGTCGCAACAACTCCTGCGCGATTAGGGATTGGATGGCTGGCCTCGAGGACGGTCGTTCGTCGTGTAGTGAACGAATGTCCCGTCTTCACGATTACAAGTCCATCTTCTAGTCGTTCTCCCAGCAGTACCTCTAATGCTTGTGCCATTCTTGCGGATGCCTTACCGGCTCCGACTGCAACCACTCTCTTGGTGTGGGAAAGATCAAATGTTCGTTGTCCCACTCGGAGGGAGGCCCCGTTGAGAGACACAGTTTTGATCAGGGCCTGATAGGGATCTGCAGCCTCAAGGCCTGCATTAAGAAGCTTGCGGAGGAAAGGTCGTGCCGGAGACGAGGGGAGACGAAGCAACATAGAGACACATGCTAGGGGGTCGGGTCCTGCTTGAAGCATCGATTAGGACAGGTCTGGCGAGGAACTCGGATTTGATAGGAGCCTCGAGGGAGCATATCTTTCTTAAACTCCGGATTCAACATTTTGATCTCGAGGAGGTACGTGCCGAATTCCTCAGCAACGGATGCCAATGCGCGCTGAGATTCCTTTACATTCACGGTGATGGTTTCCGTCTCCAACGGCATGTAGAGATCTTTCTTGGTCAGTCCAAGATATTTCTCCGGCTGGGAGTAGATTTCCTTCGCCGCGATGATGCGAGGGACGTATCGCATGGTCTCACGAGGTCCGTGCATCTTCCAATAGTCGGTAATTTTTTGTTCCTTGAGCAGCTTGCGTATACGTTCTTCACCGGCGTTGTAGGACGCCATCGCCAGGAACCAATCATTGTCCTGGAAGTCTTTGAGGTATTTGAGGTACTTCACCGCCGCTTCGGTCGACATTTCGAGATTGCGGCGTTCATCTCGGACGGCGTCACTCTTGAGCCGGTAGCGTCGCCCCGTAGAAGGGATGAATTGCCAGGGGCCTGAAGCCTTCGCCTTCGAGTATGCGGCAGAAATGCATTTGCTCTCGACCAGCAACATATACTTGAGATCGTCCGGTAATCCCGTTTCTGCCAACTGCCTTTCGGCCGGAGGGAAACAACGCCCGGTCCGTTTGGCAAGGATGATGCTCTCGCCTTGATCTTCTAAAAATTGATAGAACTCATACTCAATCCGTTCCCTTACTTGCCAGTTATCCAGAGGAACCTGAACTCCGGCAAAGGTAATCTTGTCCGGCAGCTTGAACGAGCTCAGAAAGAATCTTTCTCCCTCGCGCTTAATCTCCGGCAAGATCACCAGCCGATCCTCCGGCTCTGGTTGGCCATCCAGCACTTCGGGCAAGAGAAGCTCCTTCTCGTTTTCGGTCTTTGGATCGTTGTTGTCAGCTGGCGTCGTGGTAGCCGGCACCGGAGCGCTCTGTAGGACGATCACGACACTGATGGCGAGCACAACACACAACGGTTGCATCGTACGGATGATCATTCACAGACTCCTCTGTGGAGTTGAGACAGGGGGCATCACGAAGTGCGAAGTTATGCTAACAGCTCACCCACGTACGGGCAAGCAGAATAGAGTTCTGGTTCATGGTACACTGCGCCTCCTATGCGGGCTCTGAGTATTTTGAATAAAGCTATCACAGACTGTACAGTCTGTCCTCGGCTGGTCACCTATCGGCAAGCGATAGCACAGCAGAAACGGAAGCAATTTCTGGATTGGGACTATTGGGGTCGGCCGGTACCTGGCTTTGGAGATTCCCGAGCCAGGCTCTATGTGCTTGGCCTTGCTCCAGCGGCGCATGGAGGGAATCGGACTGGGCGAGTATTTACCGGTGACCGAAGTGGAGATTGGCTGTATGAGGCACTCTATCGACATGGGTTTGCCAACCAACCCACATCGCACCATCGAGATGATGGCTTGTCATTGAAGGACTGTTACATCGGGGCGACAGTTCGTTGTGCGCCACCGGGGAACAAACCCACGCCGGACGAGTTTTTGAGCTGTCGCCAGTACTTGCAGGCAGAAATTCGCTTGCTGAAGAATCATCGTGTCGTGGTTGCCTTAGGGAAAATTGCTTTCGACCACTATCTCAAGACCTGTCGTTCTCAAGGCCGCATGATTCCAGTACCAGCTCCCAAGTTTGGACATGGCGCTGTCTACCGACTTCCCTGGGGAGTAACTCTGATAGGTTCCTATCACCCAAGCCAACAAAACACGTTTACAGGGAAATTGACCCGGCCGATGTTCCACGCAGTATTTCAGGGGGCGAGGAAAGAAATAGACGGACTCCGAAGTCGGCTTTAACCGTTCCGCCCTAGCCCAACACACCTCACCAAACTCATGTCTTGTGCACTACCTGCGAGTCATCACAGGGCTACTGCTGCCCCTTTGCCTTCCAGTCGTCGAGGAACCGCTTGAGGCCGGAATCGGTGAGTGGGTGTTTAAAGAGTGCCTGGAATATGTTGTAGGGCATCGTGCAGATATGGCCACCGGCTAAGGCTGCTTCCACGACGTGCTGTGGATGACGAACGCTTGCCACCAATACTAGTGTCTTGTAATCATAGTTCTTATAGATCGTCAGGATCTGTCGGATAAGCTCCATACCATTTGAGCTGATATCATCGAGTCGTCCAATGAAAGGTGATACGCACCAAGCTCCGGCTTTCGCCGCTAACATGGCCTGAGTCGGGGAAAAGCAGAGGGTCACGTTCACCTTGATGCCCTCGGCGGCTAACCGTTTTGTGGCCTTCAACCCCTCCGGGATCAAGGGACATTTCACCACAATATTCTGATGAATCTTGGCCAGCTCTTTGCCTTCCTTGACCATGGCGTCTGCTTCTATACTTACAACCTCGGCGCTGATCGGCCCATCGACAATCTTGCACACCTCTTGCAGCATTTCTCGAAAACTACGACCTTCCTTCACGACCAAGGAGGGATTTGTTGTGACACCATCAAGCAGCCCGAAGCTGGCGGCTTCCTGGATTTCCTTCACGTTGGCGGTATCGAGATAAATCTTCATGATTGTCCCTTTCCTCACGAAGAAACAGTGGACGGATATCAATTCTACTTACCTATCGCTCATTTTATGAGGAACTCAGTCGCAGTGCAACTTAATCAGTTCAAAAGTTTGACAGAAGTTGCACAGGACGTTAGGATTTTTACGGTTTTTTCACTCCATCACGTACTGGAGAAATTATGATGCGACAACTAATTTATCTGTTGTGTGTTTGTAGCTTGGTGACCGCCTGCGGAGGGAGTAATCCTTATCTGGAAGCGTCGCTGAAGCCGGCTGAGCTTCAAGGGAAGGATAAAGCCTGGTTTGAGAAAAATTGGGGGGCTCCCACTGGGAAAGCATCGCGGTTTTTTGGAGGAGAGACTTGGACTTACTACAGTATTGCTGGAGGGAAATCAGGCCCGCCGCTATTCAACTTTAAGCCCAACGAATGCCAGATCACCCTCAAGTTTGACAAAAATGAAAAACTCTCCGACTACACCTATTCTTCAGGGTGCTAGCCAGAAATTCTATTTAGGATGCCTTTCTCGAATCTGCGCTGAGCTGGATTGTCCTAGGGTATAGGTTCGACGTCTAGACAGGGTGCTCATTCCTGAACTTTCCTGCGCATTCCTTGCTACAGAAACAATATTCCCGTCCTCCAATTTGTTCGATTAGGGCTATTCGCCTCGGGACGAATATCTGACAGACTGGGTCTTGGATCATCTGATCCTGTACGTCATCTTGACTCTGTGTGGATGAATTTCCATGACCATTCTGAAGTGGAGTCTTGAAGCCACGAAACATGCGTCGTAGTAGGTAGTAAAGAATGGTGAGGAGCAAACTGACAAGAATGAGTCTATACATAGTGGTCTACTACTAGCTGGCCCACAATCCTAAGAGGGCCAGCGTTACCTGTCAAGTTGACCACCGCCAGTCTTCGATTGTACACCACTGTTTGCATAACAAGTTCATTTGGTCTATTTCGAGTAGGTCTTATTGGGGTTCGCCTTATGGTGTCATACAGTACTTCTGGAGGACTGGTTTTCCCTATCTCATGATGCTAAAGTGCGCACCTATGAAGACCTGCGATAAATGCCATGGAGCGATGCTTCCAGAACGAGCAGTGGATTTGGATGCTGGACTGGCGATCACGGTATTTGCGTGCTTAAACTGTGGTCGTCGGAAAGCAGCGGATCAGGAACCTCGGCCGATCACGGCGCGACATTAATTCTTCCTGTCTCCAAACTACTACACGGTGCTGGGTGAGCATATCGGGAGGCAATGGGTCGGTCCACGTGCCGTGCCCGTTTAAATCTATTGACTCCTCTCCTCTGAGAGGAGCTCCCTCTCACTTCACCTCGCCAGTGGTAAGAACACAGCCTCAAGACCAAGAAACAATAAAGGAGCAGGTCCCTTCTAAGAGCCTGGTCATAATCTTTTGAGGAGTAAGACGAGGAAGGCGAACACGACCATATTGAGGCTGGTTCGGAGTTTGCGTTCGCAGTTTTTCCAGAGCCTGCGGCATTTG